>JAEIGA010019379.1_pt1 | contig 10374 bp, 9 predicted proteins | sample 9270691 | NCBI WGS metagenome assembly JAEIGA01 (sample SAMN17057246, study PRJNA624740) | gut metagenome | biome: biome; isolation source: fecal sample | host: Bos grunniens | place: China: Xizang | collected 2019
GTTTCATATTTTAAAGTTATATATACGTAACTTTCACAAAAAAAGGAAGCCGACTTCAATAGTCGACTCCTTGCTTTTTATAAACTGTGTTTTCAAACGAAAGGAATAATATATTCCGCTTATTTCTTTTCGCCTTTCTTTTCGTAGCCAAAGGTTGAAGCGAAAAGGTCGATTTTGAAAGCTTTGATTACTGAACTGAAAAGTCTTGAACCCTGAACAGGCATAAGGCGGTTAAATCTGCCCATTGCGTTACCATCAAAGCCGACAACAATATATGACTTTTTGTTAAGTATACCCTTGAGGATTTTGTTAACTGCCTTGTCGCAAGGAGTTGAAACCATATTTATAAGGTCCATCCCGTTTGTTTCGCCCTGATTTCTGAAAATATCGGTTTTTGTAAAGCCAGGGCAAACAAGACCTATGTAAGCTTCACCTCTGAGTTCTTCTCTCATAGCCTCAGTTAAGCCTTTAACCGCTGCCTTGCTTGCAGAATACATTGATGTTCCGCCGAGAGCCATAAGCGCTGCAGATGATGCAACGTTTATAATTGCTGGAGTTTCGCTCTTCATAAGAAGAGGAAGCATAATTTTTGAAGAATATGCAGCTGAGTAAAAGTCAATATTGATTGATTCATCAATTTCTTCTTTTGTGTAGTTCATAAGTCTGTCAAAACGAGGAAGAACACCAGCATTATTAATAAGAACATCAGGATTGATATTGTTTTCTACAAGCCAATCATGGAAATTCTGCCAATTATCATAGCTTGAAACATCAAAAAGCTTATAAGAAAACAGCTTCGCATAATCGCCAAGCTCCTCAATGAAATTGAGCATTTTCTTTTCACTTCTTGCAACACCAATCACCTTGCAGTTATGCTCTTTCATAAGTCTTTCTGCAAGCATTTTGCCGATACCGCTTGATGCCCCTGTGATAATTACTGTTTTGTTATCAATCCACTTTGCCATTAAACACACCTCAAAATAAACATTGTATAAGAAAAATATACCACAAAGGTTAGCTGTTTTCAACAGTTTATACTTCTTTTTTAAATTTAAGATTTTAATAGCAGAACTTGAACCCACAAAACCACTTCCGCGGTGCCTTTTTATTGCTTTTCCTTGGTGGGAATGGTATAATTATTCATATTACAAAGCTTGTTTTGGGGATGAGAAAATGAAAAAGCGAATTATATTAGGCGTTTCGTTAGTATTGGTTGTTGTTATAGCATTAGGTATTTTATCACCCTTTTTAAGACCTGAATATAGCGGAGTTAACTATAATCCTGCAGATATTCAGAACAAAACGGACAAAACAATTAAGTTCAATTCAAACGGGAAACTTAAAATTCTACATATTACCGACAACCATTTAAATCTTAACCATAACTTTGACCCGACAATATGGTTAGTTGAGAGAGCTTGCGAGAAGGAAAAGCCCGATATTGTTATGATAACAGGCGACAATGTTGTAAATTGCGAAAATGCAGAAGACACAAAGAAAATGATTAACGCTTTGATGAATATTTTCGATTCAAGAAACATTCCTGTTGCAGTAACTTTCGGTAATCACGATTCAGAACAAGGCGCAATGACCCGTGAAGAATTGATGGCATACTACAACTCTTTCTCTTGCTCAGTTTCAGTTGATGATGGGGTCGAACTTTCAGGTTGTGGCACATACAATATTCCCGTACTTTCTTCCGATGGAGAAAAGTTGAAATTCAATCTTTGGGTGTTCGACTCAGGTGATTACGACGAAGAAGGCAGATACAGTTGTGTTAAGCCTGACCAGATTGAATGGTATAAACAAACATCTGAAAAGCTCAAGGCAGAAAATGACGGTGAAATAGTAAATTCCCTTGTATTCCAGCATATAATCGTAGGCGAAATCTATGATGTACTTCAAAAATCCGATTCCTGGAAATCTTATTCGTACAAGCATTTGTACAACAAAGAAGAATACTATATGTTTGATCCTGACCGCGTGAATTACGGTACAATAAGAGAAACTCCCTGTCCGGGATATGAGAATTACGGTCAGTTTGATGCAATGGTAGAAAAGGGCGACGTGCTCGCAATGTTCTCAGGGCACGACCACACAAATGCATTTGCAGTTGAACATGAAGGAATTGATATTGTTAATTCTCTCAGTACCCGTTATATAAGCCTTTTTCATTCCACACAATGTGGCTACCGTGTAATTGAAGTTGACGAAAATGATACTTCAACTTATGAAACGCGAGTAGCGCGTATATTTGATATATACGATTTTGAAACGGTAAAAGAAGAAAAGAAAAACGGAGATAAAGCTACGTATATGATGGCTCTTGAATTTGCTTTCAAAGGCAAATTCAAGAAATTTGCAACAGATGTTTATGGTGAATTTATAGAATCTGTTACTGGCAGACAAGTAACTTATCCCGATTAAGACAATTATAAAGAAAACAAAAGCCACAACCCGTCATAATTTCTGACAGGTTGTGGCTTATTAGTTCAACAAACTAAATTATCCGTTATTGAGTGGTTTTTCTACAACCTCCACATTACCGATTTTACCACCGTTTGCATACTCACCGTTTTGGTAAAACAGCTCTGAATTGATATTTACAATAGCACCAGTCGGTATATATATAATAGCTTCCATATATTGTGGGAGAGTAAGATTGATAATATAATTCTGGTCAGCCTTTTCATAATCCAAGGTAATTAAACCTTTCACGCTGGGAACGGTACAATTCATACCGTCGGACAAAGTGTATTGAGGATCGATTTTAACCTTTTCATAGCCTGCTTCAAGGGGAGTGATTCCTGCAAAATGCTTACTCATTATAACAAGAGGGCCACCACTCCATGCATGATTCTTAGTGCCTCGCCAGGAGTCCCAGAATTCCCAGAGAGTAGAGTAATCCTCGCACATCATATCATTATATCTGTCCTTGATTCTGTCATATGCCTCTTCATATTTTCCCATTTTGCAAAGAGCTTCAAGAACATAGTATTCCATATACGGACTTGAATTTTTAGTGGTTGTAAGTACATTTGTAATAGTATCATACTGCTCTTTTTGGGCAAGTCCCGACAAAACTGCAAGGGCATTAGCTCTGTCGTCAGGCTTTTTCACATCTTCACTTTTAAAGCCTTCTTCTGTCCAGAGTGCCTGGTATCCACTTGCGATAAACTCTTTTACATCGGTAATAAAAAGCATATCCTCATCTTTTCCTAAAAGCTTTGCCATTTCCTCAACAGTAGAGAAGGCATAGTAAATCCAAGCATTTTCGATGGCTGTCATATCCGCCTTTTTGCCCCAGTCAGCCCAATCCCATGAGCCTTCGCGATGAACTACAAGACAATTATTTTCATTGAATTTCCAAAGCTTCAGGTAGTCAAGAGAGGCGTCATAAACCTTTTCAAGTAAAGCCTTGTCGCCGGTATATTCATAGTAAGTGAGAAAGCCTACAATTCCTGCAAGCTGCTGAACGGGAAGCTCAAAATAGTCTCCGCTTATAGGCACAACAGTCTGAAGTACTTTTGAGTCGTCAACGTGAGAAAGCATCGCCTCAACACCCTTTTGATACAATAGGTAGGAATTACTGTCTAAAGAGTACATCGTCATAATCATTTCACTTGTAACGTCTCCCCACCATTGGGCTCTTTCTCTATCGGGACAATCCATAAAATTATCACGCATGGTAACATAAAGAGTACGAAGAGATTTCTGCCACAACGAATTCAGGAATTCATCATCGCACTTGAAGTTACCGCAGAATGAGCTGTTATATCCCGTTTCACGGTACATCAAAGAAACAACTGTAACACCTTTCGGTATTTTGTAAGTGATATGCTCTCCGTTAAACCAGCCTAAAGCCTCAAACTCCTGCTCTCCCTCTTTAGTTATATAGGTGGTTGAAACTGCGCCGCTTAATGTGTTTTCCGTTGTTATACGAATTTTTTTACCTGCAGGTGATATGATTTTAAGATAAGGAGTAACCTGTGCGTTATATGGAATATCTACAGTAATTTTTTCTCCTAAATTCTTGGTTACGGTATAATTTTCATAATCGGTTGAGTTCTCATAAGCCTTAAGACCGTAATCCTTCAAAAAAGGTATTCCTCTCGGATAGAGCTTGCCGTAAGTACCCTTGCCACCAACATCATATTCGGTTGCATTTTCCCATACAGAAACGTCATAACCTTCATTTATCCAATCGCCCATATCTTCCCTTGCATCGAAATAAATACTGTATTCAGGAAGTCTGTAATTAGGAGGATAAAGAGAACTGTCAACGTAAGCGCTGTTTCTTTTTACCTTCCAGCTTTTGTCGGAAAGTATGGTTATGTCCGAATTTTTAGCTTCAAAAAGGAAGCCTCCCTGACCGCTACCGTTGTAGGAATAGCTTGTTTGACTATCCCAGAACCACACCAAAGCACAAATTGAGTTTTCACCCTCTTTGAGGAAAGAAGCAATATCTATACTATCGTAATAGCCACTGTTTTCATCGGGGCCTCGTTTTACGCTTCCCTCAAAAACAACTGTTTCTCCGTTTATGTAAAGCCAATATTTCGAGTCGGCTGAGATGTTGGCAATAAGTTCTTCCGGCTTTTTTGCAAGACTTACCTTTTTATTAAAGCACATCCATACATTTTCTTCCGTAAGATTTTCCTTATCCCAAATCCATTTGGCCTTCCAATTAGTTTTCTCCACCGTAGAAATCACACTGTATTCCGGAATATTGTTGGGAATCTTGTAATCATTTGTATACGGTATCATTGTTGAATCCCCTGACGGGAAAAGTGAAGTAATAAAACCTGCCGCTATTACAAGATAAGAAATAATTGTCTGTAAAATTTGCATAGGAGCCTCCTTGACGATGCTTCTGTATTTTATAAAATTCATCTCGCAAACCTAAAAAAAGATGTGAATAACATGTTTTAATTTTGGTATCAGCGAGAATTAAATGTTATCGGGTGTATGATCAATTACGTATTTGTAAATGTTCTTTCGATAACATTGTTCTGAAGCTCTTCGGTGAGGTTGATGAAATAATCGCTGTAACCGCCAACACGAACAATGAGATTTCTATGGTTTTGGGGATTTGTTTTTGCATCTATAAGATCTTCAGGAGAAACAACTGTGATTGTGTATTGTTGTCCGCCTCCCGCAAAAAATGCCTTTGCAAGAGCTATGAAAGATGCTTTGCCTTTCTCGCTTGTAAACATTTTCTTTTCGAATTTGTTTTGGAAAATAAATCCACTACAAGCATCTGTATGATTATATTTTAAAACCGATTTAATTTGGGCTGTTGGACCATTTGTATCACGACCGGGAGTTGCTGAAATACTATCTGCAAGGAGCGGTTCGCCTTTGAGTTTTCCGTTGGGGAGTGCAGCAGTCTTGCGTCCGTAATTTGCAACTCTGTTAAATGGACTGCAACCCCCTGTGAATATGCCACCTTTGTAGGTTTTATTACGTTTGAGAACTGTGAAGAAGCGATTGAGAGCATGTGTAGTTATCTTATCAACTTCTTCAATATCATTACCGAATTTTTCACAATTTTTAAAATCGTGATAGAGTTGTTCATAGCCTTCAAAGTTTGCATTAAGAGCATCAATGAGTTGTACCATTGTGTATTTCTTTTTATCGTAAACGAGTTTTTTGATTGCATAGAGGCTATCGCCAGTATCTGCAATACCTTCGGCTAAAATTTGTCCGTGGTTGTAAAGCGGACCGCCGTTTCTATAGTCCATTCCTTTTTCAAGACAACCCTTTATCAGACAAGAACGAAGGGGATGGGGCTGAAACACACCGCGCATATGTTGCCATCTGTTTGCACTGCTACAAGAATTGTAGGTAACAAACTCAAGCTGGTCCATAAAAGCGCGCTCAAACCTCTCGTAGGTTTCGAAGGTTGTGGGATCACCTGTTTCGATAGAAATTTTTTTACCAGTCATATTGTCTACGCCGTTATGTAGCGCAAACTCAAGGCACTTAGTAAAAATAACCTCGCCATCCTCGAGACCCATGTGGCTCTTGCCAAGAATATCAATTTGATTACATCCGTTCATACAATAATCGTGGCTGTCTTCAGGTGGAATACCAATCTTTTCAAGGGCAGTGCAAACTACATCGTCGTTGTATAATGCGGGGAGACCTGTTCCGATTGCGAGAGTATCTGCAATAGCATTCCATAATTTATCGGGTGTGTTTCTGTGAACTCGGCAGGTGAGGTTGGGTGTATTGTAGCGTTTTTTTCTCACCATAGCAAGGATATGGTATGTGAGCTCATTGCTTTCATCATTCCAATTCTCATCGCTACCGGAAATGCAGAGATTCCATGAACGATGATCGCGGAAATAATCCCATAGTCTGTCAAGAAGGTCGGTTACCTCTTCTTTGTTTTCTGTTTTCAGATATGCAGGATACATATACTGATCGAAACGTCCGGGTGAATCGCTTCCGTCAAGGGCGAATATAAGCATAAATGAACACATAGCCGATGTGAAATCATATGCAGGTTTCTTGGGTACCGTTTCAAAAGCCTGGGCTAGACGTAGATAAAATGCTTTATCTTTTCCACTTTGACTTTTTTTAGCATTTTGAAGTGCGCTTTCGCGATATCTTTCACCGAAAATATCAATAGCATCAAGAGCGTAAGAGCACGAACGATAAAACCAAGCCTCGTTAGGATATTTTTTACTATTTTCTGCAATGATTGTACGGATATGGTCAGTACCAAAATTGATTATTCTTCCGTAATCAGGGTTGGAGTGCCCCCCCCAACCGCCGCCCCATTCGGCACCTGAATCATTGAGTCCATCGGTGATTTCGCAATTAAGCATTTGCGCTTTATCTCTGAAAATGTTTAATTCTTTAAGATATCTGCGGAGTGTTTCATTATGTTCCGGATGTTCTTCTGCAAGTTTTAATATATTTTCATCAGAAAACCAAAGTCCGTCAGAAGGTGAGTAGCCTGAACTGCCACTTTCTGTTACAAATGCAGTTTCGGGAAGTAACTGATGAGAAAACTTGATTTCGAGATTTTTTGAAGCATTGAAAAGGGCAAGACCTACTCGTTCACCAATTTCAAGACTTTCGTCCCAAAAATATCCGTAAAGGAAAGGATCAATATGTGATAAACTTGTCATAAATAAACCTCTTTATTTTGATACTTTAATATCTATGTTATGGGCATTGAAAAGTGAAGTCCAACGAGATATTTCAGCATCACTTGCACTACCATGAATATATGTTGCAGTTGTACCGAGTTTTTCGGACTTTCCGATGCCGAGCGCGTGATAGGGCATGATTTCTGCGTATCTGTAATGCCCTTTATTGTGGTTGAGAAATTTAGAAAGTTTTGAAATATCTTCGTCACTGTCATTGCAATCGGGAATAAGGGGAAGTCGGATAATAATATCTGCACCCCTGTTCATAAGATATTGAAGATTTGACATAATATGTGAATTGTCTGTGCCCGTAAACTCCGTATGGCGTATGGGATCAAGACATTTTATATCAAATAGAAATGTTGTGCCAAGGTTTGCAACCTTTTTATAGAAATCTCGTGGTCCTATACCACATGTTTCTATAGCAATTGATATTCCGTTTTCTTTTGCAAGAGTTAGAATTTCTAGAGTAAACTCAGGCTGATAAGAAGGCTCGCCACCTGAAACGGTAAGGCCACCGCCTGATGTATCGTAGAACATTTTGTCTTTTAAGACTTCGTCAAGAACCTCTTGAACTGTCATTTTTTTGCCGATTATTTCATTAGCATCGTTAAGGCAAATTTCCATGCATTTACCGCATTTAACGCAATTTTCTCGGTCAATTTTCAAAGTAGCGTTATCAATTGTTCGTGCGGAACATTCTGTAAGGCATCTACCACATAACGAGCATTTTTGCTTGTTAAAGGAAAGGGTAGGGGCTCTATCAAGCCCTTCAGGATTATGACACCATATACAACGAAGAGAACAGCCTTTAAGAAATACGCAGGTGCGTATGCCGTCGCCGTCATATAGGCAAAATTTCTGTATGTTGAATACAATTCCCGTTTCCATATGCTCACCAACTTTCTAAATCAATTATATCACTCAAATAAATAAAAAAGCAACAGTTCTACAAAAACAAAAAAAAGTACAACGGCTTGTATCAAAACCATTGTACTTATGTGGTCGGAGTGAGGTGATTCGAACACCCGACTTCTTCGTCCCGAAGAGCTATGTCAGTCTGCTCTCGGGAACTGCACACAACATATTGTGCTTTCGCGTATATTTCAAATGCTCTTTGAAGCTGAACTCTACACTGTCTTCAAATAGTCCAACCCTGTCTGTGGGCTTTATGTGGTCATTGGTGGGTAACAATGAATCAATTTAATCAAAAAATCAAACATTCTTAATTTCCGGATTAAAATTGAGTGGCTCAAAATTATCGCTAACTTCCCATAAATAACTATACAAATACAAAATATGTGTAGCATTGGATGGGTCGGTTTTATATTGAAGATAATCAGCACAGTTTGTCCAGAATTGCTCTTCAGTAAATCTTTCAGGAAGGTTCGATATAATTTTTGAAAAAGCTTCAACTTGTTCATCCGAAAGTTTCATCCAAATACTGTTAACTGACGGATTCGGCAAATCAGGTGCATTATCGAATTTCTGTTTCACTTTTGGATTTTCAGCAAAGGTTGTTTCAATGGATTGAAGAATATCATCAGTTACAAGTTTGCACCACTGAGCATCCACAAACTCACAACCATTACTTGGTTTCATTTTTACAGTAAACCCTTTTTTCAATATAATCCAATCACTAAGACGGTCACCTTTTTTCCATGATGTTCCGTTATATGAGTAATCTTCGTCTGCATATTTAGGAAAAATACCTACAACTTTCCAGTAACCTGAACTATATTGAGTAACCCAATCACCAATTTTGAGGGTTGAAGATGTATCTTTAGTTTTTTCTTTCTTGTGAAATATATCAAACAATCCCATAACTCTTCTCCTTACATTGCTTTTTCGTTTAAATCAAATAACTGCATCTAAATCTCTTTTGAATGCTTCATAATCAAAATCAACTTTTAATTTTATCTTCCTTAAAGCTCTCAAAACCACATCCTTCGTTAATGCAATTTTACCTGTACTATCAGCATTATGATATTCTTCAAAGTTGATTCGCAAAGAAACTATCGCACAATTATTACCATCTATCAATCGCACAGATTCTTTCCAATCACCACTGTCATATAACTTTTTCGGTGCTACTATCGGCACAATCCCAACAATTTTCAATGTATCGCTATACTCTTTATTCAAAAAGAATACATACGCTTTTTGAAAGAAACTGTAAACCTCATCATCAATTCCATAATGATCTTTGTAATATGCAGGAGAATTAACATTCAATTCCATAAAAATATCTCCACTAATCCAATCACAACAATTCTCTCAGTTTATCAAGAAAAGCTTCTTCGCCCAAGGTATTCACCTTGAATAACATCGCCTGACTTCCGCTCGATGTAATTGCAGAAAGATAAATCGGACCATTCGCATTCTGAAACAATGTAACATTCATGCTCACTCGGTTACCACCTGCATAACTGTATCTCTCAAAAACACGGACACTGCATCTTGCATCACCATCAAACATATCGCTTGAATCTTCAAGTGAAGCCGACATACTACCATTCAATATTCCGTTTTCAATTTTCTTTAAAATCTGTCCGAAATCACCGTTAAGAACCTGTTCTAATTTTGCCATTGCTTCTCCTCCTGTTCTATTACAAAGCTAAATTTATTTTATTAAAAAATCCCTTTGTTGTATTTCAACAATGCATAAACCATCACGCTAAATCCGGGTACAAATCCAACAACCAATATTATGTTGGTAATGCCTGAAAAGAACAATTCAGATATTCCGGCAATAATTACTGTACAACCAACGATAATTGTACCTAAACCAATCTTTTTCCCAAAGGGCAGAACATCTTCTTCCTTTACTCGCTTTCTGTGATATGAATGAAGCAATGAAATATGACCTTTAGTATTAAGCACACCTACTACAATTATAAACAAGCCTATAACTACTTGCACAATAAATTCTGTCATAATAACTCTCCATATCAATTTTTTATACCAACCCCATTATATCACTCATAAAACAAGAAAAGCAACAGTACATTCAATACTGTTGCTTCTGAATTATGCTTTATTATGCTGCAAGTTTTTCGGTTGTGCTGATTTCGGTTGTACTGATAATCTTCACAGGTGTGCTTCTGTAGCGGATAATGCCGATAATAACTGAAATAAGGGATATGGATTCGCTTAACATACCACTGTATGAAAGTGCAAATAAGTTGTAAGCAAGAATAAGTGTTGATGA
>JAEIGA010019380.1_pt1 | contig 10374 bp, 9 predicted proteins | sample 9270691 | NCBI WGS metagenome assembly JAEIGA01 (sample SAMN17057246, study PRJNA624740) | gut metagenome | biome: biome; isolation source: fecal sample | host: Bos grunniens | place: China: Xizang | collected 2019
TAAATATAATTTACGCTATGAACAGAAGACACAATGAAGGTGTTACACCTATTTTTGGCTCTCCCGAAATGAGGGAGCCGGCACCTGCGGAATTTATTCCGAAACATAAGACACCTGGCGAGATCGCATATCAGATAGTCAAGGACGAGACATTTCCACAAACACAGCCGCGTCTGAACCTGGCAACATTCGTCACCACATACATGGATGACTATGGCACCAGACTCATGAACGACGCGGTAAGCATCAACTATATAGACGAGACTGAGTATCCTCGTGTGGCAGTCATGTGCGGACGTTGCATCAACATGGTAGCCAACATGTGGAACACTCCTGAACAGGGAGACTGGAAGACCGGTGCTGTCGGCATCGGATCGTCTGAGGCATACATGCTCGGCGGAGTAGCAGCATGGCTGCGCTGGCGCGAGCGCCGCAAGGCAGCCGGGCTGCCGTACGACAAACCGAACCTTGTGATGAGCACCGCATACCAGGTCGTATGGGAGAAATTCTGCCAGCTCTGGCAGATCGAAATGCGCACAGTTCCTCTTACAAAGAAGCACCCTACCCTTGACATCGAAGCTGCAATAGCTTTATGTGACGAGAACACAATCTGCGTCGTACCTATTGCAGGCGTCACATGGACAGGAATGAACGACGACATCGAGGCACTTAACAATGCGCTTGAAACCTATAACAGCATCACCGGCTATGACATCCCTATCCACGTGGATGCAGCCTCCGGAGGTTTCATACTCCCGTTCCTGAATCCGAGCAAGAGATGGGACTTCCGTCTCGAATGGGTACATTCAATATCAACATCAGGTCACAAGTACGGCCTCGTATATCCGGGCCTCGGATGGGTCGTATGGAAGGACAAGAAATATCTCCCTAAGGAGATGTCATTCAGCGTCAATTATCTGGGAGCCAACATCTCACAGGTCGGATTGAACTTCTCGCGACCTGCAGCCCAGATTCTCGGACAATACTACAACTTCATACATCTTGGATTTGAAGGCTACAAGGAAATACACACCAACTCCATGGAGATAGCCCAATACTGCCATGACCAGATCGGCAAGATGTCCTGCTTCACCAATTATTCAAAGAAGCTGGAGAACCCTCTGTTCATATGGTACATGGACGAGGAATACGACAAGACCGCAAAATGGACCTTGTTCGACCTTCAGGACAAACTCATGCAGAAAGGATGGATGGTACCGGCTTACACCATGCCTAAGGACATCGAGGACATGGTAGTGATGCGTATTGTTGTGCGCCAGGGAATGTCGAGAGACATGGCTGACATGCTCATCCAGGACATCAACGATGCTGTAATTGAACTTGAGAAGCTGAAATACCCTACTCCTTCACGTATTGAGGCACAAAAGAGCGGTAAAGTCTTTACACATTAAACGAACACAATATGGACACAAAGAATGGAAATGTCGGCAAGGCATTCAAACTGAGTGTCGCGACACTCGCAATCATGAACATCACGGCTGTGGTGAGCCTCAGAGGTCTTCCTGCTGAGGCCATCTACGGCCCTTCATCAGCGTTTTATTACCTGTTTGCAGCAATCGTATTCCTAATCCCCACAGCTATGGTTGCAGCAGAACTCGCAGCTATGTTCTCCGACAAGCAGGGCGGAGTCTTCCGCTGGGTCGGCGAGGCCTTCGGCCCACGCACGGGCTTTCTGGCCATATGGCTGCAGTGGATCGAGTCAACAATCTGGTATCCGACCGTCCTGACCTTCGGAGCCGTGTCGATCGCATACATCGGCATGAGCGGTTCGGCAGATGCAGCCCTTGCCTCGAATAAGGTATTCACGCTGATCACGGTACTTGCCATCTACTGGATAGCCACATTCATTGCCATGAAAGGTCTCAGCTGGGTCGGCAAGATAAGCAAATGGGGTGGAATGATAGGAACAATCATACCTGCAGGACTCCTGATAGTACTGGGTATCATCTACATCGCCACCGGTGGACATAACTACATGGACATGTCACAGGGATTCTTCCCAGACCTGACCAAGTTCGACAATCTTGTCCTTGCAAGCAGTATCTTCCTCTTCTATGCAGGAATGGAGATGATGGGTGTGCATGTCATGGAAGTGGAAAATCCGTCGAAGAACTACCCTAAGGCCATCATCATCGGATCACTTGCAACAGTTGCAATCTTTGTACTTGGCACATTTGCCCTGGGATTCATCATCCCTGCAAAGGACATCAACCTTACACAATCGCTTCTGATAGGCTTTGATAACTACTTCAGTCACTTCCACTTATCATGGGCCGGTCCTATCATGGCTGCTGCCCTGATGTTTGGAGTCCTTGCAAGCGTGTTGACATGGGTAGCAGGCCCTTCCAAGGGTATATTCACAGTCGGCAAGGCAGGATATCTGCCTCCTTTCTTCCAGAAGACCAACAGCAACGGAGTGCAGCGCAACATCCTTCTTGTACAAGGTGGTATAGTTACTCTGCTTTCTCTCCTGTTTGTAGTTATGCCTTCTGTGCAGTCGTTCTACCAGATACTCTCACAGCTGACAATCCTGCTGTACCTGATCATGTACATGCTTATGTTTGCAGCAGCAATCGTCCTGAGATATAAGATGAAGGACACACCTCGTCCGTTCAAGCTTGGAAAGGGCAACGGTCTGATGTGGGTACTTGGAGTGGTAGGATTTGCAGGCTCATTGCTCGCCTTCATCCTCAGCTTCATTCCTCCGGGCCAGATTGCCACAGGAAGCAATGCAGTATGGTATTCAGTTCTGATTATAGGATGTGTAGTCATGGTAGTCATCCCATACATCATATATGCTATGAGAAAACCGTCATGGCGAGACCCGAACGCAGAATTCGCTCCATTCCATTGGGAAAACAAGGCATAATGACCATTGACATGGCATAAAGAAAGGCTGCATCTTACTGATGCAGCCTTTCAGTCATAACAACAAATATCTATTATTAACTCAAATCGGTCTTCCAGAGTCCATGAAGGTTGCAGTACTCATAAACTGCCACAGGCTTTTCGTTGCATACGCATACCACTGCTTCTGGCTTATCCTTGAGATCTACACGGATGCCTCCGTTCTCAGTCTCAACATAGATAAAAGCTATATGATGCTCAGGGAGCATAGGGTGTGCAACGCTTCCCACTTCTACCTTGATATGGCAATCGTCAAGTCGTGTAACGACAGGTACATGCTTCTCAAGGCTCGCATCAACTGTTCCAGGGATCAACTCCTCCATCTTCTCTCCACAGCATACAACAGGTACTGAACTATCAACCAATTTCTGGATTACATTACCGCAATGACGGCATCTATAGAATTTTACAGCCATAACTATATCTCTTTAAAATGTCCTTATTTTGAATTATTCTAATTTCTACAACAAAGGTAGCTATAATTTTGAATAATGCAAATTTAAATCCAAAAATATTATAATTATTTGTAAGATATCAGACTATTTGATATAAAATCTAATATATATAAATTTGCGTTTGAACATAGAATCAATGGCAATGAAGGTAGTCAGTACAATTCTCGGCATCATACTGCTTGCTGTATTTACAGGAAGCTCATCACTCCCAAGAAGAATCGAAAGATTCGTAAATAATGTGGAAGAGAACCACATGAACTGGAGTGAAGAAGAATGGAACAAGTCTGAAATCAAGTATAAGGAACTTACAAGGGAATACAAGGAAAACATAAGTTCATTCTCACACGAAGAAAGACTTTCAATCAACCAGAACCTCGGAAAGTATAACGGTCTGAGAGTAAAGCACTATGCTGAAGATGCCGGAAAAGCTATCCAGGAGTTCAGCGAACGCTTCCCATACTGGCTTGAAGGTTTCCTTAGCGCATTCGAGTAAATCATGAAAGCATTGGTATTTCCCGGACAGGGGTCTCAATATATAGGAATGGGTAAGGAGCTATACGAGAGCAACACTCTCGCAAAGGAGCTCTTTGACAAGGCAGACAGGATACTGGGCTACAAGATAACAGACATAATGTTTGAAGGAAGTGCAGAAGACCTGAAACAGACCAAAGTGACCCAGCCTGCAGTCTTCCTGCATTCTGTAATCGATGCCCTCTGTAAAGAGGGAGACACAAAGCCGGACATGGTAGCAGGACATTCCCTCGGAGAATTCTCGGCACTTGTGGTGGCTGGATCCCTGAGCTTTGAAGACGGACTCAGGCTTGTCTATGCCAGAGCAATGGCAATGCAGGCCTGTTGCGACAAGGTACCCGGATCGATGGCTGCAATCCTGAATCTCGATGACCAGACAATCGAGAAGGTCTGCAAGCAGACTGAAGGAATCGTGGTTGCAGCCAATTACAACTGTCCGGGACAGGTGGTCATTTCCGGAGAGACAGCCGCAGTAGAGGCGGCGTGCACAGGAATGAAGGAGGCCGGCGCAAGGCGCGCCCTCATTCTTCCTGTCGGAGGCGCCTTCCACTCCCCTCTCATGGAGCCCGCACGAGTGGAACTTGCTGCTGCCATAGAAAAGACAGAATTCAAGGTCCCATCATGTCCTATATACCAGAACATAGATGCCAAGCCCCATACAGATCCAGCAGAAATCAAATCTAATCTCCTGGCACAATTAACATCGTCCGTCAGATGGACTGACAGTGTCAGACACATGCTGGCGGACGGTATGACTGAATTTGAGGAATGCGGACCAGGAGAAGTCCTCACTGGTCTTATAGCTAAGATCAGATCAAAGGCTTGATATCAAGCTTCACAGGCTTGATCATATTCTCAGGAGCGAGAATCGTATCGAGATCTTCCTTGGTAAGGATACCATGCTCAAGAACGAGGTCATAAACGCTCTTGCCTGTTGCCATCGCCTCCTTTGCGATCTTGGTAGAGTTCTTATATCCGATTACAGGATTGAGAGCTGTAACTACTCCGAAGCTCTTGTGGATGTATTCGCGGCACTGCTCTGGGTTGGCAGTAATGCCCTCTACGCAGTTCACGCGAAGAGTATCGAAACCATTCATCATGATCTGTGCTGACTCGAAGCAACACTGAGCCATAACTGGCTCCATCGCATTAAGTTCCATCTGTGCCTCCTCTGATGACATTGCAACGCAAAGGTCATTACCGATCACTTTATAACAGATCTGGTTCATTACCTCAGGAATAACAGGATTAACCTTACCTGGCATGATTGAAGAACCTGGCTGACGAGCAGGAAGGTCGAACTCATGAAGGCCACAACGTGGACCTGAAGCGAGAAGACGGAGGTCGTTACAGATCTTGTTCAGCTTGGTAGCGATACGGCGCAGAGCTGATGAGTATCCTACCATACATGATGTATCAGACGTTGCAGCAACAAGGTCATGGGCAAGCTTCACATCCCAACCTGTAACCTCACGGAGAGCAGCTATACACTTCTCAGCATAACCTGGCTCAGAACAGATTCCCGTACCGATTGCTGTTGCACCCATATTTACTGTAAGGAATTCCTCGGCAGCGAAATTGATATTGCGGATCTCATCACGAAGTATGCTTGCAAATGCTCCAAATGTCTGACCAAGAGTCATAGGGACAGCATCTTCCAGCTGAGTACGTCCCATCTTCAGGATATCCTTGAACTCAACTGCCTTAGCCTCGAACGCCTGAATGAGGAGTTCGTAGTGCTGAAGGAACTTCTGGTGAGTTGCATAAAGGCCGAGATGAATGGCTGTAGGATATGCGTCGTTTGTCGACTGCGAACAGTTGACATGGTCATTAGGTGAGCAGAACTGGTACTCTCCTGGCTGATGGCCCATGATCTGAAGAGCTCTGTTTGCGATCACCTCATTTGCATTCATATTTGTAGTTGTACCAGCACCTCCCTGGATCATGTCTACAGGGAACTGGTCATGGTGCAGTCCTTCAAGGATTTCTTTGCACGCCTGTGCGATGGCTGCGTACTGCTCATCTGTAAGAAGTCCGAGCTGATGGTTAGCTACTGCTGCACCAAGCTTGGTCATTGCCAATCCATTGATGAACAGCGGATAATCACACAGATGGAAACAGCTGATAGGAAAATTCTCGATACCACGAAGAGTCTGTACTCCGTATAACGCCTCTGCAGGAACCTCAAGGGAACCGATAAGGTCACTTTCAACCCTTTTCATTTCGAATAGTATTTAGTTTATAGTTGTTAGCAATAATACCCAAATTTATAGATAAGTATAATATGAAACAACAAATTCAACTTAAATCAATAAATTTGCAACATATATATAAGAAAATTGAAATGAATAATCTTCCAAACGACCCGATGATGCTGATGAGCTTCATAAACATGAAGCTCAGGGACTTCTATCCCGACCTCGACACCCTTTGCGAGGACATGGACATAGATAAAGGCCAGCTTCTCGAGAAACTGGCCTCAGCAGGTTTCGAATATAGTCCGGAAAACAAACGTTTCTGGTAGATCTTACAGGCTGCTGCCTCCGATAAAGCTTCTCAAGAGCGAAGTCGCAGGCACATCCTTGTCTGACACCGGCGTGAAGTAGCTCAAGAACTTCATCAGCCTGTGTACCTCTGCATACTCCGGACAGTTCTTAGGAACAGTTGTAAGAATACGCTCGGCACGAGCACGTATCACTGGAAATTCCACGATATACGACGAATTGAAAAGCACATCCGCACATTCCTGGTACGGATAGATCCACTGCACCTCTGAACGGCGCACATTCGGCCAGTGCATGATCGAGTCACGTGCGCTGAACGCTCCCTTCGTGTAATCACGGACGATTCTACGGATCAGACGATTGTCACTGGTCGGGATACAATTATGGTCATCAAGTGAGATACTTGTAATCGTGTTTATGAATATCCTGTATTTCGACGAATCTGGAACCTTGTCAGTAAGGCGTGGATTCAGAGCATGGATTCCTTCTATAAGGAGGACCATTCCCGGCTCGAGCTTCAGCTTCTTTCCATTGAACTCACGGAGTCCGGTAACAAAGTTGAACTCAGGCACTTCCACAGTCTCTCCAGCCAAAAGCTTAAGCACATCGCTCTGCAGATACTGATGGTCCACAGTATCGAAATTATCAAAGTCGAACGATCCGTCCGGAAGGAGCGGAGTATCAAGACGGTTGACAAAATAGTCGTCTGTCGAGAATGATATCGGCTTGAGTCCGCAGGCCTTGAGCTGGATGCTCAGACGCTTGCAGAATGTAGACTTTCCGCTGCTTGACGGACCTGTAATCAGAACCAGCTTCACAGGGTCATCCATATGCATCCTTCTGTCGATCTCCTCAGCAATCTGGACGATCTTCTTCTCCTGAAGAGCCTCTGCAATCTTGATCAGGTCACCGGCTTCTCCGTTCTGACACGCAAGGTTGACATCACCCACATTGTCAAGTCCCATGATCTTGTTCCATCTGAGATTCTCGCTGAATACCTCAAAGGTCTTAGGCTGCTCTGTGAACGGAGCAAGTTCCTCCGGCTTATGTCTGTTAGGCACTCTTAAAAGAAGGCCGTCACGATAGATGGAAAGGTCCCAGACCTTAAGATAACCTGTACTTGGAAGCAGAGCCTCATAGTAATAGTCAGGAGTATCTCCGAGAGTATAGTAGTTGACATAGACATCTCCTGCTGTCTCAAGAAGACGCACCTTGTCCTGATAGCCCATCTTCTCAAAAAGCTCGATAGCCTCTTCTGTACGCACCTCATGCCTTCTGAAAGGCATGTCAGCCTCAGTAATCTCGCGCATACGAGCAGATATTGCATCAACGTCAGTCTGGCTTAGCGCTGTACCGTCATGCTTATCTATAGAACAGAAATATCCCTTGGAGATAGGACGTCTAAGGACAATTTTGCACTCCGGATAAAGGTCCTTGGCTGCCTTGCAGAGAAGGAAGCACAAAGAGCTGCAATATACGCTTCTGCCGGCATATGACGAATAATCAATAAACTCTACCTGTCTGCTGTTGAAAGCCCTGTACTTGAGGCCCTGGCATACATTATTGACCTTTGCTGCAAGGATCGGATAAGGTGTATCGAATTCCGGTGCAAAAGCCGGCAGCATATCCATCAGGGTCGTACCTTCCGTGAATGTCTTGCTTGTCTGTGTGTTTACGCAGAATATCTTTACCATTGTATATCTATTTAACGTACGTCGAGAAGAGTAATATCAAAAATAAGAGTTGAGAAAGCCTTGATGGCACCTGCCGGGCGTGAGCCATAACCCAGGTTATAAGGAATCACAATTTCCCATCGGGATCCTGCCGGCATCTCACGAAGCGCCGTGATCCAGCCTGTAATGAGCTCGTTCAGGCGGAAGGTAGCCGGCTTGCCTTTCTGGGTCTGGTCGAACACCTTGCCGTTGATCAGCTTGCCTGTATAATACACCGTCACGAAACTCTTTGGAGATGGTTTAGGGCCGTTTCCTTTTGTGATCTCCCTATACATCACTCCGTTGAACATGATCTTGACACCCGGTCTCTGGGCGTATTCCTGCAGGAACTCCTGGTTCCTTAACTTGTATGCGTTATCTACTGGTGGCATATCAGCATTTATAATTACTACCCGTAAATTTAAGTCATTATTCTCAAAGGTCAAAAAATTAGGAGATTTTTACTAATTTTGTAATATCCGTCGATAACAGAAAGATAATAGATAATATGAAGAAGACATTGACAATCATCCTGCTGACAGTTCTTGCAGGACTCAGTGCCAGGGCAGACGAAGGAATGTGGCTGCCCTCACTTATCTCACAACGTATAACAGACATGCAGGAGAAGGGATTCAGACTGAATGCTGAGGACATCTACAGCATCAACGAGGCATCCCTCAAGGACGCGGTCGTGCTGTTCGGCCGCGGCTGCACAGGCGAGCTGGTCTCGCCTGAGGGCCTGCTCCTGACCAACCACCACTGCGGATACTCACAGATCCAGCAGCACAGCAGCGTGGAGCACGACTATCTCAAGGACGGATTCTGGGCTATGAGCCGTGAGGAAGAACTCCCTAACAAGGGCCTTAGCGTAAGCTTCCTCGAGAGAATGGAGGACGTGACAGAACTCATCCTCAAAGGATATGAACCAGGCATGTCGGAAAGCGAAAGAGTCGCAATCGTAAAGGAGAACTCAAAGGCACTGATTGAGCAGGTCAAAAAGGAAGGCAAGGGTTTCAGAGCGACAGTAGAAGCTCTTTACTATGGAAACCAGTATTTCCTCTTCGTATACAGACAGTATGACGACGTACGTCTTGTCGGAGCACCGCCATCATCTATCGGTAAGTTCGGAGGCGATACAGACAACTGGATGTGGCCTCGTCACACCGGTGATTTCTCAATGTTCCGTATCTATGCCGACAAGGACAACAATCCTGCCCCATATTCGGAAGACAATGTCCCATACAGACCTAAGAAGTACTTCAGAATATCGACTGCAGGCGTACAGGAAGGCGATTTCACATTCATCTACGGCTTCCCTGGACGTACTCAGGAGTACATCCACTCAGAGGGCGTACGCTATATAGAGGAAACAGGTGACCCACATAAGATCCACCTCCGCACCCTCAGACTGGACATCATGAGCAAATATCAGTCACAGAGCCAGAAAGTGCGCATCCAGTACTCATCAAAGAATGCCAACGTGGCCAATGCATGGAAGAAATGGCAGGGCGAAGTGAAGGGTATCAGAAAGATGAACACTGTCAAGGTAAAGCAGGAGTTCGAGCAGGCATTCGACAGATGGGCAAAGGGCGGAGAGTTTGACGGAGTTATCGGCAGACTTGAAGGCATATACAACGAGCTGGAGCCATATCAGTTCGCGACAGACTACTATTCAGAGACAGTCAGAGCGATAGAGATTGCAAACTTTGCATCATCGCTTTATGCTACATATAAAGCTGACAAGGAGACCGGTGAGGTCACCTTCGATGCCAAGAAGGCTGGCGACCTTGTTGAAGCATTCTACAAGGACTGGTACCTCCCTATCGACAAGGAATGCTTTGCTGCCCTCATGACAGAGTTCGACAGAAACGTTCCGGCAGACTTCAAGTGCGGATACTTCACAGAACAGATGAAGAAGTATGGCTCAGCAGAAAAATGGGCTGATGCCTTTTTCAGCAAGACAATGTTCACAGACAGGGCCAAGGTAGAGAAGTTCCTCAAGACTCAGAAGTCCCCGGCAAAGAGCAGAAAGGCATTGTTGAAGGACCCTGTGACTGAGTTCGCTTCAGAATTCAGCAGATGGTACACTTCTGACATCAAACCTGTGACAGACAGACTGAATCAGGACCTCCAGCTGGCCTACAGAGACTATATGCGCGGACAGATGGCATATTGCCGCACCCAGCGCGTCCCTAAGGCATTCTATCCTGATGCAAACCTTACGCTCCGAGTGGCATATGGACA
>JAEIGA010019381.1_pt1 | contig 10374 bp, 6 predicted proteins | sample 9270691 | NCBI WGS metagenome assembly JAEIGA01 (sample SAMN17057246, study PRJNA624740) | gut metagenome | biome: biome; isolation source: fecal sample | host: Bos grunniens | place: China: Xizang | collected 2019
GATATGGCTGCTGCATAAGATCGTTAAACACCGGAACAGACGGATCGCGGAACATCTCCACCAAAGCATCAGCCTGACTATCAGAAACCGGAGCACACAAAGTCTCCAGACGTCCGACTGCCTTGAGGACTTCCATATTCATTTTTCGTTTCTCCGCATTCAACATTCCTTGAGCGAAGATATCCGTGCCTATAAACATCAGCACGAATAGAGACAATATATAAAATCGTTTCATACTTTCATAAAGGGTCACTTATATCATATCATAAAAACAAAGATAGTCTTTTTTTTCAAACAGAATACATTTCTGAGTTTCATTTATAATTATTACTTTTGTGATTCTAGGAATCTGATTTCAGTAATTTTATCATTATAAACAAATGGAAGAAAAAAAGACGCAATTACCGGAAAATGCCCATAGAGAGCTGAAGCCGGGTGAGGAATACCAGCCATTGCTGTCTCCTCAGAAGAATTATCCGGAAGTCACGCCTTGGTCTGTGACCCTCGGAATCATAATGACCATCATATTCTCGGCAGCAGCCGCATACCTCGGACTTAAGGTAGGACAGGTATTCGAAGCAGCCATCCCTATTGCGATCATTGCCGTCGGTCTCTCCGGAGCTCTCGGCAGAAAGAACGCCTTGGGAGAAAACGTGATGATCCAGTCAATCGGTTCCTGCTCGGGAGCCATAGTGGCAGGAGCGATCTTCACTCTTCCTGCACTATTCATCCTCCAGGACAAATATCCTGAACTCACAGTAAATTTCACCAAAGTATTCTTCTCATCACTTCTGGGAGGTATCCTCGGAATCCTCTTCCTGATTCCGTTCAGAAAATATTTCGTAAAGGAACAGCACGGGAAATATCCTTTCCCTGAAGCGACAGCCACCACACAGGTTCTCGTCAGCGGTGAAGGCGGCGGAAAAGGAGCCAAGACTCTTCTTATAAGCGGTCTCATCGGCGGTCTTTACGATTTCATCGTGTCCACATTCGGGCTCTGGGGCGAGACCCTCACCACCAAGATTCTCCCTTGGGGAGCAACAGTCGCTGAAAAGGCAAAGGTACTGCTGAAGGTCAATACCGGTGCCGCAGTCCTCGGACTTGGATATATCGTAGGATTGAAATATGCATTCATCATCTGTTGCGGAAGTTTCCTCGTGTGGCTTGTAATCATTCCGCTTATGAATCTCATCTGGGGCGGCCAGGTAATCGACCTTATGAATTCAGGTATCACACAGACCATCGGAGAAATGTCAGCTGACCAGATATTCAAGGAATATGCAAGACATATCGGTATCGGAGGTATCGCCACAGCCGGAATCGTGGGAATCGTGAAGTCATTCGGTGTGATAAAGTCAGCTGTAGGCCTCGCATCCAACGAGTTCAAGAGAAAGAAGACCGGAGCTGAGGCTGAGGTGATCAGAACCCAGAGAGATATTTCTATGAAGATCATCGTGATCGGTATAGCATTGACATTGGTGGCTGTATTCGCATTTTTCCTTTTCGGAGTTGTCGATAATCTCTGGCACGCCGTGGTAGGACTTCTCATTGTCGGAATCATCGCTTTCCTTTTCACGACAGTCGCAGCCAATGCGATCGCGATTGTAGGTTCAAACCCTGTCAGCGGTATGACACTTATGACCCTCATCCTTGCATCGCTCATTATGGTGGCTGTAGGATTGAACGGTACAGCAGGTATGACAGCGGCATTGATCATCGGTGGAGTGGTCTGCACAGCTCTTTCAGTGGCAGGTGCATTCATCACCGACCTGAAGATCGGATATTGGATCGGATCGACCCCGAAGAAGCAGGAAAGCTGGAAATTCCTCGGAACACTCGTTGCTGCCGCTACAGTAGGAGGAGTGATGCTCGTGCTGAACAAGACCTACGGCTTCACAGGCGAAGGAGCTCTTGTTGCTCCTCAGGCCAATGCGATGGCAGCAGTGATCGAACCTATGATGAACGGTGGAAGTGCACCTTGGCTCCTGTACGGAATCGGTGCAATCATCGCGCTCATCCTTACATTCTTCAAGATTCCTGCACTTCCGTTCGCACTCGGAATGTTCATTCCTATTGACCTCAATATGCCTATGCTCATCGGTGGAGCAGTTTCGTGGTTCGTGGGAAGCCGCAGCAAGGACAAGGAGCTCAATGCTGAGCGCACCGAGAAGGGCACGCTCATTGCTTCTGGATTCATCGCCGGCGGAGCACTTATGGGAGTGGTCAGCGCGATACTCAGATTCGCGAATGTGGATATGTACATCGCACCGTCACCTTGGACAGAACCGATAGCAATCATTCCTTATACCGCAATTATCGTTTATATGATATATGCGGCTCTGAAGGTGAAAAAGTAATCGACTGACTCAAAGTAAGAGACTGATAATTAAAGCGTTAACTATGCGAGAAGTAATAAGCGCACTGATATTGACACTGATTGCCGGTTCAGCAACCGGCATCGGTGGCGCGCTTGTGCTTTTCAAGAAGAGGATCAGCAGCAATTTTCTGGCAGCAGCCCTCGGAGTCAGCGCAGGAGTGATGATCTTCATATCTCTTGCAGAACTCTTCCCGGAAGCTCAGGCTATGATTTCCGGCACAGGTCTGAGACACGGAGAAGCATTGGTACTGGTCGCATTCTTTGTCGGTATGGGCATCATAACATTGATTGACTTCACCATACCCGAATACGAGAACCCGCACGAAGCATCCGGACTATCGCTCAGTGACAGAACAGCCGCAGTAGGAGTCCTGGAGCATACCGGCAACGAAAAAGCTCTGCACAGGCTTGGACTGCTGTCCGCACTGGCCATAGCAGTACATAATTTTCCGGAAGGAATAGCCACATTCATCGGAGCTATGAATGATCCGGAAATGGGAGCGGGAATCACCTTCGCGATAGCCATACACAACCTTCCCGAAGGCATTGCAGTCGCCATACCTATATATTATGCGACAAAGAGCAAGGGAAAAGCACTTCTTTATGCCACACTTTCCGGACTGAGCGAGCCGATTGGTGCTCTGTTGTGCTATGCTGTGGCATCTGTATTCGGAATCGAACTCACAGGTGGAAGCCCGGCATTTCCTATCGTCCTCTCGGCAGTAGCAGGAATTATGATCTACATATCGTTGGACGAGCTGCTTCCTACAGCGGAAAAATATGGCAAGCACCACATCGCCATAGCCGGAGTCGTCGGAGGAATGGCTCTGATGGGAATCAGCCTGCTGATAATGTAAAACACAATCTCTCATTTAGCCCATCCTCGGATTAAAACAAAATTAAAAACAATTATGGAAAAGATTTTAGACAGATTTCTCAGATATGTGGCTGTAGACACACAGTCAGACCCTGAATCCACATCTCAGCCAAGCGCTGCCAAAGAACTCAATCTCCTGAAGATGCTCTGCGACGAGCTTCAGGCAATGGGAGTGGAAGCTACACTTGACGAATACGGCTACGTAATGGCCAGCATCCCGTCAAACTGCGACAAGGATGTACCGGCAATCGGTTTCATCGCACACGCCGACACAGCACCTGACGCATCAGGAGCAGACATAAAGCCACAGATCATAGAGAACTATGACGGAGGTGAAATTCCTCTCAAAGGCGTACCGGGTCTCAGCCTCAAGCCATCGGAATTTCCTGAACTTGAGCTCTACAAGGGTCAGACACTCATCACCACCGACGGCACGACCCTCCTTGGAGCGGACGACAAAGCCGGCATCGCGGAGATTATGAATGCGGTTCAATATATCGTGGAGCATCCTGAATTCAAGCACGGAGAGATCAAGATCGGATTCACCCCTGACGAAGAAATCGGACGCGGAGTCGTGAAATTCGACGTCGCAAAATTCGGAGCAAAATACGCCTATACCCTCGACGGAGGTCAGGTCGGCGAACTCGAATACGAAAACTTCAATGCTGCCGGAGCTACCATACGCATCCAGGGCTGCAATGTCCACCCTGGTACAGCGAAGGGCAAGATGAAGAACGCCATCCTCATCGGAATGGAACTGAACAGTCTCCTCCCAGTGGACCAGCGTCCTGAATACACCTGCGGCTACGAAGGCTTCTTCCATCTGATAAGCTTCAAAGGCGAAGTAGAGACAGCCACATTCTCGTACATCATCCGTGACCACGATATGGATCTCTATGAGCAGAAAAAGGCATATATGCAGAAATGCGTGGACTTCATCAACGCAAAATACGGAGAGGGTACAGCCCTTCTTGATATGAAGCATCAATACTACAATATGCGTAAGGAAGTAGAGCCTCATTACCACATCGTAGAAAAAGCAATGAAGGCTATGGAAATGGAAGGAATCGCTCCACGCATCCAGCCGATCCGCGGAGGTACAGACGGGGCCAATCTCTCATTTATGGGACTCCCTTGCCCTAACATCTTCGCCGGCGGACACAATGTCCACGGTAAGATGGAATATGTTCCACTCGAAAGTATGGAGAAAGCCAGCAAGGTCATCCTGAACATCATTTCCCTCTTCGCTGAAGAATAATTCGATCCGAAAGCACAGAATCGGACGTTTCCGTGCTTTCGGGATACAATTTTGGCGTCAAAAGCACGGAATTGCCATTATTTGTGCTTTTGACGCCAATTTTATTTCTTTCGGGAAACTGCCTTGGCTGCCTTTTGGGCTTCCTTGGCCTTCTGTTTTTCAAATTGCTTCTTATATCTAAGGAGGGTCTCATTGTCCTTTTCTGCCTCGCGGGCGGCCTTTTCAAGGGCCTTGCGTTTGCGTTCTCGCTCCTTTGCCTTGCGTTTCGCCTCCTTAGCCGCAGCTTTTTCAGCATCCCGCTTGTCGAGTTCTGCCCATCGCGCCTCCTTTGCTTCCTGACGAGCCTTGCGTTTTGCTTCCAGGGCAGCCTTCTTTTCGGCTTTCAGACGCTTCTTTTCCTCCTTCTTCCTTGCCTTTTCCGCTTCGGCTTCCGCCTTGGCCTTTGCCTCAAGTTCCTCCGGAGTCAATACGGCGAGGCTATCTGCAATCTGAAGACTGTCGGAAACCGCGAGGGAATCAATAGCCATTGACAAAGAATCAACTGACGCCGCCAGTGAATCAGCCACTGCAAGAGAGTCAACCGCCAACGAAAGCGAGTCGCTCAATGCCAGACTGTCTGCCAATGCAAGGCTATCCTTCAATGCAAGCGAATCCAGACGTGCTCTTTCTGCTGCCTGACGCTCTGCAATTGCTCTTTCGCGCTCACGGACCTTGCGTAATGAATCCCTTACTTCCATCTGACGATAGACGTCATCCATATAGCCAGGGAAATAGATGTCGGTCTGTGTGAACTTAGTCTTCGGACGGGCAGCATATCTGAGTCTTTCACTCGGACGGAGAGAGAGAGGAGTGACCGCATATCTGTCTGCCGGACGTTTCTCCGGCTGCCAGTTGAATCCCTTGAGCCTCTGCTCCTCTGCCGGGAGCTGAACGACTGGGTAACCATCATTCTTGGCCTGTTCAAAATAATATACTCTCTGAAGCTCGCCATCCTTGAATATGGCTGAAAGCATCTTGGAGTCTGTCTTGTTTACTGTAGCGAAGGATCCGTTCTCCTCGAGGAAGAACATTGCTGCAGCACCTCCCAGAACGTCGAAGCGGTCCAATTGACCATTGCCGCTGAAGAATGCAAGCATTTCCGCACCCTTGATCTGGTCGAAATGGGATGTATCCTCCTGAATGGTGATGAAGGCATTGGACATAAGGCTGGCTTTCTCCATCGAGCCACCTTCGATCACAAGGGAAACACTGTCAGCAGAATATTGACGTGTGATCTCCTGCCAGATGATCGGCTCCTTGAAAAGGCGGGCCAATGAATCAAGATCGCTGTACAGAAGAGAATCACAGACTACCTGCATACTCTTCTTATATATCTTCACCTTGCCGATGGCTTCGAGGAAACCTATCTTAGTGGTGTCCAGATTCGCAAGGCTGTCTGCTCGGGCCAATGAATCCGCGCGGGCCTTTTCTGCCGCCAGAGCCGCAGAATCCACTACAGCCGTCGTATCCTGAGCAAGGACTGTTCCGATGGAGTCAGATATAGCCGTTCCGATGGAATCAGTAGGGGCCAATGTATCAGATACTGCAAGAGAGTCTGAATCCATCTTATATTTACTCAGGTCAGGTCTACCTGAAGGTCTGCGTGATGGCCTGTTCGGTTTTTCATTAAGTAGAGAATCAGTCGAAGGAAGAGCTGCAGCAAGACTGTCGACTACTTGAGGCATAACCAGAGTATCGCCAGGTGTTCTGAATGCCAGTGCATCAGGCGGAGCAGCTGAAGCCTTCTTGACAGGTCCGCCCTTGAGTCCCTGTGGAGGACGGTTAGGGTCATTCTTAGCTGCCTCTTCCGCCGCCTTGGCTGCTTCCGCTGCCGCTTTCTTACGGAATTCGCCTACAGGGTCGGTTTCAAGAGACTTCAGACGCTTTTCCGCATCGGCTACTGCCGCCGGAGTGATATCGCATTTACGAAGTGTGTAATAAACGAGTTTTTCCGCTCCCAGATAAACAGTATCAATCGAACCGTCAGCTTCTTCATTCTGGGAGATGACAGCAGGCTTGCGGGTAAGGGTGACCTTGGATATGGAGTCGACGTACTCGAGTCTGCCTGCTAAGCCAAAGACATTGCGAGTCGTGTCCGTAACCTGTGCATTTCCAAGCATTTCCACATTGGAGGTAAGTCTGCTGAAGAAAAGGCTGTCGCACCATCCCTCCTGATCCTGAGACATCACGTGGACATTATCAGCAAAGAAGAAAAGTTCCTTCGAGCGGTCGTACCATCCGCGATTTGAAGAAAGCATATTGTCATCCTGCCAGACATCGGTTGCGAAACCGAATGTAGCAAGATTGCGGTCTGATTCATATACCAGCTCTCTCGTCTTCACGAAAATAGAGTCGGTGAACATATTGACATCATTCTCGAATGTAAACTTCTTGATCTTCGAGTCGTAAGTTCCATTGCGGCTTTCTATGATCTGTCCGTCCTTGTCGCGCATAGAACCACCGTTCATAAAGACAGCTACAGAGTCCTGAGTATCATAGTCCAGGAATCTGGTTCTCAAAGTATTATGATCCTTGTCGGTAAGCTGAACGACAGATCCGCGGAACTGAGCCAGATTGTCATCCACCAGATATTTGAGTTTGTCGCTGGTAAGGACTGTCTCTTCCTGAAGAATGCTGACATTGCCCCACGCATCGATGATCTGTGTCTCGACATTCCAAAGGGCAGTATCGCAGATCAGATAAGTGTTGTTGTGAAGGAAGCGGGCCGGACCTACGACTTTCCTGTACCTTGACCCCTCCATATCTACCATCTGTGCGGATTTCGAACTGAGGAGTACAACAAGACTGTCCTTTGTCTCCTGCTTCTGATTTTGGGCAACAGCAGAAAGGCAAAGGGCCAGAAAAGAGAGGATAAGGATCAGTTTCTTCAAAAGGTGCATAGTTTATTTGCGGAATTTTTCCGACCATCCCTCACGTTCAAAGTCACAATCCTTGAATAGAGGGTCAATTATTATCAATGTCGACTGGATTTTCTCATCAACGAACTTATTGATGGCTTCCTGCCTCTTGGCATTTGTGGCCAGATTGAGGAGAAGGGTGTAGTCGTTTGTAAAGGTGGCCGGATGAGCCGGAATGATCTTATCCACCTTGATTATCTTATATACGGTGTTTCCGTCTCGTCCCTCATTGTCAAGAGAAACGAAAGAATCCGATATTTCTCCTTCCTTGAGATTCTTGATGGCAGCATAGTCCTGAGGCTTGAGCTGGTCGATCTCGAAATATGAAGAGCCGGACGTCGGATCTGCCATCTGACCGCCATTGGTTCTGGTAGCCGGATCTTCCGAATAGAATCTTGCAGCAAGTTCGAATGTGACTGCCTCATTTGCAAGTTCAGTCTTGAGGCTGTCGAGAACGCGGAAACCCTTTTCCATATCCTCAGAAGTGTATTCAGGCTTGAGGAGGATGTGACGGGCATTGAACATATCTCCCTTCTTTTCAAGAACTTCGATAAGATGGAAGCCATCCGGAGTCTCTATGATCTGAGAAACGACTCCCGGCTTGAGAGACATCGCTGCATCTGAGAACGCAGGCCAGAAAATCGACTTGGAAGCCATTCCGAGTTCACCACCCTTACGTGCACTTCCGGGATCCTGAGAATAGATACGTGCGAGGGTAGAGAATTTCTCTCCATTGATGATACGCTCACGAATGGCCAGCAGACGTTCCTTCACCGCCAGCTTTGCAGCCTCACGGTCAGGATAGATGCAGATCTGGCTGAGCTGGTACATAACAGGGACCACGGGAAGATCTGCAGGATCAGTATTGTCTATGAACTGCTGGACATCATATGGAGTAAGATCAGGCACCTTGCTTGCGATCTCCTGCTGCATCTGCTGTGCCAATGTCCTGTCCTCCAAATCCTTACGAAGCTGCTGACGAAGCTTGTAGGCACTCTTTCCGTATTGTTTCTCGACACCTTCCTCGCCACCGTAGTATGTGAGGATGTTAGCCATATAATCGTTGAGATTGCCCTCTACCATATCATTATTGACTTCGATTGAGTCCACTCGTGCCTGCATAAGGAAAAGCTTCGAAACCATCATTGTTTCAAGCATTTCGCATCTGCCGGACTTGTCCGACATAAAGCCGCCCATCTGCTGGTTCTTGATTTCCTCCTCGACATCGGAAAGCATAATGATCTCATTTCCGACTACGGCTACGGTCTTGTCTATAAGTCCGTTCTGGTATTTCTGTGCCGATGCAGTCACAGAAGCAGCTAGAAGGGCCACTACAGCAGCTGCAAATCTCATAATACGGAGACTGTTCATATATCCTGAAATCTGTTTTTGTTTAATATATTACAAATTGTCCTTTTTCGCGCGCGTCCTTTAGCAAATCCTGTTCCAAACCTGTTATCAGACTCTGTTTGCGCGTACTAATTATCATATCCTTTATCTGCGGAATGCAATATTCCATTGGGGCTGTCTCACCCTCACGTACAATTTCAGAGATGAAGGCCAGACTGGTGACTCCAGTACTATCGGTCATCTCAACCCATCCGCCTTTAACTGAAGACATTACGGTCACATAGTCCGTTCCGAATTCGAGCGCCAGCGAAGCTGCATCTATCCATCTGTTACCCCAGGTGGTGAATTTCAGAGCTGACGAATACGCCAGACTGTCTGCCTCCACCAGATCCTGCACCTGATCCGATGACATCTTCTTGCGGATCTTCGGAAGGACAGGTGAATCAGCCGACATCTTCAGATAACGCGCCTTGACAATAGGTCGGGACAGTTCGAATTTATTGACATTGGCCACATAATAGGCTTCCACATTGTCCTCGGAAACAGCCGTATCAAGTCTTTCATTGACATAAAGCTGCTCGTAGCGATACTTCAGAAGCGACTTCCTGTATTCTTCGAGTTCCTTCGTTACATCCTTCTCAGCCTTTGAAAGCTGTTCCTGAGCTATTGTCAGAAAGAGCTGATCCAATGCCCAGGCATTGATATACTGCCGAGCGAGCCTGACACTGTCCTCACTTTGTATCCCCTTAGGAATCAACGCATTAAGCTCACTTCTATATAATTTCGCATTGCCTGCCTCAGCGACTGTCTCATCATTACTCAAAAAGGATGAAATCGTCTTGCACGACATAAAAGCCGGCAAGACGATCCCTAAGATTGCGATCATATGGACAATCCGCTTCATCAGCAGACTATCTTGAGTAGTTAGGAGCCTCGCGAGTAATGGTCACATCGTGCGGATGTCCCTCAAGATATCCTGCATTGGTGATGCGTACGAATCTTGCATCGCGGAGCTTCTCGATATTTGCTGCTCCGACATAACCCATACCTGCGCGGAGACCACCAACGAGCTGATAAACCACCTCATTGAGAGTTCCCTTGTAAGGAACCTGAGCTACGATTCCCTCTGGAACAAGCTTCTTGATGTCTTCTTCCATATCCTGGAAGTAGCGGTCCTTCGAGCCCTGCTGCATAGCCTCGAGCGAGCCCATACCGCGGTATGACTTGTATTTACGTCCATTGAGGATGATTGTTTCTCCCGGTGATTCTTCCACACCTGCGAAGAGCGAACCCGCCATAATGGTGCTTGCACCCGCTGCGAGAGCTTTCACTACGTCACCTGAGTAACGGATACCACCGTCAGCGATTACAGGGACACCTGTACCCTTGAGAGCCTCTGAAGCCATCATTACAGCAGAAAGCTGCGGCATACCTACACCTGCTATAACGCGGGTTGTACAGATAGATCCAGGTCCGATACCGACCTTGACTGCGCTTACACCTGCATCTGCGAGAGCCTTTGCACCCTCTGCAGTAGCAACGTTACCAGCTACGA
>JAEIGA010019382.1_pt1 | contig 10373 bp, 6 predicted proteins | sample 9270691 | NCBI WGS metagenome assembly JAEIGA01 (sample SAMN17057246, study PRJNA624740) | gut metagenome | biome: biome; isolation source: fecal sample | host: Bos grunniens | place: China: Xizang | collected 2019
ACTTTCTGGTGGCTGATGTAATTGGTCAAATTTTAGCACGTCATTTTCTAGGGTTCCTATAATAACTTCAGGAATGAAAGCAGATAGAACATATGAGTTCATAGTACGCCATGGATCATCAATTAAACCTAGTTCATTCCAACCATCATAGTTCTCCCAGTCCCAATCCCAAGAATTATCTGGGTCATCCCAAACATATTTATATCTCCAATAACCACCACCAGTATCTACATATTTGTAGTAACTCCAAGAAACACCACAGCGCACGTCATTAAACAAAGTATCTTTTCTCAATTCTTCTGGGAAGTACTTTTTGAACTGCTGTTCTGACCTTGGATAATGAGTAAAATCTAGAATATATTCATTTCTGTTATTCTCTTCGACAAATTCTTTGTGATATTTATAACCACATGTAGTAACTTGGTGCACCCTGCAATCGTCATAAACTTCTCTAAAACGCTCCTTGTTTTCGTGGTCAATATAGTTTTCATATATATAACAAGGTGCATAGTCGTGCAATACTTCTCTCATATCATCAGGTAAAATATTGTCTATTGTTTTACAACAATCGTATAAAGTAGCGCACAGTCCCCAATATTCGTGATCTGTCCATGATGGTTTGCCTGGGTTCCATGATGCTACTCTAATTTCATCTGATTTGAAGAGATCGTTGTCAATCCTAAAAGTATATGCCAGCGGCAATGCTGTATAAGAAACTAATCTCATACCATTTTCAGTTACTTCATCAACCTGCATTGTAATACCATCTTGAATAACACGAGTAGGATTTCCTCTGTTTACAACTGTATCAATAGATTCTTTAAATTTAATATCTACTTTGTCACCCTTCTTGAAATGCTCAAGAAGAAGCCCAGCATCTGCTAGTTCTTTTATTTGCGCCCAAGTAAGTTGGTCAAATGCATTTGGTTCACGTATCGCACTAGAATAAACGAGTTTGGCAACGCCATCGACGCTGCCATATATCTCGTCTATCTTGTGTGCAAGTCCATCAGTACCGCCTGCGAAGACCTCTTTTACTTCTCTGGCTTTACCGTCTACACTTACAAACATAACTTACTCTCCTTCATACACAAAGTGGAAATGATTCTCCTCTAGCGGTGATACTCCGTCAGCCAATGTAACCGTTGAAAGTTCCATGGTTGGAATCTTCAAATCTTCAACGTCATCGAGATCATTAATGGAATGATGGTGTCCGACTAGTGAGAATTCATCCAAGTCATAACTCTTCTTACATTCATTAGTCAGATATCTCACATATCCATTGTCTTCTGTAGTATCATTTAGACGGATATTATACTCATAATAGTTAGTATCAAAATCGTTTAATTCGCTATTCTCGCCGCCCTCACCAAACTTAATGTTTAGTTTCATCTTAGTTGCACCAGCGGCAATTCTTTCAGCGTTAAGAACAGAATAAGGTTCAATACCCTGAGTAATCTTAATACCAGCATAATCTTCCTCATCCCAACAGAAGAGGTATACACCCCAGGTGGCAGGAACGAATTTAACACCGAATGAATAAGGATTGTCGGTACCAATTCTGAAGGTGAAGTTCTCACCCTTTTCAATAACCTTATGAGGAGTACGACAAACAGCAGGAACTTCCGCACGACCAACATAGGAAGGATCAGTGTTGACGTAGTACATTAACTGAGTACCAAGAACCTTGTCCTGTCCAACAGGAACTTTACCAGTACCAGAAGATGTATCAGCGCCAACAATCTGGCTTTCCTCTCTTCTAGAAACAGTAATGGTTTCAACTCTTGACTCGTATAGATCTTTCTTGACCTTTGTAACATAATGACGACCGCAAAGACTATCAGTATTATAATAAGCAGTCATGCCTGTATTTGGAGAAATAATAGCAACAGGGCCATTCATAGATTCAATGGTATAGTTTACATTTGGTCTTAATGCAACGAGAATACCTCTATGTGCCTCTGCTTCTTTAAACATATTATGACCATCACAGTCAGTTGCCTTCTTAATATCGCCCTCAGAAATAAGCACGCAACCCATTTCTCTTGGGTTGGCTTTGGTTGCGGCTTCTTGTGAATGAACCTTGTTTAAAATCTTTGTAATACCCCAATCGTCCTCATCGCCGCAGCAGTTACCATCAGCAAATTCATCAAAATTATACCAAAGGCCCTTCTTCATTTCTGGTGCAGTTTGAATAAGATTGTAGAGAGGTGGAGTGTTCGCATCCAGTTCCATTGGTTGTCCGTTAGGAATTTCACCAATGGTGTCTCCCTGTATACCACCCTGGTCGTTGTCAGGCACCATACTAGATGGTCTGCCGTAGTACATTAGTCCATTTTCCCAAACAGAGGGAATGTCGGCGGCATCATACATAAAACAGTCAATCCAGTTCCAATCACCAGGTTCAAAAACACAGGAACCACTCTGGTATCTATTTGCGTCTGGGTCCCAACCAGCAACCATATTGGGGAAGCCATTTCTATTCTCTCTCTTCATTAACTGTTTTTCTTCCCAAGTATCCCATGCATACTTAGGTCTTGCATTATAAATAACATAGTCAGTTAAATACTCCTGACCATTAGGCGGCACGGTAATAACAGAACCCTCATGACGAGTATAGTCCTCGATGGAGCAGATACCCTTGTCGTTAGGTTCGCCGTCCATAGTATACATAACAACGTCATGGTCGAAACAATATCTAGTAGGGAATGATTCCAAACGAGGTAATCTAGGTAACTCTGTGGAAGCAGGCGTAACACGATGTCCTTCCCAGTCGTACCAGTTATCAATAATACCAAGTTCGCCGTCTGTATTACCGATAGTAGCGGCCTGCTCGGCCTTTAGGTTTGGCGTGGTAAACATTCTATCTTTGGTATTAATGCGCAATCTATACGTATTTCTATCGTTCTTTGCTACGGTGATGTCAGGGGAGACACCAGGGTCTCCCTTTTCACCTTTGATAGAAGTAATACCTTGCCATTCGCCTTTTTCATTTTTAATCTTCAGAATTGACATTAATTACTTCCTCCACTTCAATGTAGTTTTCGATGGAGTCATGTCCACCAATAAATAAAGTTTTTACATACAGATGTTCTTGGATTTGATTACCGTTCTCGTCCTCAACATAGCGAGGTTCTTTCCAATCGAACACAAATCCATCATCGCTATCATATCTTACTAAACTAAAATTTGTAGTTTTCATATTCTTCCCTCCTTATGTCAAAGTAACAGTCCAGCCCTTTACTGTAGCGACTGCAATTTCTTCTTCTGTTAACGTGCTAATTGCACCGCCATCTGTAGCAGAACCACAATCTCCTCTAAACTTAATAGTGTTACTGCCGCCATTTGAAGCCAGATAAGCACTAGTATCAGGCAAACTATTAATAGTTGCTACAGCAGAGTCATGATTGTAACGTGAATAAACGCAAAGGCCTGTATACCAATCAGGATCATTTTTTAACGCTTGATAAGTAGTATCGTTTGTTACATGTTTGTCTTCAGTAATACCTGAGTTATAGTATAAGATTGAATTAACGCTTGAAACATAGCCAACACAATTACTCAAATCGATTGTTTGACTTTTCCAACTAGCAGTATATGGTGTGCCATCATTTTGTGTTGTAAATACAACGTTTGTAGCCCTACTTAGATTTGCAAATGTATTACTAAATAAATTTGAATTTGATAAGTTCTTTGCAAATGGAACAACCACTTCATCTAACGCATAACAAGAATTGAATGTATTGTAATACAAACCAGTAGTACCCGTACCATAACTAACATTATCAAAAATATTAACATAGTCCATCGGAACTTGTCTCAATGAATTACATCCACTAAATAGAGTGTTGCCTTTATTTCCCGTATAAGTGTCAAAATATGCTCGTTTTGGATTAATTAATTGTGGAAGATATCTTAACATTCTACAATTAGAAAACATGTATGAGACGTCTCTTGGATCAAAATTTACAATTGGCCCAATCTCTTCTAGTTTGTCACAATAATTAAACATCGATCCTGCATCCATACCGAGATAATAATCTTCATTAAAGTTTATCGCAAACGGTATTTTTGTTGCCTCAATAGCATAATAAAACATTTTGTTTGCGTTATAAATATCTTCGGTTGTTATTTGATTTATAAAATCACTATCCCAAAACCACTTAAATCCTTGTCCAGCAAGCGCTTGCACACAATTTCCACTGTAATGCAATGCCTCTTCTGGTAAAATTGGGCCCAAATCATTAATGGATTTGGCCATTTCAGATGATTTATATGTTCTTTTAATCTCAATATCCACTTCTTTAATTTCACCATCACCAACAGGGTTGCCGCCCGCATCAAATCCAATGATTGTTACGTAGAAACCATAGCCATCAGAAGAAGAACTCTTTTTCTTATACGTAGTAATAGTATCTGTATTTTCAAACACTAGATATTTTGTTAGCCTCTGTTCATACTCGCCGCCATATATTTTTTCTGTACCTTCTGGTATTTCTGTTACATTACCAGAAACAAACTGCATACAAGCATCCTCACCGCTAGTCTGATATGTTACTATAACATATATAGTTGTTGCGCCAGAAATTGTAAATGATTTATAAGTCCCTGACGTAAAACCAGCGGTATAATGTTTTGTATCATCAAAAACTATAACAGGCGCTTCAATGGTTACCATCTCGGTCTCTCCATACCTATTTCTTAGCGCATCAGCAATATCAGTGAGAGTTTGTTTTTCAATAGAATATAATTCACTCATTAAAACTCAACCTCCTCACTTGAAGGAAGTGCGGCACCGCCAGCAGGCGCATACTGTTCAATTAAAGCAATAACCTGCGCCTCTGTCTGAAAAGCGCTAACATCAGGAATCTCAATATCTAGAATGGCAGCATCAATAGCAGCATCTACTTGTCCCTTAGTGTAATGTCTCTCATTTAGTTCAGTTTCAGTAATATACTCTGAAGGAACTTGTGTAATAAAACCGCTCACATCAGGAATATCAGTTAATTTAGCATAGCCAGTTAAATCAACATTTACTTCGCCGCCGTTACCACCGTTATTCTGGATTAACAATAGAACATCTGCTTCTGTCTGGAAATCACTGTCTTCTAGTGTCTTAATTCTAGCACTTAAACCATTATCAGCAAGGACTCTTGCCTCCGCCTCAGAAGTAATTCTACCGTCTAAAGATGTCAAAGAAGCATCAACCTGTACCATCTTGGGCTCGTAAGTAGTTTTATCTACCTTAGCATTAGCAACAGTATCAATCTGCTGATTAACATTGGATTGTAGTGCATAAGCGCTTAAATCAATGTTTACACCGTCACCACCAGTAATAGGGCCACTTACTTGAATACCATTGTACATTAGATTGCCGTTAAGTTCGTACATCTTGTCAAGAATATTCTTGTTCATGTGAACATGATCTGCAGGTAGTTCTTCTGACTTTTTCCAATAGTCAGCAAGAGTAGTCAGCACTTCTGTCTTTGTATATACTTCTGGTTTCTTGTAAACGTTCTCAGTACGTACATAGCCACAGTCATTGTCTAACTGAGAGAGTTTAGTAGGCACTGCCTCTGTAGTGGTAACAAAGCCAATATCGTTCTCCATCTCAGACAATCTATGGACGTGAGTTTCCATGATGTTGTCGATGTATTCCTGTCTGTAGAATATCTCCGCGAGGTCTTCTTGACCCGTATAAGGCACGCCATCAGTATCAACCCATACAGATACACCTGCAATAGTTGGCTCGTCATCGCCAATGTGAACGCCTGCTGCGCCCTCAATAACAAGAGAAGAGATTAGATTATCAATCTGTCCTCTATTGTAAACTTCTTCTTTGTTGTATGTTTCGTCCTTGGCGTAGTAATTTTCTAGATTAATATCATCAATATTAACGTCTACGCTCTTAAGTAATTCGTCAACTTCTGTTCTGGTATAAACAAGAGTATAGTCAACTTTTGCGGCCTCACCTTGCTTACCTGGGATACCCTGGACACCTTGGGGGCCACGTAATAATTCTCTCTGCTCTTCAGTAAGCATATCAAAAGTAAACGTCTCACCACGCTCACCTTTAGGGCCACGAAGTGCTTCCAATTGTTCTCTTGTAAAGTCAGAATATAAGAATGCTGGGCCAACTGGTCCCTGTTCACCCTGTGGGCCTCTCAGTGACTCTCTCTGCTCGTCTGTAAGGTCGGAGAATGTCATTGTACCATCTGCGCCTTTGGGGCCTCTAAGGGCTTCTAATTGCTCAGGAGTGAACATGTCATAAGTGAATGCTGCGCCCGTTTCACCAATTAAACCCTGGGGACCACGAAGTGATTCAACCTGTTCTTCAGTTAATTCTTCAAAGGCAACTGTACCATCTTTACCATCAAAATAGTCAACGCCCTTAACAGGAGTGTAGCCGTCCTTACCAGGAGCACCGTCAGCGCCCCTCAGCGCCTCTATTTGCTCTTCTGTGAGGTCTTCGAAGGTAAATGGTTCACCTTTTAATTCGTCCTTGTGAGCGGCGTAATACGCCTGAATAATGGCATTTACTTCATCAGCATTGACACTACCTTGAGTGTTTTCGCCACCATGCTCACGTACATATTCTTTAATTTGTTCCCATAGAGCATCTACGCCCTTCATATCTAGATATTCTTTATGGGGCTTTACTCTGATAGGAACTTCAACGTATTTAATATCCATAGCGCATCTCCTTTACTTTAAATTCTCAATGTTTTCAATAGGAATAGGCGCAATAGTACCCTGTTGTCTTCCTCTTGTGAACATCATACTAAAGCAACTGTGCTCTTCATAAGGCAGTGGAATTGCTGCCTTTTTGTCATTTAATTGATAAATTCTTTGCTCAATAAAATCATATGCTTGTCCAATCGTACCAAAGGAAGTAGAAATAGAGCGCATAGTGTCAATATCATTCGCAACGGCTTCTAATGTGTCTATAACGGCTTGTAGAAGGTCTCTTTGCATGACATCTTTGCGGTATTCTTCTTCGGGATCTAGGTAGTTCTCTGCTAAGAATTGGATGTATGCCTCGTCAGAGAAGTATTTTTGATTGGAAAGTTCAAGTTTAAATCTATCTAATACTTTCATATTACTTTCCTTTCTAAGTCAAATTTTTCTGTGGGGGAATTTTTGATTAAGGCGAGGTGTTTGTAAAAAAAGGGTCAATTTTTTGTAAACTCTTTTTAAATTTTTCAATGAATATTCTTTCAAAAATCATGCATAAAAATACAAAAACCTCATGCATTAATATTCATATGTACAAATTGCACAAAGATCTTTTTATACACGAACACATGTTCCCTTAATGCTCTCATTTTCGCTTACAGGATTGGTAGTCCTACGAAAACCCATGGAAATATATGGTTTCAAGCCCTTAAATACCACACAAAATACACTAGAAAATCGCTATATAAAGGCAATGATCTATGCATGTTCAATATGTAGAAAATTGCCTATAAATACCCTTGATTTTTGTGCAATATGTAGAATTTTGCTTGATTTTTTGCTCTATATATAGTGTTTTCATTGCCTCGCGCGTACATATATAGTGTGTATAAATACTGGGAAACGTATTACATACAGACCTTATTTACTAACCTTCTTTTTATCAGCATTTTCTTGATCTTTTCCCTTATTACCCTCTTCAGAACCACCATTATTATTCATAACTTGCATCTCTTTTTCCATCTTTGCTTCTGCTTCCTTTTGTTCTGCCTTTAGACGCTCTAATTCAACGTCCTTAGATGCAATAATATCACTCTTCTCAATGATAGTTTCAACAGAGATAGCACCCATGCCCTTAAGCATATGTAGATTAGCAATAGTTTCTGCTGTAGCACTAGGTAGATTGTAGTTGTATATAATCTCAACATTATCAATAGTACCTAAGCCCTGCATATTCAACATCATACTTAATCTATTTAATCTCTCCCTATACCCTCTATTGAGCCACTTCTTATTCTCATCAGCCAATAGTGAAGCCATATGGAATAACATTCTAATAGATACCTCAGATACATTGGCTACATTACCATTACTACTAAATACACTTGGAAAACAAGCCACGTCAGATAGCCATTTCTTCATATTATCCAAGTATAGATTAATTGTATTATAGTCCATCTGTGCATTAGCATACTTGAAATCACCAACGTCTAGGTTTAATACATATCCTACAGCATCTGCAGGTATAGAACTATCAATACGCTGACCAGTAGCCACAGGAATAGGATTCATACTGAGTGTATATACAGCATCACCTAGTTTAGACATAGCATCTTCTATATCATCCATAATAGGAATTAAATCACTCAATAGATCCTTACCAAAGTTATAATCCTCATCATTAAAGTTGTGCCAATGAATAGGCAAACCACATACATTAATTGCATTATTATACATGTGTAATTCACCGCCATCATTGCACCAATTCTCTGTATAATTAGGATAATATACATTAAAATATGCAATACCTGACCACGCATCAGTCCAATGCTCTATAAAGCCCAGATATTCACCATTATAATAAATAGGATAACTGTCTCTACAATCAAGAATCTTACTCTTAATTACTCCACCTTCTTGGTAAATCACCTCAAAAGCATCACCAAATTTCAGCACTCTGTCCAAAATTTCATAGTCAATACTGTCATATCCGCCTAATCTTACAATATCATTAATAGTTTTAATAGTTTCCTCATCACCACTATAAGTAACAGGTTTACCTAATAGATATGAATCATGGAATCTAAGTACTGTCTTTACATAATTAATCAGCGTTTTCTTGGTCTGATATGCTTCACCCTTATACAACATATCTTCTCTACGCGTGACCTTATGTGCACCCTTTAAATATTGTGCATTATTATAACATCTATTAATACGTAACGCATGATATGGCGCACCTACTTCGGCTTCAAACCAATAGGGATCGTCGCCATACTGCATAGTAATATATTCTTGTAGCGTCATATGCTGCTCCTTTCTTAGAATTTGTAGTAGAATGGACTCTTTAATGCAACAACTGCCATTGCTAATGCCATAACACAGTCATCATGCATTCCTTCTGGAGCCGTCATCTTGCCACTATCATCTACCATATATGTTTTCATTTCGTCTAGGGCCGTCTTACTATTTACCTGCATATAGCCCTTGTCGAACCATTCTCTCAAGTCATTAATAACTAAACTCTTCGTTTTAACGTTAGTATCAAAACCAGGAACCCATACTTCTCTATTGTACTGGTCAAAACTCTTATATTTAACCATATTCATGTATGTTTTTCCATTATATCTGAGGCGCTCGATAACACTTAAACCACCAGATGCTCTCTCTATACACAGCAAGCCCTTATTATAATACAAACCAATAGCATATATAATATCTGCCATCTCATACGGTTTAATACTATTAGCCCTAAACTCTGCACAATGATAGCCATCTCTATCAAATACTTCTACTACAGAATAGTCCTTACCTAAACCTTCAGATAAGTCACAACCAATATAATATCTCATATCATTGCGTGGCTGCTTCCATACAGTAAATGCATTGTTTAAATATACCTTTAATATATCAGGTACTGTAGCACTCTTAAGTGTCTTAATATTCTTCAAGCCCTCAATACGTTTCTGTACATTTATCTTATCAAAGACACTAGAACCAGTAGATACAAATGCCTCATCAGGTGTACTAGGATACTCTTGATGGAACTTATCAAGCCCACTAATACCAACCTTAGCACGTCTCCATATCAACTGTTCCATAGTCGCACCTAAATTCCTTAACATAACCTCTTCCTCATCTAGTTCTATTTCTTCTAACATCTTATTATTATGCAGCGCCAAGTACTCTTCTACACACTGATCATACTGTCCTTTGAACAACGTAGAACCATTGATCCAATTAAAGAAATAACTGTTAAAAGCGTTTTCTCCATTGACTGAACCGTAATATAACTCCGAGAAGTTATTAAAGCCATTTGCCGTACTTTCTATTATTAATGTAGAGGATTCACTACATGCCTGCATCAAACTGTTTAATTGTCTCTCAGGATCAGCCCAGAAGGCAAACTCAGACAAGTGAACGATACCGCCATTATATGTACTGCCTCGTCCTACATCTTTATTACCTGCCGTTAAACAAGTAATACTACTACCGTTCGCAAACGTAAGCGCCTGTCTGTTGTTAGTTAATGTCTCTGGTTTTAGCCAATCAGGTAAACTATTATACTGATCCTTTAACTTCTGGAATATAGCGTTTGTGGACGACTGAGTATGAGAAACAAGAAGACAGTTAACATTATCCTTTACTACACATGCACGAATAGACAATGCAATAGTACATACAGACAACCCTAACTG
>JAEIGA010019383.1_pt1 | contig 10373 bp, 19 predicted proteins | sample 9270691 | NCBI WGS metagenome assembly JAEIGA01 (sample SAMN17057246, study PRJNA624740) | gut metagenome | biome: biome; isolation source: fecal sample | host: Bos grunniens | place: China: Xizang | collected 2019
CAATGACATTTAATATCATCCATAAGAAGTCTCTGATATATGTCAAATCTTTAACATCTTCTGGAGCACAGGCGTAATTACAATTTTTTGTTAATTTTGAGAATAATTTTCTACAATAGTTAATATAACATAATTGTAAAAACCCTGTATAAAACACATCAATTATACATTTCTATATAGTCGTACCTTCGTGATTCCGTTCAATGATTTCTTTAATAGTACATTCAACAAATTCTTCTTTGTCTAATTTATATAATTTATTATCCTCGTCAATAATATAAATAGATTCAAAAGCTTTACGATATTCTTCATCCTATTTTAAATAGGTATTTAAATACCATTGTTTAGTAGGGAGTACTACATGATTTACATTATAATAACCATCTTTCTTTACGGTAAAATCTGTTTTTTCTAAATCATATAAATAACTTCCTGGTTCTGTTGGATCTTCTACTAACTAATCATGATCATGTAGTAAAACATCTATTAGTGTGATCTTACCTGAATTAATTTTCATGATAATATTTAATGTTTTACTCTCACTATACTTATAGCGACCATATTCTTGAATTATCTATTCTTCTGGAAAATATTGATCGTATTCTAAAGAATAATCTTCAATAGTTATCTTTCCATTTAAACCTGTGTGTATATCAATATCAAACTCCATCAACTCATTCTAATTTGGTCGTTATATGGATTACCATCACGAAGTTGTGCAATTTCAATATCTACTTTCTTTTCTTCAATGTCTAGTTGTCTTTCTCTATAAGCCTTATCAGTTTGTGCTTTAAACCAATCTACCTTGTACTCAAGATTCATTTTATCGGTTTCAAGTTTTATCCGCTATTCGTCTAACCTTTTAACCTCTTGTTGTGCTTTTTCTAATTCTTGTTGTAATTGTTGTGCCTATTGAGTAGTTTCTTCTAGTTTCTATTGAAGCTATTGTAATTGATTATTTTCCTCTTTCTGAATTTTTAAAGCTCGTTTTACTTTATATTTCATTTCTGACAGACTCTTTGAAGTCATTATTTCAAATAATATGTCTGGAGGAAGCTAACCAGATTTAATAAATTCGGGAACTAATACCTAGATCTATTGCATATCCTGCATAATCTACGTACTACTAATCACATGTACATCATAATCAGTATGGGTGTAATCTTCAGGCAACGCTGTAAAAATCCTCTATTGATTATCTCCCAGAATTAAAGTGCCAGTTAATCCTTTCTTCCAAGTACGTTTTGCCTGATTAAGACAATCACTTACTATTTCACATGTAACAGAATCCATCTATTGGAATATAGGTTTAGTAACAATAAATGAATTATTTACTCCCTGTTGAATATTAGTTACAGCATCTCTTTGCTAGATACCATTGAGTCTTTCTCTAAATACACCTGTGATAGATGATGTTGTTGTTTCTACAGAATCAATCGCTAGCTATATAGCCTAAATCGCTTGTGCAGATAAAGTGTCATCGTAACCAGATACTAAGGTATTAAACTACCCAAAACCTTGATCATTTCTTCCATCCTAAGTAGAATCAATCATCATCGTTCCAGATTTACGATATGCCATCCATTTCTTAACTCTCTCCGGCCAGTTTACTCCCAAATTAGCGGGAATCAAAGAGAAGTCCATAATTTGTCCTTTTACACCACTATTAGCGATCAAAACATCACGATAATAAATTAATAGGTCATATTTGTCCTATAAATCAGCACAAGCCAACATCAATGAGTAGGGTTCAGAAGTTCTATTAGTAAAATAAATACCATTAACAGTTAAAGAGGCATAACTTGGATTATCCTTGCTTCTAATCACATCCTCATCTTTCCCATTAATGATATAAATATCACCACCTATCCTTACACTAGAATATCTTTGCATTATAAAATTTTTGTCGGTTTCCAACCATTCTACTTCATAAACTGGGATCAGTTTCTATAACCCATTTTCATCAACAGGATGTCCGGGCATATTAGAGTATAATGGCTACACAGTGCTTGCATAAGTATATCCGTAAATAGTGCCTTCTCCAAAATCATCCGACCAAGTTTCCTTAATATTCTTAATATCTGCTTTTGTAAGATCCTTGCCATAACGATTAAGAATTTGTTGTCTACTTAACCATTTTCTTACAACGACTTTATAAGAATCTTTGATGTAAGGTGATTCTGGATTTCTATCAATAAATGTATTTAGAGGATCAAGAACCTCTATCTAAATATTAGTTCCGCTACTACTTTCTTTTACTCTGAAAAATGTATAGCCAGTTATTAACAAATCAAGTAAAAGCTATCTTAATTTAGTAATCATATCAGTTTGCCGAGACTGCATAATATACTAAATTACGTTTTGTGCAGCTATTTCATATTTAGAAATAAAGTTTTGATCTATATCTTCTTTTATTTTGTCTATTTGTTGTTTAATAGCTTTGTCTGTAGTATCTTTTCCGTCCAAGAACTACAACAAAGTTGTATTTAAATGATCTTTTAAAAATTTTGTTACCCCTTGTGCAATCTACAGGGATTTCTCTCTTGTAATAGCACTTATAGTTTCACTATCTTTACAACTAACTTTAGGTAAAATAGGAGTCCCCAAATATTCTCCGATTAATGCATCAATATGCTTTTTAACCATTGGGGTTAATTTAACTGAAGTGGGGCTGCCTATTCCGAAGTTTTCTTCAAGGTACTTAAACTATTCCTCATCTCTTTTTCCGGCATAATAGTTATAAGCCTTTTGAAATTCTACTTTTTCACGAACTAACTCTGAGATTATCTCGTCAGTTCTTTTTATCATCTTTTCACTCATCTTACAAATTTAGCTAATGGGCGATTAGAATCCGGAATTAAAGTTGTTTCATAATACCTTGCAAATATGAAAGCTTTATTTCGTAATTCTTGTCTCATATATTTTAAGAATTCTTCGTCAGGTAAAGTAGCACTAATATATAAAGGTCTATATTGTATAACTTCAAACCCAACAGAATATCCTTCAGGTTCTAAATCTTTAATAATAATTTTGCCCGTAAACTCTCGATTGTGCTAGCATTTGATGATGTCGTGGATCGCTGCTGTCAATTCCTCGTGGGTCATAAGTATTTCGACTGTCTTGTAGTATTAGTTTTTTATCTGATTTGGGAATCACTCCCCATCGTCTATATCCTTTTTCATCAATATAATACCCAAAGTCTTCAAATTCTTCAATCTCTTTTTTTACTTCACTTGGAACACGCTAACTTAATTCCTAGTCTAATAAGAAGACCATACCCAAACTAGCAATAATATCAAACTTAGTTTTGTTTTCATCATTATAACTCATTAATTCTTGTAAAATTTCTTCAAACCAAATATTGTGACAATAGTCTTCTACAAAATTAGCAGTTAATGATGTGTGCTATTCAATGATTTGCTTAGTTGCAGGAGTTCCAATCTAATTCGATAAAGTTTTAGATAAATCTGAAGTCATTGTTGCCTTCGGCCTTCTAACAAACATATTTCCATACCCTTTGTCTTTAGACCAAGTATAAAAAGTTTTACGAGTTGCTTCTATATTAATTTTGGCATTATAATATTGACATAATCGTATGGCAATTTTAAACGCTTCACGCTCATCACCAGGTCTATCTTTATACATTGCCACAATCTAAGGTTCTTGTAATCCTATCATCCTTTTTAATATTACAATACAGAAATCAGATGGATCTCTAGTTTCTTTACTAGTATCGTTAGCACCGATGTCAATACCATCGACTCCAGCTATGTATAAGTCACGCATTTCGTTATACTAATTACCTATAGACTCAGGATCGTAATATTTATAAGTAGGAGAATGCTTGAATTCACTAGACCATATAGGATGTTCTAAGATTTGTAATTTACTATTTAAATTAGGGGTCCATTTAAAACCTTCTATGTTTTCCTTAATTTGTTTGCCAGTTTTAAAAATATATTCTAAGTTACCACGTTCCGGTCTAGGACCTCTTTTATGCAATCGAATTTCAGCTAATTGATCGGTAATTAAAATTCTATTAAATTTGTTATCGCCTTCCAAATTAAATGCTTCTTCAGCATTCCAACAATATTCAGCACAGTGTTGTATTAAGCCTTCTGGGTCTTTTAGGAATTTATCACGAGCTTTTTGTAATTTAGCCTTTGCTTTTTCTCTATTACAATAACCACGATGATCTAAGAATTCCCAAACCTACGCAAATGCTGGAACAAAAAATCCAGAAAGGATTGTTTCCCCGGTCTAAGTATATTTGTGCCTATATGGAAGTACATCATAAGCCTAAGGATTATAATAAATATCTTTTAATCCTTCTAGGTTAGGTCCTGCATCACCACCCGTGCCTCCAACGATTTTTATTCCGAATCTAGTACCTCCAATATTAACTAAAGCCTCGCCTTGAATAACTGCCTTTTTTAAATTGGGCCAAGAACCAGCCTCATCATATATTAACAAGTCGGCACGATCGCCACGAATCTTCTAAGGGTCATCAGCATTAATTCCTCTTACAGTAGATTGCCAACCTGTGGGAATTTTATTACCATCTCTTTGTATGTATTCTCCAGATTGCTTTTCAGTATCAGTATTTTTTAACTGTTTGTTTTTGTGCATGCCTCCATCAGTCTCATTGTCTAAAAATGCCATTGCATGCCAAACTTTCTTTAAGGTATCTCCAACTTTTTTCTAATCGTGGCAAGCAACAATAGACATACTCTATTTAATAATAGTAAACATGCATGTTGCCATACTCGCATTAATTTCTGAGAACAATTTTGTTATCGTATAGGCTTTTTATCCTATACTTCTTATAGTTTCCTATAAGTTCAGCGCACATTTTCATTCTTACGAATGTTCCACACTCTTGGGAGGATTATTACTCTCTTTAGCGTTCACCTCCTGCGCGTTACGGTACTCAGCGATGAGCTAAGTTACCTCGGTATTCACATAGTGATCAAATTTATTAAACTTTCTACTTAAATAAAAATTAGAATTTTTGTACAATAAGTTATATATTTTCTGAACTTCCTTCTTACTAGAAGTTGTTATCCTGTACATATCATCTCTTTTTAAGTAGTTTAAATTAAGCTTTATATCATGCTGTGAAAAAAATTTAATAAATTCATTTAATATAGAAGCAGATTTAGCGCATATATCAAATTTTCCTCTAACCCTATCTGATTTTCCTTTTTCTTGAGCTAACCAGATAATAAAGCATCCATCTCCATCAAAATAACCTCTTATAAAATGTCGAATTAATTCTTTAGGAATATCTGGTATGTGTAGATCGCAATAACTTTTATTATACCCAATTTGCAATCTAACTAAATCATTACAAAGTTCCGCACTGGTAATGTCAACACCAAAAGATTCGTGAGCAGTAATCTCTTTTCCTTCTCTCCCTGTTGTTTTATGCTCTTGAATTGTAAAAGTTCTAGAATCGGGACTTATAGTATCTTTATAAAGATACACAAGTTCTGAGTCTTGCTTTTGGAGATGAATTCTAAGCGTCTTTCTTTTTTCATTTATATTACCGTCAGCGGCATAAAATCCTAATAAATATGCTTGTAATTCTGTTTCTATTTTACTAAATATACTATGACGAATTCGTCTATTAGATATATGATTAGTAGTTAATGGATAATTATCCTCAATGAATTTAATTTGTTCTTGTTTGTTCATAATATAAAAATTTAAAATTAATAAATTCGTGATTCGATCACCTTAGCGTTCACCGATTTTGCGGAATTTTACATCGGCCTCTCTCACCTGACCGATTCCTCGAGCTTTCATCATATTGCAATGCTAACGAGTTCTCTTTGCCATTTCATAGTAGTGAAACCACTAATACTGCGCTTCTGAGAAATTTGGAAATCCATCTGGACGACCACCACCCGCTTTTTCTACTTTATCTACCAAAGGTAATTGATAAAAGTTTAAAAAGAAGTAATGATCACCAGTAATGGTATAACCATTTGCTGTATATCCATATTTACATCGAATATACTACTCTCGCCAAAATTCTCTAAACTTTTTAGATCCTGGAAGATATGCACAATATCTACCAGTTTGTTCATACACTTTACGAGTTTCTATAAACCAATTAGGATCGAAGTCCAAACCCTAAGTCTCATTAATTGGTTTATAACCAGTAATTTCGTAAGAGTATAAAGGATCGAAGAATTGAATCTCCACACTTAAAGGAAAATCCCAGTAACCTTCTCTTTCAGTTATTGGGACTACCTTAGATTCTTCTTCGAGTATTTCATTTTGTAATTCTTTGACCTCTTTAACTAGATCATTTAATTCTTTTGGAAGTTTAATCATTAAAAATCTCCTGGATCAAAGTCCTCTTTAGCACCGGCTCGAAGTGTGGATTTCTCAGCAAGTTCTTTTTTAACTCTATTTTCTAAAGTAATCAATTCTTCATGTACTTTATTCAGCATTGCTACCTCTTTCATTACTTTTTCCGCAGTAAAAATAGGCTTTCCACTTATATCACGCTCATTTAAATCTACAATATCATTAAAATAATCAATAAATTGGTCTGCAGCATTCATTGCTGCTTTTAACATTTTAATAGATTTATTAGAATCTTGTAATGCTTTATATTTGCGACATGCTTCTCTGAATGTAGGATCATTAAATTCTTCTTCAGTAATTCCCGAGTCGGACAATGCCTCTTGATGTCTTTCCTATTCAGAATATTGTGAATATAAACTTTTCCAGTCAATAGCTAAATAAATATAAGTAAGTTCCTTCCAAAGTTTTGATTTATTTTTAGTTTTATCTCTATCAGATAAAGCTTTAAATTCTTTAATTAATAATATTTCGGGTTCATTAATCTCCAATCTATTATTTCCATTATCATAAGTAAACACATTCATAACCCTATTATTTTTAATTATAACCAACCACCAAAATAATGTTTCTTGGCTTTCTTTCCGCCACAGGCTTTCTTTTCTACCTTGTCTCCTTTTTCAAGGGTCTGACATGCAGGACAAGTCTTTCCACCTCTAGCATACTTTAAACTTCTAATGTATCCGAGTTTGGCTCCCCATTTAGCAGCAGTTGCTTGGCCCTACATTTTCTAAGCCACAGCCTAAATCATTTGTGCTAATCGAGCTGCTTTTTGGTCTCCAGCTTTAGCAGCTTCCATAATTTGATTTACTGTTTGCGTAGCTTTTTGATCTCCTTGCATTGCTGCCTAGACTAAGGCTATTATCTGCTTCTAAATATCCTATTGAGGAGCAGCTCCTCCCTGTTGAAAATAATTAATTCTGTTCATTGTTCCTCCTTGTTTTTTAAATTCTGTAGCTCTTGCCTATTGATAAGCATTACTCCAATTTTGCCATTCCTAAGTAACCCTTCCACCTAAAGGTCCTCTCATTTTAGGTTCTGGATTATTTTTAAGCCAGTCTGCCTGTCTTTGTTTTAGGGCTAATTTTTCCGGAGTCTGTAGTATATATTTACCAAATAATTGACCTCCTTCTAAAGTATAATTATTTTGAAAGTCCGCCCAAGCTTTATTGTATCCGGGATCTCTTCTTACTGCCACCCTATTTACCCCATTATTAAAAGCAGTATACTTCCCTCCGATATGAGCATTATAAAGTTCATCAAAAGCATTTTGCATTCCGACTTTAGTAAAATAAGAATCACCCCCTTTAAGAGTAGCCGTAACGGGAGGTGTATTTTGTTGTCTTTTTTCAAAATCTTCCCAAGTTGAAAATTGTTTTTTGGGAGGATCAACAGGTGGTGTTACAGGTGTCGGGTCTGCAGGTTTTTGAGCAGCTCTATCAGCTTCTACACCTTTATTGTACCTATCCATAGCATCCCAAAAACTTTTATTTCTAGCCTTGGACTGTCTGATAGCTTCTTCTGTAGTATGTTCCATCACATTTTAATTAAATCTTTAGTATTCCAAACTGCTTCTTGTAATTCATTGTTGGTGGTAAACCAACGGCAGCGAATACCTTTAAGATTATTATTTTTATTCTCATCTCTAAATATAGTAGATTCTTTTCGCACTACTATCATCACAGGCTTGTTAGGTAACTCCTACTTAAGAGTTACCAAGTCGCCTGGAAAAAACATTGTCTTATCTTCCATTTTACTTATTGTTTAATGCTTCACGCCTAGCAGTTAATTTATCATTAACTACTGTTAAAATTCTATTTTCATTAACAGTTACCCAACCAAACTTATAGAAAGGTACAGGAACTTCTGCAGGAATAGGATACATTACAATATCGCCAGGCTTAATAAATTCACAGCGATGTCCTACTTCAATAACAGTTCCGACCTTGATAAACTGCTGTTCCTCATGTATTTCTCCGTCTTCTTCTGATTTATATTCTGAAGCTTTACCTCCGTTATCCATAATAAACCCAGATTCAGACACCTTAAGTTTCTGGAAGGGATTCTGTTTAAATGGCTCAATTAATACATATCCATAAAGAGGCATTATTTCTAACCCGTTTAAATCGTCAGATAATTCTTTTGCATAATCCTCAAGTTGCTGAGAATGTTTCTCAAATTTATCTAAGTATTCATCGACTTGTTTATTAAACAGATTTGTAGATTCCTGCTCTCCCAAACTAAAGTGTTCTCCACTATCCATACCGCTAATCATTCTAGCTACATTTTCATTACTCATACTTTATACCATTTATTTAATATACATTGTTCATCTTTAATTCTTGCTTTAGCATCTAATACACATCCGCATTCGCCACATATATCTCCTAACATGTCTACATGCGTTTTTTTAGAACATTTATTGCATATAGCTATTCTTTTAGTTGCCAGTTCTTTATTAACATCAAAGGTTTTATAATACCAACCTCTAATAATTTTAAATATTTGTTTTACCATTTTCCTGCAGGACATTTAGCTTTATTATTTAATACTTTTCTGGGTATATAACAATTACAACCTTTAAAGTAACCATCTTTTTTATATATTGAAACATCATTTGTTTCAGGATTTACATATAAAGACCCATTACATAATTTACGTTCTGGATCGTAAATACCACAATGTTGACATACACTTAATCTACTCATAATTAATATATTATTGGTTTACGTTTATCCCTACTAGCTTTTAAAGCCGATTCTTTCTTAAAATGATTTAACATTCTGATTACCTCATCTTTTAAATAAGGTAAATGATATACGGTCATATTATCAGAATGATCGAAATGAACTAATACTAAATCTTCAATTTCAAATTCTGGATTTAATTTTTGAATCATCCATGCATATGTAGATAACTGAAGTGTATAGTGCCAATAGTTAACATCATCTAAGTTATTTAACGGAAATTTCATTTTAACTGAGGATTTTGTTTTACTATTAAAGAAACTCTTAGTTTCGATCTTCTTATTCGTTTTCCAGTCTCCGATGACTATCTTATTTCCTTTCTTTACTAATAGGTCTATTTGTCCTGCTATTCTTAGTTTCCCATCTTCTGATATTCTAGATATTAAATATTCTGGATAAATACCATTTTCTAAATCCAGAGAAGTCCTGTTTTTTTCGCAAACGAATTTTCCACCTATTTCAAATTTACTAATATCAATGTCTTTCTTCTTCTTATAAAAAGAATTTTCTAAATCTGCGTGTATTTTAGTACCTCTTTCACAAGACTTACGATTTTCTTCATCCCAAGCATCTAGGATTGCCTGTTGCTCTCGATTGAAATCGTTTTCACTGATATTATGAAGTTCGAGTAATACTTTATCAAATTTCTTTGTATCCAACAAAGACTTTTTTTCTATTGCCCAAGCTTCTTTGCTTAATAACTTCTCTAGACTTTTATACGCACTCCAGAACTCTTTATCAAAAGGTTGGGTGTAATTATGGATAAGTGTAGTAACACTCGTGAATACAGCATCGGGATTTGTAACATCAAAATATTTATGAGTTTCTTCTACAAATGCTATATTTCCATTTTGTTTTGTAATTGCTTCTTGCATAAACATTAATCATTAATCATTAAACATTAAATAATCTATACTAAATTTTATTTTTATAATTATATTAATATAATAGAAGAAGTCAAATCAATTTTAATTATAAACTATTAAAAATAAATAAAATGGAAAATTTTGGTATAAATTAGGTTGGAGTTTATAAGTATTAGCAAGGAACTTCAAGAGGGGGCTTAGTACCTAGAAAATATCAGGGCGTCTGGGGAAACCGAGGACAAGGTAATGAATTATAGTCTGCTTTGGAAAAGGTATTAAGTCAGACAGGAGATGTGATAATAAATAGTGGAGATTATATAGAGCAAGGATTAGCATATTTAGGAGGATTACTACCAGGAGGTATGGCTGCGAATGAAGCACTACA
>JAEIGA010019384.1_pt1 | contig 10373 bp, 12 predicted proteins | sample 9270691 | NCBI WGS metagenome assembly JAEIGA01 (sample SAMN17057246, study PRJNA624740) | gut metagenome | biome: biome; isolation source: fecal sample | host: Bos grunniens | place: China: Xizang | collected 2019
CCGTAAAATGCATCTATTCCGAGCTCCAGCACCGGCGACAGCATACAGGTCAGAAAAAATACGCTCACCGTTATTTTTACCATCTTTTTTATATTACCCGACGGAGAAATAAGCTCCGCCGCTGCTCCCGCTATTGCCGCCGCGCATATCGAAAACGCCCAGTCCTTTATCGCTTCCATTCCATCACCCTACCTCGTTCCCACGCTTATCATAAGCGCGGTAGATACTATCATCAGCAAAATAAAGGTCAAATTTATCGCAAAAAGTATCGTTACCGCCGCATTTGACGCCTTCAGCGCCTTGGTTGCGGTCTGTTCTCCCAACGCTCCGCTTATTACCGAAGCAATTTTGGTTACCGCCATCCACAGCAGACTGTTTATTATCGTCGGAAGATTCATTACCGCCACCGCTATTATCCCGAAGGAGCCGACGGTGGATTTCAAAAGCTTTACGCACCCTTGAGCCGTCGTGTACGCTTCGGAAAGGGCTCCTCCCACCACCGGCACAAAGCTGCTTACCACAAATTTCGCCGCTTTAACCGTTACTCCGTCGGCACTCGCAGTTACAAACGTCTGAAGGCTGAGTATTCCTATAAACACCGTAAGAATAAGTCCGAGTCCCCAGCAGACCGCGCTTTTTACACTACCCGCTATCTCATCGAGTCCGTACTCCTTTACCGCCGCGCCCACAAGCGAAAGCGCCAAAAAAATACTCACTAAAGGCACAAGTATCCCCTTTGCGATACTCGAAGACACCTGCGCGGCGGCAAACAGTGCAGTGTTATATCCCGCCGCAGAGATAGGCTGTCCGTTTGCCGTGATTATTCCCGCGTAAACCGGTACGAAGCTTATCATAAAATCCCCGCTCGCCGATATCGCCTCGCTTGTCCGCTTTATATTTTCCGTCACCGGTACCACTACCGCCGCTGCCGCACACAGCGAGCCTATTATCTCCACCCATTTTCCGCTGTCATTTTCAAATCCTGCCCTGAGCGCCTTTGCAATACCCATAATTATCACTATTCCCACCACCGTTGCCGCGGATTTCAGCGGCTTTGACAGCTCCTGCCTTATCAGCGCAAAGCTTACCCTGAAAAAATCCTTCGGCGCAAGTCCAATCATACTCTTAACGCTTATTTCTTTTATTCCGAGCTCCTTCATAAGCTCCCACACCTCGTCCGACACCTTGCTTCCGACCTCGTTTATTCCGCTTGAATCAAGCAGACTCTCTGCGTTTTCAAGATAGTCGGCTCCCCACGCACAGTACGCACGCCCGTATATAAAAAATACCGAAATAAGCGTCATCAAAATTACCGCTCTCTTTTTCATTTTTACGACCATCGCTTTTTAAAAGCTACCTTTCTTTAGAAAATCCCTGCACCAAAAACTATCTTCCCATTATTTTCATCGCAAGGTTAAGCAGCGCTCTGAAAAGAGGCATACTTATCACAAGTATCGCCGCCTTACCCACCATTTCCACCTTTGCCGCTATCGCTCCCTGTCCGCTGTCACGGCAGGCGTCCGCCGCAAGCTGTGTTATGAAGCATATCCCCAAACTCTTCAGGAGTACCTCTATGTACGCGCTCTGCATATTCGTCGCCTTGAGTATATAATCAAGGTCGCTCAGCACGGGGTAGACCGTCTTGAGCGCTATATACATTATCACCACGCCGGTACTCAAACTTACCGCAAGTGCATACTCAGGCTTGTACTGCTTTATTATTACCGCAAGTGCGGCTCCCACAGCCGCTATTCCTATCGCTGCATATATATCCATACCCTACAACCCAAACACCGATTTTACCGTTTCAAACAAATTACTTATCTCGTAAACTATCATCATAAGCACCACGACAAGTCCCGCCAGAGTAGTCATCATTGCCTGCTCCTCTCTCCCCGCTCGTATAAGGACTTGGTTGAGTACCGCAACGATTATTCCTATCGCCGCTATTTTAAATATCATATCCACTTCCATATTACGCACCCGCCTTTTTCGCGCAATTATATAAGGAGAATCGCCATTCCCGCTCCCAAAAGAGTACCGAGCGTTCGATACAGCGTACCCTTTTCCTCATACTTCTTTTCCGCCTCCCCGACAAACCCTTCCATCCTCAGCGCTATCTCCTCTATCGCCTTTACCTGCGACTGCGCATCGTACTTCCCAAGCGCCGTGCTTAACTGCGAAAACACCCTCGCTTCAGCATCCGTCAGCTTCATCTCCCGCTTAGCTGCCGCTACGCTTTTTTCCCACGCCTTCGGAAATATCTCGCCTTTTCTGCAGAGTACCGTGCACTCCGACACCGCTTTTAGTCCCCGAAACCTGCCCTCTGCATCTATCTTTTCTATTATTTTGTCAGTCAAGTCCAGACTGTACTGCAGCTCCCGCTCGACAGTCCGCAAAAAGAGCACAGCCTCTCGCAGCTTGTTTACTCTTTCCTTCAACATACCCGAAAAGTAAAAGCCGAGTCCGCTTGAGGCTCCGACGAGCATTATAAGTCCCAAAATCCCGTACATCTCTTACCTCTCTGCATCTATTATCTTGTCTATCCTTCCGACCTCTCCGCCGCCCATCATTATTACTATCTTTTTGAAGGCTCCCGTACCGAGCAGTGCGCGGATGTGCTCTCTTGCATACAGCTCCTGAATACTCCCCGCGTGTGCCGTAGCAATAACACTCGCGCCGTTGTTTACCGCCACCGTAAGCACCTCCGCTTCACCCCTGCCGCCTATCTCGTCGCATATTATTACTTCCGGCGAAAGAGTTCGCACCGCCATCGTTATTCCCTCGCACTTGTTAAATCCCGAAAGCACATCGCAGGTAATTCCAAGGTCATACCCCTCAGGTGCTATCTCACGGCGCTCGTCCACCACCGTTACCTTTATGTACCTTCCCATCCGCGCAGACGCAAGCTGTCTTGCCATATCCCGCACTACCGTAGTCTTGCCGCACCCTGCGGCTCCCGCTATCATAATTCCGCAAAGTCCGTCCTTGTATGCAACCGAAATGAGCTCGTCCGCGCTGCCCTTTATCTCCCGCGCTACCCTTATATTGAGCGAGGTTATGTCACGCATACCGAAAACTCCCTCTGCGCCGCGAACCGCCGAACCGCATATTCCCACTCTGTGTCCGCCGCGCACCGTTACATACCCCTCGCTTATCTCTTGCTGATGGGTATGCACCGAGTAGCCGCACACAGCCGAAAAGCACTCTGCTATCTCGTCGCGGCTGAGTATTTTCCCGCGGTGCTTGAGTACCGCATTTACCCCTACAAAAAAATTCTTTTCCCCCGCATAAAGCTGTATCGGCCTGTCCGAGCGCAGCCGCACCTCGCGGACGATATCTTTAACTCCCGCCTCCGTATCCAAAAGCACTCTCCGTATCTTTTCGGGTAACACCGCTACCGCTCCGTCAAATGCTGATGCCATCTCATTTTCCTTCTTTCTTCTTTTCTTTCCCGTTTTTTTATCGTATAATGGTAATATGCTGAAAATGGGGGGGAACCGATATGTCTGCTTTTTATCTCAAAATAATTGCCGTCGCCGCTATGCTCGTAGACCATATCGGTATGATTTTTTTCGATAATCTTTTTATCTTCCGCGCAGTAGGGCGCATTAGCTTTCCCATCTTCGCATTCCTTATTTTTAACGGATTTAAGCATACGTCCGATATCAAAAAATACCTTCTTCGCCTTTTCGTTTTAGCCTTACTTTCGGAGCTCCCTTTTGACCTCGCACTCTACGGCTCCGCTCTGCACTTTAATTCCCAAAACGTCTTTTTCACTCTCTTTTTGGGACTTCTTTCTCTCCATTTATATGAACGCTTCCCCTGCAATATTCCTTACCAGCCTTTTCTTTGCGCGCTGATTGCTTTTCTCACTCGTTCGGACTATTCCTTTTTGGGAGTACTGCTCATATTTTCTTTCCGTTACCTCAAAACAGACAAAAAAAATACCGTAAGTCTGCTTGCGCTTCTTACGGCATTTACCCTCGCTCAGATACTGCTGAACGCACCTTCACTTATCGGTACCAAAAATATCTACACGTTATTTTCCTACATCCTCCTGCAGCTTTTTACTCTCCTGTCGGCTCCTCTTATATCAAGCTATAACCTTTCCCGCGGAGCAAGCTGCAAATACTTCTTCTATCTCTTTTATCCTCTGCATCTTTTAATCCTTTTCTTTATCTCCTCTTTGTTTTTTTAACCGTTACATCTCAAACTTCGCCCTTTTTTATCTTAAATATAAGCCTCAATATCGGAGCTAAAAACTTCGGGCTTTTCACGACTACTACCTTCATAAAAAAATTCCCCTCCCGAATATTATTTGTACCACATTATACTCGAAAAACACAAAAAAGGTTCTGATGTATTAAAAGTCGGTATCAGCAAATAATATATTGACTCGTTTGCAGGGTAGTTTTATAATTCCATATAGAAAATCACACTATTGAAGGGATCGATATTTTATGAAAACAGCTATAATCTCCGGAGCCTCGTCCGGTCTCGGTGCAGAGTACCTCTCCTCTGTCATCAATCTTTTCCCCGACATCAAGGAAATATGGCTCATCGCAAGACGCAAAGAGCGCCTTGAGGAGCTCAGTGCAAATTACCCCAAAATCTCATTTAAAATATTCCCCCTCGACCTCACCGATACCGCCTCTTTTTCCGTACTCGAAAACTCCCTCAAGGAGTCAAAACCCGACGTCCGAATTCTGATAAATAACGCAGGGTGCGGTAAGCTCGGCTATTTTTCGGATACTCCCGCACAGGAACACGCAAAAATCACCGACCTCAACGTCCGCGCCGCAACACTGCTCCCCGCAACCGTTATTCCCTATATGTCAGAGGGCAGCTTTATCGTAAACGTATGCTCTATCTCGTCGTTTGTACCCAACGCCCGCCTCGCCGTCTATTCCTCTTCAAAGGCGTACCTCTTCAGCTTGTCAAAGGTACTGCGTCAGGAGCTTAAATCCCGCAAGATAAATTCCCTCGCGGTCTGCCCCGGTCCGATGTTTACCGAGTTTCTCTCCGTCGCAGAGATACACCCCGACAACTCCAAGACCTTTGCGACACTCCCCTACTGCAAAGCTCCCGAAGTAGCCCGCCGCTCGCTCATTTACGCCTCGCGCGGTAAAGCCGTCTACACAAACAAGCCCTTCTATAAGTTTTACAGAATACTCGCAAAGCTACTCCCTCACAGCTTAGTTATGAAGCTCAGTAAGGCGTAAAATAAAATCCGAAAGAGATTAACGGAGTAAACGATGCGTAAACAGCGCTAAAAAGCAAGCCGCTTCCAACACGTATTTCGTAAGCTGTTTTCTGCTAATCTGCATTTTTGCTGTGACGGGTACTGTGAATAAGATTTAATCCCAACAACGCTACGATGATACAAACTGCAGTTCCGGTCGCGATGTTCATTATTTTTATCGTTCCTTTTGCCATCTCTCCAAATGACACAAGCATCGACCTTTGCAGAGAAAATATTGATACAAAGGCATCGGCAAAAGATATATTTCTCAGCGTTTTCACCTTGGCAGATGAACACCGTCTTGATTTTGCCAGATTTACCGAGGACAAGGTTATTTTGGTAAAAGCATAGACAGCTATGCTTATCATAACTATCTCGTGATACACCGTTCCTCTGTCCTGCACGCTTGCAAGTACGACAGTCCCCGCAAGCGTCAAAGACAGCACCATCAATAAAATACCCGTAAACCGTTTAATAAACTCGGTATTTTCCTTTTTACAGCGCAGGACAGTATATCTGATTACGCTCAAAACAGCATAGTATGTTCCAATCGTCAGCATCCACCAAGAGCGTGTTATGCAGCTTATTACAATATTGTACGCACTAAATACTATGTTAATGGCTAAACTCAAAAGCGACAGTTTATATATCCTACTCATTCAGCTTACCAACTACACACTTCATAATGATTTTGCAAACGGAATCAACACTGTCTGTACAGTTATCGTCCAGCCACTCCATTACGATTGCCGTAATACCCACAAGGTAGAACTTGAGGATATAATTCCTTTCTCTTTCCGGAATACAATATCTCGCAAGAACAGGGTTAAAAATGTCTTTGAGTAAATCACTATAAAGACCGTCAAAACCCATTGCGCCAAACTGCTTGATAGAGGTTTTGAAAACACGCTGATTATCCTTGATAAAGGTTAGATACGGCGTTAGGTATTCAGGCGTTATGAACATCAGCTCTTTTAAGTGGCAGTTTTGAAACCGCCGCGAGATATGCTGTGTATCCTTTGAAAAATAGGAAAAGAAACTGTTTATAATATGCTGTGTTGTTTCCTTTAGCAAATCGGCCGTATTTTCATAATGCAGATAAAAGGTCGAGCGATTAACGCCTGCGGCTTCGCAAACTTCCTTGACGGTAATATATTCAAAATCCTTCTTTTCCAGCAGGGAGATAAGGGCTTCGTCCATTCTGACAGCCGTATTAAAATACTTGCTTTCATTTTTGTTCATCAGAAAGCCCTCCTTTTTGGATTATTTTTCTTCGCTGATCTGCTTTGCAAGTTCAACAATTTCAAAAGCGTATTTCTTTTTGCCCTTTTCAAGTATCTTCTTGTAGATGGGATAGTTGACGCTCATACCGATAAATCCGATAATGCCGATCACGATGCCGAGAACGGTTAAAGGCAGTGTGCCTCCGATGACCTGCATTGAAAGGCTCATTCCCGTTCCTGCAACAAGAGACATAACGATACCGAAGGTATATGTGAAGATAGATGCAGGTCTTTTGGCTTTGGCATCAAGCTTACGAAGAGCAACGAGCTTAGAGTTATCCTTGGGTGCATATTCCTTGGCGATAGATTCTGCGTAAATTTTGTCTGTGTTCATTTTATGAACCTCCTTGTGTTTTGTGTCTTCATTATACCGCGCACAAAAAAGTAAATTGAACAACAAGGTTATTAGAATCTGTTGAGTTCAGAGTGATAAAGCTATTAAATTATACCTCAAAACCATAATTTTTTCAACCGAATGCAGAACCGTCCCCAAACACCCCTTTAGGCTGCCAATGGCGGAAAAATACAAAGAAAAACCTCTCTTGTCTTGGTAGGCAAAAGAGGTTTCTTTTAATGAATAATACAAAACGAAGCTCCGCCCTCTTTCGAAAGCGGAGCTTCTGGCGCGCTGTAAGGGACTCGAACCCCTGGCCTACTGGTTCGTAGCCAGTCACTCTATCCAACTGAGCTAACAGCGCGCATTAATCGCGACCAAAATCGCATTTGTTATATTAGCACATAAAATCGCGCGTGTCAATCTTTAAAATCGGAATTTTTAAAATTTTATTTTAAAAATTACTACTTTTCCTCAAACAAATCGTTTATCTCATCCTGAAGTACGTTTGTGCGTATCATTTCTTCCGCTTCAAGCTCAAGCAGCATAAAATACTCCCTTATATTTTCATCGGTAGCAATAAATGCCGGTGCAAAAACTATCTCATCTCTGTACTCTGCTCTGAGCACTCCGCCATCAGCCATTCTGATAGCCGCTTCTATCGCAAGTGCCGGCAGGTCAAGTACCGTTCCCGTCATCGCAAAGCTTACCGTCTGGTCCTGCAGATTAAGCTTGTTCAAATACTGCAAAAGCTCGATATGCTCACTCGCTCCGACAAATTCGGGGAGTATTCCCCCCGATACTCTTTCGATTATTCGCAGCTCATCCTTGGTCATTCCCGCAAAAAGTATCGCGTCTACCGTGAAGCTCTCGCTCTCTTCATCGTACAGCTTTGTGAACTCCCTTTTAATATCCTCCTCGTCCCCGGCGCTGACGAGTACCGTTTCTATGCCGGTGTAGCTTTCAAAAGCATTAAGATAATTCTTGAATCTGTTGCCTCCGTCGGCATCAAGCGGATCCACTACCGCTACCCTTCCCCGACTCTCAAGCACCCTAGCCGTATACGTCACTACTGCTCTGTCGGTCAGGTAAGAGTCGTAATACATCGACACCACTCCGCTTAACTTGACCTCCGACGATATATTTATACACACTATCCCCGCATCAAGCGCTCTGTCTATTACTCCGGTTATTGCTCCGCTTTCACACGGGTATATTACCCATATATCATAATTTTCTTCAATAGCTCTCTCCATCTGCTCCCTTTGCGTCTGAGCACTACCGTTTGCACTGTAAATTATATATCTCTCTACTATTCCCTCGTTTTTCGCCTCGATTACCTCGGCTTCAAAATAATCCTCGTACCCTTTAAAGAGCTCCGACGTCCTCTCCGGAACAAAATATGCAACTCGATAGCCGTATTCCCCTTTATTTTCGCCCTCCATCGTGAGAGGATAGTCGTTTTTCGTTTGGGACTCCTTCAAAGCGCAGGAACAAAAACACCCCAGCGCAACTATCGCTGCCGTAACTGCACAAAACAGCTTCTTTGCAATACCTTTCATTTCCTGCACCTCCTTATCCCCTTTATTTTAACTCTTTTTTCTCCGTTTGACAATTACATTTTTATATTTTCTTTTTCCTTAAAATGAGGTATAATTATTACACCTCTTGAAAGGAGCCGTTTTATGCGAAATATCGGAATATACGTCCACACGCCCTTTTGTAAGCAAAAGTGCCCATACTGCGATTTTTATTCTCTTGCAGGAAGTGATAATTCCCTGCGCGACAGCTACACCGATACGCTGACAAAAGCAATAGCACTGCTCGGCGAGCGTTATCCCTCACAAGCCGATACCCTCTATTTCGGCGGCGGTACTCCCACACTCTTGAAAAGTGAAAATATTTCGAAAATAATTGACTCCTGCCGCTCTGCATTTACCCTTTCCGATGCCGAAATAACCCTTGAAGCAAATCCCGAAACGGTAACCGAAGAGGAGCTTTCGGCACTGAAAGTTGCGGGAATCAACCGTCTTTCGATGGGACTTCAGTCCGGAGTCGATTCCGAGCTTTCCGCTTTAGGCAGACGGCACAGCTCACTTGATGCAAAACGCGCCGTGGAGCTCGCAAAAGCAGCGGGAATAGACAACGTCTCACTCGACCTTATGCTCGGCATCCCCGGACAAACGGTAGAGTCGGCTCTGAAGTCCGCGGAATTTTGCCTTTCCCTCGGTATTCCCCACATTTCCGCGTATATGCTGAAGATAGAAAATGGTACTCCTTTTTATAATATCGCCGACTCCCTCGACATTCCCGACGACGACCTCACCGCCGATATTTATGAAAATGTAAGCGAGCTGCTCCGAGCGCACGGATTTTTACGGTATGAAATATCAAATTTTGCTCTGCCGGGATTCCAAAGCCGCCACAATCTGAAATACTGGAACTGTGAGGAGTATCTCGGAATAGGTCCGTCTGCGCACTCCTTCATCGACGGAAAAAGAATGTTTTTCCCGCGCAGCCTTGACGGGTTCTTGGCTGAGAAATGTTTTAATATGCAGTACGATTGCGAGGGCGGTTCCGTTGAGGAGTTTATTATGCTCCGCTTGCGCCTCAGCGAAGGACTCTCTTTATCCTCACTCTCTCAAAGGTACCCCAAAGCCGATATTTCACATATTAAAACCACCGCTCAAAAGCTTAGCGGCTTCGGACTCGTTTTTTTCGACGGAAACAAAATCTCCCTCACAGACCGCGGAGTTTTAGTTTCAAATTCCGTGATTGCGGAATTTCTCTCCTAACCTTTACGCTCATTAACGCTTTCAATCCTAAAAAGCTCCGCACTCTGAAATACGCCTCAAAAAGTTCGCTGCCCGTCCCATTTCAAGCGAACTTTAATTTTTATTTCTTTTTTTCTCTTTTTATGCAAAATTTTACCGATTTTATGTTACAATATATTTTAGATAATTTTTTTGGAGGATTTTTTATGTCTTTAGCTGATTTTAAAGAGCTCGTTGAGTCCTCAAGAAGTGTAAGACGATTCGCTTCGGCTTCGGGTATCGACCGCGAGCTTCTGCTCTCTTTTATTGATATTGCAAGAGCTACTCCCTCGGCAGTGAATTTTCAACCCATCAAATACAAGATATTCTGCAAAAAAGAGGAGCTTGACGACGTGTTCCCGCGTCTGAAATGGGCGGGACTTCTTAAAGATAAGTTCGCTCCGCAGGCTCCTGACGAGCGCCCCGAAGGCTACATAGCTATGTTCGTCGATTCCGATATTGCCGCTCCCGAAAACAGCGGTATTGACGTCGGAATATGCGCACAGACTATTATGCTCGCAGCTCGCAGTGCAGGACTCCACGGCTGTATGCTCGCCGCTTTCGACAAGGATTCCTTCAGAAAGGACCTTGCTCTCCCCGATAATCTTCGCCCCGTACTCATCTTGGCTTTCGGAAAATCCGCCGAAACCATCGCGCTTGAGGACGCTCAAAACGGCGCGGTAGCCTATTACCGTAAC
>JAEIGA010019385.1_pt1 | contig 10373 bp, 12 predicted proteins | sample 9270691 | NCBI WGS metagenome assembly JAEIGA01 (sample SAMN17057246, study PRJNA624740) | gut metagenome | biome: biome; isolation source: fecal sample | host: Bos grunniens | place: China: Xizang | collected 2019
CCCTAAAACACTTTTGCGGAACCTTGCGTTAATTAACGCAAGGCCCCGCAAAGTCTTAGGTTTTGTTTCTGCACAGGATTCTTGGAATCTTGAGTTGCAAAAGTTTTCTTAATTTTGTTGCACTTCTATTGACAATTCACTATTCAATCTTGAAATCGCTTACCCTTCATCTGTCTGTCGATGTCGCGACTTGCTTGCTTTTCAGCGGCAGCATCGCGTTTATCGTACAGCTTTTTACCGCGGCAAAGGCCAACCTGTACCTTGACGTGCGAGCCTTTGAAATACAACTGCAGCGGCACAAGCGTGTATCCCTTTTGCGCAACCAGACCAAACAGCTTGAGTATTTCCTTTTTATGCATCAACAGCTTTTTCGGACGCATGGGATCGCGGTTGAAAATGTTGCCGTGCTCGTACGGGCTGATATGCATCTGACGGACGAACAGCTCACCGTTGTCGATCGAGCAATACGCATCCTTAAGATTGACGTTGCCCGCGCGAACGCTTTTGACCTCGGTACCGAACAGCTCGATGCCTGCCTCATAGGTTTCTTCTATAAAATACTCATGCCACGCTTTTTTATTCTGCGCGATGATACTTCCGTTTCCTTTTTTCTCCATGTTACTCTCCTTCGCGCTCAATTCTGCTCACCCTGTCCCGAATAAATAATGGTATCGTCAGGAAAAGCGAGATTGTACTTTTCGCGCGCAATGCGAATAATGTCTTCATAGCTAATTGAGCCGTCAAGATAGTGCTCCATACGGTCAATTTGTGCCTGATACTTGTCTTTTTGGTCCTGAAGCTCATTTTTTTCTTCGTTGAGCTGGTGGAAGGTCAGCATACGCGATGCGAACACTACGACCGAAATAACCAAAATCAGTAAAAGGAAACAGCGAAGGCCAAGGCTCAGACTGCCGCGTGAACGCAATGTATTATTTTCCATGTTCCGGCGATCGTCCATGAATTTCGCCCTCCGTTCTTTTGCTTCTCATATAATAACACATGATCGTGTAAATTGCAATATTATTTTTACTTGCGCGTTCTGCCCGAGACAAATACGCACTTTCCGTCGGGACTTTGTCCTGCCAGCCTTCGGTTGCCGCCGACGTTCATTACGATGTTTTGATCTTTTTTCTGTTTGCGTTTCAAGCACGCTTGCTTTCTTTTTTTGATGCCGTGTGTGACGTGATGATACAAACGGCGCATTTGTTCTGCCAGACGCTGTAACGGCTTTTTCAAGTATTGCCATAGCAGACGCAACGGATAGATCAAAAGCGCGCCAATCCAGCAAAACGCCATTTGAACAAGAATCGTTAGTAAGGTCCAAAAGCGTTTGCTCCATCGACCGACCGTTACCAGATACAGTATGAAGCCAAGCAGCATAACGACGATTGCGCTCAAACGCAGCTGACCGTCGTTGGTCTGGTATAATAAAAGCGAGGCCGCAAGGGCAAACAGCAGGCAAAACAAAAGGTCTTGTATAAACAAAACGATGGCAGATATAATGGTTTTCCTTTTGTTTGAAGGACGCTTGTTTTTTTTCTTTGGCAATTGTAGTGCAGGCGGTAAAGAGAATCGCTCACGCAACGCTCTTACGCGCGGTGAGATGTCGTTGGAGTCTGCACCGTTGATCAAGTATCGAGTTATGCGTAATATGTCATAAACGCCACCTAAAGCTATGCCGCAAAACAGCGCACATATCAACATAAAGGCAAGCGCATTTTGAGATACTTCCATGTGACGTCAGTGGAACAAGCGTCCAAACAGACCACGTGATGTATCACTCGGCTCATTATCCTGGTAATAAATACTGTCGATATGTCCGTCGACCGTAACCGTGCCTTCTTTTACGTCCAGTACGCCCACACGCAGTTCCCTGCCTTCAATCGTCATGTTTCCGCTGGTCGTTGCCAGCGAAACGCTGTTTTCATCAAAGCTGAGCACCTCTGTCATACCACGGATCTCCACGTGAGCCCGTTCCTTGACAACAAATCCATGCTCGGATATTGGTGTTTCTTTTCTTGTATTTTCGCTCATAACAGCCCTCCCGCATACATTCTTAATGAAATATATGCGGGAGTATTCACTGTTATTCCACGACCTCGTAAAGTTCGGTCGCGCCGGCCTTGGTTACGTGCTCCTGCACGGCAAGGACGCGGATTTTCAGAGTGCGCTCGCCAAAGGTGATCTCAAGAATATCTCCCACCTTGACATCATATGACGCCTTGGCGGGGCGGCCGTTCGCCGTAACGTGCGCATTATCACACGCTTCGTTGGCAACCGTGCGCCGCTTGATTACACGAGATACCTTCAGAAACTTGTCCAGTCTCATATCAGGACAATAGCCTTGCTAATTCCCTTAGCGGGAGATAATTAGTTCAGCAGATCCTTCAGAGCCTTGCTGGCGCTGAATGCGGGATGCTTGCTTGCGGGAACCTCGATGGTCTCACCGGTCTTGGGGTTACGGCCGGTTCTTGCGCTACGCTCCTTAACCTCGAAGGTGCCGAAGCCAACCAGCTGTACCTTCTCACCGTTCTTCAGAGCATCTGCGATGGTAGCGATTACTGCGTTAACAGCAGCCTCTGCGTCCTTCTTCTTCAGGCCGCCCTTAGCGACAACTGCATCGATCAATTGAGATTTGTTCATTTTTCTTAAATTTCCTTTCAAATTTTGAAAAAAGTACTGCATTTTGCAGGTTTCTTTTTTTAAATTATATCACATCTTCATTTCGTTTTCAAGAGCTTTCAGGATTTTTTCTTTGAAAATTCCCTGATTTTTCAAGGATTTTTCGGTTTTTTTACGCGAAATCGGCTATCTTTCCTCACTCCATCATTTCACGTTCTTAATCTTCTCTTCTGTGACGGCGGTCAGCACTTCTTCTGCCTCTATTCCCATGCGACGGCAAAGTGTTGTCAAACGGAACAGAGCTTCTCCTATGAGCTGCTTTTGTTCGGCTGGATTTTCATGATCAGAAAGCTTTTGAAGATCTTCAATCGTAGCTTCAAGCAACGCAGCGTCTGAAAGATCTGCATCTGCATTCATCTTCTTTCCAACCTTCTGTGCACGCATCAATGCGGGCAATATGGGCGGAATGGCTTGCAGTTGATCCGACAGAGATACTCTTTGCTTTTCTTCTGTTTTAATGACCTCCCAGTTGGCAAGAACCTGCTCCGAGGTATCAGCCTTGACCTGTCCAAATACGTGCGGATGACGGTGGATCATTTTTACGCATTCATCGTTTGCAACGTCGGTGATATTAAAATTTCCTGCGTCCTTTTCCATATCGGAATGAAAAACGATCTGCAAGAGCACGTCGCCCAACTCCTCGCGCAACAGAGCCGTGTCGTCTCGGTCGATGGCTTCGACCACTTCATAGCACTCCTCGATCATTCCCTTACGAATCGAATGATGGTCCTGTTCTATATCCCAAGGGCAGCCACCCTCACCGCGCAAAATGGTGACAATGTCGCAAAGATCCTGAAAATCATACGAGGATCTGGAGAGCAGCTCCGCAATTTTTTCATCGCGCCAAGCGATATACGATTGTTCCTTCATGTAAAAATCTCCTTAAATTATGTACGTCTTCTATTTTCGGGGGGCTGATTCGCCCCGAGTATTCATGATTCTTTTGTTTTTGGGCAAAACCGCATTAAATGACATGAAATTCCTTTGGGAAGCATGGAAATTTCAGTGCCACCAATCAACCCGTTTCGTAAGCACAGCACCAGATACAGCGCAAGCGTAGCGGGAACTGCAGCCAAAAAAAGAGGGATATCCGCGTAGCCAAGGCGGACAAAAACCGCGTACAAGACGCCTGGCAGACCAACAGCAAATGCAGCGGTGAGCAAGGGACGAACGAGAGCCGATTTCAAAGAGCCCAGCACGTCGGTATGCTTGGCAATCAAATAAAAATTGATTCCAACAATCAAGGCGTCGCAAAGAAACGTGCTGATGGGGGCGCCGTATATATTGATATTCGGTATACCGATCAGAACGTATGCTGCACCGAGCTTGAGCACGGAGCCCGCCAACATGGAAACGATGGGGGCGTTCACCCGCCCGTACGCCTGCAAAATGGCGTTTGTAGTAGTGATCACGCTGGAAAAGAAGACGGAGACTGCCAAAACGGACAGCATGGGGGCGGATTGCTCCACCGCCGCCTCCTGTCCGTGAAACAGCAAGGACAAGATCGTTCGGCTGTAAATAGCAACCGCAAGCGAGGCGGGCAACGAAAGCAGAGCCGTCAGGCGAATGGCCGTGCCTGCTGTCGCTTGCTGCGTCTGCCTATCCCCTGCCTTGATGGCAGCGGTCAAGGTGGGCACTAATGCCAGAGCGACCGAGGTGATCAAGGACGGGATCAGGTTGAAAATCGGCACGACCATGGTCGTATAAATGCCGTAGAGTGCGTTGGCCTGCGCACCGTCATATCCAATATACTGAAGGCGACGCAGGATCATAGCCATATCAAACAGCCGCGTCAGGCTCATGACGGACGAGCTGACGGTGATGGGAACGGCTATACTCAGTAAAGACCGTAAAGAAACACCTTCTTTTGCGGCGATTTCAATTGTTGGAGCCGAAGTGTCAGCGGCCTTATATCCTTTGCGACGCAAGAAAAGATAAACCGTAGAAATCACTACGCCAACGGATAGTCCTGACATCGCCCACGCAGCAACGTGCGGCGCATCAAATCCCTTATGCCAGGCAAAAATGGCGAAAGTCAATCCGAGAATCAATTTACCTGCCGCTTCAATGATCTGCGAGATCGCGGTTGGTAACATATCCTGATACCCTTGAAAATAACCGCGGTAAGCCCCCGAAAGGCAGGAAAACAGCATCGTCGGTGCGACGGCCATTAAGGCAAATCGCGTGTAAGGACTTCCGATCAAGCGCGAAAGAGGTGCTGCCCCCAAAAATAAAAGCAGCGAGCCGATTACGCCCAAAAAGGTAAACACGCGCATGGCAAGTCGCTCCACGCGATGAACGGCAATCGCATCACCGACGGCAACGGCGCGGGCGATCAGCATAGAGCTCGCCAACGGAAGCCCTGAGGTTGAGATGATGCAAAGCGTGGCGTACCATTCGTACGCTGCGTTGAAATATCCCATGCCTTCGCTTCCAAGATAATGCAGCATGGGAATTTTGTAAAACAGACCGATCAGCTTGACCAAGACGGTCGAAAGCGTCAAAACCACAACGCCGGATAAAAACACGCGTCCTTCGCTCGCCTTTCCTTTTGATGTTTGGGGCGATGGCGTTTTGGCTTGTTTGTTTTCGGCTGTGGCTTTGACGCTGAATCTCATACCTTCCCTGCTCCTTTAACGGCTACTTCAATCGAAATAGTGACGAATGATCTGTCTGGACTCAAAGCGCAGACATTCGATATCAATCGAAGTATACTCGCCGTTTTCGAAAAGTATGCGTCCGTCGCACATGGTAAGTAATACATTGGAAGTATTTGCACTGTACGCGAGCGTAGTCGCAAGGTCATAGCACGGAATATTATTGATGGCGTTAAGATCGACCAGAATCAGGTCGGCGCGGGCACCGACGGCAACCATACCGCAATCCTCGCGTCCCTGCGCAAGTGCGCCATTGCGCGTAGCGATCAAGGGCAACTCTGCCGCACGGATGTTTTCGGGATCACGATGAACGCCCTTATGAAGAATCGCGGCTGTCTGGAGCTCACGCAAAATGCTGAGCTGATTGTTGGAGGCAACGCCGTCCGTTCCCAGCGCCACGGTCAATCCTGCGTCGATCATATCACGCAGGCGCATGACACCGCTGCCAAGCTTAAGATTGCTGACGGGATTGTGTACGGGAACAACGCCCTTTTCCTTCATAATGGCAATATCCTCGTCCGTGACGTAAACGCAATGCGCGGCCGTCGTGGGAACGTCAAAAACGCCCAAAGAGGCAAAGTACGCGGCGGGCGTCATGCCGTGGCGCTCAATGCACTGCTCGTGCTCGGACTGAGTTTCAGAGAGATGCAGTTGCATACGCAAGCCCTGTTCCTTGGCGTACTCAGCAACGTAGCGGCAGCAGGCATCCACGTTGGAATACTCAGCGTGAAGGGACATATCGACCTTAAGGCGACCGTTGCCAGCGTCGTGATACTGTTCAAACAGACGAACGGACTCGGCAAAACGTACGTCCTCTTCCTTCTTGATATTAGGGTCGAACGAAACGATACTGCGTGCGATATTGGCCTTGACGCCAGATTCGAGCACGGCTTCCGCGGTAGCTTCCTGGAAAAAATACATATCGCTGAACGAAACGACTCCGTTGCGGATCATCTCGGCAATGGCCAGCTTAGCACCGTAATAAACACGGCGGAAGTTCAGCTTTTCCTCGGCAGGAAGGATCTTTTCGTCCAGCCAGCGGCGGAGAGGAAGATCTTCGCCGTAGCCGCGGAACAACGTCATGGCGCTGTGGCAATGGGCGTTGTGAAAGGCGGGCATAAGGAGATTTTCTTTGCAATCTATCACACGATCGTACGTATCTTCGGGTACACTCACCCCGATGTGGGTGATGTATTCGTCGGTCACGACAACGTGTACGTAATCCTCAGCACGAGTGCCTGTAGGCATAGCCTCGGGAAGCAGACGTGCATTTTTGAACAATAATTTCATTTTATAAATCCTCTTTCATGGTGTAGTTTTAATGCTTATACCAGCGGTACGAATTCTCTGTACAGTGCATGACCGGGCAACCAGGCAGAGGTCAGCGGCTGCATTGAAGATATATCGTGAAGAATGGCATCGGCTACAGGACGATACACACTCGAAAGCGGAAGTTGGGAAAGAATAGTTTCCAGATGAGGGCGGAGCATACCGACCTCGTAGCCCATCAGCGAATCCAACTGTTCGTCGCAGCTGTCCGCATACGGAAAGATGCTTTTTTCCTCGTTCTCACGGACACTTTCCCACGCGAAAAAGGTAAACGCTGCCTCTGATGCACGGAAATGATAGTCGCGCACCAATCGGCGCATCAGGCGAATTTCATTGGGCTCGTACAAGCTGCCGCCTACCTCCAATGCACGGGCAGGACGAATGAAAACACTTCTGTAATCGTATTCATGCAGCAGTGCGCTGACCTCAGGATAGACGACCTGAATACCCTCGATCAAAAAGACGTCCTCTTCACCGGGAGCATTGAGCTCAACAAAGCCCTCTCTTATGCCAGCACCGATGTTAAATCGTGGCATCATAGCGCGTCCCGTTTTCATCAGTTTGTCTAAGGTGCGTGAAAAGAGCTCGAAATCCAGCGCATCGATCGAATCGAAATCCAGCTTGTCAGCGCCGTCGGGATCACTCATCAGCCTTCGGCTGTGCGGTTGCTCACGGAAAAAGTCATCCACGGAAATGATATGGACACGACGCCCTGCCGATTGCAATTGCTTGGTAATGATATCGGCCGCGGTCGTTTTTCCCGCGCATGTCGGCCCGGACAGACCGATCAGATGGAGCTCGGGAAGAGCGGTCAGCTTATCCGTCAGTTCAATGACCTGACGGCGAAACGCGTCTTCGCATTCAGCAATATATGCGCTTGCCGCATTAGCATCGGCAAACGTGTTCGGAGCTTTCAATACAGTCACGTAAAAATCCTCCTTATCAGCCGAGAAGCCCACGCTCCTCGTAGAATTTTTTGATAAATGAGATCTTTTCATCACAACCGTTATCACGCAGATATTCGTACGGATATTTATGATTGAAATAACGGTCGATCAAAGGCGATTTCCCAGCTTCAGGGCGATAGTCAACGACCTTGCTGACAGCACCTGCCCCCGCGGCAAAAATGGAATGATATTCTTCCATCATATAAATATTGTATTTACCCTCCGTTCCGGGAAGCGCAAATCCAACGTTTTCAAAATTACCAACCGTATTTTTCTGGCGATACATGTAATACGGTACGTAACCTCTCTTGGGTGCGCGGATCTGGGTATAGTCGACACACTTTCCTGCGTCGCCGCCCTGACGGGAATACACGTCGCTCTGCTGAACGATATCCGCTGCTTTTTTGACGCAGAAGGTATGTACGGTGATATTTTCGGGATTCAGATCCAGAATTTTGTCAAACGAACGGGCAAACGTGGAAAAACGGTCACCGGGCAGACCGACGATCAAATCTGTATTGATACATTGTATGCCTGCGGTGCGGGCAATGTCATACGCGCGGAGAAAATCATCTGCGGTATGGTCACGGCCAATGCGCTGAAGCACGTCGTTACAAAGCGTTTGCGGATTGACGCTGACGCGCGTGACACCGTATTCTTTAGCTACGGCGAATTTATCTGCGGTGATGGTATCGGGTCTGCCCGACTCCAGCGTGAACTCCTCCAGTGTTGAAACGTCACAACTCGCAGCTACAGTAGACAAAAGCAATCGCAGCTGATCAGGCGTGAGAATGGTAGGCGTACCGCCGCCAATGTAAACGGTCTTTAAATTCAACTTGAGCTTGCGGATTTCGTCCAACAAGCGGCGAATATCGGCCGTCAGCACCGTCAGGTATTCGGGAATAAGGGACAAAAGGCGCGGCGACGTATAGGAAACAAAGGAGCAGTAGGAACACCGGGTAGGACAAAACGGAATGGAGATATACATACTGCAATCACGCTTGTCAGGCGTTCCAACCAAAGCACGTTCAGCCAAAGCCACGTCGGTGGCAAGTGCCGCCTTTTTGGGAATGGCAAAATAGTCCTTACGCAAAATTTTGCGCACTTCATCGGGCGTTTTGCCCTTGGACAGCAGATCCATGGCCATTTTTGCAGGGCGAACTCCCGTGATAATACCCCAAGAAGGACGATAACCTAGCAACTTGCCGCCTGCTGCGATCACAGCGGCGCCAACGGCCAGTTTAGCCGTCTTTTCTTTGGTCGCGTCGGGACTGAAGAGCGTGAACTGCTCCCCTTCGGCGCTCTTCCCTTCAGCACTCATAATGGCTAAGGCATGACAGCCGTTCTCACGCTCCTCCACACGCACGAACAATGAAGGATCGCCCTCCTTTGGCTCCTGCTGTTTGAAATTGGTTCCGGGAAAGAAGATCATACACAGCATTTGCACGTAGTATGCGTTGATCTTTCCTTCAATTTGCACTTTCATGAGAATGACGTCCAACCTTTCCTAATAACATAGATAAAATCAAAAATTTGCGATTATTTTTTGTAATTGGCCGAGTTCAGAATCAAGGTAACAGGGCCGTTATTGAGGAGCGAAACCTCCATGTGTGCGCCGAATTCACCCGTTTCCACGTGAATTCCCTCGGCGCGAACCAGCTCAACGAAATATTCGTACAGCTCTTTGGCATGCGCAGGATTCCCTGCACCGATAAAGCTCGGGCGATTGCCATGCGAAGTATCGGCCAGCAGGGTGAACTGCGAAATGATGAGCATATTGCCGCCGACGTCGCGTATGGAGAGATTCATTTTATCGTTTTCATCGGTAAAGATGCGAAGCTTTACCAGCTTTTGCGAAAGAACGCGGGCGTCCGCCTCATCGTCATCTGCCGCAACGCCAAGCAAAACCATAAAACCCTTAGCGCTTTTACCGATAATGGATCCGTCAACCACCACCTGCGAATGGTCGACGCGCTGAACAACTGCAATCATAATTTTACTCCTTTTACGGGGCAAAGCCGCGAACCACGTCGATCACCCCGGGCAGGCCCTTCAATCGGGACATGATCGAGGTGTAATGCTCAGTGTTCTTGCAGCTTACCTTCATGGAAATAGTGGCAGTGTCATCCGAGCGCGACGCACAGTTGACCTGCAAAATTGAAACCTTCATGTCCGCAAGCGCCACGGTTATATCCGCCAGCATACCGATACGGTTCTCAGTATGGATCTGGAGATGAGCCTCGTACAAATCCTTGCCCGATACGTTAGCACCATGCTCCCACTCTGCCGTGATCCAACGTCCATCGTTTTCGGACTTGTTTAAGCCCTCGACGACGTTGGGACAATCGCGTTTGTGAACGGAAACACCGTAGCCCTTGGTGATAAAGCCAATGATATTGTCGCCGGGAAGCGGGTTACAGCACTTGGCAAACTTAACCTGGCATCCGCTCTCACCGTCAATGATAATACCGCTGTTGGAACGCAGATTTTTAGGTCTACCCGCGCTTTGGTTGGTCACACGTGCCTGTTCCTCGTTGTCAATCGGCTCAACAACAACGCGGGCACGGAAAATACGCACGTATTCGTCATGCAGCTTAATGGCAATCTTGGAAATGGACATACCGCCATAACCAATGGTATTATACAGGTCGTCCGCCGTGGCAAAACCTGCTTTTTTGGAAACGTTGTTAACGACCTCCGCCATTTCGTCTTCCGTCAACGATTTGGCGTACTTCTTCATTTCCGTATCAACGATAGC
>JAEIGA010019387.1_pt1 | contig 10373 bp, 7 predicted proteins | sample 9270691 | NCBI WGS metagenome assembly JAEIGA01 (sample SAMN17057246, study PRJNA624740) | gut metagenome | biome: biome; isolation source: fecal sample | host: Bos grunniens | place: China: Xizang | collected 2019
GTCGCCTTCCCAACGGAAAGGGATAGTCACGATACCTACGGTCAGTATGTCCATATCCTTGGCTACCTTGGCAATGAGCGGAGCGGCACCTGTTCCTGTACCTCCTCCCATACCTGCGGTAATGAACACCATTTTGGTGCCATCGTCCAGCATTCGCTGTACTTCAGGAAGACTTTCTTCGGCCGCTTCGCGTGCCTTTTGTGGACGGTTGCCGGCTCCCAGCCCTTCGTGGCCAAGCTGTAGCTTGACGGGGACGGGTGATTGTTCAAGTGCCTTACTGTCCGTATTGCATACTACGAATGCTACATCATGAATTCTTTCTTTATACATGTGGTTTACAGCGTTTCCGCCTCCGCCACCCACACCAATCACCTTGATGATGCAGGAAGTTGCCGATGGAATGTCGAACGGCATAGTATTGTTATCTTCTGACATATTCGTTGTTTTTATTCGTTTTTATCTTCGTCAAGTACAGTCTCTATAGCTCTGGTGAATGTCTTCGATATATTGCCCCAGAAGCTATTCTCGCTCTTTTCCTTTTGGATTTCCTGTCCGATGGCATTGATGGCTTCTTCCTTGCCTTCGATGTTCATCTTGCGTGCTTTGTCGAGCTTCTTCAAGGCATTCTTGTATTCCTTGTTGTTCTTCAGACGGACAGCTTCCTGAATCAGTTCCTCACATTCCACCTTCCGCTTGCGTTCGGCTTCGGCTGCAGCAATCTTGGCTTCTTCCGCTGCTTTTTGGGCTTCTTTTTCAGCCTTTTGCTTAGCTAGGATGTCAGCCTTTTCTTGTTGGCGCTTGCGTTCTTCTTCTTCGCGTGCAGCCTCAGCGCTTTCACCATCTTCGGTAAAGAGACTGTCTTGTGGATGATGCTCAGGGCGGAAGGTTTCTTTTACTTCCGGTATAATCAAGCAGCAATTCTCATTGCCTTTGGCAAGAAGGGCAATCAATGTGTTCTGTGAACCGTCTTTCTTGACTTCCACTCCCTTCAAGGATATTTGTGTTTCCTTGGCCAAACGTACCTTTTCTATCTTGGTGCGTTTCTTGAAAGCTTCTTCCAAATTCTTCAGGTTGATGCCTCCACCGGTAAGGATTGCTCCTGCCAATAGTTTGCCATCGTATCCGGAGAGTGCAATCTGGTTGGCAACATTGTCGAGAATTTCGTTGATACGGGCTTCCACAATGTCTTCCAAGAGGATGGCGTTGATGGAGCAACGGCCGTCCAACTTGAATGTCTTGTTCTCGTCGTCGTTTTCCTTCGGCTCAACATAAGCCTGGGCGAAACGGATTTTCAAGGCTTCGGCATCTTCTTCCTCAATCTGCTGGCTACAGATGTCACGGGTAATGTTATTGCCTCCGAGAGGGATAACTGCCAGATGGCGGAGAATGTTGTTCTTATAAACAGATACAGTAGTAGTGTCTGCACCAAAATCAACAAGTGCACATCCGGAACGTTTTTCGTCCCCTTTCAAGACAGCATCAGCCAAAGCCAAAGGTGCAATCAGATCTTCCGCATCTTCTGCAATCTCGATAGGTACCGAGTCGCAGCATTGGCAGATGTTGTCCTTGACATTCTTTCGGGCAATGATGTTCAAGAAACGGGCTTCAATGTGGTCGGTCTGTACACCTACTGGTTCTACCAACAGGTCATTGCCTACCTTATATTCTTGCGGAGCTACACCTAGAATCTGATAGCCTACAATGGGGACTGCACGGTTGCTGTCCTTCAATGTGTCAATGAGTTCCTGTGAGATTTTTGTATCTTCGTCCAGGTGGCGGACTTCCGTGTTGCGGATGGTACGTAACGATTGTCCGCCCATTCCGATATATACTTTACCAATGGAAGCCTTGAGTGTCGATTCCAGTTTCTTGATAATCGAAGTAAGGCTTTTAGTGGTTTTGTCCAAATTAAAAATTACACCCTTCCGAATACAGCCGGATGCGTTTTCGCTAGCCGTAGCCAGTACCTGTATGCTTCCATCCGGAAGCTTTTTCCCTGCAATGCCGGAAATCTTGGATGATCCCAGCTCAATCGCTACAATGAAATCGGTTGTTGCCATATATCTTACTTCTCCTTTTTGTTACAAATTATCTGATTGCTGAATTCAAGGCTGATACGGCTGTATTTGTTCCAGCCTATTTCGTTCAACCCTTTCTCGTAAAACGTCTTTAGCTTCTCGAACTTGTTCTCGTAATTGCCGGGCTTGCCCAAGAACAGAATGTGGTCACCTACCCGTGGAACCAGTTCAAGCTCTTTGGTTGGAGTCACATTGATTTGTTGTATCTGCGCCAACCATAGGGGATTACGTTGAAGGAACATGCCAAATTCGTACAGTTCCTTGGTTGCAAAGGCTTTGTCCACCTGTCCGGTCACTATAGGTACATGGGCTGCACTATTGGGAATGGGCATGCTTTGTCCTTTGTCGTCAATATAATAATTCTCTCCATTGGCCGACATGATGCGTAGGATAGGAAGCCGTTGCGTAATCTCGATGCCGATTCGTCCGTCGGATGTGCGATAACATTCGGCATTGGCGATGAGTGGATGTTTCCTGAGTTCATCTTCCACCAGCCGAGTGTTGATATCGTTTATTTTCTTTCCGATAGGAGAGATTTTCTTGGTGTTAAGAATGCGGATTACTTCTTGCTTAGTTATAAATCCGTAGTCAATGCTATCATTAATGACCAAATCCATACCCTCGCAAGTCCGCTCGTCGGGCTTGCTGTTGAATACAGTAACCGCTACTACCAGATAGACGGCTATCAGTATCAGAAATAGGAATATGAAAATTTTTTTCAGCATTGTGCATTCAATATTTCGCAGATTTGGGGGGCATAATTCTCAATGTCTCCCGCACCTAGGGTGATTAATACTTCTATATCTTTACTCTTTATCAGGCCGGTTACTTCTTCTTTCTTGCAGAGTGTCTTTTCTATACCGGGACGTAAGTTGTCGTATATCAGTTCACTGCTTACGCCTTCAATCGGAAGTTCGCGTGCCGGGTAGATGTCTGTCAAGATAACTTCGTCCAACAAGGATAAACTGTCGGCAAACTCGCGATAGAAATCACGTGTCCGGGTATATAAATGAGGTTGGAATACACCGGTCAGTTTCTTGCCTTCATAAAGTGCCCGCATCGACAGGATACTCTGACGAATTTCTTCCGGATGGTGGGCGTAGTCACTCAGATAGACAACACGATCGGTCTTCAGCTTGAAGTCGAAGCGACGGTCCACACCTCGGAAAGAAGCCATACCTGCTTTGATTTCTTCGTTAGTCACACCGCTGAGCTGTGCCAAAGCCATTGCTGCAATGCCGTTCTCGATATTGATGGCTACGGGAACTCCTAACTGTATATCCTTGATATTACCTAATGGTGATATGTAGTCAAAGAATATTTCACCGCCTCCAATCCGGACGTTTTCAGCATGGAAGTCTCCCTCTTCACGTGAATAGGTATAGACGGTGACACCTTCTTGCACTCGTGGACTTAATTGGATTCCATGGCGCATTATCAAAGCTCCGCCTGGGCATATAAGGGAAGTGTAATGGTTGAAACTTTCCAAATAGGCTTCCTCAGTGCCGTAGATGTCCAGATGGTCGGCATCGGTTGCTGTAATGATGGTGGCAAATGGGGTAAGCCAATGGAAGGAACGGTCGAACTCATCGGCTTCTATAACAACATAGTCGCTTTGGTCAGATAGCAACAAGTTGGTTTCATAGTTTTTTGAAATTCCACCTAAAAAGGCATTACAACCCACATGGGATTGGTGCAACAGATGGGCTGCCATGGTTGAAGTGGTAGTCTTTCCATGAGTGCCTGCTGCGCACAGGCCTTTGCTTGAACGGGTCAGCATTCCTAATACTTGTGCACGTTTGTGGATTGTAAATCCATGGTTTCGGAAATATTGCAGCTCGGTATGATTGTCGGGAATGGCAGGGGTATAGACTATCAATGTAGTCTCTGCATCCAGAAAATCGGGAGCAATAAGCTCTACTGAATCTTCATAATGGATTTGTGCTCCTTCTTGAATCAGTTTTTGGGTGAGCTCGCTTGGAGTACGGTCGTAGCCGCCCACTTTTTTCCCTTTTGATAAAAAGTAGCGTACCAAAGCACTCATTCCAATGCCTCCGGCACCGATGAAGTAAACAGATTTCAGTATGTTAGCATCCATGTTCTTTCTTATATATTTCAGCGAGCTTGATAACTTCCTTGGCAATGACGTTAGCTGAATCGGTAAATGCCAGCTCGGCAATGTTCTTACTTAAGTTTTTCAATAATTCGGGTTGCTTGACAGCTTGGATGGCTTTGTCGAGCAATGTTTCCTTGGCTTCAACGTCCTTTATGTAAAGTGCCGCATTCTTGTTGACCAATGCCAAGGCGTTTTTGGTTTGGTGATCTTCGGCCACATTGGGTGAAGGTACCAAGATGACAGGCTTTTGTAACAAGCAGAATTCGGAGATGGAACCAGCTCCTGCACGGCTGATGACAAGGTCGGCGGCACGATAAGCGGTAGCCATGTCGCTGATAAAGTCCGTTACGTGCAGCATTGGGATTTCACCTGCTTGAGCCACAGCTTTACGCACTTCATCAATATATATTCTTCCGGTCTGCCAAATGAATTGTACGCCTGAATTCTTTATCTTATCCAAGTTCGACATCAAACATTCGTTGATGGTACGTGCTCCCAAACTTCCTCCCAAAATGAGTATTGTTTTTTTCTTAGGATCCAAGTTGAAACTACTGATGGCTTCTTCTTGTGTACCGCTATGGTTAAGAAGTCCTTGACGGACAGGATTTCCTGTCAGGATAATTTTTTCTTTATCAAAGAAACGTTCCATTCCATCATAAGCTACACAAATCTTCTTCGCTTGTTTGGCCAATAGTTTGTTAGTTACACCTGCATATGAGTTTTGTTCTTGCAGAAGGGTAGGGATTCCCATGTTTCCAGCAACCTTTAGTGTAGGACCGCTGGCATATCCTCCTACACCTACTGCTGCATGAGGACGAAAATCTTTAACGATTTTCCGTGCCAAACGTTGGCTTTTGAAAAGTTTGATGAGTACAGGAATATTCTTTAGCAAGTTCTTGCGATCGAATCCAGCTACAGGAAGACCCTTTATGGTATATCCTGCTGCTGGCACGCGATGCATTTCCATGCGCCCCTCAGCTCCTACAAACAAGATGTCTGTATCCGGCCGTAATTCTTTAATTGCATTGGCAATTGATATGGCAGGAAAAATGTGTCCCCCAGTACCACCGCCACTAATGATTATTCTTAAATTTGTTTCTGTCATATGCATTTCCTTTCAATTTGCAAAGTTAGGAATATATGTTGTAAATTCCTCTTAATGAGTGGAATTTATTTCTCTTCTTCCTCTAATTCGGATTTTGCAGTCTCATGCGCTTGAAGTGCCAATGCTTGTGCTGCAATTTGTAGCTTTTCTTCATTGGCTTGCATTTCGGCTAATTTGCGTTTTTCCTCCTTTTCCATCACATAACGACTGACACTGAGTATCATGCCGATGTAAGCACAGTTGATAAGGGTAGAGGTACCACCTTTGCTGATGAGTGGTAATGGTTGGCCAGTGATGGGGAATAATCCTACTGCGACCATCATGTTGAGCATGGCTTGAGATACCAACAGCAAGGCAATTCCCATAATCAGGAATGCGGGGAAATGCTTGTCGCTCCGTTTGGCTATACGACCGGCGCGTATCAATAACCAAAGGTATAATGCAACAATAAATGCTCCTCCTGATAAACCTAGTTCCTCAATGACAATAGCAAAAATGAAGTCTGAAAACGCTTGCGAAAGGAAGTCGCGTTGTACGCTGTTTCCAGGCATTTTACCAATGATGTTGCTTGTGGCAATCGCAATGTTGGCATGTGCTTTCTGGGCATCCTTGTCAATGTCAAACTTGGCAGCAGGTATGGTTTCTCTGTCTTCGAAGAAACCGTTGATTCGACTTTGCCAGGTTGCGAAACGGTGGGTGCCTGGTATGTCTTTATACACCTTTGGTGGGACGAGCGCTATGACGGTAACTAATACAGCGACAAACACTCCGACAACTGCGACAAGTTTTCCGATTTGTCTCCAAGGTACTCGCCCAATGAGCATCATCAAGAAAACTACTCCTGCTAAAAGCATAGCTGTTGAACCGTTTTCGGGAACAATCAAAACGAATACGATACCTAAAATCCACATGATGTACTTGAAGGCTTTCGGGTTAGCTCCATCTTCTTCTTGGAACTTGGATAAGATGAAAGCCGTAACTATGACAACAGCCATTTTAGCAAGTTCGGAAGGTTGGAATTGGATGCCAAAGAAGTTCAACCAACGGGCAGCTCCGTTTACACGTTCGCCACTATCAACAATACCCATTCCCATTACAATAAGTAACAGGATGCATGACAATGGAAGCATGAAAAAGGGAATCACGCTGAAAAATTTGCATGGGATGTTGTGTACTAATACAACAACGAATGCGCCTACCATCAAGATGACGCTATGTTGGGTAATGGGTCCCCAATGATCGCCAGTCTTGTAGGTAAGTGTACTTGCGGCACTGAACACCTCGGTGACGGAAATAAGACAAAGGAATAGGAAAATAATCCAGATAACTTTGTCTCCCTTAAATAGGTCTTTAATCAGATCCATACATTCCTTTTATAAGTTTCTTACGCATTTCTTGAACTGCTCTCCGCGATCCTCATAACTTTTGAAGAGGTCGAAGCTGGCACAACATGGACTTAACAAGACTGTTTCACCTTTCTTTGCCATTTGATAGGCGGCATTGACAGCGTCTTCCATGCTTTGTACATCTGCAACGGGCAGACCAAAACCGTCAAAGAATTCATGCAGCTTCTCGTTATGCAATCCCATGAATATTAATCCTGTGCACTTTTCTTTCACAAGATCGGCTATTTCTGTGTAATCATTACCTTTGTCCTTGCCGCCCAATATCAAGATGGTTTTGGTTTTCATGCTTTGTAGGGCATACCAACAGGAGTTAACATTGGTAGCCTTTGAGTCGTTGATGTAATCGACTCCTCGCACTCGGCATACTTTTTCCAATCGATGTTCTACTCCCTCAAAATCGCTTAAGGCTTCGCGGATACATTCTTTGCGGATACCGGCGAGATTAGCTGATATACCCGCTGCCATTGAATTGAACAGATTGTGTGTTCCTGTCAATGCAAGTTCTTCCTGTTCCATATTGAAGGCGATAGGTTCTGTGAAATGTACTTGCTTGTTTTCTATGTATGCAGCCGTATTTGTACCTTTCTTTTCGGCAAATGGATAATAGTGTCCATGGATACCATACTTTTGCAATTCCTTTTGGATGATAGGGTCATCATTCCAGAAAATGAATGCATCTTCTTTGGTCTGATTTTGTAGTATTCGGAATTTGGCATCTACATAATTCTGCATATCATGTCCATAACGATCCAAATGGTCAGGGGTGATGTTCATCAAGACTGCTATGTTGGCACGGAAATCGTACATATTGTCCAATTGGAAACTGCTTAATTCAATGACATAATAGTCATAATTGCATTCTGCAACCTGATAGGCTAAGCTTTGTCCGATATTGCCTGCCAATCCAACATTCAATCCTGCTTTTTTGAAAATATGGTAAATTAATGATGTAGTTGTGGTCTTTCCATTACTTCCAGTGATGCAAATCATTTTGGCTTGGGTATATCTACCGGCAAATTCAATCTCAGAAATAATGGGTGTACCCTGTGCTAATAGCTTCTGTATGATTGGAGCTTCATTTGGAATGCCTGGACTTTTGATTATCTCATCGGCATTCAAAATAAGTTCTTCTGTGTGCTTGCCTTCTTCCCATGCGATGCCACGTTCGTCCATCATTGCTTTATATTTATCTTTGATGGATGACATGTCTGAAACAAAGGTATCGAATCCTTGCTTCTTGGCTAAAACAGCTGCTCCCGCGCCACTTTCGCCAGCTCCTAATATGACAATTCTCTTAGCCATAATCTTATCTGATTTTTAATGTAATGATAGTAATTGCTGCCAACACGATAGTTATAATCCAGAATCTGACGGTAATCTTGGATTCATGGAAAACATTGGTTGGCTTGGTAAATAAATAGCTGCATTCTGGATCCAATTGTGCCATTGTGATACGGAAATGGTCGTGGATTGGGGTTCTCTTGAAAATACGCTGTTTTTTCCCTTTTTTTCTTCCTGCTTGGAAATATTTTACTTGTAGAATGACAGATAGGTTTTCTACGAGGAATATACCGCAAAGGATAGGGATGAGTAACTCCTTGTGGATAATGATGGCAAATACTGCAATGATACCGCCAATGGTCAAACTTCCGGTATCTCCCATAAATACTTGGGCAGGGAAGGCGTTGTACCAAAGGAAACCGATAAGTGCACCAATGAAGGCACAAATGAAGATAACCAATTCTTCACTTCCTGGTATAAACATGATATTTAGGTAACTGGCATATTCAATATGACTGGATACGTATGCCAATATTCCTAATGTGAGACCTATGATGGCTGAGTTACCAGCTGCCATACCATCCATTCCGTCGTTCAGATTTGCACCATTGGAAACAGCTGTTACTACGAAGATGGTTACTAAAACGAAGAGAATCCATCCTGCAGTTTGAGCATGTTCACCCATGAAACCAACCAAATCAGCATAATCAAGGTTATTGTTCTTGAAAAATGGGATGGTTGTTTTGGTTGATTTCTGATCTTGCGCTTTGTGTATTACTTCGACTACTTCGCCTTCTTTTTGGACTTCAATATTCTCGCGGATAACAACGTTCGGACTTAGATAAAGTGTTAAACCCACTATGAGTCCTAGACCTACTTGTCCAATAATCTTAAATTTACCATGTAATCCCTCCTTGTCTTTCTTGAATGTCTTGATGTAGTCATCCAAAAAGCCTAGAGTCCCCAGCCAGATAGTGGTAATCAACATCAATATCATATATACATTGTGAAGCTTGCCTAGTAGAAGACAAGGAACCAATGTGGCGAAAATGATGATGATACCTCCCATGGTAGGGACGCCTTTTTTGTTTACGTTGAATGGGTCGATGGCCGCATCGCGTTGCACTTCTGTAATTTGTCTCTTTTTCAGCAGTTTGATGAAAAATTCTCCGAAGATTGTCGAAATCAACAGAGCCAAAATAATGGCTGCAAGCGAACGGAAGGAAACATATCCAAACATCCGTGCGCCGGGAAAATCCATCTTCTCTAAATATTCAAATAAATAGTATAACATGCCTGTAGATTATTCGTTTGTAAATATTTCTTTAATAATTTCCTTGTCGTCAAAATGGTGCTTTATACCTTTAATCTCTTGGTAGTTCTCGTGCCCCTTTCCTGCAACAAGAACTGCATCACCAGTTTGTGCTAGCATACAAGCCGTTCTGATGGCTTCTCGTCTATCAACAATGCAGATGACGTTTCTCATCTCTTCTTTGCTTAGACCTGCTATCATGTCATTGATGATGTCTTGCGGCTCTTCAAAACGAGGATTGTCCGAAGTTATGATAACTTTATGGCTTCGCCTGACTGCTTCTTGTGCCATAATGGGGCGTTTGCCTTTGTCTCGATTTCCTCCAGCTCCTACTACGGTGATGATTTGACCTTTTCCATTCAAGACTTCTTCAATGGTGTTTAATACATTGGCTAAAGCGTCGGGAGTATGTGCGTAGTCAACGATGGCGCTATATCCCCTAGATGAACGTAGTGTGTCAAATCGCCCAGATACAGGACGAAGTGTACTGAGTGTCAAGAGGATGTCTTCCGGCTTTTTACCCAATAAGCAGGCTGCACCATATACAGCCAAAAGATTGGATGCATTGAAACGACCCACAAACTGTACGTTGACTTCTACGTGGTTGATGTCCATCAACATACCTTCGAATCCATCTTCCAAAACTTTTCCCTTGAAGTCGCAGATGCTTCGAAGTGAATAGCCGGAAATTTTAGCTTTGGTGTTTTGTACCATCACCATGCCGTGCTTGTCGTCCATATTTGTTAACGCAAAAGCGGTTTTTGGCAATTTGTCGAAGAATGCCTTTTTGGCTTTCAGGTAATTGTCCACAGTTCCATGATAATCCAAATGGTCGCGTGTGAGGTTGGTAAAGATACCTCCTGCAAATTTTAGCCCTCCGATTCGTTTTTGGGCGACTGCATGTGAACTGACTTCCATAAAGGCATATCGGCAACCTTCATCAGCCATGCGACCCAATAACTTGTTTAACGTGATTGGGTCGGGAGTGGTATGTTCTGTAGGAATAATTTCCCCATCAATATAGTTGCATACGGTGGAGATTAATCCGACCTTGTAGCCCAATTGGCGGAACATA
>JAEIGA010019388.1_pt1 | contig 10372 bp, 17 predicted proteins | sample 9270691 | NCBI WGS metagenome assembly JAEIGA01 (sample SAMN17057246, study PRJNA624740) | gut metagenome | biome: biome; isolation source: fecal sample | host: Bos grunniens | place: China: Xizang | collected 2019
GAATATCCCCTTTCATGATGTCTAACGTAATATTCTGGGTTACATTCTCGATAAAATTTATCTATCTCTTCTTGATAAAATTCAGATATTTTATCTCTAGCTTCTTTTGCGCAATCTTTACATATTTGAGTCGCTTGCATATGTTTTTCTATTATAAAATTTTTTTTCAATTTCACCTTAGCCATAACAATACCCCCTTTTACACAACAAAAAAGCCCTAGCTTACGCTAGAGCTTAAAAACTATATAATATTACATTTCATCAGAATGTAACTTCGTCACTTTTTCAATTTTAGAAGATACAGATTGACCTAATCTAGTAACAGTAGCAGTAGATGCGTTCATTTCAGTTGAAATTCTGATATTACTCCAACCTTTAGCTTTTAAATTGAAATACAACAATTCTTCATCTGAAAAATTGCATTCATTTCTAAAAATATTTAACTCGTATTCTATATAACTACTTATTTTTCTCATACATTTTCCTAACTTCAATTATTTTATAAATCAATATTAACAATTTCTATTGTCAACTAGGAATCAACTATATCTCAAAAACTAATCAAATAATAATCATAAAAATAAACTTATATTAGGAAAAGTTTGTTTAATCTGTATATCTAAACCCCGTGAAACATTATTTATGGTAAAATTCCGTCTATTGACGTATAAATTTAAAAATAGTAATATAAAAGATTATTATTAAAACACTTGCTTAATAAGACGAAAGAAGAGTGTAGTAAGTTTCCTTACTACACTCTATAAGTCGAAATTTTATCTCATCTGATTAAGCTGACGTTTTAATTCATCAAGCTTTTCTTCGAGCATTTCTTTTTCATCGTGACGAGTATATCCACCACGACTTTCACGAGTCATTCGACCATCTCGACCACCACGAGCCATTGTATAATCATCATCATAGTACATTTTATTACTATAGCCACCATCACGAGTAGTTCCGTTATCGTAAGAAGCTTCTTTCATAGCTTTAATAGTAACTATATCCTTAACAATGTCTACAGAATCACCTATGACTTCTAGAGTGTCGGGACTTAATTTCCTACCTTTTGTGATATCTTCAAGTTCTTCTTCAATCATATCACAAATATCATCATAAACTCTCATAATCCGACCTCCTTTCTTTAGGCTTGAAAAATGATATTAGCATTGCTAACTACAACTGGTTGAGTACTAACATTTCTAACAGATACAGACGAACATCCACATAAATATGGAACTGTAACTATGATATCAGCACCTACATTATCACCCGTAGTATCTGATACAAGCGGAACAGTAACAGTCATAATACTTGATGGGTCAATTTCACCATCTATAGCAATTGCAAGACTGATTGGTTCGACAGTGCCAGCAGGCTCAGTAGGAACAGAAATGTTAGCGTGAAATCCAACTTCATAGTTAGTATTTCTTCTGCAACACTGAGTTACATTTTGCCTAAAAAATCTGTTTGCTAATCGAAAAATACCCGAATCTTCACGATGGAAGATTAAGCCTCGATTGCAAGGAACAGGAGATTCGGTGAATATTACGCTACCGTTAGGTTGCACAACTTGAGAAGTATTGTTGCTATACTCAGCAGCCATAACATCACCCCCTTACATTCCGCATCCACAACCATAGTTCTGTGCGCAACAATTAGGGTTCTGCACCGTATATGCAGGAATTGGAACTGGATTGAGATATTGCTCTAAGGCTTGTGTTTGAGCTGCATTATCAGCTAAAAGTCTACCTGTTTGAGCTGTCTGTGAAGCTGCAAGATTAGCCATTGTAAGCTGTCTCTCAAGGTCAGCGATTTTTGAATTTTTAGAATCTAATTCGAGCTGACATAATTTATCCAATATTGCCTGAGTATTTTGAGTCTGATTTGTAAGCAAATCACGAGTATTATTAGCATCTGCAAATCTTGTAGCATTTGCTTCATTCTGAATAATATTCTGTGTTTGACAAGTAGCTAAACGATTCTCACAGCAACAATTTGATTGCTGATTTGCTAAACCATTAATAGCACCAGTAACAGCTGTCTGAGCATTGAATGCTTGTTGCATATTTGCGATTTGTCTAGCATTAGCAGAAGATTCTGCATTAGCAAATCATGAGTTAACTGTTGCGTTAACACCCGCAAAGCCATTACACAAACTATTTTGAACGTTTGCAAATCCACCGCAAATCTGTGTCTGAATATCTCCCAAATCAGACTGAACTGCGGTAATTTGATTTTGTGTTGCAAGATTTTGGAATCCATTTGTAGTAACTTCTGTTTGGTTCATCCAAGGATAAAGCATAGCTCCATCAGCGGCAAAACCACCCATTCCATAACCACCCATGCCAAATCCACCGCCAAAACCACCAAACATAGCAGCTATAAGGAAGAGAACGATTAAAGAACCCCAATCGCCACCAAATCCAAAGCCACCATTTCCGTTAGCATAAGCAGGTGCTACAGGCATATACATTCCATTGCCATTCTCTGTTAATGACATATATGCTCCTTCCTCCGCCAATTAATGCGGTAAGCAACTAAGACCTAATTCTTAGTCGGTTTATATATACAAATCATGCGCATGATTATGTATCTAAATTATTATTCAAATTAATAACATTTGAAATTTGATTATCGTCAACTTTATTTGTATTATTAACACTATTTACAAATTGAGCAAATTGTGGGTCTTTCTTTACTTGATTTGATTGTTGAACTATAGAATTATATTGTTGCTGATTAAGTCTCCCCGAATTCATAAAATACTGAACCATTTGATTAGGAGTTTGACATTCTTTAGGAATTTGAATTCCCATTTGATTAAAATACTGAACTGGATTCATTGCAAATCTCATAAATTGTTGAATTGGAAACATTATTTTGCCTCCTTTGTTGAAGACTGCTTAGATGGTTTCGTTGTCATAATTTGCTTAACAGAAGAATCGCAAGAAGTTTTAAGTCCTTCAAGGACGGAATCAATATCTTTGATTTTGGTCTGTAGTTGTTTAATGTCCTTTACCAATGGACTTAAATCTTCTTGCACAAGATATTTTATTGTTCCAGTTTTAGAAGCTGAATCATTATTTTTTTCTTCTTGCTGAACATCAATATCCTCTTCTTTGACCAATCTAAATTTTTCAAACAATGGTCTATCTAATTGGGAAAATCCCATTGTTTTTGTATATACATATGGTGCATTTTCATTTTTAAACGTAACACTATTACCAGGAGCAACTGGATATTTACGTGCATCTTCCTCACTAGGAACACAAATGAAACCACCATTTTGTATCTGAAATTGAGTTTGATTTTGAATAGGAGAGAACATAGGTTGAGCTTGTTGTATAGCATTAACACCATATTGTCCTTGATAATTTTGCCCTTGATAATTATTTTGTCCTTGATAATTATTTTGTCCTTGATAATTATTGTACATTGGATATTGTATTGGCATCATCTTGCTCCTTTACAAAGTAATAAATTGCAATTTCCGAAGAAGAATCCCAAGTGTCATAAAGATTTCCCGAATCAACACAAACAATATGGCTTCCAGTACAAACTAAATATGTTCCTGTTGGATTGTCTTTACAGAAATCTGCTATTGTATAACAATTAGGACAAGTTGGAGGTAGAAGAGTAAGTTTATAACCTATATCTTTTAAATATGCCATCCATACTCTATTAGAATCAGGCATATCACTCAGTTCCATTCCTTGAGCACATATATCTATATATGTATCATACCAACTCATATTTTCAGCTTTAGCAATTGCCCTTACGACACAATCACCTACTCTTAAATCGTCTGGATTTTCATTGTAAAAAATAAAAGCCATATTTGAAATTCCTTTCTTTAATACAATTACATTGTATGACGCATTAAAGTCTGAAAATTTCAAATATGACTCTATATAAAGTCGGAAAATCCTTAAAAATTATATTAAAAATAAAACACTAAATACTCAATAAATATTTGAAAAATGGTCGTTTTTCAAATATTTGTCGTTAAATAAGGACTAAAATATTCCTCTATTTCATCTACTATTGATATGAAATTCATATATTTTAGTCCTCCTTTTGTTAATCTGTTGTTTTGGTGTAACGGATGATAACATAGGTCATACAATTTGACTGTCCTGCTACAGATGAATAAAAATTTATAGTTCCACTGACAGGAACTGTTGGTAAATTATAAGTCGTATTGGAAGATACATATCCATATATACCTGTTGCACAATTAACACGCTTTCCATAGGCATCGTATCCCTCATCTACTAAAACAAGAGCATCTGTGCACCATCCAAAATCTATATTTAAGCCATCGACTGAATAATGAACAGCGCTATAAGTGCCATTTGTAATAGTACCAAAACGCTGTCCTGTAAACGTTTTCTCATAAATAGGTTTCCCATCTATCCATGTTCCTACAATATGCTCATCTGTACTGTATTTATGTCCACCATTTACCCATCTACCAGCAGTAGCATCATACATTAGTAATTGTCCATCAGTAGGATTAGAAATACCTAGTGGGAATGAATCTAATGCTAAATCTATATAGATATTTTTATAGGCTATACAATAAAGTACTGATGTGTTAGTTGGGCGAGAAGTATTTAAAGTTCCTTGTGATATTGATGATGTATTTGGATAATTGGCAGTAATTTTAGCAATTTGACTTGTTACATATGTTTCAAAATCATAATTTGATGGTACTCTTATACCACTATTATTATCTTTGCGTACATTTATAGTAGAACCAGAATCTGATATATTAAAAGCCAAATTTGTAGTAGCATCCTGATGCGCACCAACATCACCACCACTACCTTGGTCAGTATGACTATTAGTACCGCTACCTCTTAAAAACTCACCTCTTAAATCTGGTACTTTAAAATGGTCAGTATCACTACCTTCAAAAGGAGTAGGGTCTGTAAGATTAAGTAATAAATCTGCCAATTGTGGGTAATCTGATTTAGCATATTCTGTACCGTCACAAACTAAAAAATACTCTGGTGCAGTTTCACCAAAATATGATATTACTGTACCTACAGGAGTAAATCCTGTATGTGTAGCACCATTAAGATATGGTCTTATATTATCTGCATAGAAATCTAAAAAAGCTTCTTGCGTTACTACTGAATTATTTGCCATTTATATCTCCTTTCTATCCCCTTTTTTATTTTCATTCCAATAATTATCAAAATAATCATTACAAATATCTGAAGGAATATCTAAAATGCTATATATATAAGATTCTGCAAGACATAATCCATAAGCAATATCTTCTTTTTCAGGTTCATCGACAAGACTATGAGCACGTTCTCTATATATTGTTATTACTTCTCGTAATACACTACATAATTCTTCTTTATTTAAAGAAGTTAAATATTTTTCGAATTCTTCATCTAATTTTTCCATTTTTCTTACATAAAATAAGGAGATTACAATTAAGCAATCTCCTTAAATGTTTATCCTTTCATATTCTTATTTAGTTTTCCACCATGATAATAACTCGTCATAATCGGAAATAATATGTGAACCATTGTTATCAATTACTTCAACCTTATTAAAAGAAAAAGAAATCATCGGATATTCACAAAAAATAAATCCATCATCTAAGTTATAAATTGTTTCTAAAGCATTGTTTCCACAACCCGAAATATTGACAATTGCTTTGGGATTATAAAGAACATTTAACGTAGTTTTACATCCTGTAGATAATTTATCTATATCTAAAATAGTATCATTAAATTTAGACTTTATAGTATATTTCCCACACAATTCCGAGCCATCAATATTGTATATTACATCTTTAGCTCTATCATCTATATATTGCGAAGTACGACAATTGAAAAAAATATCATTAAATTCAATATATAGACAAGTCGAAGAAAACAAACTTCTATCTTTAAAAATTTTTATCATAATAAAATACCAAATTTTATCCTTTCATATCCTTTGAGAAACAACTGTTTCCCAAAAACTTAACATCTTTTAATCTGTTGTTTTGGTGTATTGAAGTGTGACGTATACATTACCTACATTTGTGCTGCCACTACTTCTCCAGGCTCTAATCTGAAAATAGTCACTATTAGTATTTTCTATTATATCAATATTAATAAAAGCACCATTTAAACACATAATAAATGGAAGTCTTAATTTATTGGCATATGATTGGTCATAATCCCAAAGCATCGTACCTGTTGCACTTATACATTGGTCTATACCGGCTCTAAGCATAATATTAGTATAGGATATAGTGTTACTAACATTGAAATTATTACAATGAAAGGTTTTTTCATAAATAGGTTTCCCATCTATCCATGTTCCTACTACTTTTTCTTGAGTAGAATACTCATGTAATCCACCTGCACCATTTACCCATTTTTGCTGAGTACCATCATACACCATACCTTGTCCGTCTTGTGGATTAACAAAATTTACATCCTCTAAATTAGCTAAATAATTTGTTCCCGGAGATAACTGCGAAGGTGGTTCAGCACTACTAAAATCTACATTAGTATCTAGACCTAATTCAGTAGTTTCATTTGTATTATTATCACTAGCAGTAAGAGGAGAAGTAACTGCAAGTATTTTCCTCTTTGTAAGGGCAGTACCTTCCTCATTTTCAATAATATGTCCTGAACCCGAAGCGTGACGTTTACCCATAATGTCATAATAAAGTTCATCATCATCTGTTAAGCCTAAAAATCTAACTGCCTCTGATGGTTCTATATTATCTAAATGCTCTGTATCTGTTATAGCAAATTCTACAGGAAGATTCTGAAGGATAAGGTCTTCTACTATCAAAATCTCTTGTGTTCCTGTTCCACCCGCACCACCTGGAGTGCCAGTAGTAGAATCATTTGTTTGTCCACCAAGAGCAGTAATCGTACCAGAACCTGACGAATTCTTTGTAAGAACTAGAATACATCCACCTCCAGACGAACCTCCATCTTGTGAAAGAGACGTTAATCCTGAAGATGTAGTATAAGCTCTAGCAGCAGTTACTCCTTTAGCTTCCATTGTACCGATATTAACAAAAGAAGAACATAAAACTACAAGCAAGCCTCCTGTTCCAGATGGACTTTGTAATATTGCACGACCACTACTAGTAGCAGAAGTTCCTGACGGATTTCCAACACCGCCTGAAGCATAACCATCATACCCACCACTCAGACCATCACTTGCTTTACCATTTGACCCGATACCACCTTCACTTGAACCATCTTGAGTTGTTCCAGAAGTTGAAGCATTACCCCCAGAGCCTGCCCCACCTGAAAAGGAAGTTCCAGAGCCGCCTGTGCCCGTTGTAGTCCTATCATATGCAGAACCAGAACCACCGCCGCCGCATGAAAAAACATTTGCAGCAGGACTTCCGCCCGAACCGGCTTTTCCAGTTCCTCCAGCACCACCAACAGCACTAATCATATAACTAGCTGTAAGTTGAATATTTTTTCCTTCACCTACAGCACCTCTAGCTGTCATAGAAATTGTACCTTCATTGGTAAATGTTCCAACATCTCCAATAATAATACCCTTACATCTATATGGAGGAATTAAAGTAGTTTCGCTTGCCACTGACATATCTTTACCAATAATAATTTGTGTATTAGCATCTACTGCGGTACATCCTGTAAATATCGAAGACGTTAATATTGTTTCAGGAGCAACTCTATAAATGTCACAATCAAGTTCAACCTCATTCACAGTAATGGTTCTATTAAGATATTCGCCAACTGGTTTATCATAATAATCTCTTATAAGCTCAGATATATTTGAGTATTCATTTGCCAATCAAATCATCCCCTTTCTATTCGCCACTAGGAAATAACGCATTTGCATAAATCGTAGCGCCCATTGTCTTAATCACATTATCTTCATCTATTATGATACCGCTGCCAGCTGTAAGTGTATCTTGCTTTAAATTAAGAGCCGTATCTACCTGTGTTTTTGTATAATAATCTTCTAAATCAATCGCTGTACTACCAATATTTTCCCAAGTATTATTTACATAAATATATTCATCATAAATATTATCAGCAGAACTACTTGAATTAGGTACTAAATACAACTTATCAGACGAAATATCAGTAGAAGGAAGTTCTTGTACAATTTCGACTGAGAGACCAGTAGTTGCTGAAATAATATTGTTTGTTATAGTAATACCAGCACCAGCGGTAAGAGAATCTTGTTTTAAGTTCAAAGCTCCTGTTACAACTTTATTTTGAACAGGATTTTCACTAGTAGAAGACAATGCTGAATCAACATCAATATCCACATTCTGCAAAGCGGTATAAACACCGCCACTTGTAACAGGATTGTTTGAACCCGAAGTAGGAGAGCTATCAAATGTTAAAGCATTTTGTTTATTTTGATTTAACGTACTTATAGCACCCGTTATTGTTCCGTTACCAATACTTGATATATCAGTGTTACCTAGAAAAACATTCCTAAAATTTTTAAAGGATTGAATCAAGTTCTCATGAAAACCCACGATTCCCACACTCCTTTCTATGTTATATTTCTAAATTCATTTTCAGTAATCAGTGCATCAATATCACCTAAATTTGTATTAAATAAAACCCAATTTGTTCCATCATAGGTAAACTGATGCACTTTATTAGAGCAAAATAAATCGCCACTTGTATAATCACAAGTGGCGAGATTTGAGTCCGAAAAGACAATCGGCTTTGCTCCTATATTATTAACATTTAAAGTTATATTACCTGATTCAGGGTCTACAATTCCCGAATCGGTAAATTTAATTTTGATATTTGCGCCTCGACCTACTATCAATCCGTCTATACTTACTACTTTTGTATTTACATTACGAGCAGTACTGCAAACGCCATAAGAACGAATCTGAGGTAACAACTTAGAAAGAAATCTTTCTAGTTGAGGCTTTAATAATAAAGGAAAAGTCATAAGACCACCTCACTTACTCAAATATTTCAAACATTGTATCAATTTCAGCATTTGTAATAGCAACTAAATCTGAATCCTGTACATATCCAGATAAATCAATTTCTGTATCACCTATCTTCTCCCAAGCATTATCAACATAAATATATTCATCACACGCATTATTTGTTCCAGCAGTACTCTTTGGAACTAAATAAATAGTATTTGTTGAAATATCTGTTATTGGAAGAGTCTGAACATAATCAAATCTTGAGTTTCTAAGAGCATCAACAATTGAATTGATTTTTGTTGACGACCATGTTGTGCTTGACGATGTAGAAGAATCATCAATCTCACTATCAACAGAAATAGTATCGTTTGCAATAGTTACACCTGCACCGGCAGTAAGAGTATTTTGTTTGTTGCCTAATTCTGTACTAATCTTCGAACTAGACCAGGTTGAACTTTGACTAGTTGAAGTATCATCAATATTTACCGCACCAGATACAGAAATTACATTATTAGTTATATCAATATTTGTTCCGGCAGTTAGTACATCTTGCTTGTTAGCTAAAGCACTATTAATAACTCTATTCTCAAGAGCGTTAGAGCTAGAAGAAGATAAAGCATTATCAACTACAGTTTTGTTTGCTTCAGCTTCAATACCGCCTAATTTTGTTTTCTCAGCGGTCGTATAATCATTTGTTGAGAGAACTTTATCTCCATCTTTTTGAACAAAATTACTAGTAATATAATTCTTTATTTTTGTAAGTTGATACAGAAATCCAGTTTTATCTAAATAATTTTTCTCACTCATTTTAAAATCTCCTTTCTAGTCAAAAATAGTCTTAAACATATTGCTCAAATCTTCAAGTTCAATAGGCTTTACATTAGGGTCATCCTCAAACATATCCCCCGAAATTTCAACTCCATTCAATGTTGGCTTATTAATAACGTTTTCTTCATAATCAATCTTTCCACCATATGTAACCACCTTTTCTTGGATATAATTTTTTTTACGTGGAAGAGAGTTTGCATCAAATTTCATCTGAATATCATTACTATTTACTTTCATAACATAACCCCTCCATTTAAAACTTCATTTACTGATAGAGTTTCAATGCTTGAAGTAACTATGCCTCCGTCATTTAATTTGAACTTAACTTGAACACGACATGTTCCTTCTTTTAACGACAATGTTTCTTTTTCACTCAAAAAAACATTAAATGTTTCTTCTTCGGTATCTAATGCCAATCTTTTTACTATTACATTTTTCCCTCTTTGCTCAATAGTCATTTCTGCATACGATACCAAACTTACATCCAATTCTTCTCCAAAAGAAAATGTAAGAGTAGGTGTACTTCCTCTCGTCATACTGTCACCACCTCTCAAAAAGCTTCAAACTCGGATACTGATATAAGACCCAAATAATTTCTATCAGCTATATCTATTTTATAAGATAACA
>JAEIGA010019389.1_pt1 | contig 10372 bp, 12 predicted proteins | sample 9270691 | NCBI WGS metagenome assembly JAEIGA01 (sample SAMN17057246, study PRJNA624740) | gut metagenome | biome: biome; isolation source: fecal sample | host: Bos grunniens | place: China: Xizang | collected 2019
GGTAAGCAGATCGTAGCTGGCGACCTTAACTACGAGGGTGTAACTATCGTATCACCAAAGGCTACCATCATCTGCTCAGTACGTCCTACACGTGCTACTCAGCAGGCTAAGATGGAGGCTCAGGGTAAGGGCAAGAAGTAATTGTTGTCTGATCAGGTATGAACTATTTGATCGTCGGTCTAGGAAATATCGGCGTCGAATATGCCAATACCAGACACAATATGGGATTTATGGTGTTGGATGCCTGGGCTCAGGCATCCAATACTGTTTTTGAGTCTGGCAGATACGGCTATACGGCGACGATATCCTTCAAAGGCAGGAAATTCACTCTTCTGAAGCCATCCACTTATATGAATCTCAGTGGCAAGGCAGTAAGATATTGGGTGAATGAACTCAAGGTTCCGTTGGAGAATCTTCTTGTGATTTCAGATGATCTTAATATTCCTTTCGGTACTGTACGTCTCAGAAAGAACGGAAGTGCAGGTGGCCACAATGGATTGACTAACATCAATGAACTGCTCGGTACGCAGGAGTATGCCAGAGTACGTATGGGCATAGGTAATGATTTTGGTCGCGGTCATCAGGTCGACTATGTCCTTGGTGAACTTTCTGATGAGGAAAAGGAACAGATGCCGGAATTGTGCAAGAAGGTAATTGAGGGAATCAAGGCTTTTGCTACTATCGGCCCCGACAGGGCCATGAATGTACTTAACATCCGTCCAAAGAGGGAGTTATAGTCATGAAATTTCAAATTTGCGGCAAATAATTGCATTTTATTAAAATAATCTATATCTTGCCACAAGTTTTTGATGTATAATGTTTAACGAGAATTAAAACTGAACTAAAATGAAAGAGCTTGTAGATCAGATCAAGGCTGAGTACGACGTTTTCGCTCAGAACGCTGCCGCTCAGGTAGAGAAAGGAAATAAGGCAGCAGGTGCACGCGCACGTAAGGCAGCTTTGAATCTTATGAAGTTGATGAAGGACTTTAGAAAGGTATCAGTTGAGTCTTCTAAATAATTCGTTTGACAGACAAAAAAGGAGATCACCATTACGGGATCTCCTTTTTTTGTATAAAAAGTGATATTTTTTTATGATAAAGATGCAACGTTTGAGAAATAAGTTGCATCTTTGCAATAGGTTTAGGTTTTAGTACACGTTGAAGGGGGCAGAAAAACATCCGTTTTTCGCCCCCTTTACATTTTTTCTATGTCCTTTCAAGTGATTTCTACATTACGACTTCTACATTGTCAATCCAGAGTGTATTGCCGATTCCGCCGTAAAACGCTTTGCCACAGCTTGATATGAAATATATCATCATATGGTTCGGCTCCGTGTCAGGAGCTGCCCAACCTTCCTCGTGTACCACTACGATCTTTCCCTTGCTGTTGGTTGTATACCATACCAGATCTGGATCAGTCTTAAGCCCCATGTAATCTTCATAGAAAGGCTCTTTTGTAATATCTCCGTAATGTATCTTGATCTCGTGTCCGTTTTTCCATTCCGGAACATCTTCCATTACGCGCTCTATGCCGGTGCCGACTCTGAGTGCATGGACGTTGCCCTCTTCATCCTCCCATCTTTTCTGAAGGACTACTGTAAATTCTGCCCAGTCCGGTATGCCGAGATTCTTTTTCTTGCTGAAGCCTGTTGCACGAATCACGTCGTGTCCCACATCGGCCTTGTAATCAAATCTTACTGCTTCAGGCTTCTCAGTGAACGGAAAACCGTAGTCTACCTTTGACATAGGACTTTTTGTGTCTCTGATAGGTTCATGAAGCTTGCCTACAAGCATGACTCCCTGACAAGTCACATCCATGTTCACGATACCCAAGGCCTTCACTTCCTCGATATGGGTTTCGATGCGGGCGCAGTAACCGTCTCCTCGCTTTTCCGGAAAAATAGTATTGTTGGTCTTGACAACTCCTGCAACAATGGCAAGGACGTTATTTGTGCGCCATGGATAACCTTCGGGAGCTACATACGGTTCCTTTCCTGTTTTCAGAGTATCTGTCGGGTTGCCGTAGAATTCGTATAGGTATTTTGTAGCTCCGCCGATAATGTTGGATTCCGTAATTTCTCTGACACACCAGCGGTCAAAGTTTCCGTATTCATTAATTTGTCTGATGATCTCATTCTGGGCATTAAGTGTGACCGACGCCCAAAGCAGGGCCAATGAAAGCCCTATAAATCTTGTCAATCTCATAAAAAATGTCTAAATATGCAATTCCGTTGCAAAGATAAGGGCTTTTTATGAAACATAGCAGATTCTTTTTGTTCCTTTTGGCACTCTTGCTGTCCATTACGGCTATGGCAAGACCAGTGAGGCATGCTGTGTATACCCTTGTCCAGCCAGACGGAAGCATATTTCATGCCTGCTTTCATGGCGATGAATTCATGAGGATAAAGACAGATATGCAGGGAAGAGCCATCATGCAGGATGATGCAGGGTGGTGGTGCTATGCCTCATATCAGGACGACGGTACCAAGGTCTGCAGCGGTTTCAAGGTCGGGAGCCCGGCTCCGGTGTCAGTCCTTTCGGAAAGTTGCAATATACCGTATAGACAACTGTCAAGACTTGCAGCTGTAAAAAGATCATCCGTAATGGAAGATGAGGTGCCGTTGATGCGCAGGCTGAGGGCCGGTGACATGCATTCAACAAAATCGGATGAACCGGAAGTGATTGTCAAGCATGGAATAGTCATTCTTGCTCAGTTTGCTAACCTGAAATTCAAGCATACTCGTGAAGATTTTGAGCGCCTCCTGTTGTCTGAGGGATATTCCAGAGACGGCGCTGCAGGGTCGGCGAAAGAATATTTCGATATGCAGTTCAGTGGTGGTGTAAAATTCGAATTTGCAGTAAGTGAGATAGTTACATTGAGCCGTAATCTTGATTATTATGGCGGGAACGTGTCTTCTACGGACAGGACAGAAAGCGACAGAAATCCGGAGGAGATGATAATAGAAGCCTGCCGTCTTGTTGATGACGATGTGGATTTCTCTCTTTATGATGATGACGGCAACGGAGAGGTTGACAATGTGTTTGTCTTCTTTGCCGGTGGAGATGAAGCAGATGGAGCTGGAGATGACTGCATCTGGTCACATGCGTGGTATCTTCGTGATGGTGCCGGCAGGAACGTCAGTCTTGACGGAAAGATAATCAACCGTTATGCCTGTACCGCCGAGATGGCTCGATTCCAGACCCCTGACGGTGAGATAAGACAGCGTCTCGCCGGAATCGGAACATTCTGCCATGAATATAGCCACACATTCGGCCTTCCTGATATGTATGATACGGATTATGACGGCAGCGGTGGTGAGAGCGAGGCTCTTTGGGGCTGTACATCGATGATGGATTCGGGAAATCAGAACAATGGAGGAACCACTCCTCCTTATTTTAATGCGATAGAGAGGGAAATCTTGGGAATGTCGGAACCGGAACTGATTGAAACAGACGGAGTTTATAGGCTTGAACCAATTAATGAGAATGGCCGCTGTTATCGGATCAATACCGATGTGGATGGAGAATATTACCTGCTTGAATGTCGCTCAGGCAAAGGATGGGATGCTTATATCGGGGGCTCGGGACTGCTGGTATATCATATAGATAAGACTGACCGTCCTGCCGGATATTCGGATTCCTATCATAAGGAAACGACTGCGGCTTTGAGATGGAACCTGTATAATGAGGTCAATTGTCGTCCTGACCATCAATGTGCGGACCTGATAGAGGCCGTATCCGGGGCTGAAAATGTCAGGAATGTATTCTTCCCTCTTGAGGGAGTCGATGCTGTCGATCGGATGCGCATGGCTTACTGGAGTGGCGACTTCAGTAAAATGTCATTGACGGGTATCCGGTTTGATGGTGAAGATATAGTATTCAATGTCATCGGAGCTTCTGCAGAAACAACGCCTCCAGATCCGGTATCCATGTCATGTGAAAAATTCCAGGATGCGGCAATCATTACTTTTGAGTGCAGTCGTATATATTCAGGCGATGCCTATGTCTCTTGGGGACAGACAGATCACCTTACCGAAAATGTTACTTTGACCCCATATGCAGAAGGTAAATATGCGCTGGTGCTGGATGGACTTGTTCCGCGTACCAGTTATACCGTCAGCGTTGTGTTCAAGATGGAAGAAGTGACCGGTAAGACGGGAACAATCTCATTTATGACAAGTTCAGATATGGGTGGTCACCCTTATATTTATCTGAGGTATGTCAACAGAAATCCGGACGGCTCATTCCCGAAGGATAGTCGTGTGCCATTACGAATGTATAATGCTGTAGGAGCGGAGGATGTAGAATGGACATTTGATGGAAGCCCTGTAGAGGTAGGCCCGGACGGATACTACAAACTTGAAAAGAGCGGAACCTTAAAGGCTGTGGTTCATTGGGAGGATGGTGGCCGGGATATTGTGGTTAAGGAAATCAAGGTGGCTGAATGATGAGAGTAATAAGTTATATTTCGATATTGATGACAGTTGCTATCTTGTCGGGCTGTGCTCAATATGATATTGAAGAAGTCCTGCTTGAGAGAGAAGAAATTTCTCTTACATGGAAAGGTGAGGAGCAACTCGTATTCGATCCTATGACATGGCAGACAGGATATAATCCCAGGACTTATGAATATAGAGCCCATGATGATGATATGGCAAATTATTTTGTCGTGAAATGTGAAAGCAGGCCGACAGTTGAAGGTGAGGATATCACGGCGTCAATAGAGTGGACAGTGGAGACAGATTTAAAACGATATGATGATATTTCGTTTACTGTAGAGAAGGTTGATTCGGACGGAAGAGTGTGGCTTTGGAGCTCTGCACGGAAGATTGGAGTGGTGATCAAGGAATTGGAATGAAAATTTAAATTATAATATGGAAATGAATACAATGCACAAGATCGTCTCGAAGTTCGAGACAAGAGGTACAGTGGAAGAGATTCGTCCGCTTGGCCCTGGTTTTATCAATGACACTCTGATCGTCCGTGGCTCGGACAATGGAGTTCCGGTAAGGTATATCCTGCAGAGGAAGAATCATAATGTCTTTCCGGATGTACCGGGTATGATGAATAATATCGTCATGGTGACGGCTCACATCAAGGCCAAGGTTGAGGCTGCCGGCGGTGATCCTATGCGTGAGGTACTTACAGTTGTGGAACGCCGACAGGAAAGCCTGACAGAGGAAGAAAAGGCTCTCCCATACAGCAATCTCTATTATAAGGATGCGGATGGAAACTATTGGGCTATGTGTACCTTCATCGAAGGTTCTGTTACATATGAGAAGGCTGATACTCCTGCTCTTGCATACAAGGGTGGCCAGGGAATCGGTAAGTTCCAGGCTCAGCTCGCGGATTTCACTACTCCGCTCAGTGAAACCATCAAAGGTTTCCACAATATCCGCTGGAGATTCCAGCAGTGGGAAGAGGCTCTGAAGAAGGACGCTGCAGGAAGGGTCAAGGATCTGTCAGAGGAAATCAGCTGGATCGAATCACGCAAGGAAGAGATGCTGGCGTTCTGGTCGCTTGTCGAGAATGGTACTATCCCTACAAGAGTTACGCACAATGATACAAAGATCAGCAATATCCTCTTTGATGAGGCAGGTGAGGTTCTTTGTGTGATCGACCTCGATACATGTATGAGCAGCACATCGCTCAATGACTTCGGTGATGCGATACGTTCATATACAAATACTGGAGCAGAGGATGATAGAGACCTTTCCAAGGTATCGATGTCCCTCGAAATGTTCAAGGCTTATGCCGAGGGCTATCTGTCTGAGAGAAAGGCATCTATGACTGAAAGTGAACTTGAGTGGCTTGCATTCTCTGCAAGGTACATCACTTTCGAGCAGGTCCTCCGCTTCCTCATGGATTATATCGACGGTGATACCTATTACAAGACAAATGCTCCTGACCACAATCTTGTCCGTACCCATGCTCAGTACAAGCTGCTTCAGAGTATGGAGGACCAGTATCCTCAGATGAAGGAGATTGTTGCAGGCTGCTGATAAGAAAGAATATGAAAATTTATCCGTCATGTTGCAACATGGCGGATTTTTTTACGTCTTATATATGAAGGACGGAACCTATGAAGAATTCTATGGACATGGAAAAGATATATGATGAGCATGCTGTCAGGCTGTATAATATGAGCCTGAGGATCCTCGGAGACTGCTGTGAGGCTGAAGAGGTGATGCATGATTCTCTTCTCCAGTACTATGGAATGAAGGATAGGTCAGGAATCATGGATTTGCGCAAGTGGCTCTCAAGCGTATGTATAAGGAAGTCCATCGACCGGCTCAGACAGAAAAAGAAATTCAAGGACTTCCTGGATGATTATGAAGATCCGGTACTTGATGATACTTCATGTGAGGATATTGATTTAGATGTCGGAAATATAAGGAAGGCCTTGTCCTTGCTTCCGGACAATTACAGACTGATTCTTTCCCTCTACCTTTTCGAAGGTTATGACTATGAGGAAATAATGCAGATCACTGGAATCAAGGCAGTTACGGTAAGGACTCTTTACATGAGAGGCAGAAGGAAACTTGCAGAAATCTTAAAGCAAAGGCAATGGACAGATTAGAACAATATATAAAGGATAGCAGAAACAGCTTCGATGCGGAGCTCCCTCCTTCAGGTAGCCGTGAAAGGTTCATGGCCAGGCTTGAGGCAGAAGAAGCTGGCAGGAAGGCTGTGCGGTTCAGGCATGTGTGGATGTCAGCGGCCGTTTCCGCAGCAGCGGTAGTTGCCCTTATCCTCTTCTCCTATTCCGGCGCAGACAAGGATATAGAAAGGAGTATACTGGCAATGAACAGTCAGGAAGCCCAGGTTATAGCATTGGTCGAGGAAGTCTGCCCGCAGGAAATGGATGCTGTAATGAGTTCCATCCGTTCGATAACGTTTGAAGCCATCCCTTTTACCGATCAGCTGCCGGACGAAATTCCTGAGAAAGAGAGAGTAAGGATAATCAAGGATTATTATGGCCGCAAGATCGAGGCTCTGCAGAATCTCATGGCGTATTATGATGTAAACAGATAATGAAATATAAGACTATGAAAAGATTTTCTATGATTATGGCGCTTATGCTCGCCGTAGCCTTCGCAATGAGTGCGCAGGAAAGCACAAAGACCTATAAGTTCGGCGATATCAAGAGCATTGATGCCGGATATTCGTATAAGGTGTATGTTACTGAAGGTGCATCCAGAGAGGTCATGGTTGTGTATGACAAGGAACTGGAAGACTACATGATTGTGAATTATTCACCGATGAGTTCAGAGCTTGTACTCCGTATGGATGACCTTCCGCGCAGGCTCAGAAGCGGTAACTTTTCGAATATCAAGGTTTATGTCAGTATGAATGAAATCGATGATATCGAGCTTTCAGGCGCTGCATCTGTGTCTTTTGAAGGTAAATACAGGGCGTCGGATCTTGATATCGACCTTTCCGGAGCGGCATCGCTTGACGGCCTTGTAGTAACAGCGAATACACTTTCTGCGGATTGCAGCGGAGCGGCTTCGTTCAATGTCGAAGGCCAGTTCAAAGGGGATGTCGATATGGAGTTGAGCGGAGCGGTAAAGGGACGCTTCAGAGGCAAGGGACGTGACTTTGATGGAGAATTGAGCGGGGCATGCAACCTGGATGCCGACATCGATTTCAGAAATTGTAACCTGGATTGCTCGGGAGCTTCCAAGGCTGAACTTGCCGGTAAGGCGGAAAGACTCTCAGTCGAGGGTTCTGGTGCCTGCTCGATCGATGCCAAAGACCTTTATGCAGAATATGCCTCTGTGGATCTAAGCGGCGCAAGTAAGGCCAAGGTAAATGCAGATAAGGAATTGCGTTACGATATTCCGAGGTCCTGCAAGATAACCTATTATGGAGATGCGAAGCTTATCAACCTTTCGGAAGAGAGCAATGTTGTAAGAGGAAACTAAAAAAGGAGTGTTTCAAACACTCCTTTTTTAGTTTCCTGTCTGTTCTATTTCAGCGCCTTAAGGATAATCTCCTCCATGATCTCGTATCCTTCAGGTGTAGGATGACAGCCGTCTTTTGCAAGGGATTCAGGAAGACCGTTCTCGCTGTCCTTCATTACTGAATGGTAGTCGACGTATGTAATCTTGTTTTTCTTTGCATAGTCCTGCAGCATGGCATTGAGCTTTACAATCTCCTCTCCCGGGTTCTTTACCTGAGGTCTCCAGCCATAGTGCTTGCATGGGAGTACAGAACAGATGACAGGCTTGATCTTGTTTGCCTTTGCAATTTCACACATTGAGATGATGTTGCCTAAAACATTTTCCAAAGCAATATATCCGTTGTTGAGGGCAATGTCGTTTGTACCTGCAAGGATTACAACATATTTAGGGTGAAGGTCTACGACGTCCTGCCTGAAGCGTACGACCATATGTGAAGTTGTCTGTCCTGAAATTCCGCGTCCTACGAAATTGTTGTCAGTGAAGAAATCCATATCCTTGTCGGGCCATCCGTCAGTGATGCTGTCACCCATGAAAACAGCCTTTGGCTGAACTGTAATGCTTTCATTGGCAGCGGCATAACGCTTGAACTGAGCCCAATCGTCTTGAGCTGATGCAAATGTCGGTAGAAGGAGCAACGCTCCGGCAATTAATGTGGTGATCCTTTTCATCTTGGTTAATGTTTTTAATGTTAAGGCAAATATAATTCAAAAACTTTCAAATCGTTCGCGGCGATATATCTTTTTTGTATTTTTGCAAGATACAAAATCAGGTCAGTGTTATGTTTATTATAGCGGAAAGCGGGGCGACAAAGACGGACTGGCGTTCGGTGTCGGATGACGGTTCTGTGGGTTCGGTACAGACAGAAGGGCTGAATCCGATGATGATGTCTCAAGAGCAGATGAGCTGTATCATAGGCAAGGCGATACCGGCTGTAAACCCGGAGGGCAGGCAGGTAAGCCATGTTTATTTTTACGGTGCCGGTCTGGTTTCATCTCAGGCTGAGGCGATTCTAGGGTCGATCATCGACCTGTGGTGCCCGTTTTCGCAGGTTGAGTTCCATACGGACATGGAAGCTGCAGCCAGGGCTCTGTTCGGTGACGGCAGCGGAGTTGTCGCGATTATGGGAACCGGCTCCAACAGCTGTCTTTGGGAGAACGGAAGCATTGTCCGGAACATACGTCCCGGAGGTTTCATACTCGGAGATGAGGGAGGAGGTGCAGCCTTGGGCAGGATGTTTCTTTCTGATTATATAAAAGGTCTTGTACCTGAGGGACTTGCGGCTTTGTTTGATAGTGAGTTCGGCTTGGATTATCCCGCTATCGTAAAAGGTGTATACAAGGCAGAGGCTCCCTCAAGGTTTGTTGCGTCCTTTGCACGTTTTGTGTGTGATAACAGAAATGACGGATATGCAGCAGGCCTGATTGAAAGGAATATCCGTGATTTCATCGAAAGGAGCCTCAGTCGATATGGGAATCCAGAAGTTGGAATCGTCGGTTCATTTGGTTGTGCATGCCGCGATGAACTGGAGACCATAGGCAAGGAATACGGCCTTACGTTCGTTAAATTCGTGAAATCCCCGATAGATGCTCTTGTGGCCTATCATCTGTCAAAATAGAAATACATGTCATATAAAGATAATTATCCGTCCAAACTTCTCGGCGAGGCTGTAGATGCCATAAGTTCGCTTCCCGGTGTCGGTCGTCGCAGTGCTCTGCGTCTTGCCCTGCATCTCCTTAAACAGCCGGCGGAGAATGTCCATCATTTTACATCCGCAATCAATCATCTTCGCGATGATGTGAAGTACTGCAGGCAATGCATGATGATTTCCGATCAGGATGTATGTTCCATATGTTCTGACCGTTCTCGTGACCATAGGACAATATGCGTTGTCGAGAGCGTACGTGATGTGATGAGCATTGAAAATACTGGTCAGTATCATGGTGTCTATCATGTACTTGGCGGCATCATCTCTCCGATAAACGGTATTGGCCCGTCTGACCTTAGAATCAGGGAACTAGTGCAACGTTCTGCGGAGGCTGACGAGATAATTCTTGCCCTCAGCGGCGATGTCGAGGGTGAGACGACGGCATTCTATATCTACAGACAGATATCTCATAGCGGAGTGAAGGTTTCATCTCTTGCTCGCGGACTGGGCTTCGGTGATGATCTGGAATATGCAGATGAACTTACTCTCGGACGCTCTATTGTCAATCGACAGGTCTTCAAACCTTAATTTTTCAAGTGATTCCGTGGGCTAAATATTTGGCCGTTTATATTTAAAATGGTACATTTGCACGAATGTGCTTTAAAACGGGAGGTGTAGTATGATTGAAATCTTCTACAAAGAGAACGGGCAGATGATGGTTTCCCAGTCGGAGAGCGATTTTGCAACGATCCCTTATGA
>JAEIGA010019390.1_pt1 | contig 10372 bp, 9 predicted proteins | sample 9270691 | NCBI WGS metagenome assembly JAEIGA01 (sample SAMN17057246, study PRJNA624740) | gut metagenome | biome: biome; isolation source: fecal sample | host: Bos grunniens | place: China: Xizang | collected 2019
CAGGCACGCGAGGCGGCAGGCGCGGGCGATGAGAAATATGCCGAGGGTACGGTTGAGATGCTGGAGGGCGGCAGCCATCAGAGCGGCAATGACATCGACCTAGGAAGGAAGAAGGACGGCACGCGTAGACGTGCGGAAGGCGGTGAGTTTTTCGCGGTCATCAACAAGCGCAACAGCCGCAGATACAAAGGTATTATCCCCGATGTCATCAATAGCCTTAACAACGGCACTTTTGCCGAAAAGTATATGAATGCGTATGACGGCGGATCTCTGAACATTCAGACGGTCAACCAAGGGCAGGACTTGACGAGGCTCAGCGATGATGTGCGTAGCATCAGGGAGCAGGGCGAGCGCAGGCAGCAGTACACGGATGCCTCGGGTAATACGGTGATAGTTTATAAGAACCTCAAAAGAGTGGTGAGAAATGAGCGCAGTAGTTAATCCGATATACAGATTCAGACTTGCAGCAGGCGAGGATGAGCGTATCACCCATGCAGTATGGGCTGACAGTCTGGCATACGACTGCCAGAGGGAGAGCAACGAGATGTTCTTCCGCACCAAGCTGTCGGGCAATGTGGTATTCGTTGGAAAGGATGCTGACTGGATAGTCGGGCAGCCGTTCGACACAAGGTTTGACGTATATCTTGATCGCAGCAATGATGTCGGCAACACATGGTTCGTGGAGTGGACGGGCTTCTTCCATATCACGGACTGCGATGTCAACCTCGATGACAAGATAATATCCGTAAAGCCTGACCTTGCAGACCAGTATACGAAGGTGCTGGATGGCATGGAGGCTGAATACAACCTCATTGACCTGCTGCCTGAGATACGGCCTGTGGAGATACAGAAACACCCGATGATACAGATATACATGAGCGGTGACACGGTGATTAACTGCATAGCCAACGGACTGGCATGGGAGCAAGAGGTGGATGCGGTGACGGACTACGATGAGCTGCGTGAGAAATACTGGTTCTATGTGGAGGACGTGCAGACGGTGGCGAAGGGTATGCTGAACGGCTCCCTGTATGCGACATATACGGGCGATATACCCGATCCTGACGCGCAGGGGCATCTGGAGTGTACTTTGAACGGTGACAACGGAACATATCTCTACATCGAGCAATACACAAGGTATGATATCAATTTTAAGGTGCGCAGGACTAGTGACGATACGGAGCTTTATTGGTATAACCACCATAGCGTGGTCGGCGGCTTGGATGTGCGTAACTGCTCCATCAGCATGGAGCCAGTGTCTGGCAGCGGTGCGAACCTGGAGTTAAGTATCGTGACGAATCAGATTTGCACCCGTGTACTGACCAATGTGGAGACGTTCGACGGCACGGAGACAAAACCTCTAGACCCAGAGGATTTCAGCTATAACAGAAATTACCATCGTGTATTTTCGATGTCGCTCGGCAGCCGTTATCTGATGGCATCGAGCGCGACGTCATTGACACCTACGGAATACGGAAAGAAGGACGATACGCACTATTGGGCGAAGCCGAGTGCACAGGTTGATATCTACCCAGTCGGCCGCTCATGGTGGGACACATCCTCGTTGTGGTTCGTGAACGATGGAAATATAATCGGCATGATCAGGAACCAAGGCTCGCAGAAAATGACGTTGAAGACGGCCTACCCGCTGTCAAGCGTCATAAGGGTTTTACTTGCACAGATGGATCCTGATGTGACGCACACAGAGACAGAGACGTGCAGCGAGTTTCTGTATGCCAACACGAACCCCGTCAGCGGTGATGCGAAAGTGACGCTGATGGTGACACCGAAGAGCAATATCTTGGCGGGTGAGTTCTCGCAGCCTGCCACAAATGCGCCTGTCACGTTACGCAGTGTGTTGGATATGCTGAAGAACGTGTACCAGTGCTACTGGCATATCGATGATGAAGGTCATTTCTGCATTGAGCATATCAGCTATTATAAGAACGGCGGCAGTTACGATGAGTTGCCCGAGGTGGGCACAGACCTTACCGAGCTTATGAACGTTCGTAACCGCAAGCGTCTGGCATTCGTGACGAGCATATACAAGTATGAGAAGATGGATATGCCCGAGCGTTATGAGTTTCAGTGGATGGACGAGGTGACCGTGCCGTTTATCGGCAAGCCTATAGAGGTCATCAGCGAGTACGTGAAGAAGGGTATGATAGAATCGGTTGCGGCTGGCAACTTCACCACGGATATGGATTATGTGCTGCTATGCCCAGAGAATATCAGCAAGGACGGTTTCATGCTTATGGCCTGTAGGGTGAGTAATAACAGGCTAACCATCCCTGACCTCACTATAACGGGCGGCACGTACCCGTGGACACCCGACACGCTGCGCTTGCAGAACGGACTGCTGGCCTATTGTTACCTACAGCCGAAATACTGGCTGTATGACATGGCGGCACGCAGTCTGATGGTCAATGAGGTTGCCACGCAGGCCGACGGCATCAGGCGCACGAAGACGCAGGAGGTGCAGGTTCCGTGTTATGATGCACCAGACCCGATGCTGCTTGTAAAGACTAACCTCGGCAACGGCTACGTCAAGAAAATGAATGTCAAACTATCATCACGTATGAGTAAAACGACTTTAGTATATGAACCAGTCCAATAATATCTCCGTATTGCCGTTCTACAAGAACGTAGACGAGCAGGATCGCTTCAGGAACTACGCCTACGGTGAGACATATCCGTTATATACCCCGCTAGGCAGCGTGCCTCCGTTCCAGATAGTGCGTCGGCACAATTCGGCAACGGTCACGGCTGCAACGCTGTTTAAGACGGATAGAACGATGCAGGCCGACATTCTAACTGCTTTGCAGACGGCTGGATTGCAGGTGAAGCAGTACGCGACATACCGTTACGATATCGTGGTATTTCCTTCTCTTGGTCAGATGAACATCACCACGGAGGAGGGTATGTATTATATCCGTTTGCGTATGTCGGACGGTACGTTGTATTACAGCGATATCTTCGTGGTCAGCGGCATAACGGAGGGGTGTCTGATGTTGCAGTGGTGGGATAGGGATGATCTGGTCATGGAGGACGGACGCATTGCGTACATCGACAGCAATGATGAGGTGGATTTCAGAAATACGCTGTGGCTCAATACCCAGCTGGGTAAACCCGATTATGAGTTTGAGGAGCAGGGTGAGACAAGGGACGGATATTTTTTCCCCGAGAAAATGATTAGCGAGAAGGTGTACAAGTGTAATTTCCTTGCACCCGAGTATCTGTGCGATGTCATGCGCCTGATACGGCTCTCTGATTATGTGGTTGTGGTAGATCAGTACGGTAATACATACCGTTGCGACACGTTTCTCTGTACCCCGAAATGGCAGGAGCAGGGCAATCTGGCCAACGTAGAGGTTGAATTTACCTGCAATACGGTAGTAAAGAAGATAGGCAAGGGATATATCGAGCCTGGAACGGATGACGATTTTAATATCGATTTCAATAATGATTTCGACATAATGATAGAAAATGAGTAATAACTAAAAATAGAGAATTATTATGGCAGATTTTTCAAGTTTAAAGCATACCATTCAGAGTTATATCAAGCAGAATGGCAACGAGGAGATTACAGGCAATATCCTTCAGGATGTGCTGTTGGCTATGGTTTCAACGATGGGAGATAGCGCGATCAACGGTCTGGTATCTGCATTGCAGGATGAAATCACGGCGAGACAGAATCAGGACGCAACACTGCAGGGGAATATCACTGCGGAGGCTACGGCGAGACAGCAAGCAGATACTGCACTCGTAGGCCGTATAGACGGATTGCAGACCGCAATCAACAGTATCAATACGAAGCTTGCAGAAGGCTATATCTACGCAGGTATAGCAACACCGTCGACAAACCCAGATACCCCGAGTGGTAAGGTGTTCTATATTGCGGTGCAGGCAGGAACCTATACAAATTTCGGAGGTACAGTGGTCGCTTATGGTATCAATATACTTAAATATAATAGCTCTGCATGGTCAAAAGATGATATTTTTATAATTGACGATGTTCCAACTGCTGGAAGTGATAATCTGGTTAAGAGTGGAGGTGTCAATGAAAACTTAGCTAATTTTACTGGAACCTTGTTTAGCAAAATAGATATATCAATAGCGCATGGCGGGGTTAATTCAGCAACTGGTGCGAACTACAGTAATGATGCAAGAGCAAGAACTCCTTATCTCGATGGTCATTTAAGTATTGGGGTTAATCCTAATTACAAAATTATTAATATCGTTTTTTACGATTATAACGAAACATTTGTATCTGGTTCTGGAATAGTTTTTGATAATGACGTCAAATCAATATACCAGAATTATGATGGACTAGTGAGATTGTCATTTGCAAGAGTTGATGATGGTACAATATCAGACGAGGAACTTGAAGAAATATTGAATTTTTACGTTAAAAATACATTAAAATCAGTTGTGCCCTATTACAATGGTGAAGTCCTTTTTACTGGTTTGCAGATAATAGGTGAAAAAAGTGTACATATAGATACGATAGTTCTATTCGATGCAATAAATCAACGTAGAGTGTTTACGATTAACGATACATTTGATTTCGCATCTTATACTGGAGCCAACCCTGTCAGACTATTGCTTGATATTGAAACTGGTGTTGCAATAATGAGACAAGGAAATACTATCAATATGAACGAAATAGTCATATTAAACTACTCTATTCAACAAGGAAGATTCATAAATGGATTTGCATTGTCACATCTATTGTCTCTTAGGTCAGATGAGCATGATGAGACTAATATGGAATATGCAATGAATATTGGCAGTCAAGAAAAAATATTGATTGATAAAGCATCAGGAAACAGAAATGTCAATTATTTAACTGGCGAGTTCGTTGCCACAACGACATCAGGTTTTTATGCCAATGAAATTGAGCTAGATGGCACAGAATTAGGAGTAGAGTTTTATTCAGGTAATTTTTCAGGTCCTTATGGTTTTGCTTTTATGGATGCTTCCAATAATTACATTTTTGGAAAGCAATTAGTCGGTGTACAAGCTACTATAAAGCATATTGATGTCAATACATTTAGAAATGCTATTGGCTTAGGAGCGGCAAAACTACGAATATCTGTTTCAAGCAATTACGGTGACGGCTTGACCTTTTCGCTTTATAAAAACAAAAAAATAGCATCTAATCCATCATTTGGAGGGTACGACTATATTGGTTCCCCTGCAAATTATCTGTCAGACATGAACACAGATGGATTACAGATATTCCAAACATTGGATGCTGTATATGCAGCGTATGATTCATTGGCATCACAATATCCAGAATGGTTGAAGCGTGAATCTGATATTGGCATGGATGCAACTGACACCTATCCTATCAGACACTATACATTGAAAATGCAATATCCGTTAATTACTGACGATAGAGGAGGTACAGGTACTAATCAATGGGATGATTCTATTTATAAGCCAGCGAGAATCATATTGAACATGGGTACGCATTGCTCAGAACGGAAAGCACTGTTGGCAGGGTTTCTTGCAGTCAAGGAAATCATAGAATCACAAGAAGACTGGGCAGTATTCATTAAGAGTAACCTCATAATAGATATAGTTCCTTGTATGTCTCCTTGGTCAGCGGAGAATGGATGGGTTTCTACAAATTCAAACGGAAAGAACCTGAATAGAACTTTTGTTTCTGACATTCAACCAGAAAATACTGCAATGATTAACTTAATAAATACTCTGATACCAAAAGGACTAATCGGCTGCATTGATTTACATAACACAGCAACAGGAACATCTTACATGGTATCCAAGCCATCATATTGGGCATGGAATTACTATGCAAAAATTACCCAAAGATTACAAGGATTGACATATCAGATATGTAAAACTATATTTAATGAGGAAAAGAACAACTATTTCCATTTATGGGACGCATCAGTCAATAGTGGACAGTTACATCAATATGTCAATGCGTTAGGTTTGCTTGCATGTACGATAGAAGTTACACAAACCGACAGTAAATTTAAGGAAAATGCTTTTAAAGGAGTCTTGCTGGAAAAAACATTTTGTATTAACATGCTAAATTCAATGAGTATGTTTAGAAAAATGTCATGGATAGTTTGAAGTATTGTAATGTTATGAACAAAAGGCAGTCACTTCGGTGGCTGTCTTTAACAAAAAGAAGATAGTTATATAAATGGAAATGGATTTGATACAACTGATAGGTATAATGCTCGGCAGTAATAGTATTGTCGGTATTGTTGTTGCGATCATAACCATAAAATATCAGAAGAAGAAGGTGCAGGGCGAGGCGCATTCAGCCCAGTATGAGGGCATGAAGGTCGAGCAGGATACCTATCAAGAGCTGATACTTGACCTTAAAGGAGCTTGGAAGGAGCAGAAGGAATATATTGAAGAATTGCATGAGGATAGACGGAACCTGCGCAGGGAGAAGGATGAGCAGAAGAAACAGATAGACGATTTGGAGGACAAGATCGAAAAGCAACAGACACAGATATCAAGGCAACAGACCGAGATTGACGATCTGAAGCGTATCGTCAACACGTTCAAGCCGTTGATCTGTTCGCAGGTCGGATGCAATACAAGGCAGTCGGATATCATAGGTTTGATATCAGATGACAGTTTTGATTAAAAGAAAGGAGTATAGGTATAAGAGCGATTACACGCATATTCGTACATTGCACGGCCAGTTGGCAGAACTCCACCACGGTGGAGAGCCTGAAAGCTGAATTTCGGCAGAAGGGATGGAAGGCACCCGGATACCACTGGGTTATATTTCCTAACGGTAAGGTAGTACAGATGCTTGCCGAGGACTTGGTTGCCAATGGTGTAAAGGACTATAATGCCCACAGCATCCACGTTGCTTGGGTAGGCGGCATTGAGAAGAATGCAATCGGAAAGATTATCTCTGTAGATAACCGCACGAAGCAACAGAAGCTGGCACTCTTTGACCTGCTTACCAAGCTGAAGCTCAAATATAGGAATGCCCAGATCATGGGACACCGTGATATCAGTCCCGATCTGAACCATAACGGAGTGATTGACCCTTGGGAGAGGATAAAGGACTGCCCATGCTTCGATGCTATGGTGGAGTATATGGATATTAACAAGATAGGATAGCTTATGGATTACTACGAGGAAAAATTTCGGGAGATCGGTATTATTATCCGTCATTTATGGCGGCTTTTGATGATGGTTGTCGGTTTTACGTTGTTGTTGTGCGTGATAACGCTTATGTCTGGTTGTAAGCCGTTGCAGAAGGTGCAGGTGGTTGAACGTCATACGGTCGATACATTGTATCGGTCGAAGGTGCAGCATGACAGTATCCATGTCCATGATTCGGTATTTGTCAGCAGCAGGGGAGATACGGTGACGGTTGAGAGATGGCATACGAAATGGAAGCTGCAGATATTGAATGACACCATCTACCGTACACGTCATGATACCATACCAAAGCCTTATGAGGTAGTGCGGGAGAAGCAGCTTACATGGTATCAGAGGGCTAAATTAAAATATAGCGAACCAATAATAGGGATTTTCTTTTTCATAATTATGTTGGTATTCATCTACAGGCGGCGGCCTCGTTAGAGTAGATTCATTATCAGTGTGCGGACGGTTCGTGAGGATCGTCCGTTTTCAGTGCATCGAGTATCTGCCGTATGGCAACGTCTGCGTGCTGCCTCATGATCTTGACGTAGTTAAAGATGGGGCGGTTCTGCTTCATAGATTGACCGATGCAGTATTCAAGCGTCTCAAGCGGTATGCCCAGCTCAAAGCCGTGTTGCACGAAGCTCTTGCGTGCCGAGTAGAAGGATAGGCGGTGGTCAATTCCCAGCCGTTCGGCGATGTGCGTCAGGCAGAGGTCGATGTATTTGAGCCTGCCAGCGTATTGCGACGGCTTGCAGTCCAGCACATGGCCAGTGGCGGGGTTCATCCACTTGTCTAAGATAGGGAATGCCTCCGGCTGTATAGTGAACTCGACGGTCTTCGTGCCACGTTTCTTCGCGCTGGTCTTCTTGCGCACGTATGACAGTATCGGCTTCTGCCTGTACCCACGGAAGTCGTAGGCCACCATGTCCTTGAGGTTCATGCCTCCGAGGTAGTAGCTGAGCAGGAACAGGTCGCAGGCACGCTGATGCCCGCTGCTTTTCTCCTGATGGCCTACGAACTTGCGCATGTCGGCTACGCTGATGTCGAGGTCACGCGGTTCACCCTGCTGGCAATGGTAGTATGCGAATGGATGTACGTCGTAGCGCACCTGCTGCATCTGTATGGCACGGTTGACGATGATGCGGACGTTGACCATGTTGATATTGATATAGGCCGTGGATAGCCCGAGGGATGTCAGATAGTGGTAGTAGTTGTCTATCGTGGCCGTGTTCAGCTGTGAGAGCATCACGTCACCGTTCATGTATTTAAGGAACTTCTCTACGGCGAAGCGTATGATGCGGGCGTAGCTGCTGCGGCCTTCCTTCTCCAGGAGGCTGATGTACTGGTCGGCCATCGTGCGCATGGTCACACCGCTGGCCGTGGGGCGCATGTCACGCAGCATGTCGCGCAGCTGTTCGCATGAAAGGTCTCCGAGGTTAGGTATGGCATCAAGGCGGCTGTCGTAGTCGTTGAGCAGTGACCGCAACTTTACGTTGATATAATGAGCGTCGGGCTGGCCTACGACCGTACCGTTGACGAAGTTCGCCAGCGACAGAACGCGGTAACGGGTGACGATGTAGTGCGTCTCCGACTTATGCCCGATGCTGATGCGTATCTTGTATGAGCCGTCCTTCGCACGGGTATGCTTCAGGACTGCGAGCTTTATTGTGGCCATTCCGTTATGTTTGCTTTTTAGGGAAACGAATACTTTTTGTTCGCCTAGGGAGCCGAAAGCGGCTGCGACTGTAGATTATACGCTTGTGTCATATTCGCCCGTCTGGCGGGCTTTAAACGGCCTGTATGGCTTTGCAGCAAAGCGCCAGAGGATGTTGCTCGCCATATAATCCTTTTATATCCATCGGAATTTCTGTATTAATTGTATATGCTGGTGGTTCGGGGGATGCAGAATTTTGAAAATATTCGTTTTTCAGCGTCCCTGACGCGTTTTCTTTGTCTCGGTGGGTAAGTTATAAGGCGCGGAGCCAAAAACGAGCCACAGGCAATTTCTGTCAGAAATAAGCGTATTATCATAACTGCTCACGGCGGAACATCCCCACCACTTTATATATGAATAGTATATTATCCTTCCTTATCTCCTTGTCGGGGAACAGGCGGTCACCGTGGCGGTTCGTGTCCTCGTTGAAGGACGTGAGGCGCAGGCAATCCGCGTCGTGCTTCGACTGGTAGATGCACTTCAACACCCGCTCGTTCTGCGTGATGATGACGTAGGCGCGTCCGTAGTCTATCTCCGCTGCGTCGGTGATCCTGCGGACGAAGACGATGTCACCCGCCTTGTATTCTGGGTTCATGCTGTCGCCGTAGACGTAGATGCCCACACAGCCGTTAAGCCCCTCCATCGTCACGTACTCGTTGATCCTGTCCTCGTGGCCGTCCAGCAGCTCGACACCGAACCCAGCGGACACCCGCATGTCGATGACGGGGATGCGGCCTCTGGTCTCCGTGATGGAACTGGCCATGTCGATGTCGAAGATGCGCTTGCCGAGGATATTGTTTATCTCCAGCTGATAGGGCAGCTTGAACTCTGTAGCATCGAGGCGTGACTGCAGGCTCTGCGGCTTGATGCCCATCTGCTCGGCGAGCCATGAAAGATTGACGCTGTTCTGTTTGAGGATGTAGCGTGCATCCTTCCCTGACAATTTTGTGCGAGGTTGCTTTGCCATAATTCTTCGTTTTATAGAGTTTGACTTTTAAAATATTTAAAAATTGACGGATAACCTTTTAAAAGAATTTAAAAAATAAACACTTTCTATCGGAAAACCCTTCAACTATCGGAATTTCTTTTTAATTTTGCGGTGTCGTTGGGACAAAGATAAGAAAAAAAGTTCAAACTCACAATACCTCAAACGAGGGAATTTTTAAAAATTATAAGGTTATGGCAAACAAAAAGAAGGAAAACGTAAGGTTTACGTCGAAGTTCGTTAATCAGAACTTCAGAATCAAGGTGTTCGGTCGTGATGCCAACGGCAAGAGAATTAACACGCTAGTAGGAGTGAGCGGTATTATCCGCATGATCGGCGAGGAGCTGTTCTATAAGTTCGTGCAGCGTGCTCTGGATTGTATGGATGACGTATGCGTTTGCAAGCTGCGTCGTGGTCTGCAGGTAAGTCTTTATGTAAAGTAATGGGAGGAAAGCGTATGACACTGACAAAAGTTATTGAGACCGTGAACGAGCAGGTCGAGAAGGAGATGCGCCTTAATA
>JAEIGA010019391.1_pt1 | contig 10371 bp, 7 predicted proteins | sample 9270691 | NCBI WGS metagenome assembly JAEIGA01 (sample SAMN17057246, study PRJNA624740) | gut metagenome | biome: biome; isolation source: fecal sample | host: Bos grunniens | place: China: Xizang | collected 2019
CAGAGCTCATCATATCACTACCATTGAGACCGAGGAAGAATTCACCAGATCCCATGAGAGGAGATACGTAAATATTCATACCGTCTAACTCACCAACCTTGTAAGGACCGTTCATCTTAACGTTCTTAACAGCTGTAAAGCCGTTGATGAAACGAAGAACAGGAAGAACGTCAGAAGCGATTACCATGTAGTTAGGATGGAATTTCTTAGTTCTGTCATAGATGATAGCCTTAGCCATTTCAACGATTTCAAGGAAGCCGTTGTAGTGTTCGAACTTAGAAACACCAGCAGGAAGAGTCTTAGACCAAACAAGTCTCTCATCAGCAGCGCCAGCACCATCACGAAGCATTGCAACGATTTCAGTATCGATTTCGTAAGCAAGCTCACCGCAAGCCTGTTCAGCAATCTGCTTGTCAAGAGAGAAGCCATAGTCAGTCTTAGCCTGGAATGCAGTAATCTGATCGTAACGAACAGCAATTCTGCGAGGCTCAGCAACTAGAGGGATGTGTTCCATCTTAGGACCGATAGCAGGAATAGTGTCTGCAGGAATTCTATCCATCTGGAAGGTTTCAGCTGACTTGTAAGCAACTTTGTCGCCCTTAGCAACTTCAAATCCATCTGCATCGAAAGTCTCAACAGAACCGTCTGCACGAGTAACTCTGTAAGTATAAGTTTTAACACCCTTCCAGTCACGTGCTTCTTCGTCTTTTACAGAAACGATCATACCATTTTCAAGAACGTCAGCACCAGCAGTGAATGTACCAGCTTCGCTAACACTTTCAACTACAATAGGAGAAGCGTAGTTAATACGAGCTTCGTCCATTTTGCCGTGTCCGAATACGCTGTTGAGCATTTCACCCTTCATACCGTTCTTATCAGTAAGAGCAACATACTTTAAGTATGCAACTGAACCACTGTAAGAAGTCATAGGATGAACAATAACAAGGTCATTAGCGATAAGAGAAGGAACTGCGATATTTGTTAAGTTAAGGCAGAATTTCTTCCATGCGCCGAGGTCGCCACGATTAACAGCACCGATAGAACTGTTAAGTGACTCAGTAATCCAACGATGTGTGTTGTCTAAAAGAACAGCAGTGGTAAGAGCTGTGTTACTAGACATAGTTTTGCCTTCGAAGTTCTTAGCAACGTAAGCTTCGGCAACTTTGAGCTGACGAGAATAAGTCTCTAAAAGATTTTGTCTCATTTAATTTACCTCTTTCTAAAGAATAGTTTAATTTAATATTAGTTATAGATTTTGAGCTTATATTTTGCTCTTCAATCCAGCGAGCTCTAGAAGATCATCATCAATGTCATAACCGTATTCAGGACTAGTTACAACAGGTTTTGATACAGACTCTGCAATTCTTGCAGATGCCTTTGTTCTTCCGCTGAATGGAAGTCTACTGAAGTTTACAGTAGAATCGAGAATCTGGTCACAAACAGCATCAACATCAGCTAATGTATAGTTTTCGTTAAGACGATTTGTGATTTCAGAAGGCTTAACACCAAGCATTGAAGCTTTAGATTCAACATATCTATTTAAAGTTTCGATAAAGCGTGCTTTGTAAGCCTTAGCTATTTCTGTTCTTTCTTGTAGCTTCTGATTGAACTGTTTTGTTTGACCTTCTAATTTTGTTGTAAGGGATTCGTTTAGCTTGTTTGCTTCAGAAAGTTGTTCAGTAAGAGCAGCACTATTTGTCTGTTCTTTCTTAATGCTCTCTTGAAGTTTCTGCTTTTGACTAAGTTTTTCAGTAAGTAATTTTACATTATTCTTAGTGCTTGTAAGTTGTTCTGTTAGACTCTGAACTTGAGTTTCGAGCACAGATACTTTTGCAGCCTCAGTATTTAATTGCTTAAACACTTGTCTGTAACGAGTTAGTTTTTCTTGTAATTCAAGTTCTTTGGCATCGCCAACTGTTTTAGCTTTACGCAAATTGCCAACTTCAGTTTCCAAAGCCTCTTTTTGACGAACAAGGTCTTTTAAACTTTCGATTACTTCTACGTCTCCGTCATCGTCGGCTGAATCTTTTTCATCGTCGGTAGTAGTACCTTCACCGTCTGAGTCTTCGTCGTCTACAATAATCTCTGCGTCTTCTATATCTGAAGCGGTGTCCTCACCAGCGGTTTCTTCATCATCAACAGTTTCTTCTGATGCTTCACCAACAGGCTCACCGGCATTCACACTAATAACAAGGATCTCATCATCATTTTCATCTGAGTCCGTAAATGTATCTAAGCTATAAACAGGAACGGTTGAACCGTCTTCTAAGGTTGCTTCAAACTCAACTTTAGTATCTTCATCATATTCCTGTAAAAGCTCTACGGCATCTCCAACAGTATCTATGTCTACTTCATCTACACCGTCAACATCTACAACAGCTTTTTCTTTTGCAGAAGCTGCCGTGTCCTCAGTACCTTCTTCAGGTTCTTCGGCAGTTTCCTCACCGTCACCCTCATCTGTACCTTCTTCACCTTCAGCTCCCTCAGTAGAAGTATCATCAAGAGTTTCGAGTTCATCGGTCTCTTCTGTATCTTCTTCTGCATCTTCTAAAAGTGTGTTAAGTTCAGGGTCCCAAGGAATGTCATCTTCATTAGTTATGTAAGTAACTTCTGGAGTGCTCTTATCTTCTGAGATTTCCATCTCTTCTTCAATGTCAATATTTAAATTTTCTAATGCCTTTTTCATTGTATCTCTATCCTCTTCTTTTGCAGCCTTATAAGACTCAGCAAGAGCTTTCTTAAGTTTCATGCCGTTAGAGTCTAAAGATTCACAGACATTTAGTCTTGCTTTTTTAACTGCAGGTAGTTGAACAATATCCCAAGTTTCTAAGAAGAATGTTTCAGGGTCAACTTGGTTATTCTCCATAACGTCACCGGAACCACGTGAACTGATTCCAGGAACAAATCCATAATCTACGAGCGTTTTTAAAAGACGACCATTAGGAGTATCTAAAATATCTACATAAGCATATAAGTCGTCACCAACAATTTTAGGAACTTCAGGAATACAAGCACAGGCTTGTTTCATATCAGTTTCTTCTCTGTCGGCTGGATGTCCTAGTTCAAGGAACAAAGCTTTAGTTGCAACTTTTTCTAGAAAAATCTCGTCTTCTAAAGCTTTTTCCCAAAGAGGTTTATTATAAAGTCTACCATTTCTTGTACTTTCAATACAAGTAGCGATAGGCCCATATAAGCGACCTAGGATATGTCTTGTTGACATTTCTTCTTCCGATAATGGTTGCATTTTTAACGCTTCAAGAATTTTTACATTCTTATCCATAATCGTCCTCTTTTATCCAATATTCTAAATAATTTAGCGCTTTATTAAACTACAAATTTAATAATTTAATAATTAACTATTTATTCTACTGGGTCTTCTTCTTCGCCAGCGTCTTCTTCGATTTCGCCGTCAGCGCCTTCGTCAGCAGCTGGTTCATCTTCAACTACTTTTTCGTCTTCACCTTCAGTAGTGTCATCTTCAACTACTTCCTCAACAACTGCTTCAGTAGTTCCGTCATCTTCAACAAAAACTTTATTGAATTCAACAAAGCAATAGTCGTCAGCAGTAGGAATTCCAGTAGTGCTTCCGTAGAACATTCCATTCTTTTCGTAAATCAATTTATAATCACCGATTTTAACGCCTTCTAAAATAGGCTCAGCATCAGCAAAAACACCGGTCTTAGAAGCATAGAAGTTTCTTTCACCATCTTTTGCTACATCATAAATTACTTTATAACCGTTTTTTAAATCCATTATAAAAGTCTCCTTATATGAATAGTAATTTTATACATTTTTAAGACTGTCGTCTAATCAATTAATTTAGCGAATATTTTTTTGATTAATTCTAAACCGCTATCAAGCAGCGGTTTAGAATTAAATATACTTAAATAAGAGCTTCGCGCTTACCACCAATATGCTCTAATACCACTAAATCAGTCTTCAATAGCTTTAATAATGCGAAACATTGGTCAAGAGAACCGGTAGCATAATAATCATTTAAAACTCTAGTAATTTCTTCAGCTCGCACTTCGCGTTGAAAAATCTCTTTATTTGCTGTAAGCTTATTTCCATAAAGAGTAATTTGAACCAATAGACAAGCAAGAGTTGTAATAATTTCCTCTGGCTCAGTAATATCTTTAACAATATTATGATATAGAGGAGACTTCTTTTGATTGTGCTTTTTTCTAAGCATTTCATAGAAGTTGGCAACCTCGATTCCTCTGTTCACTAAAATAAATTTAAGAACATCAAGAGGAATTTCTTTTGAGGTTATAAGCTTTTTCATTGGTTGGTTAATATCGACACCATGGTCTTCAAGCGAAACTAATAAAGTTAAACAGTCATTTTTTGTAATCATATTTTCAAAACCTTTCAAAGTTTAATTAGTTATTTTCCGAAAAATCTTTTTCTTGGTCCAGCTCAGTTGGGGATGGTAGGTCATCCTCTGTTAGTATATCATTTTCAAAAAGCTGGTCGTCTTCTAAAAGTACAGTATTTCCAGTGCCTTTAAAATCCTCTAATGCAGCCATAGAGCCTAAGTCTATATCATCTTCTCCACCACCGGTTTCTTCGGTGGCGGTATCAGTGGATTCAGTTCCGGCATCCATAGAAGCATCGTCACCTTCAGCATCTGCATTTGCTGCTTCCTCGGCCGCTGCTTCTTCAAGAGCTGCAATTTCAGCGTCAATTTCTACGTTGAGTGCATCACCATAGTTGAGAGCTGTTAAGAGTGCTTTAAGGATACGTAAGCGACGTGGCTTATCTTCAATGTCAGTAAACAAACCTTGAATACTACTAATAGCATTAATCTTATTAGATAGGTCTGCACGATAATCAATTTCTTCCTGAGTGATTGGAGCTTTCATCTTTAAGGTGAAGTTGTTTAAATAGCTCTTGAATCCTTTATTAAGAAGGAATAGATTAATTGCGTCAGTCAAAGCCTGAATCATAGCATTTTGTACTCTTTTAACACCTTTGGCATAAACGCTAGATAGAATAGTAAGTGATGTACCACCATTAAAACCAGCGCCATCATCAGTCCAACCAAAGTATTGTTTTGGAATACCATAAGAAGAATAAAACTTATTATTCCACCAGTCAAGGTCTGCAAGATTCTTAACCTCAACATCGCCACCAACAGCTTCAACAGTAATATTGCCCTGGCCACCGTGAGTAGCAAAGTAGATGTTATTTTCAATAGGACCTGGATTATTATATTCAGTCATGGAGTTACCAACATTGATAGCACCTTTTTGCTCCATCATGTCTTTTACTCTACGAAGAACCTGTTGAACCTGCTCTTTTGGCATGTCACCAACCTCAACACCAACCTTACGAACAATACTTGAACGTGTGATACGGTTTAAAAGTGCTGCGTTTTCAAGCAGAGCTTTTTCTCTCCAGATTTTATAAGAATCATATAATAATGACTTACCGCGACGAACGCTATAAGACTGACTCTTTTTGCCTTCCTCGTCAATGAAAAGGTCAACAGTTTCAGGGAATCTAGTAAAGTTATCTTCCAGACAAGCATGTACAAATTCATCAGCTTGGTGCACGTTAACGTCTGCAGATTTCATTCTGAAATTATAAACACCAGATACTGAAGTGCCGGAGAATGCTGTTGTAGCGTCTAATGAAGTTGACTCATTAGGAACTTCTATGTAACCATAAGTTTTACCAAACTTAGTGAGCTCAAACATTGTTCCTGGGTCATCTACTAGCTCTACATAGTAACTGTACGGGTCTGCGGCAGATCTAGTATTTAAAGTAACAGACTCATCAAGTTTAGTCTCTTCTAAACGTTCAACAACTTCTCTGTAGTCTTCGTTTAAAACGTTGCGTGCTGAATAAACCTGGTCAATACGGTCTGGCTTAAATAATGTGTCTGCATAGTCGGACTCTCTGTATAAACGAAGATACACATCGCCATATTTTAATAGCGCATAGGTCCAAGCGTACATGTTTTTATCTGCATTCATAATATTTAGCATGTAGTTAACAAACTTACTAATATTAGGGTCAGATGCTTCACACCAAATAACGTGGCCATTGTCAGCCGGTTCACAAACGTCTTCAGCATAAGTTCTTAAAATTGCTGCAACAGAAGAGTCTTGTGACATTGTGTCAATTAATTGATAGATTTGGTCTCTGGCATTGGAAATACCAGTAAAGTTTTCTAATGACGCCATATCTAGCTTACTAGAAAGACCTGCTTCAATAATATTATCAATTAAGATATTTTTAGTGTCAATATCCAAAGTAGTAGTATTATCTAGCGTAACTGGTTGTGTTCTACTGCCTACTAGTGGATGTGAAACTTTTTTAGGTTCTTTTTCTTTATTTAAATTTTCAGCCATTTAAAAGTCTCCTTATAAAGTTATAATACCATTCATTATATCTTGGTACATTTGATATTCGTTTCTTGTTTGCTGGCTTAGGTGTGATTCAACTTCACCAATATCAGCATAAATTTTAGTAAGTTCCTCTTGAAATTCTGTAATCATTTTATGCTTTTTATAGTCATCGGCCACAGAAGCATTTACATCCAAAGAAACTTCTAAGTTTTCTCCATAGTCATATGAATATTCTTCAGCAAATTCACTTGCTAAGAAAAGAGCGCCACACACTGCATCAGATTGGTCTTTTGAACCATTCTGTGGGTGGTCTATATGACCATCAGAAAGTCTTTCCAAACTAACAATCTCATTAGTTAATAGGTCACAGTCTTTATAAATTTGAATGTGTCTTTCATAGATTGCTGATTTAAAGAAAGCATAAGGCAAACAGCTTTTTGTAGAACTGTCTACACGGTCAACAGACAATATTTTAGTCTTGAAACCATCACCTTTTAATTGCTGTTGAATCTGAGCACTTTGATAGGTATCTGAAGAAATACCTTTTATTGCAAAGCCTTGGTCTCGTAACCACCTAATAAAGTTTCTATTTTTTTCAAAGCTTACCTGGAAACCTTTTGGAGCTTTAATAGAAACAGAGAAAGCTATTTTAAATTCCAATTCTTTGCTGGGAGGTGCACCGGCAACTGGTGGTCGTTTACCAGTAATCCAAACACCTGCAATACCGGTTTTGTCCCCAGATAACGACATATCTAGGTGAATAAATAACGGTCTCACAAGGTCTCTCGGATTTATACGAGATAAGTCAAAGAAGTTTGAGTATTGTAGAACATCGTCAGGGCTGTTACCAACTTCAATAACATCCTTTGTAAACGGATTTCTATAGGTGTCAGTCTTCGCTTGATTTAGTCGTACACCTGAGATATACTTTGTAGTACTAGATGTTGAAATACCGGCGTTGTCTGTAAGTGCTAGGTCAATATTATCTTCAAAAGCTTCTCGATAGATTGGCGGCACTTTTAGCATAAAGTAGCCTTTTTCTCGATACGCTTGAACAAGTTCATCTGTAGCATCACGTGGTAATAATTCATGAGCTAAGAACTTATTACCTACTGCCACATAAAAGCTTCCCGGGTCATCAGGAGACCCTTTATCATTTCTAACTACCCACTGTGGTTCATCCACAATTAATGTAGTCTTACTTTCATTTTGACGCTTCATTTCAATATATGACTCCATGAATGCTTGCTCAGAGTCTTTTGATGAAGCAATAATATTCATAGTTGGAAGATATGTTCCTTTACCAAAACGGGAAATCATACGGGCGTCGATTTGAGAAATCATTTTTTTAAGTTTTGCTTTCTGCTTCTCAACATTATTACCGACACCGAAGTTAACTTCATCGGAGAAGTTAGAAAATAGAGCACGACCAACTACGTGTCTATTACTTGAACCGAACACTAGCTCAATTCCTTTTGGAGGCATCCACTGAGGATTTGTTCTACTAGCGTTCATGTTACCGCGTTCCATAAACCAATCGGAACTTTGTAGTAACTGTTGCATTTTGTCCCAACCAACACCTTGAGCAGCTTCTAATGTTACGTTTAACATTGAGAATGTAATCTTATCAATAGGCTGCATTCCATAGTAGGTGTATGGGTCTTTCAGACAAAGCATTCGATATAATAAATATAATTGACAAACAACCGCAATAAAAGATTTACCAAGACCGATAGAACCTGTTAGAATAACAGTGTTGTATCTAGTAGTTAAATTGTCAGGGAAAATCTCTTTTAGCTTTTCTATCCAGTATGGAAAAACCGTACATTTTCTCTCACCAGTGAACTCATCCACTGAGTAAAGGCCTCTACCTAGATATCGCTCATCAGAAATAAAAGTCATTATGTCAACAGGTACTTCTTCAAAGTCTGAATATTTTAAATCTTCTAATAGTGTAGAGAATCCTTCTTGCGAATACTCTTTTAATATTTCTAGCGCAAGTGCACGTTCTTCCGGAGATAAACTATTTAGTTGTTCTAAATTTATTTCGTTTGACATCATCAATTCGAAAATCTCCTATATATTATATGATATTTTGAGATGCTTGTGTTTTAATTTTCAAGCTCCTCCCAAACAGCGGTGCTTGGTGGTTGTTTATTTGTTTGTACATACTTGATTAGGTTAATTATGTCACGAGCATCATAATTGTTTACAGATAGTATACCGTTAAAGTAGTAGTTATTGGGATAACTATATAAAGTCAAGTCTATACGCTTGTTAGCATATAACACAAGCTCTAACCATTCCTCTAGTGTATTTAGCTGATAGCTTGTTAAATTTTTCTGTGCTAGGTCAACAGAGATATAAGAGTTTTCTGCCGCGGAGTTTACTCTTATTACGTTTTTATAAACATAGTCTAGTAAGCCAGCTTCATTCTCTATCATTCTATCCATGTACCGTGGGTTATCACAATAATCCACATTATATACCTTATTACTAATGTCTTCAGGTAGACTAGATAAAGCGGCATCTTGTATATCAAGGTGACCTTCCCAAGGACCATTAATAAGTGTACCATCTGGCAATATATAACCAGAAGCTTCTAGCTTTGGCTTTCCTGCATATTCTACCGCTGTAGAATTTTTAAGTGCTTTGGTAACAGTCTGCTCATACGCAGGCAGTAAGGACTTTAATTCATCATGAGTACCTAACGTACATATTTCATCAAAGCCTTCTAAAAGAGCATCTGAAAAATGTCTCATCAAGATTCTTCCTCCTCAGTATCTTTTTCTGTATCTGTAGCAGGTTCCTCAGCTTTTTTCTTTTGTTCAGCAGAAAGCTTATCAGCATAGACAGGGTTAATATTAGAGCCTTTTTTAAACTTACCTCTATTTTTTGCCCAATCATTGATTGTATCAATCAAGTCTTTACCCGTTTCTAAATCTTCATTATCAGCTACAATATCGTTATCTGCGGCTTCATCAGCAGGCACCCCATAAAGTTTTGGGAATACAAGTTTTAAGAATGCCTCAGGTTTTTTCTCTGATAAGAAATGACAGTAGTTGTTGATTACTGATGCGACTTTCATCATCCAGTCTCCATTTGATAATACAAGAAGAATGTGTTTGCAACCTCTGCCTTTATCATCATTTGGATTTGCGATACCTTTGCCCGGACCTGGGTCGCTTGCTGAGTCGTCTACAGAAACATTTTTTATAATATTCCAGTGTGCAAATCTATATTTAAAATCTGGACAGGTACATTTAACAAAAACGTCTGTAGTATTAAAGACTTTTGTAAGCGACTGAATAATCGTTCTAAATTCTAATTTATTTCCATTATTCTTTATATTTTTTTGAATCTCACCTACGACGCCTTCTAGCTTAATTGTAACTGTATACTCATCATTCTCGCCAACCACTGGGATATTTACTTGTAGAATGTCTTGCTTAAAGAGCAAGTTCATATTAATCTCATTATAGCTTTTTACTGCATTTGCTATCTTAGAGTATTTTTTTCGCTCAAAGCGGTTTTTACCTCTAGAAGCATTTTTATAAGCACCAACAGATCTAGATTGCGATATGAGAGAAGCCCTATTTGCTTCAGTTAAATATTCTGCACTACTTAAAAGTTCATTTAGGCAGCGCTCTTGAAGTGTTAAATATCTCATAAGCTTAAGCATCCTTTCACACGAATTACTGTATAATTTAGCAAATTATTTTTGAGCAAAAAAGAAAAGCTAGAATTACTTTATAATTCTAGCTTTAAACTATAATAATTTATGTTTACCTTTGGATTAAATTAAAGTTTCATCAATTTGACCTCTAATATTATAGTACTTACTCGGCATTTTGTTAAGAGCGAGTTCTAAGACATTAGAAAAATCGTATTTTCCACTCTCGTTAGCCTCTGCGCTAACAACAAAAGGAAGCTGACGAATAGCGTTTAATCGTTGAGATACCTCAGAAGCTTTTAAGTTATAGATAAAGAATAATCCGTTATCTTGAATAATAGG
>JAEIGA010019392.1_pt1 | contig 10371 bp, 9 predicted proteins | sample 9270691 | NCBI WGS metagenome assembly JAEIGA01 (sample SAMN17057246, study PRJNA624740) | gut metagenome | biome: biome; isolation source: fecal sample | host: Bos grunniens | place: China: Xizang | collected 2019
CTGTCATAAAGCTCTGGCAGAATCTCATCACCTCGTTGTCTGACTTGCCCTTAGGGTTAAAGTCCGAACCTCCCTTTGCCGATCCCATCGGAAGGGTAGTAAGGCTGTTCTTGAATGTCTGTTCGAAAGCAAGGAACTTCATGATGCTGAGGTTTACGCTCGGATGGAAGCGGATACCACCCTTGTATGGACCGATAGCGCTGCTGCACTGTACGCGGAATCCTCTGTTTACCTGGATCTCGCCTTCGTCGTCAAGCCATGGAACTCTGAATATTATAATCCTCTCAGGCTCTACGATCCTTTCAAGAACCTTGAGATCCATAAGGTATGGATGCTCTGTAATGTATGGTGCGACGCTTTCAAGAACTTCCTTCACCGCCTGGTGGAATTCCTTTTCTCCCGGATTCCTGGCGATAAGGTCTGCCATGAAGCCGTCAACATAATTCTGTGTAAACTGGTCCATATCTGTGTCTATTTGTTGGGGTTTAAAATTCGTACATCTTTGCAAAATTGCGAATATTCTGCCTTAAATCCAAGTGATACACTAGAATCTTACCGAAAGTCCGATCGCTGCAGCCAAGGATATCAGTGTAATGTGTGTTTTCATAGTCGTCTTGGTATTTTGACACTATTCTGCGTAAAGTCCATCCCTGCTGAGGATATGGTCAAGGTTTGCAAGGCCGTAAAGTATTACTGCAGTCGCGATTGCACTCTGCTCCTGGTACTCAGGGATGCTCTTGTTGTATGTGTCCCTCTCCGTGTGCCAGATCTCGTCGTAGCTGAAGTTGTATCCTTTTGGGTCTGTAAGGTTGAAGCCGATTGTCGGTACGCCTTCCATTGCAAAATATGCATGATCCGAACCGCTTGCGGTGGTCGGCTTCGGTCTGGCAGGTCCCTGACGCTTTTGGACGGTGAATGTGTATTCTGAATCCATTTCCATAAGCGGCTTGCTGACCTTCATGAAATCTTCGTACATTGCTTCAGGCACGGTCACTCCTGTGCTTGCAAACGGTGTGTAGTCCCTGTTGAAGTAGTTGGAGATCTTCTTCATGTCCACGGTTCCGCTTTGGACGAAGTGCTTGCTTCCAAGGAGACCGAACTCCTCTGCTGCCCAAAGACAGAAAAGGATGCTTCTCTTCGGCTTCCCGCCTGCCTCTGCAATAAGTCGCGCAGCTTCCATCACAGGAGCTACGCCGCTTGCACAATCGACACCTCCCGTAGCGACGTCATATGCGTCGAGATGTCCTCCTGCAAGTACATACTCGTCAGGATACTTGCTTCCCTTGATGACTCCGATGACGTTATGGTATTTGACAGGCCCCATCCTGAAATGGTTCCTGATGTCGAATTCCAGCTGGAAATACTCTCTTCTTTCAACCATCTTCTCGATTACTGCGTACTGCTCTCCGTCGAGCTTGATGTCAGGAACTGCAGGGAGTCTGTCGAATGTCATCCGGTCGAGGTTTTTTCTGTCGTAAAGTGCTCTGATAGGAACGTCTGAAGCCTGGATGATGCCGAGGATGCCTGCTTCCACCATCTGTCTGTAGAACATCGCCGGCTCATATCGCTTCGGGAGCATCTCTGTCTCTCCCTTCATCCTTGCCTCCCTGTTCTTCCTGTCGATTTCAAGGTTCTCTGCGATGGCGGCATTTCGCACGCTGTCACCCTTCTCCGTCCAATCGATAGGGTAGCCGTTGTTCTTTCCGCCGATCAGTACCCATGCACCTTTGAGGCTTTCCTTCATGTTGTTGAATTCGGCCTGTGTGAGCGGTTCCTTAAGTACATGACCTCTCTGTACGCCCTTGGTGCCTACTGTGTATGAAGGAGTTGCGAAATGAAGCTCCATTCCGTCGCCTCCGAGCATCTTGCCGAACCATGGTCCTCGGTTGAATCCCACAGGTACTTCGCCTGCTTCCTGGATCCATACCTCAAGTCCCCATTCCTCAAACATATGGGCGCACCACTCGACCGCATTGTCATATGCGTTGGAGCCGACAAGTCGGCCTCCGATGCGGTTTGAAAGTACGTCAATGTACTCCATGGCCCTGTTATCCGTACTTCCGATCTCAATGATCCTGTCGGTTACGTCTTTCTTCTGTGCCATTGCTGACGGCATGTAAGCCGAAGCGATGACGCTCAAGGCAAGGGTAAGGAATATGGTTCGTTTCATAAGTGGTCAGTCGGGGTTATTTTCTGATGTAGATGTTTGTGATTTCTCCGTAGACAAGCTTGTGCCAGTCCTTTGCATCGTCAAATCCTTCCTGGAGGAAAGTCTTTGCCTCTTCTGTGTAGAACTCGTCTTTAGATACGGTAGAGGCTGCTATGAGCTTGCATTCGATGATGATCTTCGCCTCCTTGTATGCGGGATATCCGTCAGGAGTGTCCATCGGAGTCAGTTTGGTCTGAGCCATCTTGTCGGTGTTGCGGCCGGACTTTGTTCCGAACTGCATGATGTCACCCTTGTACTGATCAGGGAAATAACACATTGTGAATGTACCTGTCTCGCGCATCTTCTCAAGGGTGTATCTGTTGGCGCGGAGGAAGTTCCATGTCACAGGCTTGTTGAACATGATGCCGACTCCACCCCAGCTTGCAACCATCGAGTTTGGCTCTTCGCCGGCAGTGATTACAGTAAAGTCCTTACCGACAAGGTTGAAGATGTTCTCGTTGAAGTCATTTGCAGAAACTGCCTCGTATGCATGGTTGAAGCGCTGTCTCTCGATTTCCCTGTCGCTGTAATTGAATCTGAATGAGCCTTTTCTGACGATTCTGTTGAGTCCCATTCCGCCGTTGCCAGCAGGTTCTCCGTCAACCTTGCCTGCGAGTACATCCTCTGAAATCTGGCGGATTTCTTCAATCCTTTCAAGGGTTTCAAGGTTGTCTCCCCAATAATGTCCGCAGTAGAAGTACTTGTAGCCGTTCTCCTTGTAGTACTTGAGGGATTCAACACATGTATTGAGGATTACCTCAAGATCTGTATTCACGAGAAGGTTTGTGCTGCCGTATGCATCTCCGCTGTATCCCTTTTCAGTTCCCACTTCGAGGAATGTTACAGATCCGAGTGTATGTCCGGGAGTATAGAATGCTTCAAGCACCCTGCCTCCAAGGTCAAATCTCTGGCCGTTCTCGATATGGTGGATGGTTCCCTTGTAGTTGCGGAGCATGCCTTCATCCGCCTTGTTCATCCAAAGTTCGTCAAAGCATCCGGCAGCTCCTACGTGGTCGCCGTGGCCATGGGTGAGAAGCAGGCTCACAGGTTTCTTTGTGATGCGCGCAATGATCTTGTCAAGATCAGGAATACGTGTGCCGGCATCGATCAGAACTGCCTTCTTCTCTCCTTCGATGAGATAAAGCGTCTCTGAAGACACCCTGTTTCCTGAACCTATCCATGTGTTCTTGTCAAGTTTCCAGAATACGACGTTTTCGTCGCGATATACCTCAGGAAGGTCAAGGGATGCCTGGTTTCCAGTGTGCTGTGCAAAGCCCGCGACGCACATCAGCATCGTAAAGGCGGTTATCAAAAGTTTCTTCATGTCTTTATGTGAGTTTAGATGTTGTCCTGAAATAATGTGCTCCATGCGTCTGAAGGCATGTTCCAGTCTCCGCGAGGGGAGAGGCCTACTGAGCCTACTGCCGGTCCGTCAGGGAGACATGTGCGCTTGAACTGCTGGTTGAAGAACCTGCGCATGAATGTCTTCAGCCATTTGCGGATCGTGTCGTTGTCATATACGCCGTCAAACGCCTTACGTGCAAGGAACATGATCTTAGATGGGGTATATCCGAAACGGATGAAGTTGTAGATGAAGAAGTCGTGGAGTTCGTATGGACCTACGAGGTCTTCTGTAACCTGCTGTATCTCACCGTTTTCGTTTGCCGGAAGAAGTTCGGGGCTGATAGGCGTATCTGCGATGTCCATGAGGATTTCGGATACGTCGCCGAATCTGTTGGCTGCCGCCCATCTGACGAGGCTGCGTACCAGGGTCTTAGGTACACCGGCATTTACTCCGTACATGGACATGTGGTCTCCGTTGTATGTGGCCCAACCGAGTGCAAGTTCCGAAAGGTCGCCGGTTCCCACCACGAGGCCATTGGTTTGGTTGGCTACGTCCATGAGGATCTGGGTCCTCTCGCGTGCCTGAGAATTCTCGAAAGTCACGTCTGTGACGCTCTTGTCATGGCCGAGGTCCTTGAAATGCTGGTCACATGCCGCGGCGATGGAAATTTCCCTTGATGTGATTCCTAGAGCCTCCATGAGGTCGGTGGCGTTGTTCTTTGTCCTTGAAGTCGTGCCGTATCCAGGCATTGTAACTCCGACTATCCTGTCCCTTGACCATCCGAGCCTGTCTGCTGCGAGTACGGCTACGAGAAGTGCTAGGGTGCTGTCGAGTCCTCCGGAGATTCCGATGACTGCTGTCTTGCAGCAGATGTGTCTGAGGCGGGTCATGAGACCTGTCACCTGGATGTCGAGGATTTCCCTGCATCTGTAGTCGAGTTCGCTTTCCGGTGCGAACGGATGCTTCTCGATCTTTCTGTGAAGTCCTGCTTCAAAATCGGTTTCTGCCGCTTCTCCTATGTTGATTCTATTGTATGTACCCAGGAATGAGGCAGATTCGGTGCCGTCAGGGTTGATGCTGAAGAAATTCTGCCTGCTCTTGCGGAGGTTTGTGATCTTCTCAATGTCGATGTCTGCAATGACCAATGACGATTCCGTCTGGAATCTCTCATTTTCAACAACCGACTCTCCATTTTCCCATACGGATGCAGCTCCTGCATATACGTTGTCGCGTGTGGATTCTCCGAAACCTGCAGAGGCATGGATGTATGCTGTAAGCGTACGTGCAGAATGTTCCTTGAGACGGCCGCTTCTGTATCTGTCGGCCATGAGGATCTCAACTCCTGCAGAAGGATTGACTATGATGTTCACACCTGACATTGCATGATATGACGAAAGAGGTACAGGTGCCCACATGTCTTCTCCCGTTTCGACGGCAAAGACTGCTTCGCCGATACGGAACTGCATGGCAGGGGATATTGTACATACCTGATCCGCATACTTTATCCTCATGTCAGTTCCGGCCTTCAGGAGGTCGCTTCCTGAGGCGAATGTGCGTCTGTCTGTGTCGGACAGATAGACCTTAGGTACGATTCCATGGATGGATCCGTCATAGATCACGATGGAGCAGTTGTAAAGATTGCCGGCATATGGGACAGGAGCGCCTACGACGACTGCCATCTTCTTTCCTGTGCTTGCCTTGAGGATGGCAATGACCCCTTCTTCTGCCCCCTTTTCCATCATGCTCTGTCTGAAAAGGTCTCCGCAGGTCGCACCTGTAACTGAGAGCTCCGGGAAAGCGAGGATGGAAACCTTTGATTTCCAGGCATCTTCAATCATGCGGCATATTTCCTCTGAATTATGCCTTGTGTCAGCCACTTTTACAGCCGGTACCGCAGCTGCGGTACGTATCAGTCCGAAATTGTTCATTATTGTGTGATTTTCCTATTATAACAACAAAAGGATGGCTGTACGCCATCCTCTGATCGTATTGCGAATCATTAAAGTTCTTCGAATTCAACATCAGTGAAACTGCTGCCGGCAGGACGGCCCTCATCCTTGAGACAGTTCTTCTTGATGTATTGGATCACTTCCTCAAGGCCTTCTGTGAACTTTTCAAAATCTTCCTTATAGAGGAAAATCTTGTGTTTGTCATATGCGAAGTGGCCGTTATTGTCTACCTTGCGCTTGCTTTCTGTGATCGTCAGGTAGAAATCATTGCCTTTGGTAGCCTTGACGTCAAAGAAGTATGTACGCTTTCCAGCTCTGACAGGTTTTGAATAGATATCCTCACCTGAACGCTCCTGAGCATTTGCTCCATCGTAATCCTCACTATACATAGCTTATCTTTTTTTAAGTAAATCTTTACAAAGTTAGGGATTTTTCTGAAAAATGAATGTATCTTTGCGTAAAATTTTGACCAAAAATATGCTTAACAGAAGAATCCTCAGGATCAAGGCCTTTAAGGTGCTCTATAGCAGCATTTTATCTGGCAATACATCTCTTTCTCAGGCTGAATCTCAGCTTGATCAGGCATGTGAAGCCACAAGAGATCTTTACATATACATGCTTGGCATCGTTTCGCCGCTCACAAGAATCGCACGCGAGAGGATCGAGGCTGCCAAGGGTAAGTTCAACCCTACAGAGGAGGAGCGCAATCCTAACATGAAGTTTGCTGACAATGCTCTTGCAAGACTTCTTGATGAGGATAAGGACTTCCAGAAGGTGTTCTCAAAGAAGAAGTACTCTTGGGCACAGTATGACCTTCTCCTCAAGAAGCTCATGACTTCGATCGCTTCAAAGGAGTATTTTGCTGAGTACATGGCATCGCCGGAGCGTTCGCTTGCTGACGACTGCAAACTCTTTACCAGGATCTTCGAGGAAGAGTTCGTCGACAGCGAGGAACTCGAGCAGATTCTCGAGGATAAGTCCCTTTATTGGAACGACGACCTTGCATATGCACTTACATGGTGCTGCAAGACTTTCAAGTCCTTTGCGAAGGGTGAGGGATGGAGTCTTCTTCCTCTCTATCAGAGCGAAATGCTTCAGGGTAGTGAAGTGGAGAGCGACAAGTATTTCGTAAGAAAGCTTCTCCAGGCTTCATATGCAGGATATGAGAACTATTCCGCGATGGTTGCTGAGGCTGTGACAGGTTGGGAGAAGGAGCGTCTCTTCTCAACTGACGTCGTACTCATCGTCATGGGTCTTGCCGAGACTGTAACCTTCCCTACAATCCCTGTGAAGGTTACAATCAACGAGTATGTCGAACTTTCGAAGTTCTATGGCACGCCTAAGAGCCGTTCATTCGTGAACGGTCTCCTTGACCGCCTTGTGCAGAATCTCGTGAACGAGGGCAAGGTCAACAAGGAAGGAAAGGGCTTGCTTTAGCATAGGTATTGATTATATTTGCAATAAATAACTAAAATCGAAATGAATATGTTTACACTTTTACAGGCAGCACCTGCTGCAGGCGGCGGAATGTCGATGTGGATCATGCTTGCGCTTATCTTTGTGGTCATGTGGTTCTTTATGATCCGTCCGCAGAGAAAGCAGCAGAAGGAGTTGGAGAACTTCCGCAACTCACTCAAGAACGGCGACAAGGTTGTCACAATCGGTGGCATCTATGGCGTTATCTGTGAGGTAAAGGAGGCTTATGTGCTTATCGAGGTAGACAAGGATGTAAAGATCCGCGTCAACAAGCAGGCTATCCAGAAGGACTACACAGACCCTACAAAGTAGGACTGAAGAAAGAAGGATGAAGGGGCTTTTCAACAGGCTGCTGAAGTCATTAGGTATCAGCGGGAGAGACTGGGCGGTTTTGCTGCTTGCTCTCCTGTTGGCTTTTAGTACCTGGCTCATTCATAACCTTTCTCTCAAATACAACGACTTCCTTACTGTCCAGGTGACAGCGGAGTGCAGTATCGACGGACATTCGAATCTTTCGTCAAACCAGTGTCAGATCCTCGCCAGATGCCGTGCTACCGGCTATAATGTCATCCGCCATGACCTTTTCGGTTCAAGACGTGAGCGTGTGGTGACCTTCAAGCCTGAGACCATGAGGCAATATGATGGCGATGTGTATTACATAACCTCGTCAGAACTGCAGGAATATTCACACCTGATCTATGGCGACGATGTGACTGTGGAATACTTTGCATCGGACACTTTGTTCTTCACTTTCCCGGAAGTGGATTACAAGAAGGTTCCGGTCCATCCTGTGTCATCTGTCTCATACAAGGAGCAGTATACAGGTGTCGGAGAACTTAAGGTGGTGCCGGACTCGATCACCGTCTATGGAGAATTGAATCTCATCGAAAACATCGACAGGGTATATACCCAGCCCTTGAAGCTGTCCGGTCTCAATGTTGATGTTCAGGGTTTTATCGCCCTTGAACCTATATCAGACATAAGATTTTCGGCAACACAGGTGAGTTATTCACAGAATGTATCCAGATATGTCGAGATAAAGACCGAGGTCAGGGTAGATACGAAGAACGTACCTGCTGACAAGGAGATGGTTCTTCTGCCTTCAAGGATACAGGCTTCCCTGAAATGCTTCTTCCCTCTCAAGGGGGAACCGGCTGAGTCAATGGAGCTTTATGTCGATTATGCGGATTTTGAGAAGTCGGTAAGTGGAAAATGTCCGGTCCGCAGTTCTGCATTGCCGGAAGGAGTCATAAGCTATGAACTCGATCCGTTCTATGTTGAATGCATTGTTCGAGACAGGTAATGGAGATTCTGGTAGTCACAGGAGGAATAGGCAGCGGCAAAAGTGAAGTCTGCAGGATACTCAGCGAAGTCTTTTCATGCGGGGTATACAATGCTGACAGCCGTGTAAAGCTTCTGTACGATGTACATCCTACCTTGCTTTCGGACATTGAGAAACTGACAGGGGAGTCCCTGCGCGACGATGATGGACGCTTTGTCCCTTCAAGGCTGTCGGCAAGGATCTTCACGGACAGAAGTCTTCTCAAGCAGGTTGAAGGAATGGTTTTCCCTGCCTTGATGGAAGACTTCGAAGCATGGTCAAAGGCATATTCAGAGGACAGGTTTGTGGTCTTTGAATCAGCAACCATACTTGAAAAGCAGGAACTTAAAGGATTCGGTGACAAGGTAATACTTGTGGACGCCCAGATGCAGACGCGCTTGGAAAGGGCCTGCAGAAGGGATTCCGCTTCAGAGGAAAGCGTATCTTCGAGAATGCGGAATCAGAAGTTGATGAACAGCATATCTGCAGGAGAGACTGAACCTGAAGTCGATGCAGTAATACACAATGTCGGCACATTGGAAGACTTGAAAGACAGTACAATACGTGTTGTCAAGGACTTATTTGATAATTTATAAACGATAATAAAACTAATTGCAATGAAAACAGATCTTTCTAAGATTCTGGCGGTTTCAGGCCAGAGCGGACTTTATCTTTATATCTCACAGGCAAGAAACGGTGCCATCGTAGAGTCTCTCACTGACAAGAAGAGAAGCTGCGTAAGCATGACAAGCAAGATCACTTCTCTTGCAGACATCTCGATCTATACAGATGATGAGGAGGTTAAGCTCCAGCAGGTGTTCGAGAACATGAAGGAAGTGCTCGGTGAGGAGAATGCACCGTCTTCAAAGTCTGCTCCAGAGGAATTGAAGGCACTCTTTGAGAAGGCTCTTCCAGATTATGACCGTGACCGTTTCTATGTTTCACATATGAAGAAGGTTGTGGACTGGTACAACAATCTCAAGAACTTTGCATCCCTCGATTTCGTGAACCTCGACGAGGAGACAGAAGAATCTGCAGAGTAATCAGATGAAGAGAAAACTTCAGACAGTCACTTTGGGCTGTTCAAAGAACAAGGTTGACACAGAACATATCCTTTCCCATGTGGAGGATCTTTATGAGATCATTCCAGAGGGAGAGGATATTCCCGTTGATGTCATACTGATAAATACATGCGGATTCATCGGCGACGCAAAGGAGGAATCTGTGCAGGCTGTGCTTGATGCAGTGGAGAGAAAGAAGGCCGGAGAGACTGAAAAGGTTGTCGTATTCGGTTGTCTCTCACAGCGTTATGCTGATGAACTTCCTGGACTTATTCCTGAGGTTGACGCATGGTTTGGAGCAAGGGATTTCGATCCTGTTATCAGGGAACTCGGTGCCGAGCCTGACCCGGAAAAGAGAAATCAGAGATATCTCACAACTCCGTCACACTATGCATACCTCAAGATTTCAGAGGGATGCGACAGAAGGTGCTCATACTGTGCGATTCCGTTCATCAGAGGCGCCCATAAGTCAGTACCGATGGAAGATCTTGTACAGGAGGCCGAAAGACTTGCTGCACAGGGTGTAAGGGAACTCATCATCATCGCCCAGGATACGACTTACTATGGTCTCGACCTTTATCACCGCAGGGCTCTTGCGGAACTTCTTCAGAAACTTTCCGAGGTAGAAGGTATAGAGTGGATCAGAATTCATTATTCATATCCGGCAGCATTCCCTGAGGATGTTCTTGACCAGATGGCCAACAATCCTAAGGTATGCCGCTATATGGATATTCCGCTCCAGCATATCTCTGATAAAGTACTTGACAACATGCATCGCCATGTGACAGGTGCATGGACCCGCGAACTCATTGGAAAGATGCGTGAGAGAGTTCCGGGAGTAGTTCTCCGTACCACAATGATCGTCGGACATCCTGGTGAAGGAAAGAGGGACTTCAATGAGCTTATGGAGTTTGTCAACGAAGCCCGTTTCGAGAGACTCGGCGCGTTCAAATACTCCGAGGAAGAAGGTACATATGGAGCAGAGAATTTCAAGGACAGCATTTCAGCAC
>JAEIGA010019393.1_pt1 | contig 10371 bp, 9 predicted proteins | sample 9270691 | NCBI WGS metagenome assembly JAEIGA01 (sample SAMN17057246, study PRJNA624740) | gut metagenome | biome: biome; isolation source: fecal sample | host: Bos grunniens | place: China: Xizang | collected 2019
AAGGGCGCTATGATGACGCGCAAGAGAAGAAATAAAGTACTCAAGGCAGCAAAGGGTTACTGGGGCGCAAAGTCCAAGCACTTCAAGATGGCTAAGCAAGCCGTTCTCAAGAGCGGAAACTATGCTTTCGCCGGCAGAAAGATGAAGAAGAGAGACTTCCGCAGACTCTGGATAGCTCGTATCTCCGCACAGGCAAAGGCTTGCGGAATGAACTATTCCACCTTTATGCACGGTCTCAAGAACGCAGGCATCGACCTGAACCGTAAGATGCTCTCTGAGCTCGCAGTATATGATAAGGAAGCTTTTGCAGCTCTCGTTGAGAAGGCAAAGGCAGCTCTCTAAGAGATATAAAACCCGCTTTACAGCGGGTTTTATTCTGTAAATGGAGAAGAAAAAATTTGACGAAAAATTGCTTTTGCGAGGGTTTATGTTAAAGCAAAAAGATATCATTACCTCACGGCAAAATCCCACGGTCAAGCGCATCTGCGCCCTTGCCGAGAAGAAGGAAAGACGCGCGCAGGGGCTATTCCGTTTCGATGGGATCAAGCTTTTTTGCGAGGCGGCACAGAGAGGTCTTGACATAAAATATGCCGTTATCCGCGAGAACGTAAGCGAGGATATTCTGAGGAGGGTCGAGTCTGCCGTTGAGGACGGAAGGCTTTCGGAAGGCGCTGTTTTGCTTGTTTCGGAGTCGGTTTTTGAAAAGATAAGCGAGGAGCGCGCCCCCGAGGGAATAGTTACGGTTGCGGCGGTCATGCCAAGCAAGCACAGAACGCTTTCGCCAGAGGATGCCGCAAAATATTCCGTGGAAAAGGACGAGAAGCTGCTTATAGCCCAGTCGCTCCGCGACCCGGGAAATCTGGGAACGGTCATAAGAAGCTGCGCCGCGCTGGGAATAGACCGGTTGCTCATATCCGACGATTGCGCGGATATATACAGCCCCAAGGTCATACGTGCGGCTATGGGAGGGCTCTTTGCTCTCCACATAGATATCGTTCCTTTCTCGGCTCTTCCCAATGCATTACTTTCTTTGCGCCGCGGTCGCAGAAGGATATACGCTACCGCCCTTCACGCAGAGGCACGGCAGATAGGCAGCTTTGCTCTTGAGAGCGGGGATTGCTTTCTAATAGGAAACGAGGGTCACGGGCTTTCAGGGGACGTGATAGATGCCTGTGACGCTTGCGCTCTTATACCTATGACAGAGGGCAGCGAGTCGCTCAACGCCGCAGCCGCCGCGGCTATCTGTATCTGGGAAACGGTGAGGAGTTAGAGCTTGTTGGTTTTTTGCTACTTTCTTGGAAGAAAGTAGCGCAAAGAACTTTTTGAAGGTTTTATTATTGGATTGGGATGGGAAGTTTGTGCGTTGAAGGGACAGATTTCCGAGTTTCCGAGCCTCACGTCTGTCAGCCGTAAGAATAACATTCAGCAAGTTCTTTTGGTACTTTTCTCGAAAGAAAAGTACGAAAATCGTTTATAATTCTAACTAAGAAAGGAGATAAAATGAAGAACGAGGATACTTTGTATTGGATATGGCTTGCCGAGAAATGCGGTACAGCGTCTAAATATTTCAACGGGCTTATGGAAAAGTACGAAAATCCCTTTGACATATATCTCCTTGAGGAAAGCGAAATCGAGCAATTTGATGGGCTGTCCAAAAAGCTTAAGGACAGGCTATGTGAGAAGGACCTGAATTTCTGCTACGAGCTACTCAGGCACTGCAAGCAGGAGCATATAGATATCATAACCTACGCTGACAAGCGTTATCCCGTAAGGCTCAGGGAGCTGAGAGAGCCTCCCATAGTGCTTTACTGCAAGGGTCATTTTCCCGACTTCAACTCCCGACTTTGCGTGGGGATAGTGGGCACTCGTAAAATGAGCGAATACGGAAAGCAGAGCGCGTACAAAATAGCCTATGAGCTTGGAGCTGCCGACGTTCTTACCGTGAGCGGAATGGCAAAGGGCATCGACGGAGTATCCGCCAGCGGAGCTTTAGCCGCGGGAGGAGAAACGGTGGCGGTGCTTGGCTGCGGTCTTGACACGGTCTATCCCAAGGAGCACAAGACTCTGATGGGCGAGATAGCTCGGCACGGAGCGGTCATAAGCGAATATCCCCCCAAGGAGCCGCCCTACGGCTATAATTTCCCCAAGCGAAACCGAATAATCAGCGGTCTGTGTCAGGGTGTGCTGGTCGTGGAGGCATCGGTGGGAAGCGGAGCCCTCATAACCGCAAAGGACGCTGTTGCACAAGGGCGCGAGCTCTTTGCCGTTCCCGGCAAGATAAGCGACGCGGGAGCCGAAGGTCCAAACGACCTTATAAAGAACGGGGCTTTTCCCGTTCATTCCGCAAAGGATATACTTAAGCATTACGAATTTTTATACGGTGACGAATACAACGTCAAGGGTCTTGAGAGGGCGCGCCGAAGCGAGAGAAACGCAGACAGAGCTATGGAGCGCTACGGGCTTTTTTACGCCGTTGGCGGCGAGTCCGAGGAGGATGCAGTCCCCGAGGCAAGACCTGCGAGAAAAAAGAAAAATGAAGGAAAAGTCAATGAAGAGGCGGTCACGCCCGTGGCGGATGCTTCCCGCGAGGAAAGCGTATCGTCTGTTGTAGAGGAGCTGGACGGTGTGACGAGGAGGATATACGACAGTATTCCCATCGACAAAGCCATAAGCGCGGACAGCGTGCTTTGCGGCGGACTTACCACCGCCTACGTTATAACCGCTCTGACTATGCTGGAGATATACGGGCTTGTAAGCTCGCTTCCCGGCGGTATGTACATAAGAAAGTAAATTTTATTCTATCGAAAGGATTTAAAAATAGATGACAAATCTGGTTATTGTGGAGTCACCCTCCAAGGCATCTACCATAAAGGGCTATCTTGGCTCAAATTACAAGGTAATAGCGTCCAAGGGACACGTGAGAGATCTGCCTAAGAGCAGTCTCGGAGTAGATATTGAGAACGGCTTTGACGCTCACTATATAAACATCCGCGGCAAGGGCGACCTTATCAAGGAGATAAAAAAGGAAGCCAAGGCGGCAAATAAGGTCTTTTTGGCAACCGACCCTGACCGCGAGGGAGAGGCTATATCCTGGCATCTGGCGAATGCGCTGGGAATTCCCGTTGAGAAGACTATGAGAGTCTCCTTCAACGAGATAACCAAGAGCGCTGTAAAGAGCGCAATAAAGCAGCCAAGACAGATAGATATGAATCTTGTAAACGCTCAGCAGGCGAGAAGAATTCTCGACAGAATAGTGGGCTACAAGATATCTCCCTTCCTCTGGAAAACGTGAGGAGCGGACTTTCCGCGGGACGCGTGCAGTCTGTTGCGACGAGAATGATAGTGGAGCGCGAGGAGGAGATAAGAGGCTTCGTGCCTCAGGAATACTGGACCATCGACGCTACGCTCACCACTCAGAGTGACGCGGAATTTACCGTGCGCTTCTACGGCAACGCAAAGGGCAGAGTTAAGCTTACCTGCGAGGCTGACGCAAAGAAGGTTACCGAGGCGGTAAGCCAAGGACAGTTCTCGGTAAGCTCTATCAAGAAGGCGAAGAAGAAAAAGCTTCCCGCGCCTCCCTTTACCACGTCTACCATGCAGCAGGAGGCATCAAGAAAGCTGGGCTTCCAGTCACAGAGGATAATGAAGGTAGCTCAGGAGCTTTACGAGGGAATAAACATAGGCTCGGAGAACGGCGGCGTTCAGGGTCTTATAACCTATATGCGTACCGACTCTCAGAGAGTTTCTGCCGACGCTCAGGCTGAGGCAAGAGCCTTCATCGGCGAGAGATACGGTGAAAAATATTACCCCGACACCCCCAGAGTCTACAAGACCCGCGCGGGCGCGGAGGACGCGCACGAGGCTATACGCCCCTCGAGAGTGGAGATAGAGCCTGCCAAGATAAAGAAGTATCTTACTGCCGACCAGTTCAAGCTCTATAAGCTTATATGGGAAAGATTTATCGCCAGCCAGATGGAGTCTGCGGTGCTTTCCACCGTAACCGCTGACTTTGAGTCCGCGGGATATATATTCAGAGCAAGCGGATATACCGTTGATTTTCAGGGTTATATGGCTCTTTACGAGGAGAGCGAGGAGGAGAGCAGACAGACTGCCGACGAGGTAAAGGAGGAGAAGAACATCCGCCTGCCCGCCATCAAGGAGGGCGAGAAGCTTGGAACCAAGGGGCTTTGCTCCGACAAGCACTTTACCGAGCCCCCCGCGCGCTACAACGACGCGTCGCTCATAAAGTTCCTTGAGGAGATGGGCATAGGACGCCCCAGCACCTTTGCTACCATCATTACCACCATAATATCGAGAAATTACGTTAAGAGAGAGGGCAAATCTCTGGTGCCCACTCCTACGGGAGAGATAACCAACAAGCTGATGCTGGAGAGCTTCCCCGACATAGTAAACTACAAGTTTACAGCCGATATGGAGACCGACCTTGACAGAATAGAGAGCGGCGAGCAGGAGCTTGGCATAGTGCTCTCCGAATTCTGGAAGGATTTTGAGAAGGAGCTTCTTGCGGCTGAGGAAAAGATTAAGGATTCCGAGCTTGAAATACCCGTTGAGGAGACAGATATAATATGCGACAAGTGCGGAAGCAAGATGATAGTAAAGAACGGACGCTTCGGCAAATTTGCCGCTTGTCCTAACTATCCTCAGTGTAAGAATACCAAGCCCTTAACTCCTCCCGAGCAGACCGAGCAAAAGGAAAAGAAGGCGGTAGTGGCAGACTTCAAGTGCGAGCGGTGCGGCGCGGATATGGTGCTCCGTACGGGAAGATACGGAAGCTTTTTCGCTTGCAGCCGTTTCCCCGAGTGCAGCTTTACCAAGCAGAAGACTAAGGATATCGGCGTGCCCTGTCCTAAGTGCGGCTCCAAGGTAATAATGAAGAACGGCAAGAACCGCACGGTATTTTACAGCTGTGAGAAGTACCCCGAGTGTGATTTCTCTTCTTGGGATATGCCTACGGCAGAGAAGTGTCCCGATTGCGGAGAGATACTTTACCGCAAGAAGGGTCAGGCGCTCTACGTTTGCCACAATAAGGCGTGCGGATATAAGCGCGCGGTAGAGAAAGAGGATTAAAGAGCACGCTTAAAGTTTAGCACAAACCGAGCATTTTAAAGTTTAGGTCAAGCCTTTTCAAAGGATTTGTGGGGCGGCGCTCCCTGTGGGAGATGAAGCCGCCACTCAAATAGGAAAAAGCAAGGAGAATTGGAAGCGGTAGCGACCAAGACGACTATGCTTTTGACCGATGGCAAGGTCGAGGGCGGGAAACCCTCGTCGGGGGGTTCCCTAATTAGAAAAAATAACTTAAAAACGGACAATCTGTCATTTATGACATTGATACTTCTGTCTCTACAAAGAAGCCGCTTCGCGTCTTTATCTTTTTTCTTTGACGCTAAAGGTGCAAAGAAAAAAGAAACAAAAAAGAAACACCGAAGGAGAGTTTCGCCCGTTGCGACGGGCGGGACGCGGTCGCTTTTTGGAAAAAGCTTCGCAAGAACTTTAAAAATTGGGTGCTGTGCGAACATTGCGAACAGCGCACAAGCTCGGCAACACACGCCCGTCAGCGCTCAGACCCTTTTAATCTCCCCCCTTTTCAAGTTCTTTTGGTACTTTTCTCGAAAGAAAAAGTACGAAAAATTCGTTATCAAGGACTCTTATGAAAACAATCAACATATACGGAGCGGGGCTTGCGGGCTGTGAGGCGGCGTGGCAGGCGGCAGAGCTTGGCGTTAAGGTGCGTCTTTTTGAAATGAAGCCCCATAAGTATACTCCCGCTCATCATTCACAGAATTTTGCGGAGCTGGTATGCTCAAACTCACTGCGCTCGGACGTTATTTCCAACGCTGTGGGGCTTCTCAAGGAGGAGATGCGTACTCTTGGCTCTCTTATAATGGAGGCTGCCGACGCTACCCGCGTACCCGCAGGCTCGGCTCTGGCGGTTGACAGAGAAAAATTCTCGGCTTATATAACCGAAAAAATAAAAAATCATCCCAACATAGAGGTCATCAACGCCGAGGCTGACAGTGTGGAGGAGGGTGTGACTACCGTCATAGCCACAGGACCTCTCAGCTCGGATAAAATGGCACGGTATATCGAGGAGGAGCTGGGCTTCGGCTCACTGCACTTCTTTGATGCCGCCGCGCCTATCGTTGACGCCGACAGCATAAACACCGAAATCGCCTTTTTCGCTTCAAGATACGACAAGGGCGACGCCGACTATATCAACTGCCCCATGAACGAGGAGCAGTACGAGGCGTTCTGGCAAGCGCTTGTCAGCGCCGAGGAGGCAGAGCTTAAGGAATTCGACAGGGAAGAGCAGAAAAAGAACCTCAAGGTATTTGAGGGCTGTATGCCTGTGGAGGTAATGGCGAAGCGCGGCAGAGATACTCTGCTTTTCGGACCTCTCAAGCCCGTGGGGCTTATTGATAAGCGCACGGGAAAAGCATCCCACGCCGTAGTTCAGCTGCGCAAGGAGAACAAAGAGGGAACTATGTATAATCTGGTAGGCTTCCAGACTCATCTCACCTTCCCCGAGCAGAGGCGTGTGTTCAGAATGATACCGGGACTTGAAAATGCCGAGTTTTTGCGCTACGGCATAATGCACAGAAATACTTATCTGGATTCACCCGGACACCTTGACGCTACCTACCGTCTTCGCGGCAGAGATGTATACTTTGCGGGGCAGATGACGGGAGTTGAGGGCTATATAGAGTCGGCGGGCTCGGGTCTTGTAGCGGGACTTTCTGCGGCAAGACGTGCGCTTGGACTTGACGAGGTGGTATTCCCCAGATGCACTATGATAGGCGCGATGTCGGGCTACGTAGCCGAGGGCGGCACGGGCGCATTTGTGCCTATGAACGCTAATTTTGGTATAATAGAGCCGCTTCCTCACCGTGTAAAGGGAGGAAAAACGGCGAAAAATCAGGCACTTGCCGAGCGGGCGCTTGATACGGTAAAGGAAATAAAGGAGAAGCTTGATGAAGACCGTAATAGTTGATATAATGGGCGGCGACAAGGCTCCCGCCGAAACTCTTAAGGGAGCGGTGCTTGCCAAGGAGGAGCTTGGTAGCGAGATAAACTATATCCTCGTGGGCGACAAGGCGCAAATGGAGGCGGTCGCCAAGGAGAACGGCTTTTCTCTTGACGGCTTTGAGATAGTACATACCGACGTTGCCGTGACTATGGAGGACGACCCCATATCGGTGGTGCGCGGAGATAAGACCGAGAGCTCTATGGCAGTAGGTCTCCGCCTGCTCAAGGAGGGCAGGGGCGATGCCTTTGTCAGCACGGGAAACACGGGGGCGCTCTTTACGGGTGCCACTCTCATAGTAAGAAAAATAAAGGGAGTAAAGCGTCCCGCCATAGCGGCGCTGCTTCCTCTTCAGCCCCCTGTGCTGCTGCTTGATTCGGGCGCTAACGTGGTTGCAACACCCGAATATCTGGAGCAGTTTGCTCTTATGGGCAGCGCCTATATGAAGAACGTTATGGGTGTTGAAAATCCCCGTGTAGGACTTCTGAATAACGGTGCTGAGGAGCACAAGGGAACAGAGCTCCAGACAGAAGCATATCAGCGTCTTAAGGCTAACGCCGACGTAAATTTTGTGGGCAACGTAGAGGGAAATACGGCGGTGAATAACGCCTGCGACGTGCTGGTCACCGACGGCTTTACGGGAAATATCTTTCTTAAGACCCTTGAGGGCTTCGGAAAGATGCTTCTTAAGACACTCAAAACCACCCTTTACAAGAACCTTAAAACAAAAATAGCCGCTCTTATGGTCAAGAAGGACCTTAGCGGACTTAAGAAAAATTTTGATTCGAGTGAGCTTGGCGGCGCGCCTATACTCGGTGTGTCAAAGCCTGTCATAAAGGCTCACGGCTCCTCCGATGCCAAGGCGTTCAAGAACGCTATAAGGCAGGCGGTGACGTTTGCGGATACCGCTATAAACGACGAGATAGCCGCATCTGTTGCCAAGAGCAAGGCAGAGGATAGCAAGGAATAAGAAAGAGGTGAGAACCCGTCATGGATTTTCGGTTACTTGAAGAGAAAATAGGATATTCTTTCAAGGATAAGGATATTTTAATGGAGGCGCTGACGCATTCCTCCTATGCTAACGAGCTGAGAGCCAGAAAGCAGAGCGCCGTGTGCAACGAAAGACTTGAGTTTTTGGGCGACTCGGTGCTGTCTGTGGTGGTCAGCGAGTACCTTTTCAAGCATTACAAGGGCTTACCCGAGGGCGAGCTTACGCGCATAAGAGCGGCTCTGGTGCAATCGGGGGCGTTGGCTTCCTATGCCAGAGCGGTTGACCTTGGCAGTTATCTTTTGCTGGGCAACGGTGAGGAGAAGAACAGGGGTCGCGAGCGTCAGTCAACTCTGGAGAACGCCTTTGAGGCGTTGGTGGCGGCGATATACATTGACGCGGGAGCCGAGGGCTTTGCGAGGGCAGAGGAGTTTGTTCTGCCCATAATCAAAAAGCAGCTTGAGGGAGAGGTGGTGCTTCGCCATCTTGACGCAAAGACCGAGCTTCAGCAGCTTATACAGCAGGCTGAGGGAGATTTCCTTGAATACGCGGTCATAGGCGAGAGCGGACCCGACCATCAAAAGGAATTTGAGGTTGTGGCGAAGCTCAACTCAAATATTATCGGACGGGGCAAGGGACGCTCCAAGCGCGAGGCCGAGCAGAATGCGGCAAAGGAAGCCCTGAAGCTTTTCGGGGAGCTTTAAAAAGGATAAGTAAAAGAGCAAGAAAGGAATTTTTCCTGCCTTGCTCATTTGTTTTCGCTACTTTCTTGAAAGAAAGTAGCACAAAGAACTTCTTGTGGAGGGGGTTAATAGTAGGGGGCGACGTCATGTCGCAAGCGACTACGACCCTAAATCGCACCTGGAGGGACCGGCGTCCCCGACGGTCCATTATCTATAAATTCTCGGTTTTTTAATAGGTATTTGATTTTTCTTCACCGTTAATTATGATATTTATTTTTTTATTTATTCTGGACCGTCGAGGACGCCGATCCCTACAAAAATCAACGGAAAATAATCATTTCATACGGATAGATATGAATATTTCCTCCCCGTCTGCTTCGATAAGGAGCGTTCCCTTTACCTCCTCACAGATAAGGGTGCATTTTACGGCAGAGCGGACAAACAGAGCTCTTTTGTCCTCATCCCACGACGAAAAAGCGGGGAATTGCTCGGTGATGCGCCTGAAGCCGAAGAAATCGTCCACGTCCTTGGGCTTGATTGAATAATCTCTTTCGAATAAAATTGTTTTCATTTTTTCCTCCTTAAAATAAAAAAGTGCGCTCCAAAAGGAACGCACCGAAAAAGCGTTCCTTTATTGTTGTCACACAACCTTATTTACCGCAAACGGAAACGAGGAAAAAAGGAAACACCTTTTACCAAGGTATAGTTTCCACCTGCGTGTAAAATATTCGGTTGTGTGACAATGCTATTATATCATTCAGTTTTTCGTTTGTCAATAAAAAGAGGAAAAAAGGTCTTGAAGTATGAAATATAGCTTTAAAAGCCATGATTTTACAGAGAAAACAGGAGGCAATTGCCTCCTGTTTTTTTCGGGTGGGCCAATATTTTTTCTTTGCTACCCCTTTTTTTATTGCGGAGCGGCTTTAAGTCTTATGACGGTGACAGAAATGTCATCCTCAGAGCCGTGTCCTATGGCGTATTTAACTACAAGCTCGGCTGTTCTTTCCGCTCCCGAGCCTTCAATATTCTGCCTTAGCAGGTCGAAGAGCCAAGGACATTCCTCGTCACCGCCCGTTACGCCGTCGCTTACCATTACTACTACGTCACCGCGGGATAGGGTAAAATCAAGCTTTTTGGTTTCCACGTCCCTCAGAATACCTATGGGCATAGTGCGTGAGCGAAGCTTAAAGAGATTTCCGTTTCTGTAAATATAGGTGGGCGCCGCGCCGCTTTTATAGAATGCGGTCTTTCCCGATATAAGGTCAAGCTCCATAAGGTCAACTGTTGCGGAGCATTCGCAAAGGCTTCCCTCACATCTTCCCGACAGAAAGCCTCCGAGCATTGACAGCAGCTCCTTGTTCATACCGCCTGCCGTCAGCATACATTCCATAAACCGAGCGCATATTTCTGATACCGCAGCCGCTTCTCTTCCTGAGCCCATACCGTCGCTGATAAGGGAAAAGAATCGGCTGTCTTTGTTTTCAAAGGTAGTCAGACTGTCACCGCAAAATCTCGTTTCACCACGGGCTCTGGTCTGGCGCGAGACACAGCTTACGGCAAGTCTGCTCTTCTCACAGACCGACAAAGCAGCGCCCTCACCCGAGCACCTGCGCACGCTCAGGCTTTCCACGTCTATGGAAAAGGGCAGACATCGGCAG
>JAEIGA010019395.1_pt1 | contig 10370 bp, 6 predicted proteins | sample 9270691 | NCBI WGS metagenome assembly JAEIGA01 (sample SAMN17057246, study PRJNA624740) | gut metagenome | biome: biome; isolation source: fecal sample | host: Bos grunniens | place: China: Xizang | collected 2019
ATCGCGGCATGGTGCAATATTTCGTTTGGCGATTCTTCTGCAAATCCTTTATATTATGCCAAGAATTTGTATTTGAATAACGAGCTGGTAACGGAATTGGTAATTCCTGATAGCGTAACAAGTATCGGTAATTATGCGTTCTATGGTTGCAGTTCGTTAACAAGCGTAGTAATAGGCGATGGCGTAACAAACATTGGTAATTATGCGTTCTATGATTGCAGTAGTTTAACAGAGGTTATAATTCCCGACAGTGTAATAAGTATAGGTTATTCTGCGTTTGCTTATTGTAATTCACTAATAACAATAACAATAGGAGAAGGAGTAACAAGCATCGACAACGAAGCCTTTGGTTTTTGTAAATCATTGCAAGAAATTAATTACAAGGCTACAAACTGTAGCGATTTTAGTCATGCATATCGTATTGGGCCTAACAGTTATAGGACACGTTCTGCAGCTATATTTGCTAATGCCGGAATTGATACTGAAGGAGTGACGGTCAACATTTCTGCCAATGTCAAAAGAATCCCTGCTTATACGTTTGATGGTTATGGCATAGATAGTTATATACCCAAAGTTGTTAAGGTAGTGTTTCAAGGAAATTCGCAATTAACAAGTATAGGTGATTATGCGTTTTCTAAATGCAGTTCATTAACAAGCATAGAAATACCAAATAGCGTAACAAACATTGGCAATTATGCGTTCTCTAATTGCAGTAGTTTAACAGAGGTTATAATTCCTTACAGTGTAACAAGTATAGGAAGTAATGCGTTCTATTATTGTAGAGGTTTGATAAAAGTAAATTATACGGGGACAATAGACCAATGGGTGCAAATAGATTTTGGTGATTTCTATTCAAATCCACTTTATTATGTTAAAAATTTATATATAAACAATGTGTTTGTAACGGAAGCAAAAATCACCACGGCAACTCAAATATCTAACTATGCGTTCTATGGTTGTTCGTCATTAACAAGCATAGAAATACCGAACAGTGTAACAAGTATAGGTTATTCTGCATTCTATGGTTGCTCGTCATTAACAAGTATAGAAATACCAGAGAGTGTAACAAATATAGGAGGAAGTGCGTTTAATGGTTGCAGTAATTTAGAAAGTATAACCTTACCTTTCGTAGGCGCAAAAGCAGGTGTAACAAGTAGGGAGACTTATCAATATCCATTTGGATATATCTTTGGTGGAAGTAGTTATGATGGCAGCTATGGTGCTGACCAATCTTATTATGGTTCAAGCACGAGTTCTACAACATCTACAACGTATTACATACCGTCAAACTTAAAATCTGTGTCAATCACTGGCAGTAATATCTTATATGGTGCGTTTTCTAATTGTAAAATTGAGGATTTATCTATAGTCGCCGGGGATGTTTCTTTTGGGAGGATTTTTTGTGACTCGTTATTAATTCCTGACACCTTACAAAAAACAAACATTTTAGGTGGAACAATAAATTCACAATATTTTGCCGGTTGTGTAAAAATAACAAATATAAATATTTTGTCGGAAAAAGTGGTCATAAAGCAGAATGCTTTTGATGATTGTGAAAATTTAGTTTTCAACAAATATGACAATGCATATTATTTGGGCAATGATGAGAATGATTTTTTTGCATTAATTAAAGTGGAATCCTCCTCTATAGATAATTGTATAATAAATGACAACACAAAAATAATTGCGAGTGGTGCATTTGCTGGGTGCGCATCATTACAAGAAATAGAAATTCCAAACAGTGTAACGAGTATAGGCGAGAATGCGTTTCGTGAATGTACTTCACTTACAAAAGTAAATTATACTGGAACAATAGACCAGTGGGCACAAATAAAATTTGATTATAGTGTTGATTATCCCATACATAATGCCTACCGTGATTTTGATTTTGATTGCTTCTCAAATCCATTATATTATGCTAAAAATCTTTATATAAACAATGTTTTAGTAACGGAGATAAAACTTACTTCTGCAACTAAAATAAATGCCTATGCGTTTTGTAATTGTGATAGCATAACTAGCATAACTATAGGAGAAGATATAACAATAGGTGAGTATGCATTTGTTTATTGCAGTAATTTAACAAGTATAACCATAGGAGATAATGTAAAAATACAAGATTATGTGTTTGTAGAATGCACCTCATTAACAAGTGTTGGAATATCAAAAACAGTTCAAGAATTAGGTCGGTGTATTTTTGCTAGGTGCGATAATTTAAAAGAAGTTAAATTGCCTGAAGTGTTTAAAGGCAAGGCTTTTCGATTATTTAGTTGTTCGGTAAAAGATGTATATGAAAAAGAAGAAACATATGTTCACCCTGGTGTAAATCAAGAGGTTATTGCAACTAATGTATATAAAATAGAAAATCGAGTTCGTTATCGTTTATATTATATTTATACTTATAACTTACCAAATGATATAGAGATTAGTTATTGGGAATAATTATAAATTCGAAATTAAACAATGAAGGATAAAATTTACGTGTATTACGTGTTTAAATAAAACTTAAATTTAGAGAATTATTAAGCCGTTATATTTATAAGAAGAACTGAAAAATTGTATTATGAACATAGATTGGGGAAAATTTGTAGAAAATATAGTAAAGCATTTCGATAGAGAAAGAGGGTTAATTACAGAAGATTTAATTAGATACTGGTTTATTAAGCAAATCAAAAATTCATGCAAAATAGAAGTTCCGTATTTTCGGACTGATAAAAACGGAAGGTTAATTACTCCTCTTAAAATTTTGAGTGGTAAGGAAAACTATTTGAACAGCAATAGGACTCGTTTAGATTTATATTTCGAAAAATCTAAAGTTGCAATAGAATTTAAGTATCACCGAAAAACTGACTATAGTAATAATTGTACAGCCACCAATGTCGGAGAAGTTTTTAACGACTTAAATAGACTTTCTATTCTTGACTGTAATGAAAAATACATAATATATATTTTTGATGATAAAATGAAAAAATATTATCAGAATAATGGGGATAGTGAAGACAAGCCTCAATATTATTTTAATATTGATAAGGTGCACGAAAAAGATAACTTTGTCTTTAATTCCACTAAGTCTGTTTGTAATTATAATGGAATGGAGTTTCTAAAAAATGCATTTTCTTCATTTAAGATAGCGCAATATGATGAAATAACTAAGCTTAACGGATTCTCTAATTTTACTTATATTCTTAACGCTCAAGTTGTAGGAAAAATTAATAATGAATTTTGTCTTGTAGTGTATAAAGTTGATGAAATTAAGCAAAATACTTAAACTATGAAGTTTACTAAAACCGAGTTTTTACAGACTCGGTTTTATTTTATTAATATAATAAATATGACTAGAATTGTCATATTTACTATGTTATGATATGGTAAACTAAGCCGTTCTATTGAAAATTTTTACAGTTTCGACAATGTTTTTCTAATTTACTTGTCATAAGGTATTGACTTTTATAAATTAGTGAGGTACAATATTGTTGAAAATTTTTGCATATAAAAGCAAAATAATCTAATAAGGTGTATTATGGAAATTAAAAGAGACATTTATTTAAGGAAATTAATAGATAGACAACACAATGGTTTAGTAAAGGTAATAACCGGTATTCGTCGTTGTGGGAAGTCTTATCTGCTTTTTGAACTGTTTTACAAGTATTTGAAAGAACAAGGTGTTGACGATAGTCATATAATTAAACTTGCGTTGGACGATAGAAAAAATAAAAAGTATCGTAATCCCGACGTTTTGTGCGATTACGTTCACGAGCAAATTATCGACGATAAGCCGTATTATATCCTTCTTGACGAAGTTCAGTTTGTGGACGAGTTTGAGGACGTGCTTAATAGCTTTTTGCATATCAAAAACGCCGATACTTACGTAACGGGCAGTAATGCGAAATTCTTATCAAAGGATATTATTACAGAGTTTCGTGGACGTGGGGATGAAATTCACGTTTCTCCTCTTTCTTTTAAGGAGTTTTATTCCGTTTACAACGGCTCAAAGGAAGATGCTTGGAAACAATATTGTCTATATGGTGGGCTTCCTAAGGTCTTGGAATATAAGACTGATGAAGACAAGGTCGCTTATCTCAAGAATATTTTTGAAGAAACCTATTTAACGGATATTAAAGAACGTCATAAGATACGTAATGATGCAGAACTTGCCGAACTTTTGGATATTCTCTCTTCTTCAATAGGCTCACTTACTAACCCCAAAAAGTTGTCGGATACTTTTAAGAGTGTAAAGCAAGTGTCTCTTCATCCCGATACTATTAACAACTACTTAGAGTATTTAGTTGATTCGTATTTGATTGCACAGTCTAAACGCTATGATATTAAAGGCAAAAAATATATCAATACTCCGTCTAAATACTACTTTACGGATATGGGCTTACGCAATGCAAGGCTTAACTTCCGTCAATATGAAGAAACACATATTATGGAAAACGTTATTTATAACGAACTTAAAATTATGGGCTTCAACCTTGACGTAGGCGTTGTGGAATATAGCAAGGCGGTTGATGGCAAATCGGTTAGAGTGCAAGCGGAAGTTGACTTTGTGTGTAATAAAGCAGACAAGCGCTATTATATTCAGTCGGCGTTTTCTATTCCTGATAGAGAGAAAATGCTACAAGAACAAAACTCGCTTACTCGCATAAACGACTCGTTTAAGAAGATTATAATCGTTAAAGATGCTATCAAAACCCACTACAACGACGATGGCGTTTTAATATTAAACTTATTTGATTTCTTATTAGAAGAAAACAGTTTGTAGAATTGACATTAAATAGATACAAAGGAGAAAATTATGGAGTTAAAAGATTTAAAAAGTTATCAAGCCTTAAAAGAGATGGACACTTTGCTTTATACACAAGTTTCGACTGTATATGATATGGTAAAAGAAACTATCAACGGTATTTCTGGACACTATAATAATTTTACAATGCATGATATGAATCATGGTTTAAGAGTTGCTTCTTATATGGAACAATTGGCTTTTGGAATAGATGATAAACAGGAGGAACGGTTAAAGCAATTCACGGCATTAGAGTTAGCGTTGTTAATTTTATCTGCTATTCTACACGATATAGGAATGTTTATTAGACCAGAAGACGAAAGAGAAATAAAAGAAAACAAAATAAAATATTCTGACACTTTAACTTACGATGGCGTTTTTTAAGTAAAAAACGACGAAAAAGAAACTATTAAGGAAATTGTAAGATTAACGCATTCTTCAAGAATAAGCGAATTTATTGCGTGCGATTTTGGAGATAACAATAGCATAGCCAAAACTTTAAAGGTAAACAATTTGTATGCATATTCAGATGATGTCGTTGCTATATGTAGAGCACATGGCGAAGATTACAATTATTTGAGAACAGAATTAAGAAAGCAAAGCACGAAAGGAAGCTATGTTTATAATCAACAATATTTAGCAGTTTTGCTAAGAATAGCTGATTACATAGACTTGGACAAACAAAGAACGCCTATGCTTTGGTTTTCTATGATGGGTATAGAAGGTTTTAGTAGAGAGGAATGGGAATCTCATTTTCAAATCCATAATGAAATGAAACTAAAAGAATACATGGATGGGAAAATGCAGATTTATTTCGATGGAGAAAGTTCAAATGCGAAGATTCACAGGAAGTATTTGAAATACATAGACGGATTAAAAATAGAATTAGAAAATGCAGATTCATTGTTAAATACATTAACTGCAAAAAGTCAATATAGATTGAATGTTAGTACAAAAATTGATGATTGTGTTCAAACAAAAGGGTTTCAGTACTCTGACTTGCGTTTAAGTTTAGATTATACTGCTATAACTGAGTTGTTAATGGGCAAGAACATTTATGGAGATAGTAGATTAGGGCTAAGAGAGTTAATTCAAAATTCCATCGATGCTTGTAAATTGATGAGGGAAGTTGGAGATGAATTCACTTCTCCAGCTATTCCCGCCATTTATTTATATTATTCAAAAGAAAACAATTACATTATGCTTAAGGATACAGGTGTTGGTATGACACTTGATATTATTCGAAATCATTTCTTAAATATTGGAAAATCATATTATAAGTCTAGGGAATATTTATTCAATAATTACAAATATAAGCCTATAGGGCAATATGGAATAGGTTTTTTGGCTTGTTTTCTTTTATCTAATAATGTGACCGTAAAAACCAAACATTATAAAAGTAACGATGTTTATCAAATTGAACTTGAAAAAAGCAGTGAGTATGTTGTTACTAGAAAGGAAGAAACGCCATTGTTTTATGGGACAGAAATAACGCTTGAATATGAACCTTTTTTTAAGGTCTTTAAGTCTAACGAGGAATTAAAAGCATTTGTACAAAAATATTTTTTAACAGATGTGCCAATTTATATTAAAGATAACGATTTGGGTGAAGAAAAAATTTGCATTGAAAATACAAGCAAAAAAGAAACGGGAGCATTTGTTTCATCTAAAAAGACAAAAATTGAAGAGATTGATTGTTCTGATTTTTCACAATTCTTTCAGGGGAAATTATATTTTTCCCCATTGCAAAGAAGGAAAAACACTACCATTTTAGAATTGAATGGTCAATCAATATATCTTTATGACAGTAAAAGTAAAAAAATAAATAAAGTTACAACGTTACCAGAAGGATATTATCAATACTTTGAATATCCTCTTATTTCAAGAGAGGAATATGATAAAATTACTCAAACAAAAAAAGATATTGATAGAAAAATGAAAGAAATTTTAGCCTTGGGCAAAACTAATGGACAAGAAGCTCTATTATTCATAAACAACAAGGATAGGTTTCCTACTCCTTATATGTATGATGATTTGGAACCAGAAGATAGTTGTAAAAAAATTTTTGATGATAGTGGTATAAATTTCTATAAGGAATTGTTTAATTATGACAATCATAGACTTGCTTTTGTAACTGATAATAAGTTTATAAATATCGAGATATCGTTATTTACAAGAGAGTTTAGGTATAGATATCATTTTAAAAATCAAGAGTGTGGACCTGCATATTTCTATAACAAGGATATTTTAGTAAGAGATTTTAGAGGGCTAAGATGTAGTTTGCCTGATGAATACGATATCTTTGGGTATGTAAATTATTTGGGACAAGATATAAAATTAGATGTTTCAAGAAATGAAATAATTGAGGGATATTCCGGTTTAATTAAGGAATTCGCTTCGATGGTATTGAAATTTAAAGTATCAGAAGAAAAAAATCCAAATATAAAATTGATACTAGAAAAAATGCTTAATTATATAGAACATAAGGAGAAGTAAATATGAAAGCGGTTATATACGCACGATATAGTTCGGATAATCAGCGTGAAGAAAGTATTGAAGGTCAACTTCGTGAATGCTATGAGTACGCGAAATATAATGATATTGAAATTATCGGTGAGTATATTGATAGGGCTTTTTCTGCAAAGACTGACGATAGACCGGATTTTCAAAGGCTAATTGCCGACAGCAATAGAAAGTTCTTTGATGCCGTTCTCGTGTGGAAGTTAGACCGTTTTGCGAGAAATAGATACGACGCTGCTTTTTATAAACACACTCTTAAAAAGAATAACGTTAGAGTTTTATCGGTTAAAGAGAATATTTCTGACGGACCGGAAGGCATAATTTTAGAGTCTATGATAGAGGGCATGGCGGAGTATTATTCTGCTAACCTTTCACAAAACGTTAAGCGTGGTTTTAAGGAAAACGCACTTAAACTAAAATGGAATGGTGGAAACGTTCCTTTCGGTTATAAAATTGTGGACGGGCATTACACCATTAACGAAGATGAAGAGCCGATAGTTTTAATGATTTTTAATATGTGTGCCGAAGGTAAAACTATTAAGCATATCTTCAATTATCTAAAAGAAAAAGGAATACGCAGAAGCAACGGCAAGCCTATTGCATATAGCAGTATGCGACATATGCTTACTAATAGAGCGTACATAGGTGAATTTAATCACTCGGGTGTTTTTGTGGAAGACGGTATGCCAGCAATAGTTTCTAAAGACGTGTTTGAAAGAGCGCAAGAAACGATAAAGAAGAATTCGTTTACACCAGCTGCAAAAAGCGAAGAAAACGCATACTTATTAACGACTAAACTATTTTGTGGCAAGTGCGAAGCGATGATGACTGCTTATTCTGGCACGAGTTACACTAAAAAGGTCTATCAATATTATGCTTGTAATAGGGCAAGGAAAAAGGCTTGTGATAAAAAGAAAATCGGTAAGGAAAAGATAGAAAACTTTATTATAGAAAAGACGATGGAGTTTCTCAACGACGATAAGATTATTAACTATCTTGCAGAATTGCTATTTAGCTTGCAAGAAGAAGAGAACGTTATTATTCCTAAACTCGAAAAGCAGATAGTAGAAAAACAAAAAGAGATAGATAATATCGTTAAGGCTATTCAGTTAGGTGCAGTTTCCGAAAGTTTGATGAAAAAGTTAAACGAACTTGAATCGCAAAAACGACTATTTGAAGAAGAACTAGAAAAAGAGAAAATAAAGATGCCTATATTAACGGTAAAAGAGTTCAAAATGGCGCTATTGCATTTTAGAGAGATAGACGTTTCAACGACAAAAGGCAAAGCAAAACTAATTGATACGTTTATAAACAAGATATTCGTTTATGACGATAGAGTAAAGATACTTTACAACATACACGGGAAAGAAGAGAATATAACACTAGAAGAATTAGAAAGTTCGAATATAGAGCAATACGCTCAGCCATCTTGCACTTACAAAAAAGCTATAAGTAGCAAAAAAGACGAGATTTATTTTGGTCTCGTCTTTTTTATTCGTTAAAAACTGCATAAAACAGTATAATACGGAATAATTATTCACTCAAAAAGTTGGACAAAAATGTTACAATTTAGAGCTGTTATTTTGCGATTTTCCAGAATATATAGGATTTGAACTGAATCTTTGATTTTAGAAAGCAAAACTGATTGAAAAAATATTAATTTTATGCTATAATAAAGTTAATTAAAATTAAAAGAGTAAATTAAGGTTTTGCATTTCGTAAAAATATAAAAAGAAAAAAGGGTATTCTATGAAAAAACAATTACTTTTTATATTAGTTCTTTTATTATTTTTTTGTCAAGCGTGTAGCGTCCCCTCGAATAACGATAACAAGGAAGTAGTAATTGATGGAATTGAGTATCATTTGTATGACTATGATGACGAGCCGTATTATTATGTTTATCAGGCACAAAACAAAAACATTACGTCAGTAGCTATAGAAGAATGTATTAACGGATATCCCGTAAGAAAAATAGGTCGAGACGATTCAGGGTGGTTAGTTTCTCCTTTTGAGAATTGTACTAATTTAACGACGATTAGCATTCCTAATACTGTTCAAGTTGTTGGGAATAGTGCCTTTGAGGGTTGTTCTGCACTTGAAACTATAAACTTGCCAAATTCTGTTGAAGTTATATATAGTTCTGCCTTTGAAAGATGTTCCTCATTAAAATCTATTGTAATTCCTGATGCTGTCGAAGTAATAGGTTATGCTTGTTTTGAGTTTTGTAGTTCTTTGGAAAGTATTACAATGCCTAAAAATCTAAAAGAAATTTCTTGGCACGCATTTGAAGGGTGTTCAAGTTTAAAAGAAGTTCAATTACCAGATGGAGTTTTATCAATAGGGAAAAGAGCTTTTTTAGATTGCACTTCACTCGAAAAAATTATATTGCCTGATTCAATTACAACGATGGAGAAGATGGCGTTTTGGGGATGTGAAAATTTGAGAGAATTCAAAATACCAAGAGGGATAGCTGTGATTTCGGAGTATTTAACGTTTGATTGCGCGAAGATGGGCAAAGTTTATATTCCTAAAAGTGTAACAAAAATTGAAAAATCGGCTTTTGGGTTTAATAGTTCTCGTTATGTGCCACAAATCTATTACGAAGGAACAAAAGAAGACTGGAATCGAGTTGTTGTAGAAGAAGATAATAGGCAGTATACTTATTTGGATAATTTTATTTTTAATGCAAAATGGTAAGACTCAATTTTTAAGAATCGCGTATCTGTTGTTTATTAATTTATACAAATTGAATATTAAATGACAGCTATTTTATGAAGGAAAGCCAACAAAAGAAAACACTCATCAAACGATGGGTGTTTTTCTTTTGCCGTCGGTCACCCGACGGAGATGAACTATCCGAGCAACACGTTGTGTTGCGTCGTCGACGCTCGTCCGTTCACTTCGTTCACTACCGAGGGCTACACTACGTTTCGCCCGAGTCTTACAGACGAAGAAAGTCGGTCGTCCGTCATATGATGGGCAGTCTTTGATTGACGAGGACTCCGTAGAGACAGCGTAGGAGCGACTGTCAGGGGGAGCCACATACAAGGTCAAATTTGTCTAG
>JAEIGA010019396.1_pt1 | contig 10370 bp, 8 predicted proteins | sample 9270691 | NCBI WGS metagenome assembly JAEIGA01 (sample SAMN17057246, study PRJNA624740) | gut metagenome | biome: biome; isolation source: fecal sample | host: Bos grunniens | place: China: Xizang | collected 2019
AACTTTTCATAAAATCTCCTATAAGAACTTTGTGAGAAAAATTTCAATTTTTAGAACAACTTCTTAGACGCAATTTCGCAACGCTAGTGAGAAATTGCAATAAAAATCACAAGTTTGCAGAGCAAACTTTCACATTTTCATTCTATATCTCGATGATTTTGCTGTCAACAAAAAAACTATGTATAGAATATAGTACAAAATGGGTAATCTCAATACAAATCCTTATGGCACTCTTTGAATGTAAGTTGCTTTCGGAATGATAATTATTTCTACACGACGGTTTTGAGCTCGGCCTTCTGGAGTTGAATTATCTCCGATAGGGATAGTTCCTCCGTAGCCTTTGTAAGAGAACATACTTCTATTCATTCCTCTATCTACAAGTTGATTGATGATAGTTCCAGCTCGTTCCACAGAAAGATTCATTTCTCCGATTGGTTTTCCAACGCTTGCTGTGTGACCTTCAACCATAATTGTAAATTCATTATTTTTTGTAATTTTGTAAAGTTCTTCGTAAATTGCATCGAGTCTGTCTTTTTCTTCTGGCAAAATTTCACTTGAATCGGCAACGAATTTTACATCCTGAATTGAAATTTGAATTCCTTTGTAAGTATCGGTGATTTCAACATCTGGGATTTTTCTTTCGTAAAAGAAATTTTTTGTGTCGCGGTAAATTACATAGTAAGATTCATCTTTTTCTGGCGCACCAACTGAATAAACAAGTTGTTCTTTATCCAACAAAATGATAACTCGGCCTTGTTTTAATAATTCTCGGTTTTCTTCCAAAGAAAGAATTTTCAAGGCATCTTTATTTGAAATTACTGGGTCTGTTCTGTTAATTCCAAAGATTTTTTTTGCAGTAATTCTAAGTGGGTCGTTTCCGATTCTGTCGCGATAAAGATTTTCGTCGCTACTCCAATGATAACTTACAACTCCGTAATCTTTTGCAGTTGAGCTATTTTCGATGTTTTTTTCATAAATTAGTTCCATATCTTCGTTCCAAACTTTTGGAAAAAGACAAGGATTTCCTGTTGAAGTTACAAATTCACCTTGAACTGGCAAAATTCCTCGAGCATCAATAATGATTCCAGTGTAAACTCTGGAAGCGGTTTTTTCTATCGGAGCATTTGGTTTGTACGGAAAACTATGTTTTACCAACTTTGAAGAAATATCGTTTAGTTTTATCGAATGATTGATAATGATTCTATCATTTTTTCCTGAATAAACTGATGAAGATTTCTTTCCGTCTTGGATAATCTTAGTAATTTCTTCTAATGATAAGGAATCTTGTAAAATTGTATCGCCAAGTTTTTTTGAAGAATCAACTGGTAACGATAGTAATGGGTCTTTTATCAATTCGGGAATTTTTGAATCCAATATTGTGTTTGCAGCCCCTCGACCTGACGGTAAAATTATATCGCTTTGTGAAATATTTAGTTCTGCAGTTGAGAAAAAGGCTGGCTTTGTCCAGTCAACTGTACTTTGCGAACTTGCTTGCTGCGAAAAAAGATTTATATTAACTAATAAAATAAAACAAATAAAAAAGAATGATTTTTTCATAAAACTATTAAAAGTTCCTCCGAGATTTAATGCGCGAGGATGTTCAAAAGTTACAAAAATTTGAAAGACCTCATTCTATTATCGGCACTTTTATGCTAGAACCTATACGCAAAATATCATCAATTTTCATATTATTTTCTTCTGCAAGAACTTCAACTTGAACATTGTACTTTAACGATAAATTCCACAAGGTGTCTTTTTCGGTAACTTTATGCGTTCCGTTAAATACAACTTTTTCTGGTTGTTTTGCTCCAGTGAATTTTGCCACATCTTTTATGGCTGGAATCATAAGTTTTTGTCCAATTTTGATGATTGTTCCATTTATTTTGTTTACTCGCTGAATTTCTGTAACTGGAATTTCGTAATGTTTTGAAAGTGCGTACAAAGAATCCCCTGATTTTACTGTGTAAACATGATATTTTATCAATGGAAGATTTGAACTTTCTAAAAGATTTTTTACTTCCTGTAATTTTTCTTGAGGAACACGCAATTTGTAAGTTGTGTCAGGTGGAGTTACATTATAAAAAAGCGAAGGATTGTAAAAAGTTAAAAGTTCTTTTTCTATATCAGATTTTTCTGCTAAAATTCCTAAATCGATTGAACGATTTACAGAAATTTCTTCAAAAGTTACGCTGTTATCAGTTTGCAAATTTGGTTCTGGAAATTCTAAACCGTATTTTTCTTTGTTCTCTAAAATTGTACAAATAGCGATAAATTTTGGAACATAATTTTTTGTTTCAGCTTTTAAAAATCCATTGTTTGCTAAATACCAAAAATCAGATTTTCCAGCTTTTTTGATAGTTCTGTTAATTGCTCCAAGTCCGCAGTTGTAGGCTGCTAAAGCTAATTCCCAACTTCCAAGATAATCGTAGTTTTCTTTTAATTTTTTTACAGCGGCATTTGTGGAAAGCCAAGGATCTTTTCTTTCGTCCATCCAAGTATTTACGCGAATATTGAAAGGCGCAATACTGTTTTTCATAAATTGCCATATTCCGTAGGCACCAGATTTTGAAAGAGCAGAAATTTTGTAACTTGATTCAATTACAGGTAGATATTGTAATTCTTGTGGCAAATTATTTTCTGCAAGAACTTTTTGAACATAAGCGCGATATTTTAAAGATTCAGTCATTACAGAATTTAGCCAATCTTTTGCAAAATTGCTTGTGTATTGTTCAATTTGTTTTTGCACCAAAGGATTTTTACTGTAATCTTTGTTTAGAATCAATTTTTTTTCAATTATTTGAGAAGTAGCATTTTCTTGTTTCAAATTATTTTCTTGCTGAAGGATTTTTACTTCTTGCTCTGAATTATTTTCTTGATTTGTAATTTCAGTTTCTGTAACAAGATTTTCTGAATTATCAATTTCTTGACAAGTTAAATTTCCTAAAAAAATAAAAATCAGCAAAATAGAGAAGATTTTTTTGAGAATCGTTTTATGTGTAAAAATTTGTTTCATTAAAGTTTCTCACCAAAATAAATTCCAGCCCATTCCCATCTTCCGTGGATTTCTGGGTCAAGTGGAAAGTTTACTTTTCTAAAGTATAAATACCAAAGATTGATGTATTGACTCCATCCAGTTGTTCTAAGATATGCTTCATTTGGATTTGAAGATTCATCAAGTTTTGCAGAATATCGAATTCTGTTTCCTCGCATGTAATCTTTCATAGAGAAGATTTTTTGGCTGTTTGTATCTGTTTCTTCTTGCTTCCATGACATAGCAAAAAAGTTTACTTTAGAACGATATTTATCAAGTAAAGTTGAACTATATCGGGAAATTGCATTTTTTACAGCTTTTTCTAAGGCTTCCAAACTTTCAAAAGTCCAATCTTTTGGTGAATTGTTAAAGTCAATTAATTTTCGGGCTCGATTGTACGCATCTGGAATTCCTGCAATCTGAATTGTTGTTGCATCAGGGCGTTCCAAAAACAATGAGTATGTATTCAATGCTTGTTCCCAGTCTCCGATTTTTTCATACTCGATTGCTTGTCTCATGTAAAGTTCTGTTATGTTAACTTCATCAGGAAATCTTGTAATCAACTGGTTAAAATAGTATATTCTATTATCAGAGGATGTACTGATTTGAATTAAGTTTTGCAAACACAAAACATGAACGGATTTTCCTTTTACAAGTAAGTCGTCGTAGTTTTGAATAATTCTGTCAAAGTAATATTCTGCAACTGAATCTGCGTTTTCTTGCATGTATGTGTAAGCTGTTAGAAGTAGCCAATAAGAGTTATATGGATTTTCAGGATTTTTTTCAACAAAATCTGTAAGGAAAAGAATTAAACTTTGATTATCATTTTGGTATCTGAAAGAATCTGCAATTTGATTTATAATTGAAAACGAACTTTGCGGATTTGATTTTTCTTTTTCCAAAAGAGTAAATAATTCTTTTTGATTTTTGCTTATTGATGATTCTTGTGTGCAAGAAAATGCAAATAAAATATATACACAAATAGCAAAAAATGATATTTTATTAAGATGTAGCATAATTGCATTATAATAAATCTAATTGATAAATTACAAGGATAAATAATGAAATTTTTGAATAAAAATATTAAAATTAATATAGTTCTTGTTATAGGACTTTTATTGATATTTACAGGTATTCTTTTGTTAACTGGATATTTTGCAAAAAATCCTCAAAGTATTTTTTTGTTTAGAGGCGTAATTCTATTTATTCTTGGTGCTTTTATCTTATTTGTTGAATTATTAAACTCTTCAAAAACTTGGTTGATGTTTATTTCTATGGTGTTAATGTTGATTTCTGTTATCATAGGAATGATTGATGTTGGTTTTTTGCCATATTCAGTAAAAAATATTTGGCCTTCATTCATAATTATTTTTGGTTTTGGATTAATTTTCTTTTCATTATATAAAGATAAAAAGATTAAAGCGATATATTTAATTCCAGCATTAACAATTATCTTTTTTGGTGTATTTTTTATGCTTTTTTCTATTGGTATTATAAAAACAAGTTTTGTTTCTATTGCTAGTAAGTTATGGCCACTTTTATTTGTTTTATGTGGCGGCGCTTTAGTTACATCATATTTTATCCAACATCACAATTTAATAAAGCAAGATAAAGTTAATAACAACGAGGATTCTGAATGATAAAATTAAGAAGCACAATATTCTGTGTTGCTTCAATATTATTAATTTTCTCATTTTCTTGTAAGTCTGTTCCAGAGGTTGAGACTTCTGTTCCTGTTGAAGTTACACCTGTTTCGCCACCGTTAGAAGAGCAAGCTGTTCAACTTACAGTTCCTGTAATTCCACCAAAGCCTGAAAATTTAGGAAACTTTCCCGATATAAAAAAATCTACATTAAATTTAATTGAAAAAGGAACTTTGTCCTCGTTAAAAACTGCGGCTTCAGAATTACGAAGTCCTGACCAAGTTTATAATAATCAACAAATTATTTTATTAAATGTTATTTCTGGTATTATGAGCATAGTTTACCCATCGGAAAAACTATCTTGGCCAATACCTCCTGTTGATTTTGAAAATAATTATACTGCAGCGTTAAATTCTGCCAAAAAAGGTGTTTATGATTTTAGTGTAGGAACTTCTGATTTTTTAGAATTGACACTTCCTTCTTTGGTTTTGATAACTGCACCTTCGTTAAAAAATTATTATCAAGAATCGGAAACTTCGTTAAAAGAAGCCTTATCTCTTTATAGCGATTCATTTTTGGCAAATTATTTGTTAGCTTTGCTTTTTTACAGACAAAATCGTGATTTTGAAGCGATGCAATTTTTTGAAAAAGCTTATTTAATTGACGATTCTTGTCTTACAATGAATCAAGTTTACGCAAATTGTTTAATAAGAAATAATGAGAATGAGTTAGCTGATAAAATTTCAAAAAAAATTATTCAAGAAAATCCTGATAATACAGAGATGTTAAAAGTTTTAGCGATTTCAAGCTTTAATTCAGGAAATTTACAAGCTGCCGAACAATATGTTATTCGTGTGTTACAACAAGAACCCGATAATATGGATTTTATTTTGCTTCGTGCAAAAATCCTCATGAAAAAAGGTGAATATCTTAATGTTTCATCTTTGCTTGATGTTTATGCTAGAAATGATAACACAAATAAAGATTATCTTTTGTTAAGAGCTGAATTACAACGAGATTGGAATAAAAATATTTCATCTGCATCTAGTACAATGCAAATAGCGTTAAATCTTTATCCTGATGATATTGATATTTTACTTATGGCTGCTTCAATTATGGCAACTTCAAGGCAAAAAATTGGGCAAAGAACATTAAAAGATGTTTTGGATACAATTTTGCAAAAAGAGCCAGAAAATGCACAAGCTCAAGAACTTTTAATATCAGAATATATCAATTCAGAAAATTGGAATGATGCTTATAATTTAAGTTCTACATTGATAAACAAAAATAATTACTCTACAGAAATTTTGCTTCAACATATTAAAAGTTGTATTCAAATGGGCTTGGCCAGTGAAGCTAGAAATTCAATAAATTTATTAAAAACAATGAAAATCGAATCTTCACTTTTAGAACTTGCAACCGTTCAAGTTTTAATTGCAGAAGGCAAAAAAGCTGAAGCTTTCAGTTTGATACAAAGAGCAATTTCAATTTATTCTGGAAAAGCAAAAAGTGATTTTTATTACGAAAAAAGCCGAATTTCAGCAAATGAAGAAGAAAAACTTTCTGATTTGCGTTTATCTTTGACAGCAAATCCTCGAAATCCAGATGCTTTGTTTTCACTTTACAAATATTATTTTGATAAAGCTGATTATCGCAAAGCGCAATATTATTTACGCCAAGTTGTTGCTCTCAATCCTGAAAATTCAAAATTAACTGAATTAAATGCTCAATTAGATTCTCTAATAAAATAAATTTTAATTGCGTACTCTCAAAAAATCTGTTAAAATGTATTCAAATCATTTTTTGATTAAATCGTTTTTTAAGGAAAATAAAATATGAAAGAAATTGTTTCTGCTTTTTTAGGACGACACGGATTTAGCCCTGTTGGTTATGACATCAATACAGTTATTGACGGTCTTTTATACGATATGAAAGAAGGCTTGAAAAATGGAACAGGAAATCTTGATTCTATGTCAGCCGCACAAGATATGATTCCAACTTGGGGAATGCCACCAGCAGAATCTCCAAAAAATGAAACAGTTATCGTTATTGATGCAGGAGGAACAAACTTCCGTTCTTGTTTGGTAACTTTCGATGCAGAAGGAAAACCATCAATTAGCGAACTTGAAAAAACTTCAATGCCTGGAATCGAAAGAGAACTTTCTAAAAAAGAATTTTTTGATGCTATCGCAAATAATCTTGAACATTTAAAAAATAAAGCAAGTAAAATTGGATTCTGTTTTTCTTACGCAATGAGAATTACTCCAGATGGTGATGGCGAAGTTCTTCACTTTTCAAAAGAAATCAAAGCAAAAGAAGTTGAAGGCTCACTTGTTGGAAAATGCTTAAGTGATGCTTTGGTAGAACACGGCTGGAATCGTCCAGAAAAAATCACTTTGTTAAATGATACAACTGCTGCTTTGTTGGCAGGTGCTTCTTCTCCTACAGGCGGAGTTTCATACAGTTCTTATGTTGGATTTATTCTTGGAACAGGAATGAACGGTGCTTACATCGATTCTGACCCAATCGCAAAAATCGCAGGTCAAAAAGATTCAAAAGGAAATTCTGCACCAGAAAGTCAAATCGTTGTTTGCGAATCTGGAAAATTCAACAAACTTCCTCGTAGTGAATTTGATATCGAATTTGATAAAAACGCAAACACACCAGGACTTTATGTAATGGAAAAAATGTGTTCAGGTGCTTATCTTGGACCAGTTTCTTTAATTGCGTTAAAAGCTGCTTGTAAAGATGGATTGTTCTCAAAATCAGTTGCTGATGGAATTAACTCACTTTCAAAACTTGAACTTATCGATGTTGATAAATTCTTGTACAAACCATTTAACGATGAAACTGTTTTAGGTGGAATTTTGAAAAATGGAACACAAGATGATAGAGATATCGTTTATTTAATTTTGGACGCTTTTGTTGAACGCTCAGCAAGATTATCAACTGCAATTATTTCTGCTGCAGTTATCAAAAGCGGAAAAGGTACAAAACCTTCTTTGCCAGTTTGCGTTTCTTGTGACGGAACAACTTTCTTCAAAACTCACAATCTTCAACCAAGATTACGGGGCTATTTGAACGAAGTTTTAACAGTTCAACGAAATCTTTATTTTGAAATTGTAGCAATCGACACACCAATTACTTTAGGTGCTGCAGTTGCTGCTGTATAATTATTGACTTGAAAATCGAGTAAAGATATACTAGAAATACAGTGTATCTTTACTTTGATTTTATTTTTAGGAGAACTTGTGTCACGAAGTAAAAGTTTAGGCAAAACAATAGTTTTATTTTTTTTAGTAATTATTCTCATCTTAATTGGATTGTTATGGTTTGATTATCTTGGAGTAGTTAATGCAAAATCTCTGTTTGCGCCTGTATATAAACTATTTGGTTTATCGCCTCAAACATCAACAACTATTACACAACCAGATCCTGAACTTATGTCTGATTTAGAAGATGATAGATTAGAAAAAAGATTAGAAGCTTTAGAAATCCGTTCTCAAGAATTAGATAAGCGCGAAGAAACATTAAAAAAATTAGAAGAACAGAACCTCCAAATTTCTCAAGAATTAGAAGATTTAAGAAAATCTCAAGAAGAAAGAGAAAAAACATTCAACAATACAGTGAAAAAGTACGATGATAGAGAAGTAAACATCGTGCAAAATGCAAAGAATTTAACAGGTATGCCACCTGAAAATGCGGTTGCTATCTTAAACGCAATGGAAGATCAAGATGTAATCGATACATTGCGCAAAGTTGAAGAAATTGCTCAGGCTGAAGGAACAACTTCAATGGTTGCTTATTGGATGTCATTGATGCCAGCAGACCGAGTTGCAGTAATTCAACGAAAAATGGTAAGTAAACCAAAAACTTTGCAGTAAAAAAATCTCGCGGTGTTTCCATTTCAGGAGGTTAGCCATGCAGGCATTGAACCTTCGTCTTGAATCAGTTGCACCGCAAATTCAAAGTGCAGAACCAAGAACATCTCAAGGAGCGAGCAGTTCTTCTCAGGACGAATCTTCATTTGAAGTTGCATTACGCAAAGCTCAAAAAGAATTAGATGAATCATCTTCATCTGATAAAAAAATTGAGAGTGAGCAAAAAGCAACTCAACCCACCACGGAAGGAAAAAACGAAGAAAATTCTCAAGAAAAAGAACAGAAACTTTCTGTAAAAGAAAATCTATTTTCTGAAGAAGATTTATTGTTGTCTTTAGAAAATGTTACAGAAGTAGATGAAGTTATGCCTAACGAAAATTTAGGTAAATTCACAGTAAATCTTGAATCATATTTGATAAATTCAGAAGAGGGCGCAAATTTAGCTGAAAATTCAGAAGAAATTTTGCCAATGGATTTAGAAATTGAAAATATGGATTTAAAAGATTTAGTTTTAAAAACTTCACCAGAAAATTCAAAATCAGAATCTTTGGTTGAGAATTTAGAATTAGTTTCAAAAGATGAAGAAGAACTTTCTTTGGAAAAAGATAAATCTCAAGAAGATTTATTTGCTATGTTAACTGGTCAAGTTGAAACATCTAAAACTACAGAAGTTCAAGATTTATCAAATTTGGCACAAGAAGAAGTTGCAACAGAAGTTTCTTTTGAGTTTTCAAAATCAGAAAAGTTGGATTCTAAAAAGAAGCAACCTGTAATTTCTGTTATTGATGAAAGAACTTCTATTGATGATGCGTCAAATTCAGTTTTTGCAAAAGACCAGGGAAATTTTGTTACTTCAATTACTCAAACAAGTGATAATTCGGCACAGATGTCAATGAATCTTACTCCGAATGGTCAGCAAAATATTCAGTTTGAGGGAACAGTTAACACAAATTTAGTTCAAAATTCGAATTTTTCTGCAATGTTATCTTCAGAAATTCAAAATAATGCTTACGAATTTGTAAAAGCAGGTTCAATGGTACTAAAAGATAACAACAGCGGAACTATCAATTTAGTTTTGAATCCAGACGAGTTAGGAAGCGTTAAGATTCAACTTGAACTTTCCGACAAGTTAATTGCAGGTAAAATCGTAGTTGCTACAAAAGAAGCTTACGATGCATTTAAATCAAGTATGGATGCTTTAAAACAGGCTTTTAATACAAGCGGTTTTGAAACTTCAGGTTTTGATTTGTCTTGGTCTGGAAGCAGTAAAGAAAATTCTTCAAATTTTGATGATTCAAGAAATTTTCATGGTTTCGATTATGAAAGAAATTTGTCAGAATATGTTGAAGATTCTTACGGAATGGAATTAGTTAGAGATACAATCGCGTATGGTTCATCTCTAGTTAATATGATGGCGTAAAAAAAATAATTTTTTACGAAAGTTTTATTTCTGTTTGTCGATAAGTATTGTACAAGAGAAATTTTTTAGAGGGTGTGTTATGAATATTAATACTACAATGAGTGCTACTGAAAAGTTACAAACACAAAATGCAGTAAACTCATTCAACAAAAGTATTGCAGTAAACGGGCGTACAGCAAGTCAGGAATTGGGCAAGGATGATTTTTTGAAATTATTGTTGGCTCAGCTTTCCAACCAGGATCCAACAAGTCCAATGGAAAATACTCAGTTTATTGCTCAGATGGCACAGTTCTCATCTCTTGAGCAGATGACAAATATGAGTACAGAATTTACTAAACTTGCTAATATGTTAAATTCATCAGAAGCAGTTAATGTAATTGGTAAAACAGTTGATA
>JAEIGA010019397.1_pt1 | contig 10370 bp, 8 predicted proteins | sample 9270691 | NCBI WGS metagenome assembly JAEIGA01 (sample SAMN17057246, study PRJNA624740) | gut metagenome | biome: biome; isolation source: fecal sample | host: Bos grunniens | place: China: Xizang | collected 2019
ATCCAAGAAAACCAATACGAATCGAAATCTTTATTGAAAATTCGGTTTATGAAAAAGAATATAAAAATGTTGGCAAAGCAGCAAGAAATATTGCTGCAGGAATTTTGAGACGTAAGGATTATACGAAGGAAATTAAAAATCTAAGCTATTATGCATACAATATTGTTGGCAGTAATTTGCCAGAATTTGAACAGCTTAGAATCATTAAAGAAAATGGCTTTAAAACAATACCGTATATAGTCGAAACTCATCAAAATTTATGTGATGTTGCTTTTAATAATATGAAAAATTTTGTTGAAAGTCACAATGCTCCAACAGATGGTGCAGTAATCAAATATGGTAAAGCAAATGGCCTTGAAAAATTTGGTAGTACTGCACATCATCCAAATAACATGGTAGCTTTTAAGTTTGCATCTGAAGTAAAAAAAACAATTTTAAAAGATGTTATTTGGCAACCGGGAAAAGAAAAATATACTCCTGTAGGAGTATTTGAACCGGTTACTCTTGGCGGATCACTTATTACTAGAGCAAGTCTTCATAATATTAATATTATTAATAAGCTTGATGTTGCTATTGGTTCTGTTGTTGGTGTAACTCTTAAAAATGAAATCATTCCTCAAATCGTTTCTGTTAAGAACGAAGAAGAGAGTGAAAGAAAAGCAATAAAAATCATTGAAAAATGTATTTATTGTGGAACAGATATTGAAATTAATGATTCAATGGAACCTGTATGCAAAAATCCTGATTGTGAAATGAAAATCATTAGCACTATCAGCAAACTTGTAAGCAAAGAAGGTTTAAATATTGTTGGTGTATCTGACGCAACAATTAAAAGCTATGTTGAATCAAACAAAGGAATCACTCCTTTTGATTTCTTAAACATTGACAAAGAAGGATTGAATAAAATTGGTTTTACCGAATCCGCCACAAAAATGTTAAAAGAAATCAAAACTAAAAGAACCACTACATTACCAAAATTTATTTATGCGTGCAACATTGATGGTATCGGCGAAGTTGCTGCTAAGAATATTTCTGAAAAATTCAATAATGATTACAATAACTTTATTGAAAACTTTGAAAAGACTGGTAAAGAAATTGATGGTATTGGTCAAGTAATGTATGACAATATCGTAAATGCACTTGAAAGAATTAAAAAGAATTCAGAATATGTAAAATTTAGTAACGTAGAAACTACAAAGAAAACTAACTGTATTATATTCTCTATTACTGGCACACTTAAAAAATCACGCTCAGAAATAGCTAATGATATTGATCAAGCTGGACATATATTCTCCGACAATATCACAAAAAAAGTTAATTATCTTGTAGTTGGCGATAATGTCGGAGAATCTAAGTTAACAAAAGCTAATAAGTACGGCATTAAAATTATTAAAGAAGAAGAGCTTTATGACTTATTGAAAAATGAAGAATAAAAAGCATAAAGAAGAAACAGACTACACGATCTTTAAAGCGTCTACAGTGTGTTTCATTGTTTTTGCAGCAGTGGAAATAATGAAACCTGGGGCACTTACAACAATAAATCTTATAAGTTCTGCCATAAAAGGACTTACGGTTGGTATTTGTGTAGATATTATTCTTAACATATTTTAGGAGTTAACATATATGAAAGAAAAAATTTCTGCACTCGGAGAACAAATAGAAGTTATTTCAGGACTTCTTATTGACGCTCAAAAAGAGTTCACAAAATATAGCAAAATTCTTTCTAATTGCGATTGTGAAGAACAAGATTACTTGCATGAGATTGAATTTAGCAATTTATCAAGAACTGAAAGAAACAATATCTTTAAAAAAATCAAAAACGTAAGAAAGTTACGTAGAGATACAAAAGATATTTTAGATCTTTTAGACCCATGTGTTCGTTTTATGAAAGACAATACAAGACATGTACAACAATTTGAACAACTTGGTGCTAAAATCAGAGCATTAAAAGTAGAACAAAACAATAGAATCTATTTTCCTAACAGAGTAACAGATTTAAAACTTGTTACATCTCAAAACCTTAATATTAAGGTTAATAAGGAAGGTAAATGTTATCAAGTAGATGAAAACGGCAAACCAAGTATGAAACATTCTAAGAAAAAAAGAAGTTAATACTTGAAAGAATATGCGCCGTTACATGTACATGATACATATGGTTCTATTGGAGACAGCATATTAAGAATCTCTGATTATATAAATAAAGCCAAAGAACTTGGAATTAATAATCTTGCTCTTACAAATCATGGTTCAATGTCTACGTATTTTGAATTTTATCTTGAATGTAAGAAAAATAATATTAATCCAATAATTGGTTGCGAAATTTATTTATGCGACGATAGACAAGTTCGTAATAAAGTTAAAAATAAATATTTTCATCTGGTTTTACTTGCGAAAGATTATGATGGGCTAATAAATCTAATTAGTATTCATAACGATGCGCATGAAAATATGATTGGTGGCAAACCAAGAACTGATTTAAATATATTATCTAAATATTCTAATGGGTTAATCTGCTTAAGCGGATGTCTTGCGGGGCCTATTAGTAAAAACTTTCTTAATAACGATAAAGATAAACTTATTTGTTATGTAGAAAAATTAAAAGAAATATTTAAATCTGATTTGTATTTTGAAATTCAACCAGGTAAATTTTCAGAACAAATCAAATGTAATGATATGCTTGTTAGATTAGCAAAGAAACTTCATATAGGTACAGTTCTTACTAATGACATTCATTACTTAAATAAAGATGACTATCTTGCTCATGATTATCACATAAAATCAATAAGAAAAAAGTCATATTGTGCGCCAATGATTTATCCTGATAAATGTTACTATTTTATGTCTCCAAAAGAGCTATATTTTGCAATTAAAAGAACAAGAATAGTAACAGATACCATAGTTGAAAAAAGTATCAAAAACACAATGAATATTGCCAAAAAATGCAACATTTCTTTAGATGTAAAGAATATGAATATTGCATATAAAGATGTGATTGATGGAGATAATTTTTTGGAAAATATATGCAACCAAAAATTAAAAAAAAAAAAACTTAGATGAAAAACATAAAACAAGACTTAGTTACGAACTTGATATCGTTAAAAAATTAAATTTCAGCAATTATTTTTTAATCGTAAAAGACATAATAGATTTCTGTGATAAAAATGATATTCCAAGAGGTCCTGGTAGGGGTAGCTGCTGTTCAAGTATGATAAGTTGGCTACTGGGAATATCCACCTTAGATCCGGTCGAATATGATTTAATGTTTGAAAGATTCTTGTCATTAGACACAAAAGAATATCCAGATATAGATTTAGACATAGGCGAAAGACGCGAAGAAGTTTATAGTTATATAGCCAATACATATGGCAAAAATAATTGTAGACTTGTATCTACATATAATACAAGAAAAGCAAGAAACGCCATCAAATCTTCCTGCAGCATACTTGGATACGGCTTTGAATTAGCTAATGAAATATCTGAACTAATCCCTGAGTATATATATAATGAATTGGATTCCAAAAATACAACCGTGACAATCCAAGATGCGTACGCCAATATTAAAACACTTCAAATTTATTTAGATAAATATCCAAATCTAAAACGCATCTCACAATTAATTGAAGGATATCCAACAAGTATATCTACTCATCCAGCTGGAATAGTAATAAGTCCTAAAAATATATCAAATTTATACCCAATAATAAATAAATCATCTGATGTTGAAATTAGTTCAATGTCTTATAAATTTATAAATAATTTATCAAGTATGAAGTTTGACATACTAGCACTAAACTATTTATCAATACTTGATAATACAATGAAAGACCTTAAAATTGATGATAGTCAAATAAACACAGACTATGAATCAAATAAAAAGGTATGGGAAGAAATTGGATCTAAAAACACAACAGGACTTTTTCAGATATCTTCAAACATATATAAAAATGCAATGCCTTTATTAAAACCAAAAAATATAAAGGAATTGGCTAATTGTCTTGCCTTACTTAGGCGGCCAAGCATCTTATCAAAAACAGACAAGGAATATATTAGTATTTTACGAAAAGAAACTAAACCAGAAAAACTCCATAGTGTATACTGGGAAGCCACCAGTAATACCTATGGAGTTTTGATTTATCAGGAACAAGTTTTAAAGATTTGTAATAATATTGGTTTTTCTAGTACAGATTCATATAAAATAATGAAACTTATATCTAAAAAAAATACCGGGCAATTAAATTGGTACAAAGACAAGTTCTTTGAATTATGCGCCAATAAAAATATATCCGAAGAAGTTTCTAATAAAATGTGGAGTAAGTTAGTAAACTCCGGAGAATATATATTTAACATGGCACATGCTTTAAGTTATGCATTCTTATGTTATAAAAGCGCTTACTTAAAAGTGAATTATCCTATTCACTTTTTAGCAAACTTATTAACTAAAGAATATTGTGGTCAACATAAAGAAAAAACAATAAATGATTTGATTTCAGAATGCAATAGATTAAATATCAAAATACTACCTCTAAAGATTAATAAATCTAAATGGGAATTTACCGTAGAAAACGGCTCAATAAGAGTTGGATTTTGCGCTGTAAAAGGTATTGGTAAATCAATGTATGAATCAATTAATACAAATAGGAAAATTGATCTTGAATCTTTTATATTGAATCAAAACAAAATTCCTAAAAAAATATTAATGATACTCATAGCATGTAAAGCATTTAATGGAACAAAAAAAGAAAATCTTGAAAAATATAACCTGATAAGAAACGAACAGTTAGACGGGACAATAAAAATAGGAACCAATAAATCTTTTAATATGTTTGCAAATGAAAGACATGTAAATAAAATGATTTATGGTTCAGATTTCATGTTTAAGGAGTAATTATATGAGCATTAGCTTAAGAGAAGTAGTTTCACGCTACGATACTCATTTTGATAACAATATAAATAAATATAATGCCCTTCCGTTAGACACTGTTAAGTATGAAGTCGTTAGCAAGCTTTTTGAGCTTGCTAACGTGCTTAAACTTAACGAGGCAAACGTTAAAAACGATAGAATTTTAGAAATTCTTGGAAGAGCAACTACAACAATTTATACAGCTGAATCAGTTCAAATAATTGTCGAAGAAATTGATAGACTTTTTGGATATGAAATTCAAAACGCAATTAGAATCAATTCAAGAACACATGGATTTGATTGGGGCTCAACACAAATACATCAATATATCGGATATAGATATGACACCATTAACGACACACATACCATTAGAGATAATAATCCTGAATATGATGTTTATGAAAAATTACTTAGAAGAACAATCGTTAATGGCAACAACAATGTAAACGTATTGTCAATTTCTAGCACAGAGATTAATAATTGTAATTATAGTTCTCAAGGCTATAACTTAATTAATGCATGGCGTAAAATTCATTCTGATGAACAAAATAGAAACAGATTGAAAGTATATAAACTTCTTAGTAGTTCTATTTCAAGCAACATTAAAATCAGTGATTTTGAATCAAGAAGATATGAAAAGATTTTGGCATGCAAAAACATTGATGAATTGAGAATATCTAAAACTTTTGATATTGCAATGTTAAATATCACAAGAAATATTGATTCAATTGATAAGTATGATTTAGCTAATTTATTTTCAATGGCAACAAGTAGAGTAAGAGAAGATGGTTTAATCGTAATTACTGCCACTGAAAAATTCATGCTTCACAAAGACTTATTGGATCTTTTGTTTAATTATACTTCTGACTATGCAGTATTTAAAGATACAAAAGAACAAAAGCAAGCTAAACGTATTTTGATCGTCGGTAAAAAGAAAGAAAAACGAAAAACAGATTATGTAAAAGCATTGGAATTCTATGTAAGATGTATTATTGAAATTGCATCTAAAGAAAAACAAGAAGGCATGCTTGAAAAAACATATGAACTTCCGAGATTAAATATTGATGATATTGTATTTAGATCAAAAACAATTTCTGAAGAAGAAGTATTAGAAATCTTAAATGTAAAAAGCAATATTGTTAAAACCGTAAGTCATTCCGTTATTAAAGGAATTGTTTATGGTGAACAACAAGAAGATAAAAAACCGTTGCTTCCGCCAAGCCCTGGACAACTTGGTCTTATTCTTGTTAGTGGCAAAATTGACGGCGTTGTTGACGAAGGTAACGGATATCAACATCTTATTAAGGGCAGCTGTAAAAAACATAGTTCACATAAAACAGATCAAATAGATAGCACACATAGACAAAGACATGAAACTCTTTCAAATACCACAGAAGTTGTAATGCTTTTGCCTAATGGAACTATTAGAAGATTGTTTTAAAATAGTATTCGACTTGTTATGGTCTACTATTAAAAAATATAGGAGGTAAAAACGTGGCTTTAGAACACAATCAACTCGCAAAGGTTATATGTACAACACATCAAAACCATGTAAGCTATGCTGACCAAGTTGTTTGGTATAATCACAATATATTATTTATGTCGGCGTATGGGCATAGCAACAATATCAATCTTATTAAGTTTAATAAGAAGACTGGGCCAAATTATACAAATGGTGTCTATATTTCAAATGATTTAGAAATAACTATTCCTGCTGAAAGTGGTTACCAAGAATCATTCCATGTTTACAAAAATGGTGAATATCACTATTGCAAAACAAAAGTAACAAGAATTCCGGATACTGATGTGTTTAGAATGATTGCCAGAAGAGAAGAAAATGTCAGAAGAGACGATAACAGAAGAGCAATGATGAATTGTATTATCCATATGAGATTACAAGACATCGTAAAATCAATGAATAACATCGACAAAAAAACGCTAGAAAATTCTTTAAGAACAAATGATTTCATTAGAAACAAAATTAGAAATTGCACTGTAGTGCATGATAAAGTGTTTGAATTGTTAAATAAAAATTGCTCTATTCCAATTTTGAGAGAATGGATTCCATACATCGTAAATACCAGTAGTATTAATCCAATTGATTTTCAAGATGTAAAAGCTTATTATGCTGATTTTGACAATGAAGATAATATTTATACCGTGTACTTTACTGCGCACGATAGCAATATTGAAAGAGCAGTTTGTGAAGGTCTTAGATCTAGACATATTAGCATTAATAACACTTATAATCCTAGTGAAGAAGCTTCTAATGTATATAATCTTACTTCTTATCTTGAACATTTTTCTGATCAACTTATTGAAAAAACTAACAATAAATTTAGAGCAGTTTTTGACCCTAATATTGATAGTTTTACAGAAAAAGAAAATAACTATTTTGACTACGCAGAATATTTTGGTAAATTAAAATTATTTAATGCACAAAAAAATGTTATTGCCGCAACCTCCAGAAGCTTAAATAAAAACAGATCTGCTTTTATTGTAGGTGAAATGGGTAGTGGCAAAACAGCTCTTGCAATTGCATCAACATATGTTAATAGCAAAAAAGACAATAATATTAACATTGTAATGTGTCCTGGCCACTTAGTGTTTAAATGGCAACGTGAAGTTGAAAGATTATATCCTGGAGCAACTGCTTATGTTATTGCTTCATTTGATGATCTTATTAAAATTAAAAGTAAACTTGATGATCCAAAACGAAAATATACTATTTTCTTAATCATCTCAAAAGATACTGCAAAAAGTAATTTTACCGAAAGTCCGTCTGTTATCTATGACAAAAATAATAATTCTTTTAGATGCCCTAGGTGTGGTAGCACATTGTCCAGTTTAACTGGCGTTGCAAGATTTAGTACTTATAGTAGTCATTCTATTCCAAAAGGTGTAAAAAATAATACAGAAAAACGTATCAACACTTATCATGATAAATACTCTTGGACTTTATTCTTGGAAAAGAATGCAGACAATAAAAGATGTAAATCAGATAAGCCAGAAAAATCTATGATTAAAGGCTATAATCTTAAAGATTATTATAAAACTCCTTATAATTTTACCAATACTGGTTGTAGATGTTCTTTGTGGGGCACATTTGATCCTAAAAATAGCAAATGGGTTAAATTCCCTGGCGTAGGTTTTATTCATGAAGACATGTTCCCGACAATTAAAAGATATTATAACGACCAAGTTACAATGAGAACTTTGTCAGATTCTCAAAAACGACTTTATACAAAAGCGTATAATGCAATTATCAAAATGGAAGAAGAAGGCAAGCCGTTACAAGTTGCACCTAAAAAATATAGTATTGCTAAATATTTAAGAGAAAAATATAAAAATAAAATCGATTACTTCATTGCAGACGAAGTACATCTTTATTCTTCTTCTAATAGTGCTCAAGCAAATGCATTTGGCGACATTGTAAGAGTAGCAAGAAAAACCATTGCGCTTACCGGTACTCTTCTTAATGGTTATGCACATGGTATTTATTATATTCTTTATCGCTTATATTCAAAAGATTTTGTGCAAAACGATTTTAAATATGAAAAATATATTAATTTCGTTGAAAAATATGGCGTAAAAAGAACTACAAATAAAGAAATTCTTGTTAATGGATACAATCCATATTGGAGACAAGACGGTACAACTACAAAGATATTGCCTGGTATTTCTCCTGAGCTTTTTACAAAGTTCATGATGGATAAAGCAGTATTTATTTCTCTTGAAGATATGTCTACTGGATTACCGAAATATACTGAAACTCCTGTATCAATTAAAATGAATGATGAAGAACGAGAAAAATATGAAGACGCAACTTCTTCAATAGCAGAAATTATTAACAATAATTCTGGCAATTCTACTAATATCGCTCTTCAAGCAGCACAAAAATTGAATCTTTATCCTGATCAACCTTTTGATGTTGAACCAATCTTCGACGCAAACGGCAAACTTGCTTATAGCTTTAAAGACATTCCTAAAACTACAAAAGAAAAATTAAATTATGTTTCTGAAAAAGATCTTGAAACATTAAAGATTACAAAGAAACATATTGAACGTGGCGAAAAAGTATTGATTTATGTGAGCTACGTAAACAAAACTGAATGCGTAGACAGATTAATTAAAATCTTTAACGTCGCAAATATTAAGGCATGTTCTTTAGAATCTTCTGTGGCAGCGAGCAAACGTGAAGAATGGATTGATAAAAAAGTAAAAGAAGGTTATGATGTTTTGATTTGTAATCCGTCTCTTGTTGAAACAGGTCTTGACTTATTGTCTTTCACTACAATTATCTTCTATCAAGTTGGTTATAATCTGTTTACCATGAGACAAGCCTCCAGAAGAAGTCTTCGCCTAAATCAGCCGAATGATGTAAATGTTTATTTCTTGTATTATGAAAATACCGCACAAGAATCAGTCCTGTCCTTAATGGCAAATAAGCTTCAAGCTGCGATGGCCATTGAAGGCAAATTCTCAGAAGAAGGTTTGAACGCAATGAGTAATAATGATAGTATTCTTACTCAAATTGCAGATTCTTTGGTTAAAAACATTGAACATAAAATTGATATTGGCGCATTTTCTTCTGGTATTGGCACACCTGAGGAAGATGACGGTACAAGATTTGAACTTGTTAATATTCTTGAAGAAAAGAAAAAGAACAAAATTAATTTCTCTTTCTTTAATAAGACTAATAAGAAAAAATTCAATTGTGTTAAACCTTCTGAATTCTTAAAAGCTGTTATAGGAGCATAATCATGACTAGTAATCACAAAGTAATCAAAACAAGAATCTGCTATGCAATGGTAGATATCAATGGCGATCCAATTGTTCAGGAAAAAGATGAACAAGTTAAGACTCAAAAAGAAGAAGAAATTACTAAAAAAGAGGAAGAGTAATTATGGCAAAATATTACAGAACCGTTGAAACAAAGGTAAGATACTATAAAGTAAATATAGACGACGAAAGTGTCGACACACTGTCTCTTCTTGAAGAGAATCTGGTTCAAGGGGAAGATTATTTTGGTGATGACAGCTTCTTTGAAATCGAATCTATTGATGATGAAGATCTCCAATATCTTGATGTAGATACAATGGAGTTCGAAAAAATCATCAAATAAAAAAGTTATTGACTTTTACCTTTCTTAATGAGATAATTAATTATAAGTAAAAAATAGCCAAACAACCGAAACAACTAAAATACTGTTAAAGTTGTTTGGCTATTTTTATAAAATGCCATTAAATGGCATAAGAAGGGTGAATATATGAAAAATTACAAATGGACTTTCTTAAAGCCTGATCTTGAAAAATTTAAACAGTTTCGGGAAAAAGGTGTAAGTGGTTTACTTGCAATGGTTGCTGTAAACAGAGGATTATCTTATGAAGATTTTAATAAGATAATGTCAGAAAATTTTACTGATTTTTGTTATGAGTATTGTGATAATATAGTTGGTTTAAATTCTGCA
>JAEIGA010019398.1_pt1 | contig 10370 bp, 7 predicted proteins | sample 9270691 | NCBI WGS metagenome assembly JAEIGA01 (sample SAMN17057246, study PRJNA624740) | gut metagenome | biome: biome; isolation source: fecal sample | host: Bos grunniens | place: China: Xizang | collected 2019
CGGATGGGTGAGCGAAATTTGGTTGAGAGTAATTCCTTTAGGAGCAAAATAGCACTAAGATAAACAAGCCCCGGAACTGCTGTTCCGGGGCTTGTTGTCTATTCTTATTTCTTCAACATCTTAAGCACTGCCACATAGACGAACGGCAACAGATAAAGAATTGCCGAGACGGTGCTCCAGGATATTCCATGGATTGACCCGACACCTGCATATTGCAGGCATGGGATGATGCCCGACGCGGGTATCAGAGCCATAAAGGCCGGCACAAAAAGCCTGAATGTGGCAGCTGTTGAGGCTACTGTGTCCATCATTGAACGGTAGCTGCCATATATGAAACCGTAGATGAGCGACACTATCAGCACTCCAACAAAAAGCAGAAGCGCCCAACCTTGCAACAGGGGCGAGAGTGCTGGATCCTCAGTAACACTACCCAGGAGATTCCACGGTGAGACGGACGACATATAAAGCAGCACTACATAGCATATTGCCACTGCCAAAGAGAAGAGGAGCGCGCGCAGTTCAAGAGCTGTGGGACGGCGCAGGCAGAAAAGGCGTCCGACAACACGGGCAAGCCCCGAACCACGCAGCAGGCCTGCTATCGCAACAAGCATCATGACCATTCCCCACGGAAGTGCATTGATGGAGGGCACGGCTGTGCGCAAGGCCCAACGCATTCCCTCGGCGCTTATCAACGAGGACGAGGAGAGGGTTTCGCCCGACAGCATCTGCGTGACATCAGCAAAGAATGCACCCACCCACACCAGCAACAAGAGTGCGAGGTTGATGAGCACGGGGTAATAGTATGCTCTGCGGTCATTCATCGGCTTCAAGGTTTTCGACATCAATAATGTGCAGTTCAATGGCACGCACCACAAGGCGTGTGACATTTATTCCGCGCTGTTCACTATCGGGGAAAAGGCGGGCAATGAGGTCGGCCTGACGCTTCTCGAGCGACTTGACGCCAAAAGGCATGGTCTTTAGCGACGCAACCATCTCCTTTGTATATCCCAATGCCAGATGGCGCAGGAAGCACTCGTCGTAGCGGTCAATCTCATAGTGTATGAGCGACTTCTGACGCGCTGCATCGCGGTTGACATTCTCGCGGAAACGTTCAACGAGCTTTTCGAGCACCGGCTGGTTGAAGACGTTGCGCTTGCCTGCCATGACATTGTAGATTTCGTATTTTGTGAGCAGTTCACCGGTCTTCAGGGTTATACCGTCGGCACCGGCATCGAGCACATCGACCCAGAGTTTCTCGTTGAGGAGTTCGCCGGTGAAGACAAGTACCTTCATTTGCGGGTGTTCCTTTTTCATCCTCGCGCATATATCGACACCGACTGTCGTTGAGCCACCCAAGCCCAAGTCGAGCAGCAGAAGATCGGGGACTGCACGCCCGAGCACCTCATCGAGTTCCTTCTCGTTCGAAGCAACACCAATCACGTCGGCCTCGGGAATCTCTGTACGGAATATCTCCTCGGTTCCCTTGAGTTCAAGCCTTGCGTCCTCAACAATCACTACACTGAATTTCTCTATCATAATCAGAAACTGTTAAAATTCTACTATTTTGGCAATGTAAACAGGATGACCACGCCATCGACATCTGCACGCGCCTCCATGCGCGAGCCATGACGGCCTGTGTAATCCTCGTGCATACGTACTATCTCCTTGGCCACCAGATACTCCATGCCGAGCAACTCGTTACGTTCTCCAATATTGTAGCGCGATGGTGTAAAGAGCTCGGCGACCTCTTCGCTGGAGAGCGTACGGCGGCTGTCAACAAGCTCCACTCTCACACTCTCACCACCATCCATTGCACGCAGCAACAGAGTACCCTCCTTTTCAACCTTAAGGGCTGCATCGACGAGCACCTCAAAGAGGTATTCGACAAGCACAGTATCCACCTTCACACAAGCATCGGTGGGGTCATAGACAAGCGAGAGCGACACGCCGCGTTTTTTGGCACAACGCGCAAGATAACGTGCGGCATTGTCAAAGAGCTGCGAAACAGGCACAGTGGAGAGCGTGAAACACATTGTGTCGAGCTCGCGTTTTGCACAGTTGGCGAGTATGCCGAAGACTGAGTTGTAATAATCCATCAGCTCGCCCATTGCTGTTATGTTCTCGTTGCGGCCATCGGCTGTTGCAAGTGCCTTCTGCGCAAGTTCGCGCACACGGCTTGGGTAATATATGGTTTCGTGCTTTATCACCGACAGACAGTTGTCCATGACCATGTTCTGCACGTGCAAGCGGTTTTCCTCGAACTTTATGCGTTCGGTCTCCTCCTCCACCTCCTCGAGTGTGGTATAGCTGTTGGCCACGCGCACGGTGCGGTGGTAGGCGATTGAGGCTACAAAACGTGCAATAAGTTCAACGCTCACTGTCTCGTTCTCACTCAAAGGACGCTCTGTCACAATCTCCATTGCACCGACAAGCACCTCTTCGCCCGACACTGTGGCATAGAGCGGCAACACGCGCAACAGTGCGTCGGCAGAGACGAAAAGCGCTCCATCATCAACGACACCATGCAGATAGACATCGGCGCGTCCGCCCTCAAGTGGTTGTGGCGCGGCAGCGGCCAGACGCCCGTCGCTGAGCAGAAGAGCCACGCGTTTTATGCACATGCGCTCGCCAAGGCCGGAGTATATACCGGATGCAACGGCCTCAAGCATATCTTGCGGTGTACTCTGCGAGGATGTAGCCACAAGTTCAAGAAGATTACGGTTTACACTCTGCACAAGGCGCTCATTGACCTTGCGTATTATTGTGTGGCGGAAATATGCAATGAGAAGATACAGCAACAGGAGCAGAGTCATGAAACCGGCAATTCCCATAAGTGCCTGGCGAAGATTGAGCGCATCGCGTGCCTGTTCATACTGCTGTGCAATGGCCTTGTCCTCATCGACAAGACGGAAGAGTGTCGAATAGATATTGTTGTTGTAGCGGTATTCGGACCAACGTTGCAATGCCAGTGATGCTACGGCCAACTCGTTTCGTATATCGAGTATGTTGTAGAAGACATCCTCGGTCATCGACTCCGGGAACAGCCCTTCGCGCCACCATTTGAGTTCGGCCAGGGTGTTGCCTTGCAGCACAAGTGTGTCGGTGCCGCCAATCTCACTCTTGTAATAGCCGTTCAGTAGCTCAAAGGCATTGCGTGCCTGCACAAAGGCCTCGTCATAGTTGCCGTTTGTGTTACAGCTATAGACCGAATCGGCATAGTATCTTACATCGTCAAATATATTCTCTTGGGCAAACGCTCCGCATGGCAACATCATGAGCAACAATACGATGCAGCGCACAACGCCCTTTGGCAGACGGAAAGAGAAGCGGCTGCCACCACCCTTGCGGCTCTCGATATTCATTGAGCAGACCGAGAATATTGCATCGGTCTTCTTGTATTTCTCAATGATTCCGCGGCAGTTCATGAGGCCGAAGCCGCCACCCTTGCTCTTGGCAGGGAGGTTCTCGTTGTCCTGTCCGATGCTTGATGCATCATAGACCTTTTCGTTCAGTATGCGGTCGATGTCGCTCTGCGAGATACCCACACCGCTATCGGTAACTGAGACCTCGACATAGCCGTCACCCTCACTGCACTCTACCGCAACACTGCCGCCTGAAGGGGTGAACTTTGCGGCATTGTCAACCAGGGTGTTTATCATAAAGAGAGTAAGTGTCCTGTCGGCCTTTACAACGGGAGTGCCGTCACCCACGGTCAGGGTTATGCCACGCGACTCGAGCAGCTGACGGCTCTTTTCTATGATGGCAAACAGCCCTGAGAGTGAAAAGCTCTCGACCTGCAGGTTCATCTCGCCATGGCGCATCTTTATCCATCGCTCAAGGATGATGTTCAGGTCATCGAGTTTTTCGGTCAGTTCAGTAACATACTCCAGTTTGCGCTCCACATCGTCGGGGGATGCACTTTTCAATGCACGCAGTTCATTCAGTACCCTGTCGATATATGGACGCATTGACATTACCGTTGAGACCGAAACACGTTTCAACAGGTTCTCGCGCTTGTGCTCGGCCAGATAGACGACACTGGCGCGTCGCATCTCTTCAAGACGTTCCTGCTCATCGCCGATGTCGGCAAGGCGCATACCCTCGCCAACAGCAACGGCAACATAAGGGACAAGCATCTCGAGCAAAGAGTATTTCTCGGGGGTCAAAGGTTGCGTTGTCGTGACATAAAGAGTGTCGCTGCCGCCGGCGATGTACTTCATCACGAATGAATAGCTATGGACATCACCGCCGGCACAGGTGTTGAAGGCGAACTGCACATCGCCCGAAAAGCCCACGAAACTCTCGTTCAGCAACCCTGCAATGTGTGCACAAAGGTCGTCCTTGCTGCCAATATCCTGTGGCAAAGACGAGAAGAGACGACGGCAGACATCGGGCAGGCGCTTGAGCTCATTCGAATAGGAAGTGATATATTTTCTCTTGCGGTAGTTGAAGATGATTATTGCTGCCAGCAATATCACAACAGCCGCCACAGATACAATGAGCCAGCTGTCAAGACGCGAAATGTCGGCCGTTACAGTTGACACACGGCTCTCGTCTTTCTTGTTCAGGCGTGTGGTGCGCAACAGCTGAAGATAGCTCTCCCTGTTGATGTCCGATGCATACTTGTTGCCCAGGCCGGCATAGGCACAGCTTGCCTCGCGGCGCACACTGAGCAGGCACTCGGGGATGTTGTACATTTCGGAGTCGGAGAACATTGCAGGCTCTATCTCAATATCACACCTCTCGAGTTCATTAGACGCAAAATCGGGTTCATCGGGGTAGTAGCTGCTGTAGTAGGCGTTTATCTCAACAAGTGCCGAATCAAGGAGCTGCAGTGCACCGCTGTAATCACCAAGTTGGGTTCTGCAGGAGGCCGAGACTGCCATTGCCTCAATCATCATATACTTGTCGCCATACTCTCTGAAGTCTTCTACAGCCGCTGTTGCCAGGGTATATGGCACCATTCCGGCACTGCCGCTCTGCAACAGCACATGGGCAAGATTGTCGGGAAGTGCATCAAGGAGAGCTGCATTGTCGCGCAAGAGGATGGCAAGCAGCAGTTTGTAGTTTGCTGTGAGCCAGGTATATCCCCTACTCTCGGCACTGTTCAACCCACGGGCAAGCAGGTTTAGGCGTTCATTGACTGTGGGGGCAGTATTGGCAAGCAGCATACGTGCATAGACCTTCAACGCCGGATCGTTGCTCTCTTCGAGACCGGTGTTCAGATATCCCATCGTGTGCATGACATCATCAATCATCGACAAATTGGAGAAGTAGCAGACCGAAACAATGCCGAACTCAATCTTGGCACGCTCAAAACGTGTCCTGTCGCTTGCATGAAGACGCTCGGCATCCTCATCAATGCGTTTTATGCGCTCAAGTGCCCTTGCACGGCAATCAAAGAACTCCCTGTTACCCGAAACACGGTAGTATATCGTCATAAGCCCCACATCGGCGACAAGCTTCTCTATTTCGCAACCGGCATCTGCAAGCACTTTCTCATACAGCTGCACGGATGTGGCGTAGTCCATCTTCATAAGGGCTGAATATGCCTTGGAGTTGGTTGCCACCATTGCCAGTTCTTCATTCTCGCCCGAGAGGCTGTCGAGAGCATTCGTGAAGCCATCCAACGAAAGGAGGTTCCTGTAACGTGCATCATACACCTGTACGCACAACGAATCGACAGCAGTTGCCGAATCATGGCTATGGCTGTGACCGGTACAGGAGAACAGCGCTGCACACACGAATAATATGCCGATGAAAAAATGACGCATTATTGCTACAGGGGTTATCAAATACAAATTTAGTAATTTATATTGAAAATACACTACTGCAGAAAACAAATAACGCTGTGAGCGCAGCCCACAGCGTCAAAGTTTCTTATCGCGGCATTATTGTTGCCTGTCCTTACGCTTGCCATAGAGTCGTTTTATCCACAGATAGTAGCCTGTGAGCGGCAATGTTGCACCAAGCAGGGCTGCCAGGAAGGCAAGGATGCGGCCAATAAGGCCACCCCATGCGCCTGTGTGCAGTGAATATATCCAGCCACTGACCTTGCTCTGCGCCGTGGTATCCTTATATGGTTGCACCGATGTTATCTCGCCACTCTCCTTGTCGAAGATATATTTGTCGGCAGCACGCATATTGCCAAAGTTTGAACGCTTGACAGAAACCGCGCCATTTGACACTGTAATTGTCTCGAAATGCGGAACCTGCGCAACGACATTGTCATACGCATTTTGCCAACTGCCCCGCTGAACATCGGCCGCCATTGCATCCACAGGCGTTGCTCCGCTATTGCCATCGACAATAGCTGTGGCACCGCTTGCTGCATCTACATCAGTCGCAGCTGTAATGGCATCCACAGAAGGAGTGGCGTCAGTGTCAACATATTGTGTAGAGGTTACATTTGTTGCACCGCTCACGGCGTCGGCATTCCAAAGAGTGACATTGCTATGTTCTACAGCAACCGCCGTTGCGCCTGCATTGTTTTCCTTGTCATTTACACATACCGGCAAAGTGCAGGTGCGGCATTTACCCGGACACTCCTGCGGAGTTTCTTCAACTGCTGCCGCCTCTTTTGTCTTTACGACTGCCGAAGCTGTATTCTTGCCCTCGTTGGCACCGAACATGCCATAAAAACCTTTCTTGTACCACTCGAACGACCAGGTCAGGCCTGTCAATGCCATCACAAGCAACAGGAGCAGGGCATAGAAGCCACCGGCAACATGCAGGTCGTACCAAAAACGGTTCTTGCCCTTTTTCAGGGCTATCTGCAAACGGTTACGGAGCATCTTACGGTTACGCGGCCACCATATTACAAGACCTGTCAGAAGTATAACGACAAAAGCAAGGGTGCTTGTGCCCACAATTATCTTGCCCCAGAAGAGTTTGCCCTCACCGGGATTGCTGTCCATGAGCCAACGGTGCAGACGAAAGACGGTCTGGAAGAAGGGCAGACGCTCATCCTTGCCCAGCACCTCACCGGTGTATTGGTTCACATAGACCGCTGCTTTCTTGGGCTTTGAGAGGTTCACCTTGTAGGCCTCATCGGGCGAGGATGAGACTACAACACCTGTCACATCAACACCATCATCGAGAGTGGCATTGACCTTCTCGGCAATAGCATCCACCGACAACGGCTCACCCACTGGAGTGATAGCCGTAACATCGTCGCTGCACAATACGGTAATCTCCTTTTCAAACACCAGCAACGCACCGGTGAAACAGGTAATTGTTATTACAATACCGAACGGCACCGACACCCACAGGTGGAATTTACGAAAGAAATTTCTCATTCAAAAGATGGTTGTTTATTTCACAGCCTCAACGGTATATCCTTTTGCACACAACAGGTCGAGCACGCCTTTATCGCCGGGCAGGTGAGCTGCTCCTACAACAAAGAGTGTTGAAGCCTCGCCCATCATTGCAGGCATCTTCTCGACCCAGGCTGCATTGCGGCCATAGATGAGAGCCTCCTCTTCCTCGGGGGTACTGTCACACTGGTTACCGATTTTCTCTTCGGTTATCTCCCACAAGGCGTTCATATCCTGTGTAAAGTATGCCTCGGCCAACTCTTTCATCTGCAATGAATAGTATTCGTCATTATCAATCATACAGAAGAGCTGCTGTATCTGTCGCTCCAGAGTTGTTCCCTTGTACAATGTCTCAATCTGGAAATCCACGGTTTCAAGACCCGCAACCGTCTTGCCGGCCTTCTTGGCAGCATTTTGGAAATGGGCATCAATGAGTTTCATGGGGTTGAACTTGGGAGTGAGCTTCATGTACTGCACCAACTGCAACTGGGTAGAGAGTGCCATAGGTGTCATCTTGCCCATCTGGCTCTTGAGAATAGGATTGTCAAGGTTCATACCCAACAGTTTGTCCATGTATGCATTGAGACGCTGCATCTCGTCGGCAGTAAGAACATCGGCAAGCGCCTTGCCATCGGGCAACATCATTGCAGCCTTAACCTTTTTCTGGTTCTCACGACCCTCCATCTCACTCATAACCACCTCGCCGCAAACGACATCCACAGCTGCAAGCGCTTCATTTGCACCGGAAATGGAATCGATGAACGTTGCCGGAGCAAGATGGTATGTTCCTACTATATAAGATGGTTTTTTGAGGTCCTTGTGTGAAATCTTGTAGAGCAACTGCGCGTTGCAAACCACTACTGACGCAAACGCGACAAAGAGGGAGAAAAAGAGCTTTTTCATATTCTTGGATATTAAATTTTAGCGAAGATAGTAAAAAAAATGCAAGAACAATGTTCAAAACGGGATGTTAAATATTAAGAAATTCTAAATAAGTAGAGCAAACCGATATTAAAGAATGAACAATGTTTAACTTTGCACAAAAGTTTCAAAGTGAATTTATGAAAAAGATAAAGAACCCTTGGGCGGGTCTCAGCGACAAAGGCTACAACTGCTTTGCCTGCGCACCCACAAACCTTTATGGATTGAAAATGGAGTTTTATGAGGATGGCGATGAGATTGTATCGTTGTGGACACCGGGAAGCAACTATCAGGGATGGCTCGACACCTTGCATGGCGGCATACAGGCGACACTGCTCGACGAGCTTGGCGGTTGGATCATTGCCCGCAAGTTCCAGACATCGGGAATGACAACAAGCCTGAACATGAAATACAAGAAGCCAATACCCACGGGTGAGAACATTACACTTGAAATACGCGGACGGGTGAAAGAGGTAAAACGCATGTTCGTGTTCATAGAAGCCGAAATAATATACGAAGGCGAGGTGCGCAGAGATGACCTACTACACATTCCCGAAGGATGTAGCAGAAAAGGACTTCATGTTCTATGGATGTGAGACTGAGGAGTAACTGTTTACTCCTTGATGAAACCGACAAAGCGCTCAAGTTGCTTTGAGAATGAGAATGCATTGAGCGAGGCATTGTAACAGTTTGCCGAATATGCGGAATATTCCCCGGGCGACATTTCAACAAAAGCCCGGATATTCTTTTCAAGAGCCTTGTAGTCGCCATATTCCGACACAAGACCAAAGCCGCGCTCCTTGACAATGCGTGCTCCTTCGCCATTTCCACTGAAAAGGATTGGGATACCCGCAGGCAGAAGGTCAAAAATCTTTGATGGGACTGCACCGTGAATGGCTGCAGCAAGAGGGATGATGGAGAGATGATACTTCTTCAGTTCCTCATTTATTTGCTGTTTCGACACGTAGCCATGATACCAGATATTCTTGTCGCCATCCTTTATGTACTCCTGTATGGCCTCGACCTGGTTGCCGCCGCCATAAAGGTGCATTTCCACGCCAAGCGCCTTGAAGTCAATGGATTTGAGCAGCGACAGCATATCCTGTGCAACGCCGAACAGACCGGCATATACAATTTTCAATACCCCACTCTTCTGTTTCACCGTAGCAGGCTGATTCTCGGCAGGCTGAAGATTACGATACAGGAATGTGCTCTTACCGGGAAACATTGTCTCAACGTGCTCCACAATCTCCTGCGACTGCCCCATTACCGAATGGGCATTCTTGTAAATATATTTCTCGAAACGGCTCAACACCTTGAAAGAGAGGCTCTCCTTGCGTACAAAACCCAACTCCACAGCGGACCCTGGCCATAAATCGGATACGTTGAGAATAACCTTTTTGCCGAAAAGTTTCTTGAACAATGTAATTGCCGACACAGATACCAGAATTGGCGGAGACTGCACTATCACACGGTCGTAACTCTTGATGAGCTTGCGCTTGAATGCAAAAGACCACATTGTCATTGCATAGGCTGTCATTGCAAGCACTCGCTTGAACGGATTCTTTGAGACGGTTGCATAGGTCCAGTAACGATATACATTTACCCCGTCAACCTGCTCCTTCATTGAGTAATGGCCACGGTAGCCGTCAAAAATACGTCCTTTGGGATAATTTGGCAGACTGGTGAGCACATCGACATCCACTCCCGAAGCCTTAAGCCCCTTGGCAAGATTGGTGATGCGGCTTGGAGCAGCACCCAATTCGGGTTCGTAATAGAATGATACGATAAGAACTTTCACTATCTGTGGCTTTATTGATTTTTCTTTGTCTGCGTTGTCTATGCATTCACAAGGGCCACAAAGTTAAAAACATTACGGAAGAAAAAAAATAAAACAACATAATTTATATCTGCAATACAAAATAACATTCTATATTTGCAATGTTATATTGCGAAAATAGAGACGCCTGAACAAAAATGAACCTTGCCATAAAGCTAATACTTCCTATTCTTCTTGTGCTTGCAATTCCCATGCAGGCACAAAAAAACGAATGGGGAAAAATCAGATACAAGGTACAGGCAGAGGCTGTCGCCTCAAATGGAGAGCATGCTCCTTTTTGGCTGACGAGCAAC
>JAEIGA010019399.1_pt1 | contig 10370 bp, 8 predicted proteins | sample 9270691 | NCBI WGS metagenome assembly JAEIGA01 (sample SAMN17057246, study PRJNA624740) | gut metagenome | biome: biome; isolation source: fecal sample | host: Bos grunniens | place: China: Xizang | collected 2019
CGAAGGCATGGATCCTACATCTATCTTGCTGACTATTGCGAAAGATCTTGCCGATTCAGCAACAAGACGATCTGGACTTAAATGGAAAGAAGAACTAATAGCAAAATCTATAGCAAAAGTTTTTGCAGGCGCATCAGACTCCGTAACCGGTGAGGCCGCAGTAAAACTTGTTAACGAACTCGCCTCATGTAAAATGCCATATATCTGCCCAAAAGGCAAACCCACTCTCATTTTTACTTCGCTTCGTGAGCTTGAGAGAAAATTTGCAAGATCATAATTAAATTAATTATCATCGCATTGCCCTGGCGATTGTTGCGCAAACGACGCGCCATGCGCCTGCTTTTTTAAGTTCGTTAGCGCATTCAGATAGAGTTGAAGATGTCGTCATTATATCGTCTATAACCAACAACGTTCTTCCTCTTACAAGATCTGGACGAACCACGCGGAATGTGCCTTTAGCATTGATACGGCGTTCAGCCTCGCTTAATCCTGTCTGCCGCTTAGGATTGCCCCAGCGAACTATAGAATCAGCAAGAATACATCGATCAAGCCTACGAGCAAGCTCTGCGGCAAGAATATGGCATTGATTATACCCTCTATCTACGGCATGCCATTCGGTAATAGGCATTGGGACAAGCGCATCAATCGCACAAATGTCGTATCGGGCGCGTATTGACGCCTCTATCCAATCGGCAAAGTCATTCTTAAGCCAGACAGCGCCAGAATACTTATATCTTAAAATCAGTTCACGAGCTTCATCAGCAAAATCTACGGCTGCAACAGCCGCATCATATGCTGGTTTATAACGAATGCAATCGTCACACTCGAATGACGAAATCGCACCTTCTACAGGAAGAGCGCATCGGCGACAAACGCCAGTGCGCTCCATAAACGATACTTTTGAAAGACAGGCCGAGCATATATAACGCGACGGCCTATCCATCTGGCAACGGCATATTTCACAGCGCCGCGGCCAGATTGCATCAAGTATCGTATTAGCCCTCAACCTTCTTAACTATAGATGTACAAGCTTTAAGTATTCCTGTTACATCGGCAAGATTTGACGGAATTATCATCGTATTATTCGTCTTAGCAAGATTGCCGAATTGTGAAAGATACTGCTGGGCAAGTTGCATATTTACCGACTCAAGGCCTCCGTTCGCGTTTATAGCCTCGGCAACCTTCGTGATACCTGCAGCCTGTGCCTCGGCAACGAGCAAAATCTCTTGCGCCTGACCTTCTGCCTCATTGATTCGGCGTGCGCGCTCACCCTCAGAAAGCGCAATAGCTTCCTGACGCTCACCCTCCGCCCTGTTAATCTTGGCTTGACGCTCACCTTCAGACTCAGCAATCATGGCGCGCTTTTCACGCTCGGCACGCATCTGCTTCTCCATAGCATCACGTATAGTACGAGGCGGCGTAATATTCTTAATCTCATAACGAGTTACCTTAATGCCCCATGGATCACTCGCCTTATCAACAGCAGCCACAACGGCGGCATTGATTGTGGTGCGCTCTTCAAATGAACGATCAAGATCTAACTTACCCATTTCAGAGCGCATCGTGGTCTGGGCCAATTGCGTAGTAGCAAAGAGATAATTGCCTATTCCATACGATGCCTTGGCGGCATCCATCACCTGCATATACAGAATACCGTCAACAGAAACTGCGATATTATCCTTTGTAATACACTCTTGAGGTGGAACATCTATAGCCTGCTCCTTAAGCGTATGGCGATAAGCAATACGATCAAAAAACGGAAGCAAGATATGAAAACCGGCATCAAGCGTGCAACGATATTTACCAAGTCGTTCGACAATAAAAGCTGTTTTTTGAGGCACAACAACAGCTGTTTTAAGAATAGCTATAAGAATAAACAGCGCAACTATTCCTACAAAAACAAGACCTGCATCCATTTTGTCCGTCCTTTCTATTATATTTTTTCTACCTTGATTGTTAAATTGTCACGTGAAATGACACGAACCTCATCTCCTACATCAATTGAAATATTTGAAGCCGCCGTCCATTCGGAGTCACCTATCAACACTCTACCGGTGCGAGGAGGCTTAACCGCCTCGGTTACAGTACCAATTCTACCGATAAGTTCGTTTTCGAAATTAGTGGCAGACGTTTCAGACGCGCCAAAAAATATCTTTTTGAGAAGACGCCTGAGAAAAATCAAATAAACTATGCACAGAGCCGAAAAAACAGATATCTGCCAAGTAGGCGTAAATGCCTCACCTAACATCATTCTGACGCATCCGACAGTAGCCGCAGAAAGACCGAAAAAGAACACAACGAATCCTGGAGTAAGAAGCTCAAGAAACATTAGAGCCAATCCAAAATAAAGCCAAAGCCAACCGCAAGTAAACATAATTATAACCTCCTTATATCGTTTATCACAGCTCCCTGCATTGTGCTAAGTATTGAATTTATTTTTGCATCATTCAATAACTCCTCACGGCGTTCAGGACTAACTGCCGCACTTGGCTTAGCCGCTACCTGCGCACCAACCGAGGGTGCCTGAGCCTTGTCTTGCGATAAAGGCATCGGAGAAACTTCTTGCTCTATCTTTACTGGCGCAGAAGGAATCACAAACTCTGGCACAGATGATACATCGCCTGATTTCAACGCTCTAACAGCCTTCATCAGCTCCTCGATTGAAGCAGTTGTGGCAATGCGGCTGGCTTTAATCAATGTCATCTCTATTAATGTACGAACACTTAAGACATGACGAAGGCGATCTTCCATATCGGAAAGTTGGTCACATATCCTAAAGACCCTGCTTGCATCGATTTGCTTAGACTGCTTAATGAGAGTTTCAATCTGTTCACTCGTAGCCTCAAGCGATTTGGCATTAGCGCCCAACGCCTGCACTACGACAAGATTTCTAAAATGAAGAAGCAACTCTCCCGCCAGACGGCGCATATTCTTACCTGCAGCATCAAACTTTTCAATTGATTGAAGTATAGTGGCTATATCGCCATTAAGAATAGCCCCAGCGAGATTTTCAAGTGCTGAGCGTGAAACAAGCCCGAATACTCCTAATGCATCTTCCTCAGTTATCTTCTCCCCCGTAAAGGAAATCAACTGATCAAGTGACGAAAGAGCATCGCGCATTCCGCCCTCCGCTCCGCGCGCTATGGCAAGCAACGCATCGTTATGGGCATTAATATTTTCTTGTTTGCAAATATAAGAAAGACGCGAAACAATATCGTTAGTTTGAATACGCCTCAAATCAAAACGCTGACAACGCGAGATAATTGTCGCAAGAACTTTGTCGCCTTCGGTAGTTGCAAAAACAAAACGAACATAAGGCGGCGGTTCTTCAAGAGTTTTCAAAAGAGCATTCCACGCAGCGTTTGAAAGCATATGACATTCATCAATGATAAATATCCTGTAGCGAGACGATGACGGCTTAAACTCTACAGCTTCTATAATAGGCTTTACATCATCAACCTTGTTGTTTGACGCGGCATCAAGTTCAATTACATCTATGGAACGACCAGCTGCAATTTCGCAACAATTAACACACTTGCCGCAGGGCTCGGCACCATTGGGCGACGTGCAATTGAGTGCTTTGGCAAAAATGCGCGAAAGAGTTGTTTTTCCAATGCCGCGAGGACCAATAAAAAGGTAGGCATTAGCAATGCGGCCAGCCTCAATAGCATGGCGTAATGTACGCACAACATGCTCTTGACCGACAACATCATCAAATGTCATCGGACGATACTTTAGCGGAAGTGCGATATGTGAATTGTTAACTCCTGACATTGTCATTATTCTATCAAACCTTCGACTAAAAGAACAGGTCGCGCTCTCCTCGGCTTGTTGCCTCATATTGCTTTAAGACTGTTGGATAAAACTTAGGCAACCAATGACGAATACCCTCAAGTTCATCTGCTATCAGTTTCTCACCAATCGTCCTCGTCTCATCAGACGCAAAGTCATCGAGCCATTCTCTAAATGTCAAAACTGCATTAATCTTGCAGAATTTTCCTTCGCGGCCTGTTTTGAGCGCATCCATAATGCAGCCGCCAGTCCTACCGCAACGGTAACCAGCCGTGCAGAAACTCGTGATAGTTGAACGCGAAGCAAGGTAGCGCACCATCTGATCGAGAGAGCGGTTGTCGCCAAGCATAAACTGCTGCCTCTGCTTCTCCTGATGAGACTCATCAGCAAAATCACTATAACCTTTGATTGCAATATTAGACGAACAGTCAAGTTGGGTCATACCGTGATTAAGAACACGATTTCTGCTCTCGGCGCTTTCACGAGCTGTTACAATCATTCCCGTATAAGGCACAGAAAGCCTTGCAATAACGAGTATCCTTGCAAACGTATCATCATCGATTAGCCACGGCGACTGCTCAGGAACGTTTGTACCGGAAGCAGGTTCAAGACGCGGGAAAGACAATGTATGCGGCCCGATATTAAACCAGCGCTCTAAATCACGAGCGTGCATAATAGTGGCTAAAAGTTCAAAACGCCAATCGCAAAGTCCATAAAGAACTCCAAGTCCCACATCATCTACCCCAGCTTCAAGGCAACGATGAAACGAGGTTACTCTCCAATCGTAATCACCCTTAACACTCCACGAAGGATGCATTTGCTCATAGAGTTTACGATTATATGTTTCTTGGAAAACTTGGAACGTACCAATACCGACAGATCGCAATACGCGCAAATCCTCAATAGGCAACGGCGCAGCATTAACATTTACACGGCGAATGGAATTTTTAAACCCTGATCGCACAGACGGCACATAACGAGAATAACATGTCTCAATTGTTTCTGCGATATACTCTGTCGATGTTGAGGGATGCTCGCCATAAACAGCAATCAGACGCTTGTGTCCAATGCGACCAGCAAGAACATCAAGTTCCTCCTTCAGTTCATCCATTGTCAACACCCGACGGCGCTGCTCGGAATTACCCTCTCGAAAACCGCAATATCTACACCCATTAACACAGAGATTAGACATATAAAGCGGAGCGAAGACAACAATTCTATTGTCGTAAACTTTGTGCTTTATACGATCTGCCGCTGCGCGCATCTCCTCAAAAAGTTCTGGGTCTGTAACTTGCATCAGCACAGCCGTCTCTTCAGGGAGAAGCGTTTCGCAAGTTGATTCACTTTTTGCAATGATCTCACGCACCTTAATAGGGTCGCATGGCGTATTGTCAATAGTCTCTATGAGGCTGTTGATACGAGCTTCATCAATAAAATGCCGACCATTTGGAAGATATTTATCAATCTCTTCCCTAATAATGAATCTTTTTGTGTAATCCGCTGGACTATCAAATTTGCGAATTTTGGAACAATCTGCCATATCTTGAAATCTCTTTCTGTATCTTGACATTATATCAAATGCGGATTATTTTGTCTTATAAGGATATAACAAACTGGGAGGAGATGATTCAAAAGATAAGCGTGAGTCAGTTAATGGTATAAGGAAGTACCACCAGCAAATATGGGTAATTGGAGCTTATGAGATTAGGAATGATTTTTTGCGGACTGCGAGATAAATTTTAGCGGACTTTTTGTAACATTGATATAAGTTCTTTAATCCTTGCGTCGGCCGACTTTGACTTTAAATCGCCAACATATGAAACTTCCGCATTCCCGCTTTTGTAAAACATTGCCCGCGAAGAAGAAACTCTTAATAAAGCAACGCCGCAATTTGCACATTTAATTCTCAACTCTGAAAGCAACGCCAATCTTTTTGCCTGTGGCGGCAAACGGCCAAACCTATCGCTAAGTTCAGACATTAATGCTTTAACCTCGGAAACATCACTGACTTGAGCAAACCTCTTCATAAATGAAAGCCGCAAGGAATCCTCCTCGATATAATCGTACGGCAACGCAGCGGCTGCATCAGGATTCTCCGAAACGGGCGAAAGCTCAATAAAATCAAGATTTAACTTTACATCTACAACAATCTTTGGCTTTTCTCCCTTGAGCATAGCTACTGTACGATTAAGCAACTGACAATAGAGCGTAAAACCGATTGCTGCAATATGGCCAGATTGCTGAGAACCGAGCAAGTTGCCTGCGCCGCGCAGCTCCAAATCGCGCACAGCAAGAGAAAAACCGCCGCCAAGCCCGCCATGCCGTTTTAATGCCGCCATCCTCTCTCTCGCATCCGAATCAATTATTCCCTCGGAAGGAAGAAGAAAAACAGCTCGGCCTTGGACAGACGAACGCCCTACCCGTCCCCGCAACTGATACAAATCAGCAAGCCCAAACATGTGAGCATCGGAAACAAGAATTGTATTTGCTCGTGGAATATCAATACCAGACTCGACTATCGTAGTAGAAAGAAGAATATCATACTCCCCTTTTTCAAATGCGTGCATTTTACGGGCAAGCGTCTTAGCATCCATTCTGCCATGCGCAATTACAATACGCGCGTCTTTGCAAAGTTCTTTTAACCTTCGCTCTACTCGCGGCATCGTAGAAACTCTGTTATACAAAAAGAACACTTGTCCGCCCCTTGCAAGCTCGGCATCAATCGCACTTTTTACAATAAGGTCTGAATCTCTTGTGACTGTAGTCTCCACTGCAACCCGTTCACGCGGTGGCGTACTCAATAAAGACAAATCACGCACTCCAGCCATCGACATATACAATGTTCGCGGAATTGGCGTAGCTGAAAGCGTCAACACATCAGCCGACGAACGAAGTGTTTTAAGAAACTCTTTATGCCTCACGCCAAAACGCTGTTCCTCGTCAATAATAATCAGCCCCAAGTTTTTAAAACTTATCTTTGAAGTCAAAATAGCATGCGTTCCTATGACAATATCACACACGCCGCTTGCTATTCGCGAAAAAGTCCCTTCATGCGTCTTTGCGCTCTGAAATCTGGAAACCGATTCAATCCGAATCGGCGTGCCATAAAAACGTGAAGAAAATGTTTCAAAATGCTGCTCTGCCAAAACCGTGGTAGGCGCGAGGACCGCTGTTTGCCGGCCGTTCATTGCCGCAATATATGCTGCGCGCATTGCCACTTCCGTCTTGCCGTATCCAGCATCACCACATACAAGGCGATCCATCGGCTTAGTCGATGACAAGTCTTTTTCGATAGCCCTAATCGCCGCAATTTGATCAGGCGTCTCCTCATATGGAAACGCTCCCTCAAACGCATCCCTTCCGTCGCAATCAATCTCATACGAAAAGCCTGCCACAGATTCGCGCTCAGCCTGCGTTCTGAGCAATGTAGCGGCAAGATCTTCGACAGAACGCTGCGCATCAAGGCGATCTTTGTTCCATTTCTTCCCATCAAGTTTGTGGAGACGAACCTCCTGGCCTTTTACACCAACATAACGTGATAGGAGATGTGCCTGCGAAGCATTAACATGGAGTTTAGCGCCGCCATCATACTCAACTGTAAAGACTTCAGTGCGTTTACCGTCAATAACGATTTCTGATGATCCAACAAACCGCCCCACTCCATATTCGATATGGACAACGTACTCGCCGACTTCAAGTTCTTCAAACGTATTGAGCCTATCAGTGCGCGCATTAGACACACGGCGGCGAACTTTTCGTTTTACGAAAACTTTATCAGATTTTGTAACAACAAGAAGCGAAGGACCGCCATCAAGTGGCGGCAGTTCAAAACCACCCGAAAGGCCGTCTATAGTACAAACATTATCGCCTCGCTCTTGAGCGGTTTTCAAATGGCGCTCAATACGAAACTTGGCAGAATCAACAAGCTCCGGATTGTGCGACTGCGTAATATCAAGTTCCGCAAAACCCGGCAAAGGTACGGTCTGGAATCTGCATGTCGGTACAGATGCTGGAGAAGGATCGCCAACAAACACCTTAAATGATGCCTTGGCGAGAAATTTATCGCCATCATAGGCATTATGGTCATTCAAAAGCGCGACATAGCCTGACGGCAGCATGTCTGTCAAATAGCAGCTTTTTTTCTCTTCATCTTCACTATCAACATCTACAGGCAATAACTCTGCCGACGAAATTTTGCGTATTGAACATTGTGTTGAAACTTCAAACATACGCAAACTCTCAAGGTCGTCACCAAAAAACTCCGCCCTAACGGGAAACTCTTCCCCAGGACTCCATATGTCGACTATTCCGCCACGCACAGACCAATCGCCCTCCTTCTCGACCATTGGCACACGCTGATATCCAAACCTGTTTGCCACATCAAGAAGATCGGTAAATAAAATTTTACCGGGAGTTAATATAAAAGATTGATTCGTTGAAGAAGAAAACGCAGTAGCAAGAGAAAGATACGGAGCTACTATAACCAAAGGATAGGGATTTAACTCCCACGATTTAATCGCGGCAATACTTTTAAGACGTATACCTAAAGCCGACTTATCGCCGCCAAGCAATGGCGGAAATTCCATTATTCTTGCTTGAAAAGCTGAAGGTATAATCTCGCGCTGCGAAGAGAGCAATTTTAAATCATCGACCAATCTATCCGACAGAGGCAACCCGTCGGTAATTGCAAGAACAACGCGCGGCTTAGGGTTTGTTGCAAGATAGAGAGCCAAAAACGCATCAGCACAACCAGTAAGAGAGGATATGGCCACTTCTCCCTCAGTTATACCTCCAGGCGGTAAAAAACTCCGCGAAAAATGTTTTAGCGCATCGTTCATACCCAACAGGAAACGACAATCAGGTTGTTAAAACACAAGTTCAGCCATTCCCATTTCGCGCAGTCTCATGTTTGAGTTCATAATAACGCGATCACGCATTGACTCTGGTGAGGAAAGAACTGAATCCATCGCACTTTTACGCATTTCCCATTCGGAATCTTGGCGTTCATCAAGGAATTTAAGATATTCAGACGTATTACCGCCTATTTTAAGATAGGCACGGAACTCTTCGCGCATAAAAGAAAGTATCCGCTTCAATTGCACAACAACGGCAGAATCATCAGGCAATATTTCAAGCGGCACTGCAAGATCATCTTTAAATGCCGAAATCTGAGCCTCCGTAAAATCTGGCGGAAGCGCGATCCATCCTGGCTGAGCATATGCCGCAAGATAACGATCAAGATTGGTAGGCAAAACACCTTCCCACCCTGTCTCAAGCCCGCGCGCAAGGACTTGGCTATCGCCAAGTATTTGCTGACGGCGAATTGGAGAATCCAAAGACGCACCGCCGCCATTGCGAATAAATGCAAAAACTATAAAAAGCCCAATTAACAAGGCAAAGGCAGCACCCGCTACCCATGGCTGCCAATTAAACGGATCGTCACCTTTAAGCCTGTAAGGACGAATACCCTGCTTGCGTAGCAAAGCGTACGCATCGGCACGGTTTTTCGCTTTTACAAAACCGCTCCTATTTTCATTAGCGCTTGTCTGATAGAAATATTCGTACTTCACAATCTTTGAATTGTACCAAACCTATGACAAAAGCACAGACTAAAAAGTGTAATGCGAAAGTTTTTCACCGTCAAAATACCCAAGACTACACGACGAATCTCCTTTGGGGAGGGAAACCGAGCCTGGATTGAAAATTTTGATACCACACTCAAGCGCTTTATTTTCAGGTATATGAGTATGGCCATGAACAAGAACACTCCCCATCCCAAGCGGAGGCAAACGAAACTCATTCCACAAGTGCCCATGGGTTAAAAAGAACGTCTCCCTGCCTGCGTCGAGTACAGCATAGTCTGACATAATGGGAAATTCAAGAAGCCTCTGGTCGACCTCGGCGTCACAATTGCCGCGCACGGCGATAATAACATCCTTGCGTGCATTAAGAATCGAGGCCACCTTTGAAGGATCGTAAAAATCTGGCACTCCGTTTCTCGGACCATGATAAAGTAAATCGCCAAGCAATACCAACCTATCATAACCGAGAGAATCGGCAACAGTGAGCGCGTCATTCAATTTTGACGGAACGCCGTGAATATCACTTAAGAAAACTATCTTCATATAGACCTTAAAATAACGCCTTTAAGATACAACCCCTCAGGGAATGAAACTAAAACTGGATGATCTGCCGCTTGGCGCGTCCTTGAGACAATTTGGAAATCGCGCTTTGCATCTTCAGCCGCCTCCATCAGAACCTTGTCAAACAAATCTCCAGTCATCGCGCCAGAGCAAGAAAATGTAGCTATAATTCCGCCTGGACGGAGGAGCTTCATTGCCAGAAGATTGATATCTTTATATCCGCGGGCGGCCTTTAATACATTAGATTTTGACTCCGCGAATTTTGGCGGGTCAAGAACAATCAAATCAAACATCTTGCCTGCATCGCGACACGAACGCAAATACTTAAAAACATCGGCCTGAACAAACTCGGTATTTGTATGGCAAAGCCCAAGTAGTGACGCATTCTTCTCCGCAAGAGAGAGCGCATCGGCTGAAATATCAACTTGAGTAACC
>JAEIGA010019400.1_pt1 | contig 10369 bp, 5 predicted proteins | sample 9270691 | NCBI WGS metagenome assembly JAEIGA01 (sample SAMN17057246, study PRJNA624740) | gut metagenome | biome: biome; isolation source: fecal sample | host: Bos grunniens | place: China: Xizang | collected 2019
AACGGAAGAGCCTGCGCACCTGCAAGAGCAGGGATAAGGAGCATGAGCGCTCCGGCTATATAGAGAATCTTCTTCATGACACTAGAGTTTTACAACGTTCTTCTTATACTCCTTACCACCGAACTTCACCTTCACCGAATAAGTGCCGGGCACATATGAACCCATATCGATCCTTGCAGGCTCCTGGGCGCTCACCTTCATTGTCTCATGGAACATCACCTTACCTGTTGAGCTTGCAATAATAATCTCAGTATCAGCAAGATCCAAAGTAGCCACATTCAGGAAATCCTTCACCGGATTAGGATAAAGCGACAACGGATCAGAAGGATCCTTGACAGTCACCTTGAAGGTAAACGTAACCTTCTCGCCACGCGCGTCCTTTGCAACGACGGTAACATCCACTGAACCATAGCCAAGGGAAGTACCGATCAGCATGTCGCCCTTGGATGTGATATGCGCAATTGTTGCACTTGACATTGAGATGTCATACTTGAGCTGCTCACCGTCCTCATCTGAGACATACTCGGTCATATCAATAGTAAACTCCCTTCCTTTAGCAGTCAAGAGCACATTCTCGATATCCTTGATTTTCTCAGGAGCAGCATTTTCCCTGATGGAATAAGCGATCTTATGCTCAACAGACATTCCATATTCGTCTGAAACGCTGATCCTCGAAGTATATGTTCCTACGTCTGCTGCAGCCCCCTTGATGGTAAAGCGCCATATTCCGTCCGGATTGAGAGTAAGGTTCTCTGCCTCAGAAGCCTTAACGTGAGTTACTGACACCTCATGACCATCCGGATCGGAAATAATAACAGGAATGTTGATAGTCTGGGAAGCCATAAGAGATATCTCACCCTCATAATCCACCACTACCTCAGGTGCATGATTCTCAGTAGTCTGGGCCTCATATACAGCTGTTGCAGAAGAATAGTTACGGCCATATGAATATGCAAGCATCTTGACATAGTAGTGTGACTCAAAGTCAAGACGTGTGACTGAGAACTGAGCCTTCTCACCAGCTGAAAGCTCAGGAGCATATGTTGTGTACTCTACTCCCTGAAGCGCATTAGGCGCTGCTGCATCCACCTTTGCCTTGTCCTTTGAATAGATTACGAGGAATCCGTATGCTGCCTTGCCATCCTCATCAGCAGGTACGGTCCATGTAAGGTCAATGCTGTTTCCTCTTGCCAAGACCTCAAGGTCTGTAACATCTGCAGGCGCCTTGTCATTTCCGTAAACGAATGCGCCATATGCATCCACGAGTCCACCGATCTGGTTGTACTGTGGGATTATAGCTTTATTTGAACTTTCAAGAAGTTTTTCCTTGAGCATTTCATTGGTAAAGCCTGCTCCACCGAAATAAGATACGACCAAAGCCGCCACACCTGAAACATGAGGACAAGCCATTGATGTACCACTACTATTTGCATACTGATTACCTGGGTATGTACTTAAAATCGCAGAACCAGGTGCACAGATATCCACCCATTCTCCATAGTTTGAGAATGATGATTTCCTTCCATCTGAAGAAACCGAACCGACAGCAATCACATTCTCATACTCAGCTGGTGCTCCCATCTGTATCGCATCATTACCGGCTGCAAAGAAAACAACACCTCCCTTCATAGGTGAATTCGGAAGCTGATTTCCACTATTATCGCATCCTGCATACTTGATGAAATAATCTACACCTGCCTTGTCTGAAGCAGATATTCGGGCATTCATCGCCTGGGTATACTCATCTCCCTCTAGCGAGCCATTTCCGTCTTTGTCGAAATTATATCCCCAACTGTTCTGTGAAATGACGGCTCCATGGTCTGCACCCCACTTAATAGCCTGAGCGCCACCTACACTCCCCTCATCAGCGAAAATCTGGCTCGATATAAGCGTTACACCTTTCTGTCCCTTCGCTTTATCACCACCGGCCACGCCGACAACTCCCTTTCCATTATTTCCTACGGCAGCGATTGTTCCGGCCACATGCGTACCATGGTCGCCAGCGATGATATATTCGTTCTTATTCACGAAGTTATAGTGTCCGGTAGATGCGCAGTTATCAGCTAAATCCTCATGATAAAGATCGATACCGTCATCCACGACGCAGACAATCACTTTGGGATTACCTGTTGTATAATCATTCCAAACAGGCCTTACATTGATATCAAATCCTGGATAAGTAACATTATACAAACCCCAGAGATCTGAACTGAGATCATTGAAGTCATTGATCTTTGCTGGCATCACAGGTTCGAAGATCTCAATTCCTTCTACCATCTCAAGGCTTGTCTGAGCCTTAGTAAGCGGAACACTCTGTGAATATTTGACAACATACCATCTGTGCAGACCTTCTCTTCTGGTTCGCTCCTCAAATTCACCTGCGTGGGGGAAAAGACGAGTCATTTCAGTGATACCAAGCTCTGATAGAGCATCATTCATATCTGAGGATTTAGTAACGAGTGTACCCAACTCAGCAGCCGCTTCAACCATGGCTGTGAGTTCTTCACTCAAATAGACACGAACCTCACCTGAGATGTAATTGTCTGCAACTTCGAGTTCTGTTGAAGTGTCAGGCTCTGTAGGGATAATCTCCTCTCTCGCACAAGAGAGGAGGACAGCTGCCATAAAAATCGCAGCAAGACAATGCTTCATAAAATATTTTTTAATAACGTTTAAAAGGTGGGCGGTCAATGACCGCTCACCTTACAAGTAATATGAACTGAAATTATTTTCTAGTAAGCTCTGTTGGGCCACCATAAATACCAATCCAGTAACCTGATCCGTCTGCAGCAGTTGTTCCCCATCCATTAGGGATTACAAGTGTATCGCCAGACAGATTCATAGTAATATCCTGGTAACCGGTTGCAGTAGTAATATGTGTTGAATCCAGACCTACAAGAATATAACCTGGCTCTCCTACTGGTTGTCCCATAGCAAGGGTAAGCTGATTCTTGTCCTTATTCACGTTTGCGGTAAAAATATTGACACCGTTTGCAGCTGTTCCTCCTGCCGCTGCAAAACTAGGATCAAGATTCTCAATTATAAGTGTTGAGAAAGTTGCATCATCGTCATTGGACTTGATAGTAAATGTAATAGGAATGTTACCACCATCAAAATAGCTGTCAATGCTACCTGACCATTCACCGATAAACATTGCAAGCGGATGATCCAAATCCTTGATTGTAACACTTGCAGTACTGAAAGAACCGACTGTGACTCCTTCTGTTACACTGGCAATATGAATAGTAAAACTCTTTGAACCTGTAAATTCACCAGAAAAGTCTGTAATATCAATCTCGATGTTCTTTGTAGTCTCCTCACCTGAGAAAGTCAAGAGACCTAATGCCGGAGAGACTATGTCGTAATCTGTACCTGATGTCGCTGTCACATCATCCACACTTACAGAAATCTGCACTTCGGCACCGGTAGGGTTATAGATTGATACAGGAACTATCAGCTTGCCGACTGTCTCATCAACTGAATAGCTGACTGCGTCAAGAGTAGCAAAAGTCTCATGCTCGAACCCAACCTTTCTATTGCAGGATGCTGTCAGCACAAGTGTAAGGGCCGCAGCAATGATATATATTTTTTTCATATTCCGAACAAATTAAGGGTTATTATTCAGCAGTATATCCGTTATTCTGAACGAGGTTGCTATTAAGCTTGATCTCGTAAGAAGGTACTGGCCAATTAAGTACATGAGCGTTAGCTGCAAGAGCTCTCTCATTGAAATTTGGACCAGTCATGATAAGATTTATCGCACCTGCCTGCTCTTTTCTGACAGCAAGGCCATCTCCCCAACGCTTGATACATGAAAGACGAAGTCCCTCACCAACTGTCTCACGGAACCACTCCTTCTTGATATTATCAAGTGTACCTGTTGTATTGACAGCCTTACGAGCCTGCTGAAGTTCATTCAGGATAGACTGAGCGCTTGCAGCGTCGCCAGCCTGCGCATAAGCTTCAGCAGCGATGAGATACATCTCACTGATCAAAAGCGGCTTGGCAGCGTGCGCACCTGTCTCGACAGAACCCTCATGGAGAGCAGGATTATCAAGATATTTAGTGAATACGTAGATTCCTGGGTGATAGGTTCCTGTCATCTTCACGTCATACAAGCTGTTAGTAAACCATTTAGCAAAACGCAAATCGGTTGGATCATAGGCATTAACGAGCAACGATGATGGGAGGAAATATGGTGAGAAATACTTACCATGACCCTCATCATTACCTACTAAAGTGAAGAGTGTATTACCAACCTGTCCTTCCTTCATACTAGCATAAAGCTGGACGATAGGCTCTTTACCAAGGTCATTAGTATACTCCGCATCCATCTTGGCAGAATCATTAGCGAGCTCATAGTTACCAGAAGCGATTACGTCTTCTGCATATACTGCAGCCTGCTCATAATCCTTGACATCAAGATAATATCTAGCCTTAAGCGCCCTAACTGCGTCAACTGTCGGAACAGCTGCTCTTGCCTGGCCTGCAAGATTTGTCTTAACACCTCCAATAGTAAGAGTCTTACCTGCATCAGCTGCTTCAGCAAGAAGATCCTCTGCCTCATCAAGGTCAGCAATAATCTGATTATAAACTGCCTGTACTGATGCACGAGCCGGCTTAGCAAGCTGATCGTATACAAGAACAAGCGGAACAGAAAGATCTGTTTCAGCGGTTGCAGGATTATATGCATTACCATAATGTCTTGTAAGAGTCAGATATGATGACGCTCTGCAGAATAGAGCGATACCCCTAAGGATATTAGCAGATGGCTGAAGATCATCATCAACGAGATCCGGATGACTATTGGCAATTGCAATATTGTAGTTCTTGATAACGCTATAGTGACCTGCCCACATGCTCTCTGCATCTGTATCACCAGGAGTGAATGTGTTATCTACACGGTGGATAGCACCATAGTTGTTACCATAGTCAGCAGTTGCATTGAATCCATCACACATCACCTCACTTGCCTGTGTGTATACACCATACTGAACAGCGCGGTAAGATGCTAACACCGCATTCTGGAAGGCATCAATGTCTGCCTGAGTAAGGAACAATGCAGTGCCTTCCTCATATGGTATTGAACCGGTAGGCTTAAGATTCAGGTCGCAGGATGACATCATAGTCACCGCAACTCCACCTACAAGGAAATATTTTAAAATATTGTTCATTTTCATAACTTCTGAATTTAATAGATTACCTTAGAAAGTAAGCTCAAGACCAAAGAGGTACTGCTTTGAGTTACCAACGCGACCAAGTGTCAAGTTAGAGTCAACCTCTGGGTCAAGACCGCTATACTTAGTAAAAGTAAGGATATTACGACCTGTGAAACTTACTTTCAGACCGTTGAGCACCTTCTGGTTTCCAAGGAACTTTCTTGGAAGATCGTACGCAATCTGAAGGTTCTTCAAACGGAGGAAGTTTGCATTCTCATAAGTATGGCTATCCATCTGCATTGTATGACCCTTTGACCAATCAGGATACTTAGCATCTGTGTTTTCAGGAGTCCAGTAATCAAGGACATGCTTAGTTGTGTTGTAGCCTGGGAAAGCATTAGGGTTTGCATAGAAGTATGCATCGTTATTGAAGAGAGTGCTGCCAAGGACATAAGAGAAGTCTGCCTGAAGTGAAAGGCCTCTCCAGCCACCACCTACGCTGAAACCACCGTAGATCGGAGCATTCATTCTCTTACCTGTGTTCTGAGTAAGAGATGCCTCATCATAAGTCTTAGTCACTCTTTCAGGATCCATTGTAGGAACGTCAACATTCTCACCTGGGAGATACCACATAGGAGCACCGTCTTCAGGGTCAACTCCAGCGTAAATAGGAGCATAGTAAGAAACCGGTTCACCTACGATGTATGCGAAACCATAACCTACCATTTCCCATCTCTGGTTACCATGGAAGAGTTCAGTTATCTTCTCGTCGTTGTAGTTGAATGTTGTGCTTGCGCGGAGCCAGTAATCCTTTCCGCGAAGGATATCAACTCCGAGAGTGATATCAACACCCTGGTTGAGGAGTCCGCCGACATTTGCATAAAGCGAGCTGAAACCTGTGGTATAGTTATAAGGAACGCTTAGCAACATGTCAGTAGTCTTTCTATGGTAGTACTCAATATTGAAATCAACTCTGTCAGCAAGACGACCGTTGATACCTACTGTAAGGAGAGCCTGCTGCTCCCAAGTAAGGCCTGCATTAGATGGCTTACCTACAACCATTGAAGATGACTCACCATAGTTAGTTGAGCTGTCGAGGAGGGCATAGTGCTCATAGTCACCGACAGAGGCATTACCCTGAGTACCATAGCTCACCTTGAAGTTAAAGTCATTGAGCCAGTGTGCATCCTGCATGAAAGCCTCGTTTTTAATCTTCCACATACCACCGACAGCCCAGAATGTAGCGTTTCTATTGTTCGGACCGAAACGTGAACATGCATCGTTACGAACTGAAGCATCGAAATAGTACTTATCCATCAATGAATAGTCAAGGCGGCCAAAGAACGAAAGGAAATTGCTCTGGCTATAACCCTCTGTCACCTCATATGTCTGAGGATTACCCTCGTTCAAATTGAGAAGACGATCATCAGTAAGACCTTCTGAATAAGAATCGAATGTATCATAGCGGTTTGTCACACCCTCATGACCTGCGAGGACAGAGAAGTGGTGATCATCACCGATGCCAAAGCTATACTCCAATGTGTTTGTGATGGTTGCAGCATAGTCAATACCGTAAGCTCTATACTTCCAACCATTTGCAGGAGAACCGGCATGGCTAGGCATTCTCAACTGTGTGTTTGTAGAAATCGATCCATCGACACCGGCACGAGAAGATATCTTGAAGTTCTTGAACGGCTCGATTACAACATTGAATGAAGCAAGGAGACCATATCTGTCAACCTCTCTTGGAACCATTCTTGCTGTATAGTAAGGGTTATAGATTCCGTTTGGATACTTGACCTCATATTCTTCACCTGTATCAGGATTAACAGTAGGATAGAGAGGGTTGTTCATATAAGCGAGACCACCCTGGAGGTTGTTTGATGTGCTTGACGCACCACCCCAGTTAGAGTTAGACATTCTCTTGTCATAAGACAAGCTAAGGTTCGCACCAACCTTCAACCACTCCTTTGGATGACCCTGTACGTTTGAACGGACAGTATAACGGTCATAGCTATTACCTACGGCTGTACCTCTCTGGTGGAACTGTGACGCACCAATCATATAAGCGACCTTGTTTCCACCACCCTCTACAGTCACGTCATTCTGGAACTGTGGGTTATTGAACTGCTGAGTAGCCTCATACCACTTAGTGTTGGCATCATAACCGACATCAGTATAGTTAGCCTTGATCTGAGCAGGAGTCATGATACCTGCCTTTACCCAGAACTCCTTAAGTTCAGGACCGGTCATCAGGTTCTTATAGAAAGTCATATCTGCAACAGTCGAGATACCCGCCTGGCTTCTTACTGTTACTGTAGCCTTTGCATTATACGATCCCGACTTTGTTGTAACGAATACGACACCGTTTGCTGCACGTGAACCGTAGATTGAAGTTGCAGACGCATCCTTAAGGATAGAGATGCTTGCTACATCATTAGGGTTCATCGCCATGATTGCGCGGCTTGAAGACTGGATACCGTCGATGATGAAGAGAGGTTCTGAACTTGAAGAGAGTGAACCTGTACCGTGAAGAGTCATCGATACGTTGTCCTCACCGGCAACACCACCGGTTGTCATTACAGCAAGACCTGCAACCTGACCCTGAAGCTGATCCAGAGGAGATGCTGAAGGAGCGTTTGCAAGTGCTTCAGACTTGACTGTCGTTACCGAACCTACTGTGGTTCCAATCTTCTTTGCCGAACCGTAGCCCACTGCCACAGCACTTTCAAGCATCTCAGAGTCAGCCGGAAGGTCACAGTTTACCTGAGCCTTTCCCTGAACTGGGATCTCTACTGCATTATATCCGATAGACGAGAACACGATGGTCGCATCCTTGGATACTGTAATAGAGTAATGTCCGTTAACGTCAGTGTTGACTCCGTTCATTGTACCCTTCTCATGTACTGAAGCGAAAGGTACCGGCTCGCCATTAGAGGCGTCAGTCACATTTCCAGTGACTGTGAGCTTCTGGGCAAAGGCTGTCGAAGCTACCATCACTGCTAACGCTGTGAGAAATAGTTTAATTTTTCTCATAGTAGTTACTTTTAGTTGTTAAACATAAATATTGAATTATTACACTTTAGCTATTTAGCATGCTACACTACACACTAACTGCGCTGCATACGGGTGTTATAAAATTACCCGAATTACAAAGTTGGTAAAAATCTTTTACAAATCCAAAGGTTTTAATTGCTAAAATCCTTGATTCCGGCCTTTAGCAATCGAGATAGACATTTAAGATATTTCATCCAGACAGTAATTTAAATTACGATTTATAAGCGGCATAAAGGATTATTTTATAACTTAGAGGCATAAATCATTTGTCATGAGCACTTTCAAACTGCAAGAAAAGCGTATCACGCCAATCGCTTTAATAACCTCAGGAGCCTTTTTCGCGGCATGCACCGCCTTCTTTTTGCCTATAGAGGCCCCACACAAGATAACCATCCCGGTTGCGATACTGACTTGCGCATCGCTGTGGCTATGCCCATGGCAGGTCACACTGGCCCTGTTTTTCTCTGCCGCCGGAGACTATTTCGGCTCATGCGGAAACTTCCTGGCCCAGATGGGAAGCTTCGCGCTTGCGCACGTGATGTACATAGTATATTTTACAGGAAGATACTTCACCAAAGTCGAGCGCGACAGAAAGCTCACACCGAAGATGAAAGGATACCTGACTATGGTCATATTCTGCACCCTGGCACTCCTTGCAGTCGTTTTCGCCCGCATTGTCCCAGCTGCAGATCCCGGAATAATCCGTACCGGCGTCACAATCTACGCATTCCTTATATGCACCATGATGCTGCTCGCGCTATTGCAAAGAAGCAGCCTCTTCGCCCTCGGCGCCGTGATCTTCGTCTTCTCCGATTTCATCCTCGCCTGGAACAAGTTCGTGGAGCCGGTTCCATTCCGCAATTACCTTGTCCTGGTCCCATACTTCCTGGCCCAGTGGCTCATCTTCATCCGCGCCACACCATACCGCGTCGCCCCGGAAATGCGCATCATGCGGTTCTGACACTAAAAAGGGAGGAAGACGGTAGCCTTCTCCCTTTTTGCATATATTCAACGATAAAGCGCCAACCAGACGCACAACTTGGCATCCGTCGGTCACGATACACCTCAAAGGGCCTATTTGACTGTATCGTGACAACAAAACGGTCAAAAACGCTTCTCATGTGTCACGATACACTTATTTTGACTTATTTCAGTGTATCGTGACACGAAGGGTATTCTGCTGATCTCTAAATCGGGACTTGTGAGACATCAAAAATGTTTAAAATAAATTTTTAACACAGAAAAATAAATTTTAAAGTCCGAATTTCGCCACATTTTTCTTTTTCTTTAACGAATCCCGGCCAGCCCTTCGTACCTTAAAAGCAAAAATGAAAAGAACGTATCATTTATGTTGGTCAGGAGGAGACGAGGTACTGTTCAGGACCAAGGAGGACTACATTCATGGGATCGTATGCCTCGCACTTGCAGCATACAAGACAGACACGGCAATATTAGCCTACTGTCTGATGTCGAACCATATACACATCTGCGTGCGGACATGCAAGCCGAAAGAATTCATCAGATCGTTCCGGTATCCGTATTCATGCTACTTCAACAGCTGGTACAAAAGGAAAGGCAGGCTTGGAGAGCGACAGTTCTTTATACTTGAAATCCGAGGGGTGTACCATCTGCTGACCGCTATCGCATATATACTTCGCAACCCACTTCACCATGGCATATGTGATACGCCGTTCGAATACCCATACTCTTCAGTACGGGCTATATTCAGAAAGGAATTGGGGTTCGGATTAAATGAAGGAACAAGGAAATCAGTAAGGCATTACAGCAGAATGCCGGACAGAAACAGACTGCCTCACGAAATCACGATAGACTCGGACGGGCTAATACCGGCTCAAGAGATTGTAGACGTAGCCGATCTGGAGCATCAGTTCAGCACAGCCAGGTCATACATGTATTACATGAACAGGCTCTCCGGAGAGACTTGGGAGAAAGAACAATCCAATGACGGTCCAGGCACCACTCCAATCCGAATCCACGACATTGAAAATGGAGTAAAGTGCGCTAGCGTGCAGCAACTGCTAGCAAACGAGCACGGAAGACACAACCCGAACGCCGTACACGACATAGCGCTATGTAGTATCATAGACAGAATGCTGGAGGACAGGTTCGTAGGAAAGACAATATATCAGCTG
>JAEIGA010019401.1_pt1 | contig 10369 bp, 5 predicted proteins | sample 9270691 | NCBI WGS metagenome assembly JAEIGA01 (sample SAMN17057246, study PRJNA624740) | gut metagenome | biome: biome; isolation source: fecal sample | host: Bos grunniens | place: China: Xizang | collected 2019
CTGCACGGGTTGAGTTCTCGACGAAGCTGTTGAAGCCGATGAGATCGCCCTTGTCGGCAACGATGACATCCTCCTGGCTGCATGATGCCAACGCAGCAACTGCAAGCATAGAAATAAATAATTTCTTCATAGTCTTTTGTGTTTTTTAGTTATTTGTTTTTGTCTTTGTTTCTCTTGTTTCGTCATTGCGAGGCCGTTAGGCCGTGGCAATCTTTCATTGTGCTCTGCGTCTTCACAGAGGTAGATCCCCGCGTCGCTACGCTCCTCGGGATGACGGGGAGGTTTGCACTCCTCGGAATGACACGCCTATGTCTTTGTTTTCTGTTTCAAGCGTCATTGCGAGGCGTTAGCCGTGGCAATCTTCCGTTGTGCTCTGCATCTTCACAGAGGTAGATCCCCGCGTCGCTACGCTCCTCGGGATGACGGGAAGGTTTGCGCTCCTCGGAATGACACGCCTTATTGTCTTTCGACTTAGCGAGTGTAGGGAAAACCAATCCCCTACACCCAAAATATCGGTAGATTACTTAACGATATACCAATCGCCATTCTGCTCTACGGTCTTGCCAGGAGCAACGAAGCTAACAGCAGGGTTCTCAGACTTGTTGTCAGCGGGGTTGAACTTGAAGTAACGACCGCCGTAGCAAGTGATTGATGAACCAGTGTTGTCACCCTTGAGGTTCAAAACTGAGTAAGCCTGATCTGTGCCGTCAACGCCAGCCTGCTTCTCGCATGCAACGAACTCACCACCGTTGATTACAACATGGCCGTTAGCCGATGCGTAGATAAGGTCTGAGCCCTCGCCAGCGTTTGTGAACTTACCGCCATTGATGGTTACCTTACCACCCTGAGCCCAAACAGCGATTGAATAAATGGCCTCCGCTGCAGAAATCTCGCCCTCGCCAGTGATTGTGAGGTCGCCACCATTCTTTACCCAGAAAACATAGCTATCCTCCTTTACTCCATCATTTGCATAAGAGAAAAGATCTGCTGAAATCTCCTTACCGTTGAGGTCAACGATAGCGTTGTTAGTGATCTGGAGTGGCTCAGCGAGTTCGATGTCAGCAGTGAGCTTTACGCTCTTGCCAGCTGCGATAGCAGCCTTCAACTCAGCCTCTGTAGCAACTGCAGTAGGCTCAGTGAGCGCTACGCTACTCTCAGTACCCCAGTCATCAACCTTGTCAACAGTGAACTCGATAGGATAGAGCTTGTTCTCGGGATCGATAGACTCGGGAGCAAGCTTAATAGACAATACATAGTTGCCGTTCTTTGCGAAGTCGATAGTTGAGTTGATAGTGTGGTTGTAAGTAGCGAGGTAAACACCAGCCTGGTAGAGGTCTACATCGAAAGTGATGTTATAAGCACGCTCAGCAGGGATAACATAGTGGTGAGCCAACTTGAGCTCTGCACCATTATCAAGAGCATCATCAGCATCAGCAGCCTCTGCACCGAAAGGTACAACCAAGTCACCAGCGCCTACCCATGCCTTATCTTCGCCGTTATCGATAGCCATTTTACCAGTCTTTGCGGTGTTGATAATCTTCACATTGTAAACATTCAAAGTTGTTTTACCATCAGTGAATGTGTTAGTGAACGAGAAGGCAACCTTTGACAAGATGTGCTTGAAAATGAACTCTACAGCCTGAGTGTTGCTTGCGTCGAGCTTGTCCGCTGTAGTCTTAGTCTTGTATGCGTAAACAACATCCTGGTCAGCAGCTGCAGTCTCATTGTTGAATGAGAATGTACCCTTAGTAGGATCGTAAGTCCATGTAGCACCCTCGCCATCCTGGTATGGAGCGAAAGCCAAGAAGTCGTACTTAGCCGCAGCAATCCAGTACTGTGCGGGAGAGTAGGTGTAGCCATTATCCTTAGAGCCAGCAACCTTAGTATTGTTGAAGATAAGCGCGCTGTTGTCGCCCTTAGTTACTGTACCGTACACGCCGAAGTTAGCGATATTGTTGGTAGTGATATCCTCAGCACGAGTTGAGTTGTCAACGAATGTATCGAAGCCGATAGCCTCGTTCTGGGGTGCTACGATTGTCTGCTCTGATGTGCAGGCTGCCAACGCAGCAACTGCAAACATCGATACAAGAATCTTCTTCATAATATTCTTAGTCTTTTAGGGAAAAAGTTAATTATTTCAAAGTAGTTGATTCGCTATCCTTGTCAGTAGCATCGTCAGCTGTGTTGCCGTTACCCCAGTCAGTAAGAGGATTAACAGTGAACTCGATAGGCTCCTGTGCGTGCTCGGGGTCGATGTTTGTTGCGTCAATAACTGCCTTGAGGTTGTAACGCATACCAGCCAAGGGAGCAAATGTTGTGTAGATAGTGTGCTCATAAGTATCGATCTCCTGACCGCTAACAAGCAATACTACATCGAATGTAACCATATAAACATTTTCGTACTTAGTAGTAGTAGTATTATCAGCGTTAGTTACTGTGTAAGTAGATGCACCCTGACCAGGAATCATAAGCAACTCTTTGTGTGACTCGTATGTCTCACCGCATTCAAATGCAACATCAACAGCCTCCTTAGCATCTGTATCAGCAGCATCTGTAGCCTTACCAAAGTCCAATACGAGCTTATCACCTGTAGTTACAGGAGTCCAAACGGTTTCATCATCAAGAACTACGCTACCTGAAGCATAAGCGTCATGAATCTTTACATTCTCTACGCGGATTGTAGCGTTAGTTGCATTGTAAGCATTCTCGAAAGAGAACTTAACCTTTGACAATACATGGCGGAAGTTAAACTTAACCTCTTTATTACCCTCATTCGCACCCAATGCAGTTGCGTAAGCGTAAAGAAGATCAGTAGTACCGTTGTTTTTAAAGTTGAGCTTTGTAGCATCCTTATTGGTACCATCATCAACCTTAGTCCAACCACCATTAGTCTTAGGAGCTACAGCGTTGAAGTTGTAGTTTGCACCAGCAATCCAATACTGAGTACCCTCGTACTTCCAATCAGTATTAGTCTGACCTGCATAGTCATCTGCCTTCATGCCATCGCCATCCTTTGCAACACGAACACCATCAAGCAAAACTGCACCATTAACATAGCCGTAAACAGCGAAGTCAGAGAACATGCTGCTGTTTGTGTAGCTTGGGTCGTACACTGAACGAGTGCTGTTCTCCACGAATGTGTCGAAGCCGATGGCAGCGCCCTTGTCAGCTACGATAACATCCTCCTGGCTACATGCTGCGAGTGCTACGACTGCAGCCAATGCGAAAATTACCTTTTTCATAATTTAAGTTTTTTAAGTTATTAATTTGTTTGTCTTTTGTTTTCTGTTTACTCTGTCATCCTGAGTGTAACGAAGGATCTCAAGGCTTGTACGACATTCATCGGTCGCGCTAACTGAGAGATTCTTCACTTCGTTCAGAATGACACTCTTTTTGTTTTCTGTTTCTGCATCTCTGGTCGGCTGCGAGGAGATTCTTCGTTTCACTCAGAATGACACTCTAAGCATCTTTTCTCTTCGCCTTACCAACTGCTTTTTAGCCGCTTATAATTCCTACAAATATACGAATTATTTTGCTGACTATCAAATTTTTAAGTAACTATTTTTAGCGTTTTCGTTAACTTTTTTCGTCTCTCTTTTTGCCTCGTTTTTGCCTCATCGCGAAGCTTGGTCCGAGGCCTCGTTTTTGCCCATTTAGAGCCATTTTAAGCCACTTTCGCAGCCCTTAGGGAGTGTAGGGAAACCCAATCCCCTACACCCAATTTTGCATTAATTAGAATGCGATCTTACCAGTGAAGTCACCATCGATCTTAACAGTACCGTTGATGAAGCTCTCCTCTGTCATAGGCTGACCGTTGTAAGTACAGTTCTTGAAAGTAAGAACCTCACCAGCCTGAATCTCCTCAAAGTCGATCATGAAACCAGCCTCGAATGAGCAACCCTCCAAAACAGTAGAAGTGTAAGCCTTGAGGTTAGCGTACTGGCCGCACTCGAACTTAACATTCTTGAAAGAAGCTGTTGTCTTATCACCGTAAGAAGTCCAACCCTCCAAAGTAGAGTCCGCAACATTCAAAGTAACATAATCATCAACGCTAACATTGATAGCGTAAACTACATTCTTAACGATAACATTCTTAACATTGTAAACACCACCCTTTGTGATGTAGATACCACGGAGTGCCTTGTTGTCCTCAGTACGGAGGTTACCGCCGTCGATAGTCATGTTCTCAACATTCTCAATGTTCTGAACGAGACCATCATTCTTAGGAGCCTCAGTAACAACCAAGTCAAGAACTACATTCTTACCCTCAGCGTCAGAAAGGTTAGCATAAGTCAAAGGCTGACCAGCGTAAGTACAGTTCTCGAACTCGATAGTAGCGCCAGCAACCATCATGCTCAAGTCGATAACTACGCCTGCGCCGAAGTCACAGTTCTTACATACTGTGTTGTTGTAAGGACGGAAGTTGTGGAACTCACCATTGATGAACTTAACATTCTCGAAGAGACACTTTGTAGTGCTACCGTAAGAGTTCCAACCCTGAAGTGTTGAGTCGATAACTGAGATAGTACCAGCGTTGTTAGCGTTGATAGCGTAAGTACAGTTAACGATCTCAGCGTTCTTAACAACTACATTACCAGTACCAGTTGTGTAGATACCACGGATACCGAACTCGCCAGTGTAGTTACCCTTACCATCGATCTTGATGTTCTCGATAATAGAGTCATCCTTAGTCTCGATAAGACGAGCAGTGTTAGAAACTACATAGTTAACGCCCTGAACTGCAGACAAAGTGTGGCCGTTACCATTGAGGTTACCAGCGATCTTTACCATCTCGTTTGCCTCGAAATCAGCGTCCAAAACCATGTTTGTGATGTAGCCGTCAACAGTGATGTCCTGCTCAGCAGCATTCTCCCACTCCTTAACCTCCTCAACATCGAATACGATAGGAAGAAGCTCCTTACCGTCCTCACCTGAGATGTTAGTCTCGTCAAGAGTAGCCTTGAAGTTGTAAGCCTTGCCCATCTCGAGAGCTACGTTCTCGATGTTAGACTCCAAAGTCTTAGTGAATGCGAGAACATCACCAAAGTAGAGAGCAACCTCGAAAGTAACCTTGTATGACTGAGTAGCAGCAGCAGGGATAGTCAAACGCTCGTTGTCAGTAACCTGCTTAACACCAACAGCAGTCTTAGCGCAAGCGTCACCGAACTCGAGAGTTACAGGAACTGCGTCAACAAGCATCCAATCGTTGTTATCCCACCAGTTCTCAACTGCGAGGTCGATAGTAGCCTTTGAAGGAGCAACCATCTTAACGTTCTTAACGTCAATGTAAGCATTGTCGTTGTCGAAGCCGTTAGTGAAAGAGAACTTAACCTTTGAAAGAAGGTGGCTGAACTGGAATCTAACCTTGTCAACGGGAGCCTCACCTACCTGAATCTTAGTAGCGTCTACAGAAGTAGCAGCGTAGAGAAGGTCCTCAGTACCGTTGATATTCTCGAAAGTTACAACACCAGCACCCAATGTGCTTGCATTTGTAGTATCAAGATCCCAGTTTGCACCGTTCATAGGAGCCAAAGCTGCGAAGTAGTAAGTGTGACCAGGAATCCAGTACTGAGTGTTAGTGTAAGTGAAGCTGCCTGTCTTGCCAGTAACATCCTCATCCTCGAATACAACACCCTCGGGAGAATCCATGAAACCCCAAACATCGAAGCCAGTGATAGACTCAGTAGTTGTTGAAGGATCAACAGCTGCGTTTGCACGTGTTGCATTCTCAACGAACGCACCACCAAACTCCATAGGAGCGTTACCCTTCTGAACAAGAGTAGTCTCCTGGGTACATGCTACCAAACCTGCGATAGCAAGAACCGAAACTAAAAGTTTTTTCATTGTAATAAAAATTAAAAGGTAATTAAAAATTGTTTGTATATAAACTTATCGTTTATCCTTTCGCTATACCCCACCCTCGGGCGGTTGCCCACCCAAGGGAGAGGGATGTGTGTTAGTTGATCTTAATTGCCTTAAGATAAATAGCCTTTGAAGAAGTCTGTGTGTACTTAATCTCAATCTTACCAGTGAGGATCTCACCATTATTTGAGAACTCGTGCTCTGTAGATGAAGTAGTAAGGTTCTTTGTCTGGCCCAACTTAACACCACCTACATATACCTCAACCTTGGCATTTGTACTGCTAGCACCTGAAGTTGTAAGTTTGATGGTCTCGACACCCTCAGTGTAGTCCTCAGTTGAGATGGTCAACGCCTTGTATGGCTTGCCTGCAGAACCAAACTGCTGGCCCTTGCCATTCTGGCTATCCCAGCCCCAATAGCCACCATCACCTGCAACAGTCCAGTTCAAGCCACCAAGTGCCTTAGTTGAGTTAGAACTGAATACTGATGAAGTGAAAGTATATGAGTATGCCTCACCCTTTACAAGCTCAGAATCAGGATTCTGCATTGCTGCCTGAGACACTGTAATCTGCTTAGTCAAGTTACCACATGTCACAGTAACAATACCCTCAATCTTCTCGTAAGTGGTATTCTCTGCTGCAGCAATAGTAACTACGCCATCAGCATATGTAGCAGTGAAATGAGCATTATCTGAAGATACTGTAATCTCATCCTTGATATTGTAAGCAACAACATTTACAGTCTGCTCTGCTGCATCAGTAGAAGCAAATACTACATTATCCAAGTCAAATGACCAGAATGCGAGTGTACCTGGAGAAGAAAGCTCAACAAACCAAGCGTTCTTACCCTGTGGCGCACCATTGAATGATGTACGAACAGTCTTTACAACAATATCGTCACCAAGCTTTGCACCAGAAGTTGCCCAGTACTTGTTAGTTGCACCATCAGGTGACATAAGACCATAGATATATACGGTACCAGTCTCATCAGTAAGGTCGAAGTTACCATATGTTGAGTTTGCAACAGCAGTGATTGTACCCTTCAAAGTGTACATAGGTGCAGTTGCAGTCTCATCCTCAGCAGCAGCCAAGAACTCAGCTACAGTGGTGTAAACAACCTCCTCAGCGGGCTCTGCCTCAGTAGTAGCTGTAACAACAGCAGCCTCAGATGCAGCGAACTTCTCCTCATCCTCTGGAACAGCTACAACATTGAATGTGTACTCTGTCTCATACTCGCCAGTGAATACATAAGTTGTCTCCTCAACGAATACGGGCATCTCAGTACCTACAGTGATGCTATACTGTGCAGCGTTCTCCACAGCAGCCCAAGTCAAAGTAACAACATTACCCTCTACAGAAGCCTCTACAACGGGAGTAGCAAGTGCCTCGGGCTCAGCAGGAGCCTCAGCACCAGCAACAGTCATATAGAACTTAGCAGAAACCAATGAGAAGTAGATGTCATAAGCACCTGTCTCACCGATGAACTTCATATTGCCGCCATTGTTATAAGTATTGTAAGTCTTATCAGCAACAACATCACAAGCAGAACCATAGCTCAATGTCCAAGCCTTATCAGCACGGAACTTGAACTCATTATTCTTAGCGATAGTAACATTCTTTGCTACAGCCCAGTCACCATCAACAGTCATAACAACATCGTTAGCCCAATCTGAGCCTGCAAATGAGCCAATCAAGCCCCAAGCGTGATCCTTCAAACCCTCAACAACAACTACAGGGTCGCCACCGTCCTCAGCCTCAGCATATGCCTTGCCAGGAGTCATAAGAGCAACGCGCTTCTTTGCCAAGTCGAAGTAAACATCATATACGCCATACTCGATAGGAGTGATGTTCTGGCTACCTGCGCCTGTGATAACTGCGTAGTACTTATCAGCATAAGCCTTACCAGCAACCTCGAAACCGTAGTTCTTAGCGTCGTTCCACTGCTTGTTAGCACGAATCTTGAACGCACCGCTCTTAATCTCTACCTTCTCAGCAACGAAGAGATTCTCGGTAGGAGTAGTGTACATAACAGCATCGTTAGCCCAGTTGTTGAGATCACCTACAACGCCCCACTCTGAAGCTACTGCCTCAAATGGATTCTCGGGGTTAGGATTCTCAGGGTCAACGGGCTGCTCGGGCTCCTCAGGATAGATAGGCTCATCGTTCTCATCAAGCCACTCCTCAACCTCGATAACCTCGAACTCGATAGGCTTCAAACCACCATCAACGATGTTGTCGGGAGTAATCTCAGTTACGATGTTGTAGCTCTTACCCTGAACAAATGCCTTGTCCTTCAATGTAGAAGAGATAGAGTAAGTCTGAGCCTCAACATGGTTATTGTAAACAATAATGTCGAATGTAATATCGTGGTTGCGTGTTGCATCAGTAGGGATAATCAAGCGATACTTATCTGACTCATAGTAAGTATCCATTGCTGCGAACTCGCTACCATTCTCTACATGGCCGAAGTCAACAACCAAAGTCTCACCATTCTGTGGGAGGTTCCAAGACCAGTCTGCGCGAGCATCAGTTACATCGATAGAACCATTAGCAGGTGAGTTGTTAATCTTGATGTTCTTAACAGCAACAGTAGTAAGCTCGTTGGGGAAGTTATACTTGAACGAGAACTTCACGCGAGACAAGAGGTGAGCAAACTGAAGCTTAACCTTCTCGGGTGCGCTGGGGTTGATCTCGCTTGCGTAAACAACCTTCTCAGCATAGATAAGGTCTACGCTACCGTCGGTGTTAGTGAACGAAATAGTACCGAGACCATCCTTAGACATTGTCTGTGTGTCAACGGTTACATCCTCATGATTAACGGGTGATACAGCACCGAAGAAGTAGTCCTTACCCTCCATCCAGTACTGAAGGTTGTCGTAAGTCCACTCTGCGCCATTCTTGTAGACGCGCTCGTTGTTGAACACGAGCTCATCAGCGGTGTTACGGAAGCCCCAAACAGCGAACTCGTCGATGTTTGCAGTGGTAGTGCTGGGGTCAGCTGCTGCACGGGTCTTGTTCTCAACAAACATGTTGTCGAAACTGATTGCGGTAGAGTCAGAAGTCTTGACTACAGTGTCCTGACTACATGCTACAAGTGCCGCAAGGGATAAAATTGCAACAAATGCCTTTTTCATAGTTAGTAATTTTAGTTAATAATATTTATTTGTGTTTTGTCTCTTCACTCTATATATAAATATAGGTATATCCCTACAATGGCAATGGAATCTCTACCTCCTCGCCCCAATCGTCGACAACAGGCTCGAAACCACCAGAACCCTCAACGGCAACATTTCTGTCGATTACGAGGTCCTTGACGATGAGAACACCACCGTGAGGCTGCAACTTAATCTGGTCGGTAACATCAACATCAGCCGTCCAAATCTTGTTGTTACGCAAACGCACCTCAAGCTTAAGGCCATTGGTTACATCGGTACGAGTAGGATAGTTGGGGTGTGGGAATGCGGGGGCACCGAACGACTTAACAACGGCGCGGATATAACCCTCATCCTTAGCATCGTTAGTGTAGACGATCTTCAAGTCGTCGAACAGGATGGTTGCAGACTCCTCAGAGGTCTCACCCGTAGTAAGTTCGACAGAGGATGCCATACCACTCAACGAAGCCATAGCAGAAGATGCGTACTCGATACCATCAGCAAACTCGAAACGAATCTTATAGGTGAACACCAAAGGCTGAAGCGTAATCTCGAAAGGTGTGGGGTCTACAACCTTCTCGGGGAGGTAGTCCTCGACATAGTTTGCGAACAACATATCGGGAGGCGACACAGTGCGCTCGCCCTCAACAGCATATGCACTTGCCTCATACTCAGCACGAGTGAGCGTACGGGTTGTAGCGCGCGTTGTAGCATCGGTACCCGAGCGCGAGAAGATGATATACTCCGTATCGTTGTTGTAGAAGAGCATGTCGTTGAGACCCTCATACAAGGTTACAACACCACCATCGGGTTTGATATTGTGGAGGTTGCTGTTTGTGCCATCCTCATTGTAGTTCACAACACGAAGACCCGTAGGCTTTGTGGGGCGCAACTCATCGTATGTAAGCGTAAACTCATCGGGCCAACGATACTCCCAGTCGGTAGCCTCATCATAGATGTGCTCCTCCCAGTCGTAGCGGTAGTCGGCAATGATCTCAATATGGTAGCGGTGTGCGTGCTCACGGTGATCCACACACAAATCCTTATGAACGCATGATGTGGCACATGTCACAACCGCCAAAACTGCTATAATAATGTATCTTTTCATCGCTTACCTCCTTTATCCTTATTGTAGTTATCACAGCCAATAAGCCATACGAGTGAAATCTCAACCTTGGTAGGGCCGAAATACTGACGACGCTTTGTTGCCTGCCATACGGGGTGACCATCAACGGGCTCATACTCCTCGAACAAACCCCAGTGATAACCACCAGCAATTGTAAAGTCGAGGTTCAAGCGCTTAGCGATAGGCAACGAGTAACCATACTCCAAAGCCACGATGTGGTTGGCACGGTC
>JAEIGA010019402.1_pt1 | contig 10369 bp, 12 predicted proteins | sample 9270691 | NCBI WGS metagenome assembly JAEIGA01 (sample SAMN17057246, study PRJNA624740) | gut metagenome | biome: biome; isolation source: fecal sample | host: Bos grunniens | place: China: Xizang | collected 2019
ATTATGTCTCTCGTGAGACATCTTAATGAATGTACGAAAGCATATGATGAAGGACACCCCTTAATTAGCGACGAAGAATGGGATAATGAATATTTTGAGTTAAAAGCTTTGGAAGATGATACAGGATTAATTCTTGGTGATTCTCCAACTCAAACTATTAATTTTGTTGAAATGTCTGAACTTGAAAAAGTTCAACATAGTCATAAAATGTTATCTCTTGATAAAACCAAGTCTGTTGATGAAGTACTAAGCTTTATTGAATACAGACAACCAATTTTGATTATGAGTAAGATGGACGGGTTAACCTGTTCTCTTACTTATCGAAATGGTGAATTGGTTGTGGCAGAAACCCGAGGAAATGGATATGTTGGTGAAAACATTTTACATAATGTATTAACTTTACCATCTGTTCCAAAAAAAATTCCTTATAAAGAAGAATTAATTATTGATGGCGAGATTATTTGTACCTACACTGATTTCGAAGAATTTAGCTCTCAATATAAAAATCCTCGTAATTTCGCTGCTGGAAGTATTCGTCTATTGTCCTCATCAGACTGTGCCACACGAAAATTACAATTCGTAGCTTGGGATGTTATTACATTATTATATGATGGCGACAGAGAAATGGATTTATATGATAAATTTAAATTCATTACCAATTTCGGCTTTACTGTGGTTCATCATATTCATACTACTGTAAATCTTTGGGACGCTGAATATATTAAAGAATGTATTCAAAAAATCGTTGACTGGTCTCAGGAGACGGCATATCCAATAGATGGAGTAGTATTCAAGTATGCGAATTGTGAATTTGGCAGAGCTCTTGGCGAAACAACTCATCATTTTAGAAATGCTTTGGCATATAAATTTTATGATGAAACATATCAAACTAATTTAATTGATATTGAATGGACTATGGGTAGAACAGGAATCCTAACTCCTGTCGCTATTTTTAACACAGTGGAAATAGATGGAACAGAAGTTAGTCGTGCCAGCTTACATAATATTAGTATTATGAAAGAAGTTTTAGGCAATCCTTATTATTTCCAAGAGATTGAGGTATTCAAAGCAAATATGATTATTCCGCAGATTTATTCTGCTAAAAAAGAGAGTGATCATGGTTATATGTTTAAAAATGGAACATATTTAATGCCTTATCCTCAAACTTTTGAAATTCCTGAGATATGTCCTGTTTGCGGCGGCTCGACCAAAGAAGTGTGTGAACTGGGTACATCAGTGCTACAATGCACCAATCCCGCATGTGAAGGTAAATTAATTAACCGCATCGATCATTTTTGTGGTAAAAAAGGGTTAGATATGAAAGGAATTTCAAAAGCTACTCTTGAAAAATTAATTGACTGGGGTTGGGTAAGTAATATTACTGATATTTTTGAGTTACAACTGTATCGCACAGAATGGATTCAAAAACCTGGTTTTGGAGAAAAGTCAGTTGACAAAATACTTAATGCTATTGATGTTAGTAGAAAATGCGATCTACATCAATTCATTGCTGCTTTGGGTATTCCATTAATTGGAACAACTGCGTCAAAAGCTATATGCGAAGTCTTCCACTCTTGGACTGATTTCATTAATGCTGTTGATAATGCTTATTCATTTGACTCTCTTCCAAATTTTGGATTTGAAATGAATAAAAGTATTTTAGACTTTGATTATAATGAAGCACGTTTAATTGCGAACACATATATTCTCTTTAATGAATATAATGAATCTAAATCAGGTAGTGATTTAGAGGGAAAAACTTTTGTAATTACTGGAAAACTCACTCAATTTAAGAATCGTGATGAACTGAAATCAAAAATTGAGAGTCTTGGAGGTAAGGTCACTGGGTCTGTCTCAAAAAATACAGACTACCTTATTAACAATGATGTTGAGTCGACCTCTTCCAAGAATAAGTCTGCTAAGACTTTGGGAATTCCAATCTTGTCAGAGAATGATTTCATTCAGACTTTTGGAATAGTGTAATTGACAAAACAAAAAAATTTTTGTATAATAAAAATGTAAAGATTAAGGAAGAAAATTTTAATGAAGAGAAAAGAAATTAAAAACTTGGCATAGAAAATTGCTAAGTTTGAAAAAATCATTCAAACAAGTAGTGATAAAAAAGAAATTGCTAAAGCAGAACAAGAGATTATGAAGTTGTCTAGTTGTGTAGATAGTCTGGAAGATATGATCGCAGTAGATGAAATTGTAATGGAAATACTTGAAAAAAATTAAAAAATTTCTTGACAAATGAAAAATTTTTTGATATAATATTTACACAAGCTAATTAAGCTAAAAAAATTAAAAAAATATTTTATTAAAAGGAGAAATTAACAATGGCTATGAAAGAAAATTCAAAGAAAGTTTTAAATTATTTAAAGGAGATCAATGGTGAGAACGTAACAGCTGCTGACGTTGCTGCTGCTCTCGGTCTTGAAAAGAGAAGCGTTGACGGCATCTTTACTTCTGCTATCCAGAGAAAAGGTCTTGGCGTAAGAACAGCTGCTGAAATCGAGCTTGAAGACGGCACACACAAACAGGTTAAGTTCCTATCTCTTACTCCTGCAGGTATGGACTTCGATCCAGACGCAACTGAAGAAGCTGCTGAATAATTATAACATAGATAAGGGGTAGAACTACGTTTTACCCCTTTAATTTTATCTTTATATGAATATAATGTTCATTCTAATAATAGTTTTGGTTGCGGTTGGCTTAACGGCCGGCATCACCTACTTTTTATTAAAACCACAGCTTCAAGCGTCTGAGTAGATAAATGAGGATGTCCGCAAACAAAATGAATAGATGTTTCAAGACCAGTAGGAACTTGTTAAGCTAAATTCTTTTTTACGTAATGAAAATAATATTTTAAAGATTTAGAAACAAGATACTGAAAATCATATTCAAAGTTTAAACAATAGTATTACTACAATAGAAAAGTAGGCTTAGGAAGCAGCTGATTTATTTTACAATACTAAAATGTAGGTTGCTAAGGATAGCTTAGAACGAGCTCTTGAAGAGGAAAGTAAAAATTATTAGGCAAATGTAGAACATTTTAAAGTTGAATACGATGATGCTGTAAAGACTTTAATGGAAGAATTTTAGTCTTTATCTGACAATATTACTATTCTTCGTACTACAAATGATGCTGCCGTAGCAGCTGCCAAAAGAGCAGAAGAAATGAAAAGTCAGCAAGACTATTATCGCATTTAGCTGACTGCCGCAGATTTACACGAGATCGAATTACTTCGCTCTGTGGAACCTTATTTAAGAGATAAAGAACCTCTTAATAAAGTAATATGGAAAGTTTATTATGAAAAACCAACAACTGATTTAATTGGTCGTGTTGTTGGCTCAGGTATTCATACTGGTATTTATAAAATTACTGAAATAGACACTGGTAAGTGTTATGTTGGATAGGCTGCTAATATTGCCGATCGTTGGAAATAGCATATAAAACGAGGTGTAGGTGCTGAAACACCAACTCGTAATAAATTATATCCTGCGATGATTGCGGCCGGACCTCAAAATTTTACTTTTGAGATTGTAGAAGAGTGCGATCGTGCTTCATTAGATGCCCGAGAGGACTATTGGCAAGATTACTTTAAAGCAAAAGAATTTGGATATAGTATAAAATAAGGAGAATGAAAATGTATAGAATAATTGATGATAGAGGCTCAGGAAAGACAAGTAGACTTATGCTCTTGGCAAAAGAAACAAACTCAATAATTGCTTGTGTAAATCCGTACGCAATGAGAGAAAAAGCTCACGCATATGGAATTACTGGTTTAACCTTTATAAGTTATGAAGAGTTGTTAACACAATCTTGGACTGATTATAATATTATGATTGATGAAATAGAACTTTTTGTAAAATATCAATTATCTGGAATTCTCAAAGGTTATACTTTATCTAATGAGGATTAAAAATTATGACAAAAGCAGATAATTACATGATAGAGGCTATCGAAAATATCCTTGAAAATGGATATAAAGATACCAATCCACGTCCAAAATATGCGGACGGCACTCCGGCGCACACCATTTCAGTAAATCATGTTTTTAGAACTTATGATTTAAGCAAAGGAGAATTCCCTATCTGTACGCTTCGTCCAATAGCTTGGAAAACAGGTATTAGAGAAATCTTTACCATTTATCAAAATCCAACTAATGAGATTAAGAAAATGGAAGATATGGGAGTTACTTGGTGGAGTGATTGGGACATTGGTGATGGAACAATCGGACAAAGATATGGAGCAACAGTAAAACGATATGATTTAATTAATGAGTTAATTAAAGATATTCAGAATGACCCATATGGACGCAGAAAAATTGTATCTTTATGGCAAGAAACTGATTTACATGAAACTCCTGGCTTGGCTCCATGTGCTTTCCTCACTATTTGGAACGTTCGCAAAGGTAAAGAAACTGATTATCTTGATATGGTATTAGTTCAGCGCAGTGGCGATATGCTTACCGCTTCTGGCCCAGGAGGAATTAACGAGAGTCAATATGCGGCATTGCTTATGATGGTTGCGGTTCACACCGGTTATACGCCCGGCGTATTTAGTCATTTAGTAGCAAACGAGCAGATTTACGATCGCCATATCGAGGCAGCGCACGAAATGATGAAGAGATATCATGATACACAACGTGATGAATGTTTTGGACGCTTAAATCAAAATCCGGTATTTGCATTAAACACAACAAATACTGATTTTTATAAATTTACAGTTGATGATTTTACAATGGTTAATTACAACCCTATTAAACCTCAATTAAGATTGGAGTTGGGAATATGATTAATGCTATCGTTGCTGTTGATGTTAATTGGGGAATTGGTTATAATGGAGATTTATTAGAACACATTCCCGAAGATTTAAAATTTTTTAAATCTATGACCACTGGAAAAACAGTTGTTATGGGTTTAAATACCTGGGAGTCTCTCCCAATAAAACCACTACCACATCGTTATAATATTGTTATTAAACCAGGCGAGCTTCATAAGGAAGCAATGACCGCCTATATGGATTTAGAAACATTTATAGACAGTCTTGATGACTCAGAGATTTTCGTAATTGGTGGTGGATCTATTTATAGACAATTACTACCTTTTTGTGACCACGTTTATATTACAAAGATTTATAAAGAACACGAAAATGTTGATGTATATTTTCCTAACTTAGATATCACAACCGACTGGAACGCAGTTAAGTTGAGCGATATTAAAGAACATAATGGAATTATGTATCAGTTCTGGCGATATGACAGAAATAGTTGATTTTTTAAATTAATTTTGTTATAATATATTACAAGGTAAATAAAAAGAAAGTGAGTTAAATTTAAAATGAGTAAAAAACAAGAATTTATTAAATTTGTAGAAGAAATTATGGATGCGGCAAACGTTTCAGAAGCCGATATGCCAGAGAATGTAAAACTATATTGGGATGTATTGTTTGCGTCAAGTCTTGAAGCTGATAAGCCATTATTTACTGATAATGGAAAACTTATTATGAAATTTTTACAAGACCATCAAGAAACTCCAATGTGGAAAGCAAGAGATGTGGCAGAGGGATTATTTATTAGTTCAAGAGCTGTATCTGGTGCGATGAGAAAACTTGTGACAGACGGATTTGTTGAAAAAGTAGGTCAAGATCCAGTAATTTATTCTATAACAGAAAAAGGAAAAAATATTGATATTGAAAAAGGAGAATAATGAATTATGAAGAAAAATATGATTAACTAGACTCATATCGAAGGCGTTCTTTATGAACACGCATTAGAAGCAAAGGTAACTGGTGAAAACTCATAGAAACCAGGCACACCTTTCATCACAGGAACTGTAAGTATCGCAACTGATGATGCTATGACAAACATCGTTCCTGTTCACTTTACTTATGTAACATCTACTTTTGGTTCAGGTAAACCAAATAACACATATACAATTCTTGAAAACATTGTAAATGGCACTTTCGGTTCATATATGAAAGACGGTGCTGATAAAGCTGTTAAACTTCGTATCGATTCAGCTATTGGTTTGAATGAATTCTATACCGATAGAAATGGTACAGAAGAACTTGTATCAGCAAAACGTAATGAAGGCGGATTCGTTCATAAGATCGATGTTATCGATGCTGATGAAAAAGTTCGTAATACATTTAAAGTTGATATGCTTATTAACTGTGTAACTCACGTTGACGCAGATGATGAAAGAAATACACCTGAAAAAGCAATTATCAAAGGTGCTATCTTCGATTTCCGCAAGAGTCTTCTTCCAGTAGAGTTCTCAGCAACAAATCCAAATGCTATGGCTTACTTTGAAGGACTTGGAGCAACTGCAAAAGAACCTGTATTCACAACTGTTTGGGGACGTCAGGTATCTGAAACTGTTGTAAGAGAAATCAGAACAGAATCTGCTTTTGGTGAAGATGAAGTTCGTGAAGTTAAAAACACTCGTCGTGATTTCGTAATCACAGGTGCTTCAAAAGAACCATATGTTTGGGATGATGAAAGCACAATTACAGTTGCTGAACTTAACGAAGCTATCCAGAAGCGTGAAGTTGATTTGGCTGCTATGAAAAAACGTCAAGATGAATATAAAGCATCACGTGCGGCCGCAGGTACAGCAAGTGCAGCAGCACCAGCCGCTGGCGGATTTAATTTCTAATCAAGCTAAGGAGGATATAAGATATGGCAATTAATCTTTTAGATATTAAACCTCATAAGGTTTCTCGTGATTTAAGTGGCTATATCACATATATCTACGGCGCTCCAAAGACTGGTAAGACTACTCTTGCCAGTCAAATGGAAGGAGCTCTTTTACTTGCTTTCGAGCAAGGATATAATGCTCTTCCTGGTGTAATGGCACAAGACATTACTACATGGGGCGAAATGAAGCAGGTATTTCGTGAGTTGAAAAAGCCAGAGGTTCAAGAAGTTTATAAAGCAATTATCGTTGACACAATTGACGTAGCTGCTGACCGCTGTAAGAAATATATTTGTTCTCAAAACGGTATCGAAGATCTTGGAGATCTTGGATATGGTAAAGGTTGGACTAAGTTTAAAGATGAGTTTAATGAAGTATTCCGTGGCTTAACACAACTTGGCTACGCAGTATTCTTCATTGGACACGAAAAAGAAGTTATGGTAACAGATCCTCAAACAGGAACAGAGCGTATGGTTATTCGTCCTTCTCTTTCAAACTCAACTCGTGAAGTAATCGCTGGTATGGCTGATATTTATGGATACGCACATCAGCTTAGAGCAGGAGAAAATTCAGTTTTAACTCTTCGTTGCGGCGATGGCTCAATTCAATGCGGTTGTCGTTTTAAATACATTGAGAATCAAATCCCAATGAATTATAACAGCCTTGTAAATGCACTTTCTACCGCAATTGATAAAGAAGCTGCTGAGCATAATGGTGAATTCGTAACCAACGAAAGAAGTGTTATCGCTCAGGCTACTGAATATAATTATTTTGAATTAATGGAAGAATTTAAAGCAATTGTTGGACAGTTAATGAGTACTGGTACAACCAATGCTCCAAAAATCACTGCTATCGTTGAAAAATATCTTGGAAAAGGTAAGAAAGTAAATGATACAACTGTTGAACAGGCTGAATTCATCTATTTAATTATTAATGATATAAAAGCTGAACTTATGTAATTTATTAGGTCAGGTCGGGGTTTTCCGCTCCGACTTGATTTTTTTTATATTTTTTGATATAATATATTATGAAAAAAATAAGAAAGGAGCATTGACAATGGCACACTTTGTAATCTGTCCTTATTGTAAAGTAAGGTTTGATCGTGATAAAGAAGAGTATGCTCAAATAAGTTCTCGTAGATACGCGCATGCTGCTTGTATGTTGCGAGAAGCTGAAAAAGACCCAAATTATGAGAAAAAAGAAATCATTGACCCATTGGACAATGTGACTTGTTCGTTCTGTAAAAAACCTCTATCGAAGAAAGACCCTGACTGTGTTATGTTGGCAAATGGGAAATATGTTCATAAAGCATGTCAAGCTTTGGAAGAAACAAGGGAGAAAACCGATAGAGAAAAACTTGAAGAATATATAAAAGATTTATTTGGTTTAACTTATATTGACCCAAGAATAAAAGCTCAAATAAAAAAATATGTAGAAGAATATAATTTTTCTTATTCAGGAATGCAAAAAGCATTACATTATTTTTATGAGATTAAAGGTGGAGATAAAAGTAAAGCCAATGGTGGTATTGGTATTATACCTTATGTGTATAAAGATGCTTATAATTATTACTATAATTTATGGTTAGCAAAACAGAAAAATAGTGATATAGAAGTTCAATTATATATTCCAAAAGTAAAAGAAATTGTAATTGATAGACCTGAAAGAAAAGTAAAAAAACGCCAACTGTTTTCGTTTTTAGATGAGGAGGAAGATAACTAATGGCATCTAAATTTGTAGACACTACCGCTATTATGTAGGTAATTGGCGGAGTATTTAAAAATCCATCAGTTTTAGATTTTACAGATAAATATACTATCGTTGATGAAGATTTCCCAGATCCATTTCATAAAACTGTTTTTGGAGCAATTTATAAAATGCATGAACTGGGAGCTCAAAAAATTACATTAGAAAGTATTTCTGACTTTCTATCATCAAGACCTAAGAGTGCGGCCGTCTATAAGGAAGGTCGAGGCGAGGAATGGTTATTGAAAATAGCAGAAAATACAATCACATCTGCTTTTGATTATTATTATGGAAGATTAAAGAAATTTTCTTTATTAAGAGCATATGATAATTGTGGTATTGATATTTCTGATATTTACGATATAGATAATATATTAGATACAAAAAAGAAACAACTCCAAGAGGAACAATTAGATAACTCAACCTTAGAGCAAATTGCGGACCGCGTCGATGCGAAGATCGACCAGATCAGACTACAATATGTAGATGACTCGTTTGGAGAAGCACAGCAGGCCGCAGAGGGTATTTATGATTTAATTGAGAAATTTAAATTACATCCAGAAGTTGGTGTTCCAATGTATGGTCCGCTTGTTAATACGGTCACTCGTGGCGCAAGATTGAAAAAGTTTTATTTGCGTTCGGCGGCTACTGGTATCGGTAAGACGCGTTCAATGATCGCGGACTGCTGTTATATTGGATGTAATCAGTTGTATGATGATACTTTTGGATGGATTGGTAGTGGACGCGCAGAACCTGTTTTATTCATCACAACAGAACAGGAACTTGAAGAAATTCAAACTATGATGTTAGCATTTTTATCAAATGTTAATGAAGAGCATATTCTCAATGGTGAATATGAAGAGGGCGAAGAAGAGCGTGTACTCCAAGCCGCAAAGATTTTATCAGAAAGTCCAATATATGTTGAAGAATTACCAGATTTCTCATTAAAAGATGTTGAAGATAAAATTAAGAAAAATATACGAGACCACGATGTTAGATATGTTTTTCACGATTATATTCATACAAGTTTAAAAATTCTTGAAGAAATCACTCGTCGTTCAGGCGGTATTAAGTTGCGTGAAGATAATATTTTGTTTATGTTATCAACTCGTTTAAAAGACTTGTGTAATCAATATGGCGTATTTATTATGTCAGCTACACAGTTAAATGGTGATTATCAAGAGTCAAAAACACCAGACCAAAATCTTCTTCGTGGTGCCAAGGCTATCGCTGATAAAATTGACTATGGATCAATTCTCTTGGCAGTTAAAGATGATGATTTGGTCGCATTAGAAAATATTCTATCATCGAATTTATTTGAAAGACCAACTATTAAAATGTCAATATATAAAAACAGACGAGGTAGATATAAAGGAGTTATACTCTGGTGTAAGGCAGATTTAGGCTGCTGCCGCATTCAACCGATGTTCTGCACTACATATGACTATGAAATGGTTAGTATAGATGATGTAAGAATTCGAGTTAATGAGGAGAGTGCTTTCGATTGCGAGGATTAAGAAGTAAATTAAATTTGTTAGAAGATTCCGATTTTGGAATTGTAGATAAAAAGGAGATTAATATTATGGCAGATGTAAAGAATACACAAAAAAGAAGACCAAGTAAGAAACCAAATGCGGTTCGTAAGAGCAAGCAAGCTCCAAAGCTTGACGCTTCTGAAATTATTGACGGACTTATCGAGTATAAGATGCCAAAAGAAACAGCAGAGGTTATCATTCAAAATGATAAAACAAAAAGAACTCCACAAGAAATTCTTTGTGAGTTTGTTAATACTCAATATTGTCTAAAAGGCTACTGCGTTAGAGTTCTTCTTTATTAATGTTAGTATTTGACAAAATCAAAATAAGAGAAGCATTAACAGACGATAATGTTTTTGAATTACTTCATGAATGGGGCGGAGATC
>JAEIGA010019403.1_pt1 | contig 10368 bp, 18 predicted proteins | sample 9270691 | NCBI WGS metagenome assembly JAEIGA01 (sample SAMN17057246, study PRJNA624740) | gut metagenome | biome: biome; isolation source: fecal sample | host: Bos grunniens | place: China: Xizang | collected 2019
CGAGCCAAAGCCCAAGGGCGGGGCCTTCCCCCACCTGGATCACCACTCTCCATCAAGTTGGTTATTCACTTGCTTTGGGAACGCTTGACGCTCGCTTGGTAAATGGTTGCTCTTTCGCTGATTGCAAATATAATGAGCAGCTTGAAGATTGTTGAAGTCCTCTGCTGCCGCCCGGGGGCTTTCATAACCGAACTCTTTCCAGCGAGAAACAGGAAGTATCTCATCGACCACGAAAGAAAGCGGATGCTTGCTGTCCGATGGCTCGTCGTAGTGAATCGGGCCCAGCCTTCCGTGGCAAATCCCACACTCGCATCCCATTGCTCTGATGCGTGCTCTGTTCTTCCTTCGTAGGGACCCGTTAGAATACCGGGGGTTTGATGATTTCGGCATATCCGGCGTTCACGATCTCCTGTGCTCGCTCTGGCTTAACATAGTATTCCTCGCCGTAGTCTATCCGTCGGCCCAGGCGCATATCCTTGTAGGGGTACACGCAGCGGATCCGGACAACCTTCGGCGGTTCATAAGAGTGGGTAGGGGCTAATTTTCCGAGGATCTTTTTCCATTGCAAAACAATGCGGTCATTGTCGTATTTGTATTCGAATGACGGCACCTTCAGCAGTTTGCGAACATCGAAATTCATATCAAAAGGGACGATGTAACCGTTCTGTCCGTCAACAACGCCCAGCTCCTTGGTGGTAGAAAATGGTGTAACGATGACAGCGGTCTGATTTGCGAGGGCTTCCGCGACTGAATAACAAAAGCCTTCCTGATCAGAGAGCTGCACGAGGTAGTCAGCTTTCGCGATAAAGGTCTGCATTGCGTCTGATGTACCAACACAGACCATTTCACGAGGTGCACGGGGCAGGTTTATATCAGAGAAGATCAGCCAAATGAATGGGATTTCCGCATCGTGGAGCATATCAGCCAGGCGCAGCATCCGTTCAATGTGCTTGCCTTTGTCCTGTGCCGGGAGCCGTGTTGCCGATACAAGCAGCAGGCTCTTGCGTGCGTCCGTCTTAAGCAGGTTGTGAATGACGGTTGCGTTATCCGGTCGGCCTAGGCAATCGTTTGCCGCTTCGGAGACGGGCACCATCTCGTCACAGTCAAAAAGTGGAGTGTACCCCTCCGGTATTTTGGAAGCGTGGCACATTCTGATTGATTTGTCGTATGTCACAAAGGACGGGATCTCGTCAGTCAGACGGATCATCACAAGGACATCACAAGAGAAGCCAGCCGTCTGGATCTCGCCCAGCTCGGAGCGGTCAATCACGCGGCACCACTTTGCAATCCGCACCGCCATGTCATCCGGCATTCGCTCGCTCATCAGCGTGATGTCGTAGTGATTGTGCAAATGCTCTATGAAATTGAGCACGAATGTTTCTATCCCGCCGATCTGGTGTAGATAGCTCGTGTACAAGAGCACCTGCGTGTCTTTCATTCGTCCTGGTATTCCTCCAGCATATTTCCGTATGACTTCCAAAATCTCTCTTTCCAGGGGACCTTGTATGGCTCAACCCGATGGAAGTTGTCGCAAACATCGGGAAGCATCCGTGCATAGACCTCATCCACATCCAGCGTCATGACCAATTCAGGGATGTCCCGCCAATCATTCACGCGGATGATGCCGTCCTCATTGAATAGCTCTCCGATCCGTGTCGCTCCCACATAGATGGGGACCACTTTGTTCGCAAAGCAATTCAGCAATTTCTCTGTGAACCACAGCTCGTCGATGTCGTTCTCAATGACCACCGCGAATTTATATGCTTCATGTGCCAGCCGTACATCGTCCCAATGGTCCTTGTCGCCGCGTCTGAATGAGCCATAGCAATCCACATAGGGCGAACCGTCAAGCATCTGCGCAAGCGCCAGGCGTGCATTGTGAAGCGGGCACCAATTCTTCCAGGAAGACACGAGCGAGATGCCCTTTGTCTTCTCGGAATCCGTTGTGCACCACACATCAGCCCAATTCAACATCCACGCATTCGGCAGCTTTAAAATCTTCGAATCGTGAGTGAAGATGTACTTAAATGCACCGGAATGCTGTTCGACATATTCGTAAGCGTCCGGAATCAGAGCTCTTGGCTCCAGCAACATTGCGATTGCTTTTTCGCCGGATTTGACCTCTTTCACATAGGTATCTGCGTAGAAATTGAGGAACGGTTCTCCGTCCACAGGTGCATGATCAGGAAAATGGTCATACAAAGCGTTCATTTTAATTCGAACCATTCAACCATCCCCCGAAATCGTAAACCGTAGTAATGCGGAGCTGACCGCCAACATCATCAAAGCCCTCTCCGTCAAATCTAACGCTTCCAGGAACCTCAAAACCTTGGGTCAGGCACAGCTTGTGTTCCATCGGGCACCAAAGAAACGCTTCAGCTTCTTTTGCGTACTCCGGGCCCCTTGCGTGCATGAGAAAAAACATATTCTCGAAATCAACCCGTGCATTTCGCTCGTTCCATTTCTGCTTCGCTTCCGCAAAGGTTGGATAGTGCTGGAAACAGATCACAACATCACCCAGCAGGCCGTATGGCATATTCGGAACGCATCCGAACATCTTGGTCAGACGGTCAATCTGCTTTTGGTTCATGTTCTCCGGCTTCAGCTCAATCAGCTCCTCGGAGAGATATTCCCGAATGTGCAAACAAAACTTCGGGAACTGTTCCGGAAGAATCTGCAGCAATATGGTCGGGGTTGTGAACTCCATTCCCAATGAATGAAGAACGGCACCGCCTGCACAGTTGTTTGAGATTAGCGTCATATAATCCTCCAGCGCAGGGAGCCGGGCGGAGCGTAAACCCCACCCGGGATCAATGCGCAAAAAAAGCGAGGAGTTTTCACCCTTCGCTCTTTTCGACAGCCTAATTATATTATAAATACAAACTCTAATTCACTATAGACTTTTCATCAGACCAAATTTTCTCCAGCTCCTCGATGGCTTCGTTGTGCAGCTGATAGATCCGTTGCTCGGATAACGCCATCTTGTCCGCCACCTGGTGCCATGTCAGCCGCTCGCCGGTGAGATAGTAAAGCGTGAGGACAAGCCGGTGGTCTGACTTCTCCAGCGCAATGACATGAGCTGCAGCCACATTCTGACGGTCTACCAGGTGCGAGAGATGTTCCCGGATCTTCCGCTCGTACTCGTCCACCTCGGCCATCACGCGAGACATCGGATCATCCGGTGAGGTTTGGACTTTCAAAGTGTCGTAGCGGATGCCGGACGGCAGCAGGGAATATTTCAGCTCATCGACTGTCTCTTGAAGTTGAACGATCTCCAGCCGTTCCGATCTGATCTTTTGAAGGTATTCTTTCGCGGTCATTTACCCCTCGTTTCTCGCCGTTTCAGCGTATTCATTCCATTTTTGTATTACAAAATCATGGTCATACCACGCCAGCTCATCATCCTCCGGCTCGCTCTGCTCAATAAACCAATCAACGAAAGTCTGCAACTGAACCCCCTGCGCTATGTGCCTGGATAAGTCCGTACCAATCAGGACATCCCTATAATCGAGGACAGTCGGATGCGGTTTAGCCTTTCCGGAATACTTTTCCTTCCCGATCTGCACAGACGGATTGTCGATCATAAGTCTCAGGTCACTATCCAAAAGCAGGATCACGGCCATGCTCCGCAGGAACCCAGCCAAGCATATCGGCATCGTTCCGTCCTCTAATCTCTCCACGCTATCTCTGATACAGTCTTTAATTTTTCTCATACAAACCAATCCTTTCCGTAATCCTCGCGCCACAATTCGGGCAATAATTCACATTGATGAAATTAACTACCACAGGCTTGTGACAGTTAGAACACAACGCTGCCGGAATGTGAGTCTTTTTCCCTTCAACAATCACAGCACAAGCACAACCACACTCACGCCAATTCTTCGGCTGAAACAACCAGGCAGTTTTTTGTTCTTTCGCGGTCATTCAATCCTCTCCTTCTTCTTCTTCACGATACGGACATTGTTCATTGTTGCACCGGATTGTTTCCGTGCCATAACTTGTTTTCTGCTCATAACATGGGCATTGTGGGCATTTCATTCCGTGTCCTCGCTTTCCTCCATCTTTGCGCCGCAATTAGGACAGAATTTTGATTTCCAATAAGTAAGGCTATGTTCTCCACATATAGAGCAAGTATTGTCATTTACGCTTGAAATCCACCGCCCCATCTTCTGCTTCGGGGTGACGGAAGGCAAGACCTCATAACACTCTTTCAACAATGCCTTGTAAGTCTCGACAGTTCTATCTTCGTCCATGAATTTGTCAGTATTATCGAGGGTATCAATCGCCGCCTGTCTGCTGATAGCGTCATCGCAAGGCTCTGTTAATTCATCAAGCATCCGCTTTAAAGTGTCATATTTTGTGCAATTATTATATGCGTAATTTATATCCGAAAATGTCTGTAAGATTTCTTCCTTCCTGTCCATGGCATCCTCACTTTCCGAACCTTTCAGGATCTCCTGCAAGCACATTCTGCTCGTCCGTTTCGTCCTCTCCGAAGTCCCGGTCCCAAATCTTCATCATGTCGATGATGTTGCAGATGTCGTCCATCTTGTCCAGGAAGTCGATCAGCCCCAGGACGACTTCCCCCTCGTAGCGGGTCAGCTTGTAATCGAAGCGCGTATCCCAGTCTTTGAGGTTCTTTTTGAGCCTGATGGCTCCCATCCTCAATTCGTGGATCTGATCTGCATAATTAGCATCTTGGTTTGCCATATCTTTCCTCCTTCTCCATGTCTGCGGTCCTGGGGTCGCCCCCGTTTTCGTAACCCATAATCACGAGCTGGCCACGGTCAAAGCATTTGATCTGTTCGCAGAAGTGCTCCTGACCGTTCCAAAGTCTGCGGGCGCTGACATAATGCGGGTAGACCTTCTCGACCTCCCAATCAATTCCCGTCGTGCGCTCCTCGATGATGGTTCCGACTTTCACATTTTCGATGTCCATTAGTCCCTCCTCCTGTTTTTCTCAAAAAGTAATCCACAGCTTCGTCAATGCTGTCTGCCGGAGAGCCGCCACCCGATGTCTTTTCATCCCATCCCACGCCAATGAACCGAATGTCCGTGTCACAGTATGTGCTGATGTGGATGTTATAAATGGTTTTTCCCTTCTTGGCTTGGAACCAGGTTTCCCCATCGGACAGCTTTATATCTGGCTTGAAATTCAGGCCGGTGCGCTTTGAGACCTCTGATACAATTTCGTCCTCGGACATATCCGCAAGGGCTTTGTATTCCAGGAAGTCCCAAACGGTCATTTGCCCTTTCATCCGTCGCCCTCCATCGGTGCCAGGTTGTACGGAGTGGCCGCCAACACGCGGAAGTTGTCCGTGTGAACGATTGTATAGTATGGCTCAATCTCCGTGATGGTCCCCGGCTCTCCGTTACAAATCACCCTCTGCCCGATATAGCGCTCAAACTTATACGCACACGGCGCTCCCTTGTCTGCGAATAGGTCATAGATTGAATATTGACCTTCCATATCATCACCCCCTACAAAAGCCGATTCAACGGACAGTCATTGCACGGGCTTTCGTCGTCATTTATCAGCCAATCTTCTGTCTTGCCCGCCGGGATGGGTTCATTCGGCCATCTGCAATAGTGGTCGCACATTTCCTCGATCACTTCTTCCATGATCTTGGCGACTGTCAATTTATCATCCATTCAGTCCCCCTTTCGCCTTATATTCGGCATTAAAGTAATCAATCAGCCCGATGATCATACATCTGCTGAACCTGTCCAGCTCCGGCGACACTTGCTTGTATTTCTTCTGCAGCGCGTCCGTGTCCCGGCAAAAGTTGTCATATTCTTTTTCCATCTCCGATTTGGACATTCCGTAAAATCGCTTGCATACCTGGTAGAACTCTGCGAAGAACGCCCATTCCGGGGATCCCTGTTTGAATGCTTCCACACTATCCTCCTTTATTTCCGACAATTTCCGACACATTTCCGACAAAACTTCCGACAAAGAATCCAGCATTTAAGCACCTTTTCCGACATTTCCGACAAAATCGGAAGGGTATACGCTTAATAGGAAAAAAATAAAAAAGTGAAAAAAGTAAAAATATATTTATTTTTGTATGGGGGTCTATGCTAAATTCGTGTCGGAAATGTCGGAATTGTCGGAAGTGACAACACCGTCATTTGAACGGCAATTCATCTAATTCCTCTTGCGATAACTGAACAAACGGCGCATTTTCGGCGTTTTCGGTCTCGTCTCTGAACTTAAAGACCACGCAGCGGACCCATTGACCGTCGATCTCCACTTTGCGCTTCAGGTTCCGACCTTCTCCCCGGACGATGTAGCCTTCCCGATTCGCCCATGACAAAAACGATTCGCTCTGGAAACCACCTTCGGCCAGCATCCTGGAGAATACTGTCGGCAGGATGGCCAGCGTCTTTTCGGATTGCCACGCTCCCCAGCAGCCGAATTTATAGTTGCCTTCCTCATCGGGTTCAAACTTGTTTCCGTTCTCGACAACCTTGTCCCGGAAGTATTCCAGCGCTCTCCGGTTCTCGTTGATGTCCATCTTGTTTTTGAGGTAGTCCAGGCACTTGTCAACATCGAGCCGGATGCCGTCCTTGTAGATGTGCTCCTCGGAGATCTCGTCCGCCAACAGGATCAGCGCCAGCGGGATGATCTGCTTGTCCTCTTTTTCTGTGTTCAGCTCTGCGGCCCGCTTCTTCAGCCCGTCAACCAGCACATCGAAACGCTTGTTAATCTCCGCAAAGGTGATCTGCTGAAGGACGGACACGAACTCCTTGCCGCAATAGCCGAAATTTTCCTTCAGGACCTTCACAACCTTGTTGCCGTTCTCGAACATCTTTTCCGCAATTTCGATGTCGATCACTCTATTGGATGCTCCGCCCTGCGTGTTGTCCGTAATCAGGGAGCGCTCTCCGTTGGTCAGCGTGCAGTTGGCCCATTTTGTCAGCGGGTTTAATCCGAGCTGCTGGTTTGAACGGTCCCGGCCCTTGCCTGCGCACCACTTGTAGATGATTGCGGAGAAGTCTTCATCGTGCTGTCTGCTGATCTGTGCCATGTCGTCGATGCACAGCGGGAGCGAGTTGAGCGCATCCAGCCGGATCTCCATTGCGGTGGTGGTGGCTTTTGCGTCTGACATATAGGCCCCCTCTTTCGGGTCCGCCCAAATGGATGTCGCAAGCATCAGCGCCACAGTCTTACCGAGACCGGTTCCACCCCAAAGCGACACAATGAAGGGAAGTGTTCCGCACGGCTCAACCAGGACAGACGCAAGGGACGCAGCCATATAGATCAGGACTTCGATGTGACCAGCCTTCCGGATCTCCTTCGCAAGCTTCATCCACTTGTCACGGTCTCCCTGCGGGTGTATGCTCCGAAAGAGTGACATCAGCTTCGGGTCATTGTCGAAAATGATGTCATTCTCGGAGTACGGCATGAACTCGCCGTTGATCCATCCCAGCTTGCTTGTGGAAAGCTGCTCCGTGATCTTGTCCGGGTTCAGTGCTTCCATATCGTTCAGATACTTCACAAGGGTTTTGGAGTTTTCTGAAGTAACCTGAACACCGAACTCTGAAAGCCCGACGATCTTCTGCGCAGATGCAACCATGCTCCGATTTACATTGATGGTTGACCATGACTGCCGAACCTTAAAGAGCAGGGTTGTCTTACAGAGACCGCTTTCCACGCCCTTCAGGATCTTGACGGGGACAATCGGATGCGGGCAGGCGTATTCCTTGCCCTTGTCTGTCATCGTGAAGATTCCCGTCTCGTCCATCTGCCACGGACCGCTCATGTATTCCAGATCATGCTCCGGGACGGAAATTTCAAAATCATTACCCGTGGAAATGATGGCCGCCTTGATGGTCTTTTTGTATTCCTTGTCATACAAGCGGAACAGCTTGCGGAACTCGGACAGTTTTTTGAGCTCCTGTGCTTTCTTCTCCAGCGCAAAGATGGCACGCTGGCGGCTCACATCGTCCTTGATGTCGAACAGCTCCGCAAAGAGCTCGTCAGACAATAGCGAATCTGCGTCTAATTTCTCGGGATACTCTATCAACATCTATTTCATTTATCTCCTTTCCCTCAATGTATTTACGGTCAAACGCCCAGCGGAGCCACTCTGCTTTGTTGACCAGGTAGCACCAATCGTCCGAAAAGACCTCGAAGATATAATCCGCGTGATCACAGATCCACATGGCAGAGGTCAGGCGGGCCTTGAATGCCTTTTCCGCTTCCTCTTTGCGCTTCCGCTCTTCGGCTCTCCGCTGAAACGCATTCCGCACCATTGAGTGCTTTGTGCTGCTGCTTTTTTCGTAACCACCGCCCAAAGCGATGTATGCCGTCTTGAAGTCGCACCCTTCAAACGCCTGGAAGACCGTGAAGATGTCCCCATGGAATCCACAGGCGAAGCAATGGACATCCTTCGGGTAGACCTTCATTGATGGGTGTTTGTCGTCGCCGTGAAACGGACACGAGCACATCCCCCGGTTGACCTTCACACCATACCGGGCCAGCAGCTCCCGCATGGGTATCCGGTCTTTCAATTCTTCAGTTGTCACCGAGCAATTCCACGATCCGCTCACCGGTCTCCTCCTTCTGACAGAAAAGGAACTCTACGCCGTACTTGTCCCGAATTGTGGTCAGGATCTTGTAGAGGTGCTCCCCCTTGATTGCTTTTGTCTCCACCGTCTGCCATTGCCCGTCCTTAAAGACCCGCTTTTTTCTGCGTGGGTTTTCCCAAAAGATGACATCTTCCAGCGTCTTGATGTCTTCGCCGTGCTCACACAGAAAGATGATGCGGATGCCGATTTCATTCGCCCGGACCAGCTCGCGGTGAAAGCGGTCATGATCCTGGCAGACATTCGAGCAGAGCTCCGTGAGATTCTGTTTTCTGTCGATGACCAGCCGGGGCCGGTCCATGTTCATATAGTCGCCGACCGGGAGCTTTGACACGAAGTATTGAACTCCCAGCCGGTCAAACTGTGCGCAGATTCTTGATAATTGTGAACTTTTCTCACGAGAATCAACCTGCAAAACCATCTATCACCCTCCGTCAGTTAAAGGGGAGCTCCTCGGCCACTCCTGCGGACACATTCATCCAATCGGTGCCGCCGCCTGCTGCCTGCTGGGTCTGCTGGCCTGCTGCCGCTTTGCTCTCCGCAAACTCAATCTGATTGACCATGATCTGCGTAGAGTAGACCTTCTGTCCGTCCTTGTTGGTGTAGTTGTTATTCTGAATCTCCCCAACGATGGCGATTTTGGTTCCCTTCTTCAGGTACTTCTCCACAAAGTCGGCCTGCTTTCCGAATGTCACGCAGTTGAAAAAATCTGCTGTGGGTCCGCCTTCCTGCTTAAATCTGCGGTCAATCGCAAGGGAGAATCTTCCGATAGTGGTTCCGCTGTTTGCGTAGGAGACCTCCGGATCCTTGGTGAGTCTTCCAATCATGATTACTGTGTTCATTTGCTTCCCTCCTCCATCTTCTTCTTGATGTCCTTTATATGATCAAGCGCGTGCTGCAGCTGGTGGTTGCTCATATCAGCCATCGACTTCACATAGAAGAGACCGCACACAAAAGCGGGCTCAATCTTTTCCTTCTTCAGCGCTTCCATCAGCTTGTTGAGCAAGTCCAAATCCTGCGGCTCTTCTTTCTGCTTCGCGGGTGCCGGAGCTGGTGCGGGTGCCGGAGCTGGTGCGGGTGCCGGAGCGGGTCTGCTCTCCTGGGGGCGTGTCAGCGATGCCGCGTCGTCGTCCTCGGTGGCAAGTCCGAAAGCCATCAGCAAGGAATATCTGCGCGCGTAGGTGATAGCGCTCCCCTGCTCCTGTGCGGGGTTGCTCTTTCCCGACAGCGCAGCCTGGATCACTCTGCATCCTCGACGGGGCGGAAGCTCCTTTCCGTCGATGGTGGGGACGGTGTAAACATAGTCGGTGCCGTCCTCCGTCTCGATGGTCTGATAGTAAGAGATCCCCTTCTCCTCCAGGTACTCGTTGATTTGTGCGAGCTCGGTGTATTTGTAGCCGTAGCCCTGTTTTGCCTTCTTCAGGTTCGTTTCAGCCATTTTCTTTTCCTTTCTATACGGATTCACCGATCCGTAATTTTCCCAAAATCCCCTTCCATGTGCTCATTTCGAAGCTGGGCGGCAGGCTAACAAAATGCTCACCCTTAACGCCGCAAACGATGATAGTGCCGACCAAAATGTCGTGCTTATTGTGCGGGTGCGGGATGTTCCAATCGAGCCCCTGAATTTTTCCCATCTCGTTACAGAGAATGATCACGCCTTCCTGGAGCGGAACGGCTTCGATGTACCCCTGCACGAGCTTCTGCAGGTTCTCCAGCGACGGTGTGATGTTGGTCATGTGACCATAAAGCTCATCCGGCCGCTTGACGATGCAGCGC
>JAEIGA010019404.1_pt1 | contig 10368 bp, 18 predicted proteins | sample 9270691 | NCBI WGS metagenome assembly JAEIGA01 (sample SAMN17057246, study PRJNA624740) | gut metagenome | biome: biome; isolation source: fecal sample | host: Bos grunniens | place: China: Xizang | collected 2019
AACTTTATTATTTTGGCCCTGATGGCGCCATGATCACGAGGAAGACGCCTCGCAACAAGTCAACCAGGTACATTGATTTTAACAAGGACGGAAGCGTCCATTACATCTACCCTGCCGGATACTATGAAAAGACAGAGCGGTATAACGCCAACCGGCACAGATTTCAGAAATACAAACACGGCAAGTGGGAAGACACCGGAATGCAGTGCTGGCCGTTTGGCTGGATCGACTGGCAGTGGTGAGCAAACAGGAGGAACGAGGATGGATTTTAAAGAAATCAAAATGAATGAAGCTGTCAACCTTGCTATGACAGATACGGGTCAGGAAGTCTACATGCTCCAGCGGATCACATCAGATACTACCATCGAAGCCCTAACAAAGGCATGCGGATTCGTGATGAAGAGTGCAGCTAAAAAGCCTGCCAAGGAAGCACCGAAGGAAAAGTCGAAGGCTGTTAAGAAATCGGAAGTTGACCACGGCAAGATCGTGGCACTCTACACAGCTACCCCCCCCCCGTTCAGTTTCCTGGATAGCAGACGAGATCGGGTGTTCAGTCCAGACCGTCATCAACCACCTGAAAAAAGAAGGAATCTACAAAGGAGAAGAATCGTGATCAAAGGATACAAAGTTTTTAATCCAGACTGGACCTGCCGTAACAAGCAGTACACATGTCCCGGGGAATTTGAGGAAGATGTCACACCGGTGGAGTGTGAGAGCGGTATGCACTTCTGTGAGGATCCCGCAGACTGCTTCAGATATTACGACTTCAATCCAGAAAACCATGTCTGTGAGGTCGAGGCCTACGGTGATATTGACCGCGGGGTAAACAAGATCTGCACCAACAAACTCCGTGTGATCAGAGAAATTCCCTGGGAAGAAGTCCTCAGACTGGTCAATACAGGAAAGGATTGTACTGGCCTCTACAACACCGGCAACAGGAACACCGGCAACTGGAACACCGGCAACAGGAACACCGGCGACTGGAACACCGGCAACAGGAACACCGGCAACAGGAACACCGGCAACTGGAACACCGGCAACAGGAACACCGGCGACTGGAACACCGGCAACAGGAACACCGGCGACAGGAACACCGGCGACTGGAACACCGGCGACTGGAACACCGGCGACTGGAATGCTGCTTCTTTCTCTTCTGGCTGTTTCTGCACTGGTGATCAGAAGATCCTGATGTTCGACAAGCCTTCCGAGTGGACACTCAGAGACTGGTGGCATTCCGATGCAAGGAGATTGATGAACAACATCCAGAAGGATGTCGTCGAATGGGTTTACACCGAGAACATGTCCGAGGAAGAGAAGGAAAAACATCCGGAGCATGAGACTACAGGCGGTTATCTCAAGGTCCTCGATGAGTCCGAATGTGCACAGGTCTGGTGGGACGGCCTGGATCAGACTCATCGTCAGATCATCATGGATCTACCGAACTTCGATGCTGAGATCTTCCGGAAGTGTACGGGTATCAAGGTATAAAGAAAGGAGGTGACCGTGGCTATCTTAGGAGGGCGAACGCGATACTGCCGTTGGTGCGGATCTGCGTTTACCGAGATGAAGAATCAGCGGATTTACTGCTCACGTAAATGTGAACGTGAAGCCAGGAAAAGCGACAAGTTTGCAGAGGGCGCTCCGCTTCTCGGGCACCTTCTGCAGCCGGAAGTAAGAATCTGCAAGACATGCGGAAGGCCGTTCGTGACTACACACGAGGGTCGGAAATACTGTTCTGACAAGTGCCGGTTTTATCCCGAAGATGTAAGAGCGGAGATGGAGAACGCCAATGGGGATGTGCAAGAAATGCTATAAAAAGGAGCAATGCAGTGAACGAGACCAATATGGGAGATGTACCCAATACAGAAGAATCGACGAAATCCGGAAAGAGATTGAGGATCTTAATCAATCCTCGAGAGCTGCCTCCAGTGCCGGCGACAGCCACGATCAGGCTCCCGGATGCCGGGAAGATGTCGATGGAGACCAGGCACGCGGTGAGGGATTACTTCTGGGATAAATATGAAAGAGGAGAAAAAAGAGCGCGGGAAAGGAAATGGATTTGAGTTATGACGATGATTGGTACCGTTATTTTGGGGATAGCACTATTCATACTGTCGGTAGACACGGTTATGTTGTACGTCTGCCTCGTGACAGCAAGCCCGGTGAAAAAGATCGCGGCGAGGACAGTTCCGAGAACGAAGATTCCGGCGGACTGGGACAGAATCATGCAGGATACAGTGATTGAAAAGAAAAGGAGGACGAAATGAAAGACAAAATTGTTGGATGGGTACTGATTGTAAAACACGGATACAAAGAATTTTGGTTCACATTTGATGAATGCAACTTAGCGACAATATTCCTCAAAACGTGGCACAACCATCTGCTGAAAACAGACGATTACGACAAAGACGAAAACATCGAATACACAATCCGCCCTCTGTTTGGAGAAGAATCCGAACTCAATGAAGTCGAGGACGACATCCCGTAAAATTAAAAATCCGCCGTCATGCCGGAAACATGAACAGCGGATGCGAATAGTAAGCACAAGGTGATTATATCACAGGAAGGAAAACAAATCTATGACACTCTATGAACTCACATCTGATTATCTCAATCTGCTCGAACTGGCAGAAGACCCCGATACAGACCCGCAGGCATTTATGGACACACTCGAGAGCGTTGTCGGCGATATCAAGGATAAAGCGGAAGCCTACGCAATCATCATCGGCGAGCTGACCGCAAAGGCCGACCATATCACAGCCGAAGCAAAGCGCCTCAATGCATGGGCGGATTCCATCACCCGCAACGCCAGCCGGATGAAAGAGACCCTCATGTATTCCATGGACGAAATCGGAACAAAAAAAATCGAGACGGAGCACTTCAGGATCGGGATCGCAGGCAACGGTGGGAAAAAGCCGATTAAGTACACGGGCGACGTTCCCGATCAGTATATGGTTATGAAGCCGGAGGTTGATACCAAGAAAATCCGTGAGGTCCTGGAAGCGGGCGAAGAACTCGATTTTGCGTATCTGGGAGAGCGGGGAAGGCATCTGAATATCAGATAAGGAAGGAGGTATAACATGGCAATTCCAGTATTAATCGAAGGACGCTCCGGAAGCGGTAAGACATACAGCCTCAAGAACTTCGAAGAGAACGAAGTCGGCGTTATCAGTGTAGAAAAAGGACGCCTGCCGTTCAAAAAGAAACTCAAGACCATGAGGATCCCCGAGTCCTTCCCTGACGCCAAGACCAATGCACAGGCGAATGCGGCGAAATACTCGTATCTGCAGACAATCATCAGGTCGGCGAAATGCAAGGCCGTAGTCATCGACGACAGCCAGTATCTGCTCGTTAACGAGTTGTTCGACAGAGCAAAAGAGAAGGGATACGACAAATTCACCGACATGGCTGCAAACTTCCGAAATCTGATCCATTTTGTCAACAACCTGCCGGAAGAGGACAAAATCGTTTATTTCCTGCACCACACAGAAGCAGACACCGACGGAAGGGAAAAGGCCAAGACGATCGGAAAGATGCTCGACGAAAAACTCGTGCTCGAAGGGTGCTTTGACATCGTCCTCTACTGCGCTGATCAGAAATTCTACACGCAGGCAAACGGACAGAGCAGCGCAAAGACGCCAGAGGATATGTTTAATGGAATCGAGATTCCGAACGACCTTAAGGCAGTAGATACGGCAATCCGCGCATATTACGGACTTACGGAAGAAAAGAAGGAAGGTGATTAATTGGGACTTGCATATCTGCCGGATGGTTCACTGATTGACTACGGAGAATATATCAAAAGTCATCCGCACTGGCAGAAGGTAAGGCAGGCAAGATTCGAATTTGATGGCGGGCGGTGCGTTATCTGCCATAAAGACCTGCATGGCAGGACGTACCAAACCCATCACCTGCATTACCAGAGACTCGGCAATGAGCGCATGAGGGATGTAGTCACCATGTGCGGAAAATGCCATGAGGAATTTCACCAAAGCTGGCAGAAGAATCCGTTTTGGAAAGGAAAAGAAAAAGGACACTGGGAAGTGTTCAGCCTGGAACACACTGCCAGACTTTGTGCGACATATTGGAAAGAGGACATTCTTATCAGCAAAAATAAGGATTCTCCGAACCTCTGCAATAAAGATGTATGCCGGCAACTGCTCGATAATTACTTTCGGGATTTCAGTCTCACGGAACATCCGAGAATTGACCCGCATGATATTTCGCTGTTTGTCAGGAATAAACGGTATGAGCTGTTTTTCGATGCGGAACTGAGAGGGCTGACTGTTGAGGAATTCCTTGATGAATATTATGGCCCGAAAGTAAAAGGCCAGAATCCTCTCCGGCAGATGGCAGGGCGCAAAAAAGGGCCGTTTGACCACAAGCCTGAAAGTTTCCACCGGCATTACATCGAAAACGAAAACATCAATCTGCTCATGGAAGAAGTTGAAAAGATAGAAAAGGAGAATAGAAACAATGCAGAAACCTAATGGATTTGATGAAGCAAAAGAATACGGCAACTTCACACCGGTAGAACTCGGCGGGCATTATGCTGTTATCAAGCAGGTGTCAGAAAGAACTGCCAGCGGTGACAAGCCGATGACTGTTGTGCTGTTTGATTTCTGTGAGCCTGATCCGCAGAAGAATTACTTCTCTGGTCAGTTCCAGAGCGATAACAGGGAAGACAAGAAATGGCCCTATGCCGGCTCCATGTATCTCATGGTTCAGGACTGGAATGATCCGGCCAAGACAAGCAAGGCGTTCAAAACTTTCTGCACAAGCTTCGAGAAGAGCAATGGCGTAAAAATCAACTGGGGCGGGAATGCCTGGGCGCAGCAGTTCAAAGGCAAGAGAATCGGAGTCGTATTCGGTGAGGTAGAAAACGAGTATGACGGCAAGATCACTATGCGCAGGAATCCGAGATGGTTCTGCTCGTGGGATAGCGTGGAAACTGCCAGTATTCCTAATCCGAAATATCTCAACGGGAGCAGTCCGGCAGCACCTGCTCAGCAGGCGAATCAAGCAGACGTCAACAGTTTTGTGAATATTGGCAATGGTCTCGAGGATGAGATCCCGTTCTGACAACTGACAGCTTGTGGAGCAACGGCGGATATATGTCCGCTGTTTGCTCTGAAGGAAGGAAAATAGATGCGCTGGGAACAATTTATAAACCCCGCAGAAGTACGGAAAGCAATCAAAACACTGCAGGATCCTGGCGATGTGTTTGAAGTCAGAGCAATCGGGACGGCAAAAAAAGACATATTAAGCGGATACTTCAGGGATGCGGAAACCCTGCTGAAGGCATTTGATACCATCGACCTCAGACAAAGAAATATCTATATCACTCTTGGAAAAGTCAAAAATGAATGCTTTGCAAGGTCGCAGAGTGAACGCTTCCTGAAGTCTCCGCAGACTTCCAGCGATACAGAGATAATCAGCTATCGATGGCTGTTTGTGGATTTGGACCCGGTAAGGACAGCCGGAATATCATCGAGCAACGCAGAACTGAAAGACGCAGAGGAATTATCACACACGGTTTTTCAGTATATGCAGAATTTGGGTTTTGAGTTGCCGGTAATCGCCGCAAGCGGAAACGGTTATCACCTGCTTTATCGGATTGACATTCTGAACAATGAGGTCGGTAAAGCACTCATCGCAAAATGCCTGAAAGTGCTGTCGATGCTGTTTGATTCCAGCAAGGTAAAGATTGATACCACAAACAGCAATCCGAGTCGAATCTGCAAACTGCATGGAACTCTTGCACAAAAGGGAACCTCTACTATTGAGCGGCCGCACAGGATGAGCAGGATCCTGTCTGTGCCGGAAAAAATCAAAATCACAGACGAGTCGGTTTTACAGGCACTGGCATCTGAATTGCCGGAAGAGACACAGCCGGAAAGACGGCCTACTCACATGATTCCCCGCCAGGAATTTAATATCAAGGATTTCATGGCAAAATACGGAATCACTTACGAGGAAGATTCCAATGACAGAGCAAGAATCTACAAGCTGGACGAATGCCCATTTGATCCGAGCCATAAAGACGGGGACGCAAAAATATTTGAATACTCCAACGGTGCTATTGCCTTTAAGTGTCATCACAATAGTTGTCGGCGGTATAAGTGGCAGGACGTAAGACGGAAATTTGAACCTGACGCTTACGATCGGGACGACAGCAGAGACGATGAAGAAATAGATATAGGATGGCAACAGCATTTAAAAGCACAGGAGAAAGAGAAACCCGTCGAAGAAAAGCCGCCCGAAAAGAAACCAAAAAAGCTGCGGAAACTCAAAACAGCAGAAGAACTTATGAAAAAAGATATTCCGGAGCCGAAAGTTTATGTCGGTGTGGGTGATGAACTGCCGATACTGGTAGAAGGAACCTGCATCTTGTCAGCAAAGCCGAAACTCGGAAAGTCATGGCTTGCTCTGTCTCTCTGCATTGCTGTTGCAAACGGCGAGGACTTCCTCGGACATAAAACCAGAAAATGCTCATCGCTATATCTGGATCTGGAGACAAGTGAGGCATTACAGCAAAAAAGATTAAAGAAGGCGCTGAATGGCAGAGCAGTCCCGAAAAACTTTTATCTGGAAACAGAAACCGACGGCCTGAATGATGGTTTTATCGAGCAGATCGAATCCTACATGCAACAGGATCCCGATATCGGAGTTGTTGTTATTGACGTCTTCCAGATAATCAGGACACCGTCAAAGAGCATGAAAGAGACGGAATATGAGCACGCATATCGTGATATTACTCCGCTGAACGAGCTGGCCCTGAAATATCACATTGCAATCATCCTTGTCTGTCATGACCGCAAGGCTGTAGACCCGGACGATCCGTTTTCCAACATCCTCGGAAGTACAGGTCTGCAGGGTGCTGCTACACAGATGATGGTCATGTTCCGAAAAAGGAAAGATGACCCGATACACATATCGGTCAAGGGCAAAACTATAGACGGCCTGCCGGAGCTGAATGTCAAACTTGAAAACGCACAATGGGAAATTGTCGCGGGGGTTAATACAGCCGAGCAGGAAAAAGCCGACCTGCTGAAAGAGTATTTTGAATCTGACATCAGAAAAGCTGTCCTTGCTATGGCTCATATGTACGCCGTATGGAGAGGAAGATGCAACAGTCTCATTAATGAGGCTGTGCAGTATGGCATACCAATTACGGATACCCCGAAAGCTGTCGGTGGGTTTTTACACCGGCATCAGGGGAGATTCATGGCAGAGGATAAGATCAAAATCAACATCATCAATAACGGTACAGGAGGGAAAAGCTATGAAATTTGTAAGTTTACCGTTGATACCGTTGATGAAAATACATTGTTAACCGTTGATGGATTCAAAAACCCAGTAAATAAAAGGCTCTCAGAAACATAGTCCCATAAAAACTCTTCTTACCGTTTATTGTTTACCGTTGATGATACCGTTGATACATCAACGGTATCAACGGTATCAACGGTAGTTTTTTAGTACGTAGGAAAAACGAAAAAATGGAAGAACTGAAAGAGTATCACAACATTGTCCAAGAGATATGGAAACTGTTCAAAGCGAGCATGGCGGAAGTTGCCGGCATCACAGGCCCGCAGGATCCCAGGTGGGTAAAAATCTGCGATGCTTTTGATCAGATTGAAAAGAACGCACCCGCCCACATGAAGCGCTATGCCGGTGACATGGTAATGCTGCACGTGGATGAATTGGAGAGGAGGTGGAGACATTGACAGGGAATGAATATCAAAGGCTTGCGAGCCGGACAATCAATCAGGCGCTGACAACACACGGACAGCGTCAGCACGCATTGTTCGGCATGGCGTCTGAAGTCGGCGAATTGCTCGGATTGTATCAGAAAAGCTATCAGGGGCATGAGCTGATTGAGGAACACGAGCAGAAAGAAGTCGGCGACATCCTCTGGATGATCGCGGAGTACTGCACGGCCAACGACTGGAATCTCGACGACATCATGCAGATGAACATCGACAAGCTCCGCGCACGGTATCCGGAAGGTTTTGATCCGGAACACAGCCTGCACAGGAAGGAAGGGGATGTGTGAATGATTGCGATTGATATGGAGATGCCGAAAAAATGTGATGACTGTCCATGTCGTCAGATAAATCTTGCCAGATGTCAGATTACGGGTAAATCAACGAGCCATTCAGGTACAAGACCGATTGACCAGAGGCAACGACCCAGCTGGTGTCCGCTCATCGACCTCTCCGATGATGGCAAGTGACTTAAAGCGAGTTGTTCGGAATTTCCGAACAGTTGAGGAAACAGTTGAGGGAAGCCGCAACTTAGAAGAATTGACAAAAGCTGTGGGGTGGAGGAATACGTAGACTCTAATCCAATACACCGGGCAAGGCACGAATGAGATAGTATCAACAGCCGGTAAGGCGCACAGAGGGGCTTGCGCTATGTGTGGTGGAAATCCACACCCCCACAACTTTATAGCATTGACATGGCGGTATGCCCATCACGGAAACAGCCGCCATGATGGAGGAATAGGAATGGACAGAGAAACAACAATCAACTACATGCGTAAAGCGGTAGCGTGCCACAATGAAAATCCTACCGCTTGCCTTGGTAGAAATTGCTGTGATTGTCCGCACGATTACCCTGTGGAAACTATTGAACTGATTGAATCAGCCCTGAAACTGCTTGAAGCGGAGGAAGACAATGAGTGAATCATGCAACAGGGGATACAAGTCTTTTTGCTTTCAGTGTGGAGAAGAGGATTGCGAAAAGTATCAGCCAAATCCTCCGGAATGGATTGAAAAGCTAAGGGAAGACGATGATTTGATGCAACTGCTTGAGAAGATGAAGGAGGCCAACAATGGCTAACACAATTCCACCGGCAATCTATCAGCGCATGGGACTACAGCAGGCACGCCTCAAATCCATGCCGCGAGGCAAATTCATCCAGTGGATTACAGACTTCTACAATGATGCCTACAAGACCGGATGGAACGAGTGCATGGACAAATACAACGCCGAGCATGGCGGTATATCAATCAGCGAGGATATAGATGCCGCAGTGATGGATGCGGACAGCCTGTATAATCTTCTGCTGTCCATTAAGGGCATCGGCAATACGCTCGCAACACGGATACTCAACACGATCACAGAGGAGATGCAATAATGTTTGACTTTATCAGTTACAGCCGTGACTCCGGCTTCGAAATCACAATCCTGCCGCCTGTCGACGGCGTACTCATCCACCTGGAACTGAGAGACCCTGACACCGGATACTTCGAACGGCATGCTATCACAGACCGTGAGGCGTCTTCCTGCAGTAACATCGACTGCTACACAGGACAGGTACTCGACACCATGGCGGCAAGGATAGGCTCACGCAAGGCACAGCTGTATGCCAACAGGCACAAGAGTAATAAGCGGCAGGAACTTGAGACGTTCTGGAAACACAGCAATCCGAGTAAGTTAACCGAGGAATAATATACATGACTCAGTACCGTACACCAAAGAAGACATCAAAGTATTACGTTCCCGAGCAGGTATACAAAGCAACGGTCTATCACTGCCGGCAGTATCCTCTGTGGGTATCAGAGCTTGCAGTGGAGCCTGACACGAGTAAGGCAATCGACTACAGCACAGACAGGGTGCAGACATCCAGCCAGTATGATGCTACATCAGAGATAGCAATGCACCGGGCAATGATCAGCAGAAAGAAAGATACAGTTGACGATGTGGCTCGGAGAGTAGCGGGCAATATGTACGAGTGGCTTATCCTCGGAATAGGCCACGGCCTGACATACTACCAGCTGAGGGAGCGCGGCATACCGTGCGGTAAGAACCTGTACTCCTCACTACGTCAGCGGTTCTATTATGAGATGAGTAAATTAATTTAAAGAGAGGGAATCAGGGGACGCGAACCCGTGATATTATGGTAAGGCAGACAGCCAGGGAGAACAGGGACTCTCTGGCTGTTCTTGTTCTTCATTCAATCCCCTCCTCTGAATCAGGGGCGTCATGTGTCACAGCATGGCGCTCTGTTTATTTGCACGAGGTACACCATGGCAAAGCAATGGGCACAGGCCTTCTACCACTCGTCTATCTGGAAGGCCACACGCAAGCGTGCACTGATGCGGGATGGATACACCTGCAGAGTATGCGGAGCAAGAGCAACGGAGGTCGATCACATCCAGGAGCTGACGCCTGACAATATCACAGACAGATCTGTATCGCTGAACCTGGATAACCTGCAGTCGCTATGCCATGACTGCCATACCATAAAGACTATGATGGATAAGGGAGTGGTCAAACCGGATTGTGATGAGGGATTCTATTTCGATGCCGATGGCTGTTTATCCCCCCGGGTACTTTAGTTTGATAAAGTCTCACGGACAC
>JAEIGA010019405.1_pt1 | contig 10368 bp, 4 predicted proteins | sample 9270691 | NCBI WGS metagenome assembly JAEIGA01 (sample SAMN17057246, study PRJNA624740) | gut metagenome | biome: biome; isolation source: fecal sample | host: Bos grunniens | place: China: Xizang | collected 2019
ACAAGTCGGTAGAAATCACGGAAAACATAAAGGAAACGGCTTACCAACTCTATATTAGATGCTTCTTCGGCAACTGCAAGATCCTGGGCCACAAGGTCAAGCAATACATTCTTACGGTCATCTTCAATGAGCGACTTTATGACATCAATACCCAAAACCTCAACTGAGGCACCTGCCTTGGCAGCCTTCCATGCGGAATACTCAGCGAATTTTGCACCGACTGCATCCCAAAGTTCTTCTGTGATGACCTTTACATCCTCACCGAAGACAATAGTCCTAAGCATTTCAAACCTGTCAGCCCACGCAGGATTCACCGGTTTAGACAGGTCGATCTCAGCCTTTCCGGTCACTCGTGCAAGAGGATATGATGCAATATCTTCGGTTTTCGCAGTAAGGTTGTCGGCACTGATTGTCTGAATAAGGGAGGTCTGAACATCAAGCGACGCTGTGCTATCAGGCGAAAATGCAGCCAATCTTGAGCGAACAAAGAAGTCTTTAACCTTAGCATTCAATGCATTATACAACTCTATCGCCTTATCTGTCCGGGATCCATATGGAGCTTCCACCTCTGCCTCAGACCAGGCAACATAGTCGGAAAGCGATTTATAGAATTCCTCAATCTGAGCGGCATTTACACCTTGGGCACCACTCCTGTCAGAACTACCGCCGGTACATTTCATAGCCGCAGCTATGGCAGCATGATCTTTGGGATCATCCGCAGAAGTTTCAGTAATGATTCCGTCACCATTAAAACGTGTCTTCGCAAAAATTGCTGCGCTATCAACTATGTCGGCTATGCATATCACTGTACCCTCTTTGCCAAGATTCAGAAGAATCTGCTTAGCAGCTGCATATAATTTTGCACCGCGCGCATCTGTCTGATTGATATTTTCAATATCTATGCAGTCCTTTCCCTCAAGAAGCAGGTCTGCATTCTTCAGCACTCCTGTTATCCACTTGGATGTACACACTACATCACTGATACGAAGTTTTCCATCAGAGTCACAGTCCATATACATAAGACTCTTCTCTTCGATTTCAAGTCCTTTTACAGGACATGACAATACAGTCCACATCTTTGGGTCAAGTTCAGCAAGATGTCTGAGATCATCTCCTGTAGTGATTTTAACGCGGGTAGTTCCTCCGATATTATCGAAGCTCCACTTGTAGCCCTTAGGTCTGATTAGTTTAGCCATAATTCTGTATTACTTATTTCTTGGTTTTCTTCTTGGGTGTCCTTACAGCCTTTCTCTTTGACTCTTGAATGGCCTTCCGGACCTTTTCCTTACGGGCAGCCTTATTTATTCCAACTGTCACATTATCAAATGAGCCGTCCTCGCCTTTGATAAAGGAAGTACCACGCCCGCTCTCATATGCTATACGGTCATACACCCTATCCTCAAGACCAGTCTCAATCAACTCATAATCAAGCAACTTCTGTTCAAGATTAGTCTTCTTGACACGAATCCTGACAGGATCGCCCAAATTATATACGACTCCGGTACGCCTTCCCACAAGCCTATAGTGATCTGCATCAAATTCAAAGAAATCACTGTTGATATCCCTCAGCGGAACCATTCCCTCAATCTTTGTAGGTTCTATCTCGACATACATTCCCCACTCGGTCAGGCCTGAGACTGTTCCTCCGAAGACATATCCCACCTTGTCCTGCATGAACTCCACAAGCTTATACTTGATGCTGGCGCGCTCAGCTTCAGCAGCAACCACCTCACGCTCGGAAGCGTATTTGCAGAGTTTGTCATAAGTTTCCTGCTTTGCAGATGGGGCACCCTCGAGATATGCTGCAAGAAGCCTGTGCACAAGCATATCAGGATAGCGACGGATCGGAGATGTGAAGTGGGTATAGTACTTGAATGCGAGACCGTAGTGGCCCAGATTTTCTGTATCATATCTGGCCTTGGCCATGGTCCTTAGTGAAAGAAGTTCGATCGCATTATATTCAGGAGAATCCTTTGCAGCTGCAAAAAGACTGTTGAGTTCCTTTGAAATCTCCTTTCCGTTGGTCGTAGGACCCATCTTATATCCGAAATTGCCGATGAAGTTGCGAAGATTCGCCACCTTCTCCTGATTAGGCTCATCGTGCACACGATATACAAAGGTCTTTATCTGTCTGCGGCCCCTTACCGGTTCATCTCCCACTCCTTTACAACCAGTAGCAACAAACTCTGCCACACTGCGGTTGGCCAGCAGCATGAATTCCTCGATCAGCCAGTTCGCCTCCTTTGAAACTTTCTGATATACATCAACCGGACGTCCCTTTTCATCCACAATAACCTTCATCTCAGGTCTTTCGAAACTGATTGCTCCTGCTGCAAACCTCTTCTTGCGAAGTCTTGTGGCCAGGCCATGAAGCACCAGAACAGCATCCTTTATATCTTCCGGCACATCCTCATGAACTCCGGAAGCCCCGGCCTCAATCACCTTCTGAGCACCATCATAATCAAATCTATAATCGGAATTTATGACTGTTCGTCCGAACCATTGTCCCGCCACGCGTCCCAATGGAGTCATTTCAAAGACAGCAGAGAATGTCAACTTCTCCTCATTAGGACGAAGTGAACAAAGTTTGTTGGCAAGCTTCTCAGGAAGCATAGGCACAGTCCTGTCGACAAGATATACCGAAGTTCCACGGTTCTTTGCTTCCTGATCGACCACTGAGCCAGGTCGTACATAGTGAGTTACATCTGCGATATGAACTCCGACCTCATAATTGCCATTTTCCAGTTTTCTGAAGGACAATGCATCATCAAAATCCTTGGCATCTGCCGGATCGATTGTGAATGTCAAGATATCCCTGAAATCTCTTCTGGAGTCCACGTCTGCCTGAGTTATTTCTTCCGGTATATGGTCGGCTGCATTTGCTACCTCAGGTTCAAACCTATACGGAAGCGCGAACTCAGCAAGTATTGCATGCATCTCAGTATCGTTCTCCCCGGGCTCTCCCAAAACGTCTACAATACGACCATGAGGAGTAGTTTCGTGTCTGTCCCATCCATCCACAACAGCAGCCACCTTCATTCCGGACCGTACTCGCAGTTCCTGACGACCGGTTTCATCCTCTGTCATTTCATAGACCTTGTGCACAGCATACATATCCTCCGCCAGAGGCTTCAAATAGCCGGTCTCATCCTTTGGTTCAGCCATGGACTGAGACTTCACATTATGCCTTCTATATCTTTTTGCATCACTCAGAGTAAACGGAATGGATATATCGTATGGCATGAAACGGCTCTGCATAAGCACCCATGCCTGATCTCCCACTATATGAAGAATACCAATGAACGGTCTTGGAGAGCGTTCCAGAATCTCAACTATCTCTCCTTCACGACGCTGACGATCCGTTTTCTCACGTGTCACCGTCACTCTTACTATATCTCCGTTGAGCGCACCCCGCGTTTTTGATGCTTTGACAAAAACATCATCATCCTCGCCTTCCACTATAATGAACGCAAAGCCTTCACGGGTCATCTGGACCTTTCCTGTCACTTGCGGAAACACCTTCTTTTCCTTTCTTCCCCTTCCGCGTCCTCTGGCGCGCGAATTTTTCCTTCTTGACATATTCAAATGTTTTTAAAATCATACAAAAATAAATATTCTTTTTTCAAAAAACGTACTTTTGAAGTATCTTTGTACGCTTTATTAATAATATAAATACGGACATCATAACATAACATTACTGATGAGACACAAAATTCTTGGATCAATCCTTTTTGCGGCTGCAATTTTCAGCTCATGCAGACAGAACACCGGCACTGTCAACACCAAAAATGACACATTCTACCCTACACTTGAGATTCAGCTCAGCGACAGGACTCTGACAACTGCATATTCTGCAGCCATCAGTGGTGTACAGACCGTGGAAATACGTCCTCAGGTCAGCGGAATGATCACTGACATACTTATCGAAGAGGGAGAAAGCGTGCGCAAGGGACAGGTCCTTTTTGTAATAGACCAGACGCCGTATAAGGCTGCATATGAGATTGCAGTTGCGAGCGTAAAAAGCGCAGAGGCTGCACTCTCCACAGCGAAACTCATATATGAAAGCAATCAGAATCTTTATGAGCAGGATGTCGTTTCCGAGTTCGACCTGATGACAGCCAAGAACGACCTTGTCGATGCAGAGGCAAGACTCACTCTATGCAAGGCTGAAGAAGTCAATGCAAGCAACAATCTTTCATACACCGAAGTACGCTCGCCTGTGAACGGTGTGGCAAGTATGATTCCTTACCGCGTGGGAGCCTTGGTAAACAGCAGCATCACTCAACCGCTCGTAACGGTATCCGATGACAGTAGGGTTTATGCGTATTTCTCAATGGCTGAGAATCAGATGCTTGATATGGTCCAGCAGTATGGTTCCCTCGACAATGCCATCAAGCAGATGCCGGAAGTCGAGCTCGTTATGAGCAACGGACAGATTTACGAACACAAGGGAAAGATCAACGCGATCTCCGGAACCATCAGCGAAAGCACAGGTTCAGTCAGTATCAGGGCCGTATTCAACAATCGCAATCACCTGCTTCGCAACGGCGGAAGCGGCAGCATCATCATCCCGTCTGAATTCAAGAATTGCATCGTAATACCTAAGACTGCAACCTATGAACTTCAGGACAGAATTTTCGTATACAGGGTTATCGACGGCAAGGCATCTTCTACAGAAATTTCAGTCTCACCGCAGAACAACGGAATCGAATATATCGTGAACAGCGGATTGGCAGTGGGCGACATTATTATTTCTGAAGGAGCAGGTCTTATCAAGGAAGGTACTGAAATCAAGATAAAGGAGGACGCTGAATAATGAATGTCAAGACTTTCATAGACCGCCCTATTCTGGCAGGAGTAATTTCTGTCATGATACTGCTTGTCGGTTTTATCGGACTTGTGCAGCTGCCCGTAGAGCAGTTCCCGGAAATTGCACCTCCGACTGTCAGCGTGTCCGCAAACTATGCCGGAGCCAATGCTGAAACCGTCCAGAAGAGTGTGCTCGTGCCACTTGAAGAAGCCATCAATGGTGTGGAAAACATGATGTACATGGTGTCTTCCGCAACTAATAACGGTTCCGCAAGCATCCAGATTTATTTCCGTCAGGGAACAGACGGCGACATGGCCATGGTCAATGTCCAGAACAGGATAGCATCAGCTCAGAGCCTGCTGCCTGCCGAGGTCACAAAGAGCGGAGTTACTGTAAAAAAACGTCAGACCAGCCGAATCAAGGCCATTGCAGTATATAGCCCGGACAACTCATTCGACAGAAAGTTCATCATCAACTACCTGAAAATCAACATCGAGCCAAGACTTTCACGTATTGCAGGAGTCGGCGAGGTGGATGTTCGAGGCGGTGACTATTCTCTTCGCGTATGGCTGGATCCCGGAAAAATGGCAAAGTATGGACTTATGCCATCCGACATATCCGCAGTTCTGGCTGAGCAGAATCTTGAGGCATCCACAGGAACATTGGGAGCAGAATCAGATAATACATTCAGATATGTACTCAAGTACCGTGGACGATATGAAAACGTCATCGATTACGAGAACATGGTCATCAGGGCCGAAGCAAACGGTACTATACTCAGGCTAAAGGATGTAGCAACAATTGAACTTGGAGAAGCAACATATGATTATGTCGGTCTCGTAAATGGTCATCCCGGTACATTGATGAGTATTTCCCAGACATCCGGCTCGAACGCCAACGAAATCATCAAGGCCGTCGACAAAGAGATCGAAATCATCCGCAAGGAACTTCCTAAAGGTCTGGAAATCACAGATATGATGAGCACCAAGGACTTTCTTGACGCGTCGATCAAGAATGTGATCAAGACCCTGTTCGAGGCCATTCTTCTTGTGATTCTTGTGGTGTTTGTCTTCCTCCAGAGTCTACGCTCGACCATCATTCCTACCATCTCCATCATCGTCTCTCTTGTTGGAACATTCGCATTCCTTCTTGTGGCAGGATTCAGTTTGAACATGATCACGCTGTTCGCTCTGGTTCTTGTGATCGGTACCGTGGTGGATGACTCCATTGTGGTCGTGGAAGCTGTGCAGGCTAAATTTGACGAAGGTTATAAATCGTCATACAAGGCAGCTGTCGACGCAATGGGAGGAATTTCTACAGCACTTGTAGCAACAACATTTGTCTTCATGGCTGTATTCATTCCTGTAAGTTTCATGGGAGGAACAACAGGTACATTCTACACTCAGTTCGGACTCACAATGGCTGTTGCTGTGGGAATATCCCTCTTGAATTCACTAACACTTTCTCCTGCCCTCTGCGCACTGATCATGACGCCTCACAAAGATATAAAGGAAGGTGAAAAAGCAAGTTTCTCTGCAAGATTCCACGTTGCATTCGATGCAGGATTCAGCAGACTTGTGAACAAGTACAAGCATATCGTACTTTTCATGCTCAAACGCAAATGGCTGACAACTCTTCTGCTTGTGGTCGCATGTGGAGGTCTTGTGTATCTTATGAATACGACAAAGACTGGCCTTGTTCCAAAGGAGGATATGGGTTCCATCAATATGGACGTGCGCACGCCTCCCGGAACCAACATAGCCGAGACTGAAAAGGTTATGGCCGAGATTGATGCCAGCATCAGGGATATTCCTCAGATCGAGACATATTCAAGAACCACAGGATATGGTATGATGTTCGGCCAGGGTTCATCCACAGGTAACTTCATGATCCGTCTTTATGATTGGAAAAAGCGTACGGGCAAGGAAGACAACATCGATGCTGTCATCGAGGAAATCTATCGCCGCACCGCCCACATCACCTCCGCAGATATCATGGTCTACACACGTGGTATGATTCCCGGTTATGGTGCCAGCAGCGGATTCGAGGTGCACATCCAGGACCAGAAGGGTGGCAGGCTGGAAGATCTTGAAAAAATCACCACGGACTTCATCGTGGAGTTGAACAAACGTCCTGAGATCACCAGAGCCAAAACTTCATTCGACTCCAATTTCCCTATGTTCCTTGTCGAGGTTGATGCTGCCCAGTGCAAGAGAAACGGAACATCACCAGGAGACGTTCTCAGCGTGCTCTCCGGTTATGTTGGAGGAAGTTATGCTTCAAATATGAACAGATTCTCGAAACTGTATCGCGTCATGCTTCAGGCTGCACCTGAATTCAGACTTGACACAGAGTCTCTCCAGAATATGTTTGTACGCACAGCCAACGGTGAGATGTCTCCAATCAACCAATACATCAAACTGACACGTATCTATGGCCCGCAGTCCATCTCGAGATTCAACCTCTTTACTGCTATCTCTGTAAACGGACAGGCTGCAGAAGGCTATAGCTCAGGTCAGGCAATCAAGGCCGTAAGAGAAGTTGCCGCCAAGGTCCTTCCGGCCGGATATGGATACGAATTCGGAGGAATGTCACGCGAGGAGGCTGATTCAGGAAATTCCGTAGCAATCATTTTCGTGATCTGCGTGGTGTTCATATACCTTATCTTGTGTGCGCTCTACGAAAGCATCTTCATCCCAATTGTAATTATCCTTTCCGTGCCGTTCGGATTGGCAGGAAGTTTCCTTTTTGCAAGATGGTTCTCACTTGAGAACAACATCTACCTCCAGATCGGACTTCTCATGCTCATCGGACTTCTGGCCAAGACTGCTATTCTGCTCACAGAATATGCGTCACAGAAGCGTGCTGAAGGAATGTCAATCTCAATGGCTGCAATGGCTGCTGCTAAAGCCCGTCTGCGTCCGATCCTGATGACATCACTTACAATGATCTTCGGTATGATTCCTCTTATGTTTGCAACCGGAGTGGGAGCTAACGGAAACATATCGATCGGAGTAGGTACAGTAGGAGGTATGCTGGTGGGAACAATTGCTCTTCTTGTCATCGTACCTGCACTCTTTATCGTATTCCAATATATAGAAGAGAAGGTAATGCCTAAACGCAATCTTGAATAAAACAGAAGAAGAGATGAAAAGAATATATAAAATAATACTCGGCACATTGATACTGTTTTCGAGCATCAGCTGCAGTTTCTATAAAGAATACCAGAGACCTGACCTGCATTTCGTAGATAGTCTGTACCGTCGTATGGAGGTTCTGCCTGATTCCATATCGACAGCAGCCCTTTCATGGGACAAGTTCTTCACGGATTCATTGCTGAAGATGTGGATCGACAATGGCATCAAATATAATTCCGATCTGGGAATAGCGCGTCTTAAGGTCAAAGAGGCAGAGGCAGCACTGCTTGCCGCAAGATGGGCAATGCTTCCCGGCGGGTCATTCTCTGCTCAAGGCGGGCTTCCAGGCTCATTCTCAGCATCATTGAATGCAAGTTGGGAAAGCGACATATTTGGATCGCTCAGAAACAGCAGCAAGAAAGCTCAGGCAGCCCTCCTGAAAAGCAAGGCATATGAAAATGCAGTGCAGACACAACTCGTTGCTACCATAGCTGAGAGTTACTATGCACTTCTGGGACTTGATGAACAGCTTGCTATCAGCCAACGCACAATGAAGACCTGGGATGAGAACATCCGCACCTTGGATGCTTTGAAAAGAGCAGGTAAGACAAATGAGGCTGCAGTTCTTCAGGCAAAGGCCAACAAATACAGCGTCGAAGCCGACGTGCTCACTTTGGAGAAGAAGATCATGGAAATGGAAAATTCATTCTGTGCCCTGATCGGAGTGGTCCCAATGCCTATCAAGCGCAGTTCACTTGAGGAACAGGTTCTCCCTGTAGAACTCTCAGCCGGAGTCCCTGCTGAAATTCTATCAAGACGCCCTGATGTCCGTCAGGCTGAACTGGCACTCTCTCAATGCCATTATGCAAAGAACATTGCACGAGCTGCATTCTATCCTAATCTTAGTCTTAACGGAGCCATCGGATGGACCACAGGCAACGGAAATATTGTCCTTGACCCGGGAAGCTTGATAGCCAATCTGTTGGCATCTCTTGTACAACCTGTATTCGGACGTGGAACGAACAAGGCTCGAATGATGACAGCCCAAGCCCAATATGAGCAGGCTGCCTATTCATTCCGCCAGAGCATCCTGGATGCAGGCGTGGAGGTCAATAACGCATTAACCATGTGGGAGACTGCCAAACAACGCGTGGAGATCGACAAGAAACAGATTCTTACACTTCAGGCTGCCGTCTGGAACACACAGCTACTGATGAAGCATGGAAACGCAAACTACCTTGAGGTGCTATCTGCACAGAAGAACCTTCTCCAGGCTGAGCTCACAGAAACCTCTGACCGTCTCGATGAGATCCGTGGAGTAATCAATCTCTACCACGCTCTTGGTGGAGGATACACATTGGAATAGCCCCAATCCATCCAGAAAGGCCACAATTCCCTGACGAAACATCAAAAAAGGTCCATCCGGAAAAAGGCCACAATTCCCTGACGGACCAAATAAAACGACAGCGTTGTGACGAGTTTCAAAAGTTTCTCGACACAACGCTTATTCATTATTACCGTTTGGAAACAAATGCCCTTATTTTTGGACAAACGGCAACCGATTATGCATGATTTTAATAAATGTAGACACCGTTTGGATAAAAAACCGAGGATTTTTGCCCGATCTCTCAGGCATCCATTTTACGAAGGAAGCATTCGATGGTGTTCTCCATCAGGCAGCATATGGTCATCGGACCGACACCTCCCGGAACAGGGGTGATGACTGATGCCTTTGGCTCAATGGCAGCATAGTCCACGTCTCCGCAAAGCTTTCCGGTCTCAGGATCGCGGTTCACTCCCACATCGATCACGACAGCACCATCAGCCACCATGTCTGCGGTCACGAACTTCGGACGTCCGATTGCAACTACAAGAATCTCTGCATTACGCGTCACTTCAGCAAGGTTCACTGTGCGGCTGTGAGCGATTGTCACTGTTGCATTCTCGTCTAGGAGAAGTTTAGAAACCGGAAGGCCTACTATATTGCTTCGTCCGATTACAACTGCACGCTTACCGGCGATCTCGACACCGGCCTTCTTCATCATCTTGATGATTCCCTTAGGAGTGCATGGAAGTACGCAATCCTGCTTCTGCCAAAGAGAAGCCACATTAAGAGGATGGAAGCCATCCACATCCTTCTCTTTTGCAATCGCAGCAATCACCTTATCCTCACTGATGTGCTTTGGCAGCGGGAGCTGAACAAGAATTCCATCCACTGAATCATCTGCATTAAGTTCCTCAATCAACCCAAGGAGCTCAGTCTCAGTAATGGTATCCGGCTTACGGATGGTGGTATTCTTTATTCCAACCACCTCGGATGCCTTGGCCTTACCTGTCACATAAGAAACACTACCTGGATCCTCACCCACCAGAATGACCACAAGATGAGGCACACGGCCATATTTTTGAGGGAATGTAGCA
>JAEIGA010019406.1_pt1 | contig 10367 bp, 8 predicted proteins | sample 9270691 | NCBI WGS metagenome assembly JAEIGA01 (sample SAMN17057246, study PRJNA624740) | gut metagenome | biome: biome; isolation source: fecal sample | host: Bos grunniens | place: China: Xizang | collected 2019
AAACCGGGAAAAGTGTATCTTTTTTTCATACGGGATATTATATCAAAATTCGCACAAAAAAAGCGCGGGGCTCTCGCTCCGCGCTTTTTTCTCGATTTTCAAGAAAGCTTATTTCTTGAAGCTCTCTTCGACCGCGACTGCAACCGCGACGGTCATACCGACCATGGGGTTGTTGCCAGCGCCGATGAGGCCCATCATTTCGACGTGCGCAGGAACGGACGAGGAGCCCGCAAACTGTGCGTCAGAGTGCATGCGGCCCATGGTGTCGGTCATGCCGTAGCTGGAAGGACCTGCAGCCATGTTGTCGGGGTGAAGCGTACGGCCAGTGCCGCCACCGGAAGCGACAGAGAAGTACTTCTTGCCGTTCTCGATGCACCACTTATTGTAGGTGCCCGCGACGGGATGCTGGAAGCGCGTCGGATTCGTGGAGTTTCCAGTAATGGACACGCCGACATTCTCGAGCTGCATAATGGCGACGCCCTCGGGGACGTTGTCAGCACCATAGCAGTTGACCTTAGCGCGAGCGCCAGTGGAGAAAGGCTTCTTAGAAATGACCTTAACCGTCTCCTTCTTGTAATCGAACTGAGTCTTCACATAAGTAAAGCCGTTGATACGGGAGATGATGTAAGCTGCATCCTTGCCAAGGCCGCAAAGAATCACGCGCAAATCCTTGCCGCGGACCTTGTTCGCGTTAAGAGCGATCTTAATCGCACCTTCGGCGGCCGCGAATGACTCGTGACCTGCGAGAAACGCGAAGCACTCGGTCGCATCATCAAGAAGCATCGCACCGAGATTGCCATGGCCGAGACCGACCTTACGGTTTTCTGCGACAGAACCAGGAATACAAAACGCCTGAAGACCGATACCAATGGCAGCAGCGGCATCCTTAGCCTTTACGCAACCCTTCTTGATCGCGATCGCAGCACCGACAGTGTAAGCCCATTTCGCATTCTCAAAGCAAATCGGCTGAGTTTCTTCGACAATCTTATAAGCGTCAACACCTGCTTTTTTGCAAATCTCGGCGCACTCCTCAATCGAGTTAATGCCGAAAGACTTGATGCACTTGAGGATCTTCGCTTCGCGACGCTCGTAACCTTCGAAGAGCTTCTCGGATGTCTTCTTCGGAGCAGCGGCCTTCTTAGAGGCAGCAGCCTTCTTAGCAACTTTCTTAGTAGTAGCCATGATAATTAAAATCCTTTCCCTTAGTCCTTGCGAGGATCGACGTACTTGGCGGCGCCTTCGAACTGGCCGTAGGTACCCTTGGACTTCTCCCACGCTTCATTCGGCGTCATGCCCTTCTTGATAAAATCGGTCATCTTGCCCAAAGAAACGAATTCGTAACCGATGACTTCGCCTTCTTTGTTAAGCGCCATGCGAGTGCAGTAGCCTTCGGTCATTTCAAGATAACGGGGACCTTTAGCCTTCGTCGCGTACATCGTGCCAACCATCGAACGGAGGCCCTTGCCGAGATCTTCCAATCCGGCGCCGATAACGAGACCACCTTCGGAAAAAGCGCTCTGCGTGCGGCCATAGACGATCTGAAGGAAAAGTTCGCGCATCGCGCAGTTAATCGCATCGCATACGAGGTCGGTGTTAAGAGCTTCCAAAATGGTCTTGCCGACGAGAATTTCAGAAGCCATGGCTGCAGAGTGCGTCATGCCCGAGCATCCGATCGTTTCCACGAGAGCTTCTTCAATAACGCCGTTTTTAACGTTCAAGGAGAGCTTGCATGCGCCCTGCTGCGGAGCACACCAGCCGACGCCGTGCGTATAGCCGGAGATATCCTTGATTTGCTTGGCCTGAACCCACTTACCCTCTTCTGGGATCGGGGCAGGACCGTGATTGCACCCCTTCATAAGGGGGCACTGGTGCTGAACCTCAGTCGAGTAGATCATTTTAGTAATTTCCTTTTTTGTGAAATGTTCGTATATTATACCAAATATTGAAGATGGTGTGAGCGCGATTTTTCACAAAAAAAGTGTATTGCGCTTATCTGAGAAAAGATGGTAGAATGTCATCCAAAAAAGAAAGGAAAATTAAAATGAAAAAATACGTATGCAATATCTGCGGTTGGGTGTACGACCCATCGGAAAACGGCGGAGTTGAATTCGCTAATCTCCCTGAAGACTGGACTTGCCCTGTGTGCGGAGTTAGCAAAGAGCATTTCGCCGAAGCCTAAATTTTAACCTTTAACCAAGAAAACGGAGAACAAAAAATGGAACTTAACGGATCGAAAACCGAAGCTAATCTCTGGTATGCCTTTGCTGGTGAATCCCAGGCTCGCAACAAGTACGACTACTTCGCGTCAAAAGCCAAGAAAGAAGGCTACGAGCAGATCGCCGCAATCTTTCAGGAGACAGCACTTAACGAAAAAGAACACGCTAAGCTCTGGTTCAAGGCCTTAAACGGCATCGGCGATACTCCCGCCAATCTCGCTGCTGCAGCAGCCGGCGAACATGAAGAGTGGACCGACATGTACAAGCGCTTTTCCGAAGAAGCTAAGGCCGAGGGATTTGATGAATTAGCGTTTCTCTTCGCGAAAGTCGCTGAAGTAGAAGCTCACCACGAAGCGCGCTACCGCAAGCTCCTTAAGAACATAGAAACCGGAGAAGTCTGGGTTCGCGTCGGCAAGAACCGCTGGCAGTGCCGCAACTGCGGTGCTATCGTCGAATCTGAGGAAGCTCCTGAGAAGTGCCCGGTTTGCGCACACCCGAAAGCATACTTCCAGTTGGAAGCTAATAACTTCTGATAAAAATTAAATCGGCATTTTGCGCCGGGCCCCAGGAATGTCAGATACGAATCTCGGCATCGACAATCCTCCGATGGACTCGGCGCAAATTTTTTCTATTGCCCTCGCCCGTCTCAAACTCACCCTGAACCTGTCTATCCCTGCCACGGGATCGCACATGAACACATAATACGGGCGAATGCGCGCAGCACTAAGTCCACGAAGAAGCGCGAGCATTTTCTCAGGGGTGTCATTAACCCCTTTGAGTAAAACAGTCTGACAGCTCACCGGAATTCCAGCGTCAATCAGCATTGAAGCTGCCTTTATGGACGAGGGGGTAAGTTCTTCTGCTGAATTAAACTGAGTATTGACCCAGACTTTTTTCGATTTCTTTAATCCCTCAACGAGCTTAGCGGTAATGCGCTCAGGATTAGCACAGAGACTTCGCGTACAAACGCGCACCATTTCAACTTGCTTTAGCCTGATAAACGCATTGACAAACCGCATGACCTCGCGATCTGACAGCGTTAAGATATCACCGCCTGAAAGCAATACATCGCGAACGAGAGGATGGGATTTTACATAATCTACGCATGCAGAGAGCTCTTCACGAGACTTTACGACTTCAGCCTTCCCCAATAGCCCCCTTCTCGTACAATGCCGGCAATTTACAAAACACCTGTCTGATGTCATAATCAAAACCCGATCTGGAAAGCGCTGCTTTAAGCCAAAGCACTTGGAGGCGTGCGTAAGCTCACCGAAGGGATCAGCGCCAAACTTCTCAGACTCGTCATCCTTTTCTGTCGACGCGTCAACCTGGAGTTTGAAAGCCGGACTTTTTTCAGCGAGGCCTCTGGCATACTCGCATGCATACTCGGGAAAATTATCACTCATCGTCAAACAATATCGCAGGGATAAATGAAAACGCCAACGCATGATCGCGCATAACGCGCGAAGAAACTGTTATATCGCGACCCTTGAACTTTTTAAACGCTTCTAACCACGCACCTTCCAATTGAACAGTCAGCGTGCCGGAATCAGGTAAAAATCCTTTAATCACCATCTCTTTCGGCGAATACCTGATGCCAGTGCCTAAAGCCTTGGAGACGGCTTCCTTCGCGCACCAGAATCTGATAACCGCCTGAGAAGGATTTATAGCATTGGCAGCCAATTCCAATTCCTCGGGCGTGAACACTCCATTAGCGAAGTCTTCAGAAAGATCGCGCGAAATAGACTCCACATCCACTCCGGCATGCGCATTCGCAGCTGCCAGCGCGACGACAAACTGCGAAGTATGGGCGATTGCAATATCAAGCTTCCCGGTAATTGTATCTGCCCATTCGCCTAACGCGTGGGGTTTACCGTGATCATCCGCCCAGATTATCACGTCCGCAGCGCTCCATCGAGCTTGGTAGAAATCCTTCATGAATCTTCGCACCGCTTCTTTCGCAGCGACTCTACCGAATAGCCACTCGACGCGGCGAGCGGTAGCGCCAGTCATTTTCGAAAACTCTCTCCGCTCTTGCGCAGACAAAATAACGTGACTTAGCGTCTTTAACCAAAGCTCTTCATTACGCTCGAAAATCCCGTAAGGTATGTCAACCACAAACGCGCTCGCTACGTCAGTAGCAGGCTCACCGAGGGCTTCGCGCGAAATTTGCTTAGTCATAAAGCCAGTCGCTGGCTGCATGATTATTTCGCGGTAATTATCCGGAACTCGCTCGGTCAACTCCTCCCACCCGGAAAACTGTAGAAGTTGCGTACCGTTACCGTCTGTGAGAGTTATGTCTGAAATATGACTTTTCGGAGTCACTCCAGTCAAGCGTAGATATGCGTTAAGCCGCGACGACTCCGCAGGCATAGGCGCTAAAATGTCGAGTCGCCTTAACCTGAACGGAAAAGAAAATGCGCCAGTAAACTTCTCGTGGCTTCGCCAGAGCGGAAATCCACTCGTCACGATCGTCAAGAGTAGCGGATTTACTACCCAAAGCGGAAATCTCGTAAACGCCACGTTTCCTGCCAACGGCGGAACTTCAACCTCATAGTCAAGCCCAGAATGGCTCCATTGCTCCACAAATCGAATGCCTCTTAAGCGCTTTCCGCAACAAAGTCTCGCCGGGTAAATTTCGCGATCAGACCAGTGTACAGTGCTTGGCATCGAAAGTGGCTCGACATCAGAAGGCGCACCGCATTTCGGAGCGTTTTCAGACAGAAGGACTGTAGCTTCCATCACAGGCCACGTAAATGCCGCATTTTCAGTATCAGTGCGAAGTTGGACTTTCACCGCCGCTAAAGAGCGATCAGAGCTGGAAATTCTCTCTGCGCTAATAGATAACTTCAATTCGCCCTTATTAAAGTTTACCATTCTCCGGCAAACAAAATCCTCAACTGCGACTACAGCGCGTGAAGGCGCTAAGTGAGATGCGGCCTCGGCCATAATTTCTATCCCGACCGGAACCGGCAACAATATCAAGCCCTTCAGATTCGGGTCTGCGTAGCTCAATTGGCTAGTGCCGAGAGCGAAGTCACCCAAAAACGGCGCATCCTTCAAAGTAAATACCTTGGACATCTCCACTGCTACACCTGGCGAAGAAGAAATAATATCCGCATCGGATATCAGCGGATTTATAACGCCCCAATCAAACTGCTGCTGGCGACGCTTTTTAGCAGCCGCCACTGCAGCACGCATCGCCACTTTCGCTCCACGCCCCTTAGCCTCTGGGAATGAAACGAACTCCCCAAGGTCCGCAGCACCTCCCAACAATGTCAACCTCGGGAAAGCACGCGATAGCTTCATTTCCACATCGTGCTTAGCCTCCATCGACACAACCGATTCCAAATCCCCGAAATCAAGTTTTTTAGCACCGCGACGTTCCAAAAGCAATGAAATATCCACATCCGCCCCGAGCGCCGCGAGATACCCAAGCGCATGCTGAAATTGCAGCATGCCACGGCGATTGATCGTATTAAGGGAAATCGCCGCAAACTCCTCGCCTTTTAAGGTGTCCTCCACCGCCGATGTCATCAAACCTCTTGGACCGACTTCTACAAACGCGCGGTATCCGTCTGAGTACATTTTGCGAATAGTTTCGCGAAATCTTATGGGACGAGACCAACCTTCGGCAGTCAAATTTCGCGCGGCTCTCAGCGAAGTCGGCATTTTTTCGGCCGTCGCACATGAATAAATGTCACACACTGGCTTTTCTTTCATCCAGCCTTTGACGAATTTATGAATGTACGGCACAAACTTCGCGCAGAGCGGCGTATTGAAAGGACGATTCAAATCAAGCTTCATTGTGCGAATGCCAGCTTGGGCGAACTCATTGAGCACTTCTTCTTCGTGCGGCTTTAAAAGCGCAAAGGTCTTTTGGCGAGGCGAAAAATCGACCGTCTCAAGAATCTTGTCACTTGAGTACCTTTTTATGATTTCGTCAGCCTCGCCTTCATGACGCAATAAGACCGACACCATCGTAACCTCAGGTAGTCCCGCATGGTCTAGAGCCTTATCAACGACTCGATAAACCTCCCTCAATATCTTCACCCGGTCGCGACGCGTGACGGGATTTCCCGCCGCTCCCGAACGTGTCATCGCAGCCAAATCACCACCCGCAAATCCGACTACTCCGTGCGGCGTCAATCCGCAAAGATCCATCAACCGCGTCAAAGCATAACACCCGGCATAAGTAGACACGAGCGCCTGAGCATACGCGCCTGAACTGAAAATATCTGCATCATGGCGATAGTAAGGTGCCGGCGGAAAAATAAATCCTGACGGCGAAAATCCAAGTGCATCTTGGGAGAGTGCTTCTTCCAAATCATCAAATGCGGCTCTGCACTCGGGATACAAGATAGCGAGATCTCGCATCATATCGGGATAAAAGCCATTCGCCCCAGAATACACAAACGCTAAACGCCCCTTGCCCTCGCCAAGAAGATTCTCTTTGAAAAAATAAGTCCCGCTCTTATCTTTTATCCGCCTCGTACTCGTTGTAATAATACGGCTTCGGGCAGAGAAAAGTCGATTGCGGAGATCTTGCAAATTCGAAGCAATGATTGACAGACGAACGGAACCCTTCGTGAGCGAACAAGTGTAAGCCACATCAACTAACGGCACGCCCGGCGCGCGATCAATAAACTCAATGATCTTATCAACAGTCTCGATCAGGGTTTTCTGATCATCTGCAGAAACGATTACCAGCTCTGTGTCATTGGGGTCTGCGAAAGACGATATCATGACCGATCCTCCGGCTCTTCTTCAAGGATTATCGCTGCCGCTCGCCCTGCACGTGAAGTTCCGCCAACAGGATTTACCGCATCGAAATTGGCGCCCAGCACCGCAGCTCGGCGAAGGGAATTGCTGTCGCCAGTAATCCAGGGCCTGGCCTCTGTCAGAAGATACGCACTAGAACTGAGGTTCGCTAACTCCGGCAAAGGACTTTCGACTTCAACCTGCGGAGGTAGAACACGGTACTTAAGTGCGAGTGCGGCCTTCACTAGTCCCGCCGCCATGGAAGCCCTGAAGGTATGTCCGATATTACCTTTTACTGAACCTATTCCTACGAGTGGTCCGCCTGGCTTGTGCTCACCCCACAATTTTTGGACCGCGGCGATCTCGCGCTCATCCTGAGCCCTTATTCCATTACCATCAGCCTCGATTAGCCCTATTGTCTTTATCGGCACTCCAGACTTCGCGATTGCATCTTTTAAAATCGACGACGGATCCTCTTCCGGATTGTGGCCGATTGAAACTGAACGTATCACCGCGTAAATTCTATCACGATCACGCAAAGCGTCGGCTCTACGCTTCAAAACGAAAAACGCACCACCTTCGCCGGGAACAGTCCCGGAAGAATTCTTCGAAAAAGGCTCAAGTCCGGAGGCGGTAGTAAAATCGATTTCGCCAGAAAGTCCCTCTAAATATTCACGGTTCGCCGGCGGAGCCAATGCGCCAGCAAGGGCAACATCTACGCGCCCTTGCACCAAGTCCCCTATCGCATCCATGACCGCTACCGCTCCCGTAAGCACTCCAGCGTCCATAATCGTCGCAGGCCCAGAGAAAGAACACTCACGGGCTATCCATGATGCAAAACGATACCCTGAACCCAACAAAAACGAAGCGGCATTAGGTTGTGGAAGCGATTCGGTAAGTTTTTGTCGCAGAACCTCCAAAGCTTCATCAGGCGCGCCTTTGTAAAAGTGCGAGCGGATAATGTCCAGCGTCTGATTCAAAAAGATAGTGTGCTGTAGCCAGTTGACAGTCGATGCATTAAACGGAGGCGAATATCCAAACCTCACCGAGCCCTTAATCGCTTCACGGGAGTGCGCACGAATCCCAGCATCAATAAGCGCATCAAATGCCAGTTGTGTCGCGAAATATAAATCTTGGTTTTCTCCAGCATTCACCTGCCGGGGAAAATTCTGCATCGAAGGTATGCACGAATACAAATCACCGAGTTGGCCCATGCACTGGGGATAAGGACGAGAAAAAATATTTTTCTGTCCTATTGGTATCTCGGCGATTTCCGAAAGTCGCGTAAGCATAGATTTGCGAGCCATTACGCGCGACCACAGAGTTTTGTGGTCGGCGCAACCTGCAAATCGACAACTTATTCCGACAATCGCGATCGAATCCATCGACTACTTCTTAGTCACAAACTCTTGATTGGGATTTAGCGGCACGAATCCGTGCCTGGAGCCCTGCACCCATTTATATGTAACCGGAGCCTTAAGATTGTTGAACACTATTGCAAGCCCCGATGGAGGACAAGTGTAATCCCCGAGCCCAGCACGTGTGCAATTGACCTTGCATTTAACACGCTTGGCGTGGTTTGCGGCATCAAAATATCTCAGAGCGTCAGTATACTGAGGCTCGAAATTAGCGCGAAGCCTGCCCTCGCCCTTCTTGCCGATATCACAGCACCAAGTAATGTCGGGTTGAGCCTCGGTAACATCTTTATCAAGTGCCGCAGCCCACATCGTCTGCAAGCCACCCTGACTACCGCCGGCAACAATCAAATTCTTTTTATCCCATTCAGGAAGAGTTTTCATATATTCAAGCGCACGCATCACTCTGAGCGCCATACCACGAAAATAAGCTTTTTCAGGATCGGAATTCTGAACCGGATCAAATGCGTAGCCCTTGCCGCCAGACCGAATGGATTCAAAAAATTCGTCGTAATACTTCTTATCCTTTTCAAGGCTATATCCATGGGCGTTTATGTTAAGCCAGATTTCATTTGTATACCAGATATGTTGCGGCACCCGCTGAATACCAGTGCCGTAGCCGTCAAACGTTACTCTAATAGGGTATTTTTTACCTGTGGAGGCCGCTACCGGCACAGTGCAATATCCCGTGGCGGGACGAGATCCTGCACAATCTATTTCTACTGCATAGACCTTTACATCTGGGCGAGGGCTTTTGACTTCCCAACGCTTGGCTTTAATCGGGACTTTTTTCAATGCAGCTTTTTGTTTGCGCCAAAAAGCATCAAAGTCGTCAGGCTCTTTGGCCCCTTGTTTTATTTTGCTGATGTCAGCTCCGGCACCACCATCGAAAAAAACGCCTTTCTCACTACCCCAGGTAACGGCACCAGGAGCATTATTTTTACGCAGCACCCGCTTGCCCGTGGAATCTACCAAATAAGCCTCTACTCTAACAAACCCAGGCTTGGAAAGAGTTGTTTCAATCTCCATAGTACCGTTAGACACGATCGGAGACTTGCCCTTTTTGGTAACCCCGTCATCGCCAGTCCGAGTCCAAGCGATGAAATATTCTCCACCACTTAAATCAGCTTCAGTCAAGGTGAGCGAAAACTTTATTTTCTCACCTACCTTGTATGACACCGGATTTTCACGATCAGTTCTACCCTTAAGTTGAGCTTTATCTACATTGATAGCCCACGATAGACCCGCTGCCAAAATTAGTGCGGCCGTAATAAAAGTTTTTCTTATATTCATAGAAATAAGTATACCACAGGCCATCTACTCAGTCAACAACGGCCCTACTTCATATTTGAAACGGCAGTGCGGGCTTTTTCAAGCGTCCTATTTATATCGGCCGATTCGGGAGCTGCCTCAAACGCCCTTTGGGCGTATTCAAGTGCTTCGTTTGCACGCCCGAGGCGCAGAGCGATTACTGCAAGGTTATTCAACACTGCCGGCTCATTGGGCTTTTTTTCAAGACACCGCTTAAGATGAGATTCCGCCAACGGATAGCGTTCCTCCAGAAAATACCCCATACCCAACGCGAAATTAGCCTGAGCGTTATCCGGATATGAAGCGAGCACCGTCTTTGCAAAAGATCTCGCCATTTTAAAATCTGCCCGTGCAAGCGCAAGTCTCAAACCTTCTCTCGGAGTCAGTCTAAAATCGCCTCTATCCGACATCCATCCAAACTGTTTCTTTGCATTTCGATACGGCAAATTATATTCATCGAGGCGAGAAGCCAATTCCTGTTCCTGTTTTGATTTTTCATCCCACACGGATCTTGAAATCCTTTTTGAGCGTTCTGCACACATGCGCGCCAAGCGCCATTGCACAAACCTAAATGCACTGCGAAGCTGCCAATCGAAAACCGAATCTGGATCCCCTTGCTGATAGCGACTGATCACTCTCGATGCAAGAGCTCTTGCCTTTTCAA
>JAEIGA010019407.1_pt1 | contig 10367 bp, 7 predicted proteins | sample 9270691 | NCBI WGS metagenome assembly JAEIGA01 (sample SAMN17057246, study PRJNA624740) | gut metagenome | biome: biome; isolation source: fecal sample | host: Bos grunniens | place: China: Xizang | collected 2019
GGCCTTCGTCGCGTCCGCAAAGTGACGCCGGAAGCGACCACAACCTTCTTCTACGATGACTGGAATCTCATAGAAGAGCGCGTTGCCTACACGAACGGCACGACCTCGACGATCCGCTACTACTGGGGTAAAGATATCTCCGACACGTTGCAAGGCGCAGGAAATGCGCTTGTCGCAAAGCGATCAGGTAGCCTGAGCGAAGCGAACCCGCAGGGCCGCAAGGGGCCGCGTGTCGGCGGACTTCTCTATCTCACAATCGACGGCGCAATCTACATTCCATGCTACGACAACAACGGCAATATCACCCGCTACCTTGACGCCAACGGCAACACAGTCGCCCAATACACCTACGATGCATTCGGCAACACCATCTCAAAATCTGGCCCTCTTGCAGACTTCTTCCGCCATCGCTTCTCGACAAAATACTTTGATGTAGAAACTGGTCTTTACTACTACGGCTACCGATTCTATCATCCTATCCTCATGCGCTGGCTCAATCGCGATCCGATTGAAGAAGATGATGGAGTCAATCTATATTGCTTTGTTGAAAACGCACCTTCATTCTCATACGATGCGTTTGGTTTGAGACGTTCCAATCTTCCTGGTATAGTCCTTGATGGTTTGTGCGCGGAGGGGAACGACTTTTTTCTTCCTCAGCCCTGGCCAACATAGCTTTTGATATAATATAAAAACATATGACAAAAGCATGGAGCATACTGCCAGACGAATGGAAACCTATCCTTAAAGAACAAGGGCTTAGGCCATTTCGTGCCGATCAAATACTGCAATCCCTATACCGCGATTACATTGATAATTGGGATGAAGCAACAACATTGCCCAAAGACTTACGCGAAACATTAAAGACCGAATTCCCTTTAACTAACGCTTCCATACTGGACACATCTCGCTCAAGCGACGGAACATGCAAGCTTCTAATCGGCTTTGATGACGGCAACAGCGTAGAAACTGTTCTAATCCCTGCTACAGGTCGCTTCACCCAATGCATATCCACACAAGTTGGTTGCGCAATGGGATGTGCGTTTTGCGCCAGCGGTTCACGCGGTGTAGTACGTTCTTTGTCAGCCGATGAAATAGTCGCCCAATATCTTCTTGCCAGAAAATTCGGAGAAATTACGAATATTGTAGTTATGGGTATGGGAGAACCTTTTGCCAACTACGACGAAACTATGCGCGCTCTTAAACTTATAAATGCCGGCAAAGGTCCGAATCTTGGAGCGAGACATATTACAATTTCCACATGCGGAGTTGTTCCTGGTTTTCAACGCTTGGCATCTGAAGGCATCCAGTTTGAACTTTCAGTTTCACTTCATGCGCCTAACGACTCCCTACGTAGCGAACTAATGCCCGTTAACCGCCGCTGGCCTATTGACACCTTGCTGGAAACCTGCGCCGAATACACACGTAAAACAAAGCGCATAATAACGTTCGAATACACTGTAATCAAAAACGTCAACGACTCGTATGAGCACGCCTTAGAATTGGTCCGCCAAGTCAAACGCGTACCGATGGCAAAGGTCAACCTCATACCCCTTTCGCCTGTTTCTCACAGGCCTGACTTTAAAACTCCAGACGAAAAGACTTTGTTGATGTTTTTGGATGTTCTTATGAAAAACCGCATCCAGACAATGCTTAGACGTTCACGCGGAAAGGATGCTGACGCTGCTTGCGGACAGCTTCGCCTGCGCAATCTACCAAACAGTTGAGGTCAACTAAGCGTTACTGGTGAATAATTCGAGTTGGCGCTCAGCTTGAGCCAAAAGCATTGAATAACCGTTTTCAACGCGGCACCCTGCCGAACTTGCCCGCTCCATCAACGGAGTTTGCTCCGGATCATAGCGCAAATCATAAACCATTTCGCTGCCGTTAAACTTGTATTCCTTTATCGGGTCAACGGGCGTAGCGTTTACTATTAGATCAAAGCCGGCAGAAAGCGGCTTCCTGTGAAAAACCTCAACATAGGCGCCAAGCCTTTTAAGGGCAACCTTCACGGCCTTTGCCGCTCCGCCGTCGCCCAAAAGCGCAGCCTTCAAACCAGACAAATCGCTCCTTCCGACAAAATTCAAAATAGCCTTTGCAAAACCAGGTTCGTCAGTATTGTAACCTGCAATTTGCCCATTTGCAAAAACGACTGTGTTCACAGCCCCTATCTCACACGCGGCCTCGTCTATAAAATCCAAATACTTCATCACACTGATTTTATGCGGGATTGTAATAGCCAACCCCTTAGCCCCAGCGCGGCGGGCATCTTGGAGGACGCGCTCAATAGACTCCTCGCGAATCACGGCCATTTCCGCCTTGCGTCCCGCCTTGGCGTGTGCTGTATTGTGTATGCTGGGGCTATCAGTCTTGACGAGCGGCCAACCTGCAACAAAGTACTGATCCATATGAAATTCATCCCAGAAATTCGGGTATGACTTTGCCACACACTCGAAGTCGTGAATCAAAACAGGCGAATCAAGCGTAGTTGCATAAATAGCCGCAGCCATAGCAATACGATGATCATTTGAAGGATTGACATCGTAAGGATTGCGAAACACTTCGTCCATTGCCGCGATTCTATCGGACTCTTTAATACGCAGGCGCTCCGTCCCGGTAAAAACAGCATTAGCCCCAAGAGCCTTATTGACAACTGCAAGTGCAGGATAATTATCGGGGCACTCTGAAACATCGACGACCTTGCCGGCTTTAATCTGCTCGATAAGTTGTCCTACGACTCTGTCGGGCTGGTGAGAAGCGGTGTTAAGCGAGTTAATCGTAATCTCACTTCCAAGAGCATTTGCCGCATACCAAAACGCAGCAGCACTCCAATCGGCTTCAACATCAAACATTCCATTCGAACGATATTGCTGATTGCCGCGCACTTTAAATCCGCTCTCTGTCTCTACAATCTCTATGCCATAGCGCTCAAGCACGTCAAGCGTCATATTTACATATCCACGAGACTGAAGAGGAGTTAAAAAACGTATCTCGCTATCACCGTCTAACAACGGCAACGCAAAAAGCAGCCCCGTAACAAATTGCGAAGATACATCACCTTTAAGTTCATGCACCCCTGCCGAAATCGAGTCGTACTCTATTGCCGGCCGATCAGCAAGACGACCGCGTTTAACAAAATCCGCCTTAAATCCGAGGGCAGCGGCCAACGGAGCGAAAAACCTAAGTGTCGACCCGCTCTCGCCGCAATCAAGCACAACAGAATCAGAATGCTTTAAGCGCGCATCGGCAAGCGAGGCTATACATCTGCGCGTCGCCTCAATGTCGGCACACTCAAGCGCCTGCGGCGGGGGGACTGAGCCTACGGCGAGAAACTCGGCAATTAACATTCTGTGTAAATGCGATTTCGAAACAGGAGGCGTAATCTGACCGCGCAGTTTCCTGGGCAAAATTATTTTAGTGTCTTTTTTAATATGATGCTGAAACGACGCATAATGCTCGCGCCGCGACGAAAGCATATCACCAAGCGGACGCACTCCTCCATCTTTGGCTATTCGCTCTGCAATGATTTTTTCATCAACATCAATAACAGCGACAAAACCATTGGACTGCGCAAAAGTTCTATTCTCGGTTTTCAGCAAAGTCCCTCCGCCCAACGCGACGATAGGAGCTTTAACATCTCTTAAAACCTCGCTCTCTATCCGTCTAAAAGCTTCCTCTCCCAACTCTGAAAAAATACTGGCTATGGAGCGCCCCGTGCGCTTGACAATTTCCTCGTCAAGATCGACATACGCCCTACCCCATTCTAACGCTATTTTCTTCGCCAGCGTCGACTTCCCGCTTGCGGGAGGCCCGTACAAATACAATTTTTTCACGGAATTGCAACACTCCTTACATCACCCCAGCCGCATGGAAGAGCGAACACAACCACACCATCCTCTTGTTTCTTATCGCTTTTCATCAAGGGCTTTAAAGATTCGAATGTGATCCCATGAGGAAGTTCGACAGGTAATTGCGCCTGCGCAAAGCGCTCGGCAAGTTCATCGGCCCAACCAGCACTCGCAAGCCCAAGCCGCTGCGCAAGGCGAGCTTCTTCAACGCAACCAATCGCGACTGCGCTCCCATGAGAGATGGCATAATTTGTAGCCTTCTCTATTGCATGCGCAACAGTATGCCCCGCATTAAGCTTAAGGCGCAACCCTATTCTTTCAAAAGGGTCGCGCTTTACTATTGAAATTTTAACAGCCAAATTGCGCGAGATTTCAGCACTATCGGGAAGCGACGAAAACATCTCCCTTTTAAGTCCGCCGATTATTTCATGCTTTACCATCTCCGCCCGCCCGTCTGCAATGCGCGAAGCTGGCAATGTCTCAAGAAAACGCACATCGATGATGACTCTGAGCGGCGGATGAAAAGTTCCCGCCATGTTCTTGCCGCATTGCAGATCGCAAGCCGTCTTACCGCCATAGGAGGCATCGACCATAGAAAGAAGCGTCGTAGGCACGTTAATCCAGGAAATACCCCTCATCCATGTAGATGCGGCAAAACCGACAAGGTCGCCTGTTACCCCTCCGCCTACCGCGGTAACAACATCCTTGCGCCCAAGACCAGCCTTGGCAAAAGCATCCCATATAGCGGCAACAGTCTCAATCGTTTTATTCTCTTCTCCGCTGGGAACAATAAATATGGCGCGTTTTGCCACTTCTGGATAGAGCGAAGCTACTGTAGAATCAACGACAAGATTTTTAAATTCTGCGGGATTGAAAGGAACAAACTCAACCGTTGACTCCTCCGAGAGAATGGAATCATATATGACAAAAGCCGAGAGAGCTTCTATTACAGGTCGGGCCCTCAACGCAATACATGGATCGTGACGCCCCCGCACAACAAGTTCGGTCTCTTGCATCGTTGCAAGGTTGACACTTTTTTGTGGTCTAAAAATAGACGGTGTCGGTTTAAGCGCAACACGAAATACCAGCGGCATAGAACTTGTCATTCCGCCTAATACTCCACCGTGGCGGTTTGTCGCAGTCTTCACGCACCCGTTCTCTATAACAAAAGCATCGTTATTTTCCGAACCTTTAAGAGATGCGGCCTTAAAACCATTACCAAACTCAATACCTTTTACGCCAGGAATGCCAAAAATAGCTTGCGCTATAGCCCCGTCGATACCGTCAAACATCGAACCGCCAAGCCCAACAGGCAAACCCTCTATAACACATTCTATGACACCACCGACAGAATCACCCTCAGACTTGGCAGAGAGAATATCGCCGACATAATCGACAGATGTTGCAACTGTAATGCCGCGCTTGGAAAGAGCCTGCAAGGCAAGTGCGCCGGCAATACACATAGGTGCTGTCATCCTGCCAGAATTAGAGCCTCCGCCCGGCGGAATCTCGCCATACTTCACCCAATTCGGATAGTCGGCATGGCCCGGTCTTGGAACCGTATTCTCATAATCCGAACTGCGCGTATCAGTATTTTCTATTATAGCCTCAATAGTGGAGCCGGTTGTACGCCCATCGTTGATGCCTGATGTAAAAATAGGCACATCAGGCTCTTTGCGCGGAGTAGAAAATTTGTCTCTTCCAGGAGCTCTTCGCTCCATAAACGACTGCAACGCATCAAAATCAACCGCCATTCCAGCAGGGAAGCCTTCAAGCCGCATTCCTATATTCTTGGAATGCGACTGGCCAAAGACTTCCAAACGCAAAGTCTTGCCAATTTTCATAAACAAAAATTACATCTTACGGCTCGTCACCTCAATGACATTGACCTGATTACGCAATTGGCATATAATCTGCTCGACAACCTTTGCCGTTCCAAGCACATCTATCTTCATACGCGAAACGGTACCATCTTCGGTCGGCCCGACATTAAGCGTCTGAATATTATAGCCTCTGCCTGAAATATGGCCGACGATGCGGGCAAGAACGCCCGGCTTATTTTCAACAAAGCAGTTAAGCCTATGTATCTGTTCTGTCATAACGAACCTCTCAATCAAAAACCATATCACATACTGGCTTGCCGGCGGGAATCATAGGAAACACATTGGCGCGCGGCTCAACAATAACCTCAACCAATGTAGTGCATAGCGATTTTATTGCCTTTGCAATTGTTGCCTCGAGTTTAGCAGGATCTATCACTCGGTAAGCCTTAGCTCCATGAGCCTGGGCGAGCTTGATAATATCCGGCAGGTAATCATATTCAAGACTGCACTCTATATTCTCGTTAGAAGGACGATCTTTTAATGTTAAAATCGAACCGGAATAATTCTTCTTATAAAAGAGCTCCTGCCACTGACGCACCATTCCAAGACAACCATTATTGATAACGACAAAAGTAACGGGCAAATTATGCTCAACAGCGACAACTATTTCCTCAAACGTCATCTGCGCACCGCCGTCACCGCATATCGCGACCGTCTTGTGATCGGGTCTGGCAAATGCTGCGCCGATTGCCGCGGGAATACCAAACCCCATCGTACCCATTCCGCCAGAGGAAAGGAAATGCCTTGGAATATTATGCCTAAAATACTGAGCCGCCCACATCTGATTTTGTCCGACATCGGTGACAATCACAGCCTTGCCGCTGCTTGCTTTGTCAATCGCCTCAACAACAGACTGCGGCATAATTACAGACTCATGCATCTGCTTGTACGCAACCGGATGGCTATTCTTCCATTTTTTAATAGTCTCAAGCCACTGCGTATGCGTTGCTTGTTTTACACGCGAGCCCACAGTCGTAAGCACATCTTTAATGTCTGCCACAATTCCAAGATCGACATCAACGTTCTTGCCTACCGACGCCGGATCGCAGTCGACATGGACTATTTTTGCCTTTGGCGCGTACTTTGTAATTTTACCTGTCACGCGATCAGAAAACCTCACGCCAAGAGCAATAATCAAATCAGCTTCATTGATCGCCCAGTTCGCGGCAGGAGTTCCATGCATTCCCGCCATACGCAGAGAAAGTGGATCGTGTTCATCAAATGCGCCCAACCCCATGAGAGTTGTTGCAACAGGTATTTCGGCCTTGTGCGCGAGAATAGCCACGTCTTTTGCCGCGCCAGAAGCAATAACGCCTCCGCCTGCGTAAATGACAGGACGCTTTGCTTCATTGATAAGTTTAGCTAACTTATTGAGCTGTGTTGTCGTGGCCGCACACTCAGGATGGTAGGCTCTTAACGAAACACGCTCTGGATATTGCGCAGACGTAAGCGCCTGCTGACAGTCTTTAGGTATATCGATAACAACTGGGCCCGGCTTGCCATGGGTGGCAATATAAAACGCCTGAGCTACCGTTTCTGGTATTTCGTCTGCAGAATGTACAAGGAAATTATGCTTTGAAACGGCTCGCGTTATTCCTGTTGTATCGGCCTCTTGAAACGCATCTGTACCAATAAGCCCCAATGGAACCTGACCAGTGATAAGCACAAGCGGTATACCATCAATATTGGCCGTGGCAAGCCCCGTAATAGTATTGGTGGCACCCGGACCAGAAGTTACAAGACATACGCCAGGCTTGCCTGTAGATCGAGCATAACCATCAGCCATATGAATACAGCCCTGCTCGTGACGACCAAGTACAAATGGAACCTTGGCATTTGTCAGGCAATTAAAAACATCAAGTACAGCCCCGCCTGGGTATCCAAACAATATTTCAGCACCTGCCTTTTCGAGAGACTCAACCAAGGCCTGTGCGCCTGTGCGCATTTCGTTCTTGTTCATATTATTAGGATTATACCAAATATTTCATACGTTAATCGCGCCAAATAAAATCGCACCGCAATATTGCGCATTATTTATCCATAAGAACAGTTATCTTCTCCCAGCGTCCACGATGCCAACGGATTGCAGACGCTACACTTGTAATCACGACATACATAATCATAGTAGACCACAATGCGGGAATTGTATTGGAAATATAGCGAGCAGTAATGATCACAAGCGGAAGCCAAAGTACATAAGCAACCACAAAAAGAAGAATCATCACAAACTTCGTATCCCCCGCTCCCTTTAAGGCACCGGAAAGTACAATATCTGTACCGTCAAAAACCTGCCATGCGGCCATAATCAAGAAAAGTATAAAACCTGTGTCCATAAACTCGTCAATATGCGACGGATCAACAGCTGAGGCAAAGATAGAAAGAAGCGGCTTATAAAATATAAGCGACAAAACTGAAAATACGAAAGCAAGAACCGCGCCCATCGCAACCATGCGCCAAGCATATTTTCTGGCGGATGCCGAGTCGCCGCGGCCTTGCGACTGCGCAACCAATGTCGCCGCACCAAGCCCCATACCCTCCATCGGTGTAAAGAAAAGGTAATTAATAGTAAAACATGCATTTGAAACGGCAAACGCCACGTCGCTTACCCTTCCTGTAATAAAGACAAAAATTGTAAATGAACTTATATTTAAAATACTATACGCACCGCTCGGAAGACCAAACCTAAGCACTCGCAATACAAGACCCCAAAACCGCTTATCGGCCAAGTCAACACGCCACGGACGGTGTTCAATGCGCTCGCGAAACATGCAATACGCGAAAAGCACACACTGCAAAACCATAGACAAAACAGTAGCCAAAGCCGCGCCCGAAACACCAAGGGACGGCAAGCCGAACATTCCGAATATAAGAATCGGATCAAGAAGAATATTGAAAATATTTCCAAGAAGATTAATGGCAAAAACAAGCCTTGTCTTTCCCCTACCGGTAAAATATGATGAAACCGCCATTTGAAGCAAAAGAAAAATGCCACCCGATGTGCAAATTCCAAAATAGCCGTTTTCTAACCGTCTTACTTCATCACTATGACCAGATAAATCAAATGCCAAACTACCTAAAGGCAACGAACAAAAAAGAAAAATCCCCGATATTAGAGCTATCACCACACCGGCGCGAAAACTCGCGGAACACATACGTTCGTCTTTCGCTCCATGATACTGGGCCACAAACGTACCAGAGTATGCAACAACCATCTGGAAAAAACCTAAAAGTATCAAGGAGAGCATCGAGGCTGGCAAAATAGCTTCGAGCGCACTCATAGAGTAGCGAGACAGAAATGCTCGATCCGTAAACTGCATGATGGCATTATTCATCATGCCAAGTGCGAGAGGCCAAACTAATTTAATGATGCCCCAATACCCAATATCTTCCTTTTCTTGCATCTAACCAATAAGCACAAGCACTGTTAGAAACGACGGCGCTTGGAAAGTAAATAAAGTATAAACGCAATCAAGCCCGTCGAACACGCTGAAATTGCTGCAAGCATCCAAAAAACGCGCGCATCCCCCGCTCCGTCAACAAGAGGCAACTTGATATTCATTCCGTACGCCGATGTTATCAATGTAGGAACGGCAAGAAAAATCGTAACAACCGTCAAATATCTCATCACATTGTTAAGATTGTTGTTGATGAGAGAAGCAAAAGTATCAAGAGTTCCGTTAAGGATGTTGGCATGAATTGTGGCTGTTTCAAGAGCCTGTTGATACTCAACCATAGCATCCTCAAGCTGATCGCGGTCATCTTCCGACAAAAGAAGTTGCCGCGCCGTATTAGCACGGGCAAGAGCAATCGTGTCGGCCTTAAGCGACGTTGTAAAATATACAAATGTTTTTTCAATCGTCAAAAGCTTAAGCAAAACTTCATTTGAAATAGACTCATGAAGTTCTTCTTCAAGAGCTATCGTGCGCTGATGAACATCTTGAAGATAGCGCAAAAAGAGTACGCCGCCATGCCACAGCAATCTAAATGCAAATCGGTATTGATCACGCGGCGGACAGACTCTACGGATTTGATCCAAGAAAGCCGTTGTCACAGGAGTTCGCGCACTACAAACCGTTATGACAGAACTGCCAAAAAGGATTATGCCAAGCGGAACAGTACGATACGGAACCACTTCGTCGTCTTCAACCTCAAGCGGACACGGAACATGAATGATGAGCATTGACGCCCCGTCGTCATAATCGAAACGCGGCCTTTCGTCGGCGTCAAGAGGGTCGGTAAGAAAATCGCGCGGAACTTGTGAAAAAGTGAGTACGCGCTCAAGCTCGGTTGTAGTAGGCTCGACAAGATTTATCCAGCAAGAAGACGCAAAATCAACCGCCTCCTTTAATCCACCATTCTCCCACTGATAAATCGATATCATCTGCCGCCTCCACGCGCTCTACCATACCAATTTATGAGAGCTGGTCTAGAAAACGAACATCGTTCTCGTAAAGCCAACGAATATCTTGAATGCCGTACTTTATCATCGCAATACGCTCAACGCCAAAGCCGAACGCATACCCGGAAACACTCTGCGGATCATAACCTACATGAGAGAATACACGGGGATCGACCATGCCAGCACCAGCAACCTCAATCCATCCAGACTGCTTGCAAACATTACACCCCTTACCCTTAC
>JAEIGA010019408.1_pt1 | contig 10367 bp, 5 predicted proteins | sample 9270691 | NCBI WGS metagenome assembly JAEIGA01 (sample SAMN17057246, study PRJNA624740) | gut metagenome | biome: biome; isolation source: fecal sample | host: Bos grunniens | place: China: Xizang | collected 2019
ATTAGTGCAAGGGCATTGGATTCAATATAGTCCTTCATATGTGCAGTTTTGATAGCCTCTTCGTCCAATTTATATGGTTGAGTAATCACACCTAGGTCAAAGAATGGAGCCAAACCAATATAGAAATGTTGGCGACCGATATCAAACTTAGCCACTTTGGCACGTAACTCTATGTTAGCATATGCAAAACCATTAGCCAATATGCGGTTACGCATAATACCACGCAATGAGTTGGCTCCACCCAATCCTTCATACATCACGCGTTGGATAAACAATGTATTTAGGTAGGTGTTCATATAGAATGGTGACTTACCAGCGATATTGTTTTGTGTACCAAGACGATATGCTAATGTCAAACGATCTTTATAGAGTGGTACATAATGACGGAAGTTGAAGTTGAACTGCAAGTGGTTGTAACCAGCATCTGCTTGCTGACCATATTTAGCATTAAAAGCTGCGGTATAGGTAAAGAAAGCATCGGCATAAATACCCTTAGTAGGGCAGGTACGTTGATCACGACTGTCGTAAGTCAAACCCGCACGCAAGTAAGGGTGCCAACCGCCTTTGGCTTCGTTCTGATCAATGATTCCCCATTTGACATACTTCTCATAGAGACCTTCTACGTTTTTGTTCATCGCCTTTTGGTCTGCCAATGGTAGTTCTGGATCAAACACATTTTTCTTACCATTAAGCATGTCGATGTCACACTCGTCAATCATATATCCTAGAACACCTACACCTGCATTCCACTTGATATTCTTCCAAACGGTACCTTCTATGTCTGCCGCAAAACGGAATAGATCTCGTTTGTATTTGTAGAATGCACGCGACTGATATTCATCCGGGTTCATTTTGTTTGGATCTTTCTTCCATTTATGATATCCCTGATTATAATTTGTCTGATAACCGTTGTATCCATAGAAATCGCACATTGCGTCCGGTTGATAGGTTGCATCCAATGTTAATCGGTGCTTAGGAATCAAATACTTACTATCATAGTTGACGCGGAATATACCATAGTTTTTTGTAGTATATGCTGCTTCGGCATAGATGGAGTGGATATACTCAGGATATTGTGAACCATCACCATAATAATAAATATTAGCGAGAGCACCGCCTTGAAAACCAAGGTCTGCATCAAATGCTACCGAAGGTAGAGCGCCAAAGTTCCACCCTGTCTTAATCTTTCGACCAAGAGAATCAACTTCTTGTTTCTTCTCCTTTTTTGCTGCTTGCATAGACATAGCAAATGCAGCAGTAAGTATGATGATAAAATAACGTTTCATTTTAATTATATGTCTTTATACTACATAGCAAATGCTAAAGCCCATGCAAGAAATGCTCCTAAATATGTACCAATAGCATAACCTACTAGTCCAACTACGATACCAGAAATAAGTACTTTCTTGTTCTTCATGGCACTTGCTACAGGAGGAACAAATGGAGGTGAACATAGCAATCCCACTTGACTAACGCAGAATAAGTCTCCACTTACTCGTCCTATACGGCAGAATATCAAATGAAGAATTACTGACATCAACATAATCCATAGTACAAATCCACCTACGTAGAGGGATTCTGTGTTGATATTGTTGATGTTGAACATGGAGGAGATAACCAAGCTAAATATCAATATGAAGAACATGCCAAGTTCAAATGTTTTAGGTAACTCGCGAACCTTCTTGAAGAAGGATGCAATGATTGCCAATGTAGTAATGGTTAGTATTACAACCATTTCGTTTATTTTTCCAGTTGTGAGGAGTGAAAGACCTGCTCCTATGCCTAAAAATATAACACTTAATCCCAATCCTTTTAGCATGCCAATCACGTTCTTTTTTTCTAGCATTCCATGGTAATTCTCAACATCCGCGGTTTCAATATTTGTTGGTGCAGAATCTCTTCTTCTTACTGTGTCTTGGTAAGGAAGAATCTTGCGGAAAATTTTGTAACCACCTGCCAATAAGAAAAATACGTATGGAGTTGTAATGACCATTTGGAATGCCAAAACGGTTGCCATGGTTGTACCATCTACTTTAAGCATATTTCCTAATGCGTTAAAATTCATCGTACCACCAGTGTATATTCCTGTCATCATACCAGATATATGAGCTGGATTGGCTGGTTCTTCAACAAGGTTTTTGAATATGAAGAAACCGGATACCACTGCTATAACCACAGCTACAATACCTCCGACTAATGCCCATGTTGTTTTAGGTAAGGCCTTGGTCCAAAGCTTAAAATCACAATTGAATAACATTAGGGGTATGGCAAGTGGAACTGCTATAGCTACAATGTTTGATTGTATTTGAGAAAAAGTTTCTGCCATTTCTCCGTCAAAATGTGCTACGCCGCACAAAGAAGCTATAACGCCAACTGCATATGCCATAACAACTGTGCCGAGTTTTTGCATCCAACTCCAACGTTTAAATCCCATGATGATAAGCACGGGAACAAGAATATAACAAATTAAAATAATAATTGCTCGTATCATGATTATGTAATTATATTAAAATGAAGTTGTTTCTTCTGGTTTATTAAATTTTCTAGCCAAATACATGTATTCTTGCATGAACATCCAAAATGGCATCGCTATAAAACCGGTTAATGGAATAACAATCAGTTGCCAAACAAATTGAACGGAATTATGGAAAGCAGGATCTTTGATTTTCCATCGAATGATCAACCATGCTAACCATAATGGTAAGGTGAGCACTCCGGAAATCAAAGCCAATGGCGACATAATTATTAACATAAATAATAGCAACCACTTAGGCATTCTATGTTTTGGAAACCAATTGAGCTTTTTAGGAGGGTTCTTGCGAAGTTCTTCCCAGTTTTTCTCGTAGTTCTCGTCATCTGGAACCCATAATATTTGCTCACGCATTCGTTGGGTGAGTTCTTCGCGCATTGCTAAAATGAGCTTGGGGCGTTCTAGATCCGCATGCTCGGCAATAAATTCTGTAACGTTAATTGGTTTGCCGATGTTGATAACCAATGAGTCCCAAAGATGGAACCAATCGCTATATTCCAATCCTACAGGAACGATATAAATGGGTTTTTCTTTACCAAACTCTTCGTTTGCGCGAATAGAAATTCGGAATATACCCTTACCTAAAGGGAGTAGGGAGTGCTTTGTTCGGTGTGTACCCTCTGGTAATATACAAAATGGCACACCTTCACGCAGTGTTGCTATAGCACGGTCCTCCGTCTCATCGTTTTGGAGAACTTCATTGGCGCCATCTCGCATTCTGCGGATAGGCATGATCTTTAGCCAATGAAGAATTTTAGCATACCTTTTATTACGGAATATATCCGCTCTAGCTACGAAAACTTTGCGTTCAGAGTTGATGGATAACACAGCCAAAGCATCTTGCAATGCGTTGGTGTGATTGGGAGCGAAGATAACAGCTCCGTCTGTTGGAATATTTTCTTTTCCTACATACTTGATGCGACGATAAGATCGACGAAACATCCAGTTGACTATAGGGAGAAGAAAACGGTATGTGCGATTTTCATCATGTATCTGTTTCATGTTTGAGTCATTATTAAGTTCTACTTAATCCCATTAAATAGTCAAAATCGTGGCAAAGGTAAAACCTTTTTTTGGAATGACCAAATAACATGTGATAAATTGATGCATTTAACGTCTGTAAAATCGATTTCACAGACTCAATCTTGTGTTTGAGACGATTATTTTATGTTTCTTTTATCCAATTCTCGTTGGTATTTTTTAGCAACTTTCTGATGTGCTTTATAGGTTGTTGAAAATATATGTGTACCAGAAAAGTCGGGGTTTGCACACATGTACAAGTAGTCTGTGTTAGGTGCATCTAATACGGCATCCATGATGTCAGGACGAGCAAGGCGGATAGGTCCAGGAGGTAAACCTTTATATTTGTATGTGTTGTATGGTGAGTCTATCTCTAAGTGCTTGTTGAGAACGCGAGACAATGTGAAATCTCCTACTGCATATATGACGGTAGGACATGCTTGTAACTTCATTCCTGTACGAATGCGATTTAAATATAGCGAAGCTATCGTAGGATATTCTGAACTATTGTTGGTCTCAGATGCAATAATGGATGCCAAAGTGGAAACCTCTATAGGAGTGAGCTCAAGTTCTTGTGCTTTGGCTAGTCGTTCCTCGTTCCAAAAATCATTATATTCCTTGTGCATGCGCTCAAATAGTTCATCTACACTCATAGCCCAATATACCTCGTATGTGTTGGGGATAAAAAGACATACTGCAGTTTCTAGAGTCATGTTGTATTTCGCTAGATATACCGAATCATCTAACTTGGCTTTTACTTCTGCAGAATCGATCATTAATTTTTCTCCCATACGTTTAGCCAGCTGTTCTGGTGTTCGTATGGACTCGCTGAATGATAAATTGATAGGAGTCTCTCTTCCATTTTTTAGGCGATTAATAAGTTCAGAGGGGGCAATATTAACCGGAAATTCGTAATATCCTGGTTGGACTTGATTGAACTTGTAGTGCTCGCAAGCGATCTCCCATGCTAATTCTGATTCTATTTTATAGTCGGCTTGAATAGAATGGATAACCGAGTCTAAGGTCATGTCTGGGGTAATGTAATATGAATGAGGAGCACCGTCTTTACTGATGAATTCTGAATGAATAACTTGATTGTATAGTCGTTGTGCAAAGTAGCCTCCTATTGCTAATAGAATGATGAATATTAAGCTGAATATTACTGTCTTTTTCATATAAAAGAATGTTTTTCCTTTAAGGATAAATGTGATTAATAGTAGAAAAAAAGGATACCAATCATTAATCTTGGTACCCTTTGCGGAAGGAGGGGGATTCGAACCCCCGGTACGGTTACCCGTACGACAGTTTAGCAAACTGTTGGTTTCAGCCACTCACCCATCCTTCCCCGCGTCATGCGCATCGTAGACGATAACTGTCCAAAACTGCTTTCTTACCAAAAGCGACCGCAAAGGTACTGCTTTTTTTTTATATAACCAAATATTTGGGCATTTTTTTTGAAAAAATAGATAGTGTACTCTAAAAAAGTCATGATTAGCTGACATACTATTAATGTACGCGCGCGCGATAGAGTCTTAAATTTCAACAAGATGAATAAATCGTTTAGAAAAAATGATTAAGTTCTTGCAAATATCACATATTTTTTGTATTTTTGCGCCCTAAATCAAGATTCTAATGAGGAGAAATATTTTTACATATCCCATAATCGTTTTAGTGTTGTTATTGTGCGGTTTTGTTTCTTGCAGTACTCCAGATGGAACAGCGTTGGATATAGAAAAAAGGTTACATGAGCAACAATTAAAGGCAAATCAATTAACTGAGCAGTTATGTCAGATAATTGAAGATAAAAAGTATGATTCTTTATCTAATTTTGTTTCTGTCGCAGAAGACATACATTTCTATGTATTCCATGATTATCATTTGGTTTATTGGACAGATTCTTGGTTGAGTGAACGATATGTTCCTCTTACTAAAGAGGTTAATAATTGGCAGTTTATGGAATGGAATAATGCCCAAGGTGTGGGCAAATGCACACAGTTGGGTGATTTGTTGGTACTGACTGTTATTCCTGTAAAATACAATTATTGCGTAACAAATGAAAATCTTGAAAATGGTTTTATTCTACCTTTCGAAGGTGAAAAAGAATGGAGTCTGACTTCTCGTCGTAGCTCAGATGCTAATTTGTATCCAATACATTCTGTGACAGGGGAGTATCTGTTTTCTGTTGATTTTGAAGGAACGCAGGAGAATAGATTAGGGGATGAGGTCGTTATTGATAATTTCTCGTATCAAGCGGTATTGGCTTCGGAAAAGCATGATGAGAATTCTTCTCGGAATAAATTGCTGATGTATTATGGATTAACACTTGCACTCATTTTTGTGTTGATAGCGTCAGCTTTATATCACCTGATTAGGAATCGAGGTGTTAGAAATCTGAATTTAGCTGGTCGCCTGCAATTAATACTAACGCCGGTAATGTTGCTTGCATTAGCTTCAACCTTTATTCTTTCTGTAGGACATATTCGCAAGGTGTTTATAGATAGGCAACAATCTCAGCTTCAAGAAAAAGCAAATTACATTCAAAAAATGCTCCAAAATTTATATTTTTGGGATTATGAGTTAAACAGTACTCATCATACTGCGCTCAATGTAGATTTGCGTGATTTAAGTTTTGAGTTTGAAACCGATATACACGTTTATGATATGAGCGGACAATTAGTCGGTAGTTCCTGTCCGCAAATATTTGATTTGGGAGTGGTTTCTAGTCGTATAGCACCTGAGGTTTATTTTTCGGAAGAAGATCACTTGGTTCGGCACGAACAAATAGGAAATGTTCGTTATCTAGCCGCATATACTGAGTTTGTAAATGGTAATTACGACAAGATAGGTTATATAGCCATCCCAAGTTTTATTTCCGAGGAAGAGATGAGTGCGGATGTTGAACAATTTGTTGTTCGCTTGTTGCCTCTATATATTGTATTGTTGCTCATTTCTATTCTTGTTGTTTGGCTAGTGGCTAGACGAGTTTCTGCGCCATTAAAAACAATAGGTACACAGTTAAAAAACTATCGTTTAGGAGAAAAAGGCCAACATGTTTCCTATTCTTATCACGATGAAGTAGGTGATTTAATTCAGCATTACAATGAAATGATGGATGCTCTTGCAGAATCAACACAACGATTAGCGCGTTCAGAGAGAGAGGGTGCTTGGCGCACTATGGCGCGTCAAGTGGCGCATGAGATTAATAATCCTCTAACGCCGATGAAGTTGACTCTTCAGCAATTACAACGACGCAAAGGTACTGAGAACTTTGATGAGTATTTCGATCGTTCGACCGAATTGTTGATAGAGCAGATTGAAACACTCGGATATATAGCCCAATCTTTCTCTTCTTTTGCCAAAATGCCGGAGGTTAATCCTACAGAAGTGGATGTGGCTAAGAAATTATATGCATTTATTCTATTGATGCGCAATAATGATGCGAAAGTTCCTATCCGTTATGTAGGCCCAGAATATGGCGTCAATGTGGAAACGGATGCGGAATTAATCACGCAAGTGTTTACCAATATCGTGCGGAATGCGTTACAAGCTATGGAGAGCATTGATGGAGGGGATATTATCATTGTTCTCAAGCAGGTACAAGAGAATCAACGATTAGTAAAAGATCTCTCGGAGCAGCATCAATGGATGGAAATTTCGATTTCGGATAACGGACCAGGTATACCTGACGACGTGGTGAATAAAGTTTTCATACCTAATTTTACTACTAAAAATACTGGTGCAGGTTTAGGATTGGCGATTTCTAAGAATATTGTGGAGGGGTGTGGTGGAAAAATCACGTTCCAAACATCAGAAAAAGGTACTACATTTTTTGTGTATTTGAAAAAAAAGTAGTAACTTTGCGACCGGAATTAGTATAACTAACCAACTTTAATATAATATAAAAATGAAAACCGAAGTAATTATGCAGCATCTTGCTGCTAAGCACCCAGGTGAGTCAGAGTATCTGCAAGCCGTTCAAGAGGTGTTAGAGTCTATCGAAGAGGTGTATAACCAACATCCAGAGTATGAGAAAGCTAAGATTGTAGAGCGTATGGTTGAACCAGATCGTATCTTTACTTTCCGCGTTACTTGGATTGATGACCAAGGTGAAGTTCAAACCAACCTCGGTTATCGTGTACAATTTAACTCAGCTATTGGTCCTTACAAAGGTGGTTTGCGCTTCCACAAGGCAGTTAACCCATCTATGCTCAAGTTCTTAGGCTTCGAACAAACTTTCAAAAATGCATTGACTACTCTTCCTATGGGTGGAGCAAAGGGTGGATCTGATTTTGATCCAGTTGGTAAATCTGATGCTGAGATTATGCGTTTCTGCCAAGCCTTCATGCTTGAACTTTGGCACAATATTGGCGTAGATACTGATGTACCTGCAGGTGACGTAGGCGTAGGTGGCCGTGAGATCGGTTTCCTCAATGGTATGTACCAAAAACTCGCTCGCCAATACCATACTGGCGTTTTGACTGGCAAAGGTATGACTTGGGGTGGTTCTATCCTTCGTCCTGAGGCAACTGGTTATGGTGCGCTCTATTTCACAGAGCACCTTCTCCACCAAGCAGGTAAAACTCTTGAAGGTAAGACAGTGGCTATCTCTGGTTTCGGCAACGTAGCTTGGGGTGCAGCACAAAAGGCTACAGAGCTTGGCGCTAAGGTCGTTGCTATCTCTGGTCCTGATGGTGTTTGCGCTATCCCTGAGGGTATTACAGCTGAGATGATCGACTATATGCTTGTTATGCGTGCTTCTAACCGCAATAAAGTACAAGATATGGCAGACAAGTTCCCTGGTCAAGCACACTTTACAGCAGGTAAAAAGGCTTGGTCTGTGCCTTGCGATATCGCTCTTCCTTGTGCTTTCCAAAACGAGCTTAGCGAGGATGATGCTAAGGAACTCAAAGCTAACGGTTGCTGGTGCTGCTGTGAGGTAAGTAACATGGGTTGCCAACCTGGCGCTATCCACTACTTCCAACATAATGGCGTACTCTTTGCTCCAGGTAAAGCGGTTAATGCAGGTGGTGTAGCTACTTCTGGTTTAGAGATGACACAAAACTGCGAGCACCTCAGTTGGACTGCTCAAGAGGTTGACGAGCGTCTCCACCATATCATGGAGTCTATCCACGAGCAATGTGTTAAGTTCGGAACTCAAGCCGATGGCACTATCGATTACGTGAAGGGTGCTAACATCGCAGGCTTCATGAAGGTAGCTCAAGCTATGCTCGAACAAGGTATCATCTAATAACTAGTCTTTCTAGTCGTGCTAGTTCAACTAGTTTTGCTAGCCCTACTATAAATAAAGAACCGCTCGGTTGAGCGGTTCTTTATTATTCTGGTCTTTCGCCTTTCGCCTATAGTTCGAAGGGCGTCCTATAGGCGCTTTGCGCCGTCCAGCAGCTTGCTGCACGCCTCATCAAAGTTCTACTACGATTTGACTTGCGCGAACTTGGTTGGTAGAAGCAGTGAATACTACCTCGCTAGCGTCACCAGTCCATGTGCCGTTAGCACCAGAGTAGGTGTAATCACCTGTTGACCATGTGAAGCAACCAGGACCATACTTAGCATCGTCGTTAGCGGTGCAAGTGAAGGTCACTTTCTTTACATTACCAACTGTAGATGTAACGGTCAATGTTTGGTTCTTGTAGATACGGTAGTGGCCCTCACCATTGTATGCGCCAAGGATACCTTGTGAAACAGTGATAGTCACGCCGTCCTTTGTAATGGTGTAAGATGCAGCATTGTTAGAGTCGGTACCAGCATTACCTTTCTCTGTGTCAGCGTCAAACACGATAGCGCCTTCTGGAGGAGTTGTGCCAGTGTTGTCGTCGTTACCATTGTCGTCGCCGTTGTTATCGCCATTACCACCTGGGTTTGGATTCTCGTTACCGCTGCTGATCAATTTTACGAAGTATGCACCCATCACCTCAATCTTGCCATTGTATGAACCACGGAAACCACGGAGAGTAATCTTATCACCATCCTTCAAACCAAGTGAAGCAAATGATTTATCGTTTGAAGTGGTACCTACAGCAATAAACTCTTTGGTCAAACCATATACATATACGCTACCTGTTTCGTCAGCCAAATCAAAGTTACCGTATACAACGGCATTACCGCCAGCTGAAAGTCCGCTGATAACACCAGTAAGCTCATAATATACTTCTGGAGACTCTGGAGCATCGATAAACTCTTTAATTGTAACAACCTTAGCTGTTGGCTCTTTTTGCTCTACATTTGGATTCACACCAAACTCTTTGTCGCCTACTTTTGCGTACTCTGGAGTCTTAACTCCTGCTGCACCAAAGTATGCTTCCAATGAACCATAGATCAATACCTCTTGACCATCCATATCTGGGTTTTGAACGAGGTTCAAACCAGTACGCAATGCGCCATTAGGCAATTGTACAGGTACGCAGTTGCCGCTGTTGGCTTCATCTGCATTGTCAGCTATCAAGATGTTAGTGTTGTAGTTGTTTACGCTACCATCGTCGTTGCTGCTGCCAGAGAATGGTGCATTGAACTCAGCACCACTGATGCTCTTACCGTTGATTTGACCTACGATGTATGCTTTCACCCAGTGTTTGCCACTTACAGAGTTGTTAAGCAAAAGCACATCGTTAGCGGTGTATGGGTTCTCATAGGTACCATTACCTACAACATCGGTTGGGTTGTTGCCGCTGTTGCCGCTTTCGCCCAATGCAGGGTTTGTACTCTTCCAGATATGCGCAGCACCTTTACCTACGGTCTCAAAGGTACCGTTGTAGTTGGTCAATTCGCCGTAGATTACTACATAGTCACCTACTGCTACGCC
>JAEIGA010019409.1_pt1 | contig 10367 bp, 8 predicted proteins | sample 9270691 | NCBI WGS metagenome assembly JAEIGA01 (sample SAMN17057246, study PRJNA624740) | gut metagenome | biome: biome; isolation source: fecal sample | host: Bos grunniens | place: China: Xizang | collected 2019
GTCACGACCACCCATAGCGAGGCGCAAAGGTACACCCTTGAGTTCGTACTCAGCAAACTTGAAGCCAGGAGTAGCCTTGTCGCTTGCGTCGATTTGTACACGAATACCGAGTTTCTTGAGCTCGTCAGCCAATGGATTGAGTTTAACCAGCAATTCGTCCAATTGCTCTTGCTTCTTGAAGATAGGCACGATAACCACTTGAGTAGGAGCAAGATTTGGAGGAAGGACGAGACCATTATCATCAGAGTGAGTCATGATAAGTGCACCCATAAGGCGAGTAGAAACACCCCAAGAGGTAGCCCATACATACTCAAATTTGTTCTCTTTGTTGAGGAATGTCACGTCAAATGACTTAGCGAAGTTTTGACCCAAGAAGTGGCTGGTACCAGCTTGAAGTGCCTTACCATCTTGCATCATTGCCTCAATAGAATAGGTATTGAGTGCACCTGCGAAACGCTCGTTAGGAGATTTCACACCCTTCACAACAGGGATAGCCATCACTTTCTCAGCGAAGTCTGCATATACATCGAGCATAGTAGCTGCGTAGTTCTCAGCCTCTTCCTCGGTAGCGTGAGCGGTATGACCCTCTTGCCAGAGGAACTCAGCAGTACGCAAGAAAAGACGAGTACGCATCTCCCAACGCATTACGTTGCACCATTGGTTGCAAAGGATAGGAAGGTCACGGTAAGATGAGATCCAGTTCTTGTAGGTGGACCAGATAATAGTCTCGGAAGTAGGACGGATGATAAGCTCCTCCTCAAGGCGAGCCTTAGGATCAACCACCACACCCTTGCCTTCTGGATCGTTCATGAGGCGGTGGTGAGTAACCACAGCGCACTCCTTGGCAAAACCCTCTACGTGCTCTGCCTCACGGCTAAGGAAGGATTTAGGGATGAGGAGTGGGAAATATGCGTTCTTCACGCCATTCTCCTTGAAACGACGATCAAGCTCAGCTTGAATAGTCTCCCAAATGGCATAGCCATAAGGTTTGATGACCATACATCCACGGACAGCTGATTGCTCAGCGAGGTCTGCTTTTACTACTAGTTCATTGTACCACTTCGAGTAATCTGTAGCTCGAGGGGTAAGTTTTTGAAAACTTGCCATTATAATGTTGTTTAGTGTTGTATAGGGTTGTATAGTAGCGCTTTGCGCCGTATAGGGTTGTATAGGGTCGTTTAGCGCAGTAGGTAGTTTTTCCGCAGCTGTTCAAAGTGTTCGGGGGCAACTTTGAGTTGGGCAGAAATGCGTTTTAGCCAGCCTGGTTCTGAATCACCCTGCAAAGGTACTACTTTTTTGTTGATTGACAAAATCGGGAGCGAGAAAAATTCGCAAAAAGCACGCAAACACATCTCACTAGCGTTCATTTTGCCTTGAATAGAGTATCCCGCAATATGAAATGACGCTAGATTGACTTTTTTGAGTAGTTCTTGATTCAAGTTTGGTTCGTTTTCCCAGCAGTCGATGGCAGTTGTATAGTTGAGTGTTGAGTGTTGAGTGTTGAGTGTTGACAGGAGTGCTTGTTCGTCGATAACACCGCCGCGAGCGGCGTTGATGAGCAGGGTATTGGGTTGGCATCGGCGAAGAACATCCGCATTGCAAAGGTGGTAGGTGGGATATTTTCCTGTTCTAGTTAAAGGTGTGTGAAAGCTGATTACATCGCAATGTGGTGCGAGTTCCTCAAGCGACATACCAATACCCAATGGAGGGTCTGAGAGAAGCACTTGATATCCTCGTTTTTGAGCCATCTGAGCAACAAGTTTACCGACATGACCATAGCCCACAACACCAATTGTTAGTTGGGATTGTTGGGGTCTGAGGTAAGCAATAGCTTCTTCCACATAGTCGCAAACAGCTTGGGCATTGCAGCCTGGACAGGAAACCCAATGTATGCCTGCTTCTCGGCAGAAGTCTTGGTCGATATGATCAAAACCAATGGTGGCAGTAGCGACAAAGCGGACATTACTGCCGTGAAGTAAGCCCTTGTTTATCTGCGTACGCGTACGGACAAACAATGCATCCGCATAGCGAACCGCCTCGGGGGTGATTTCTTCTGGAGAAAGATAGCGAACATCTATCTCAGGAGGAAAAACACCTTCGAGAAAAGGTATACCTTTGTCTATTATTACTTGCTTTACCATTGCTGAATCACCTACTAATCACCTACTAATCACCTACTAATCACCTATGAATCACCTAAGAATAACCTAAGATTTTATAGGAAAACATAGGATATAGTGTATGTTATCAATATCGTATATTATCAATCAAGCGCACAGGACCGCAGTACACCGTTATACAACCAACGGCATTCTCCCAATTGTCTGTAGGTTGTAGCGTGTTTTTATCTACAATTTCGTAGTATTCAACCTCGAGTCTGTTCACGGCGTTGATAGTGTCGCAAACTTGTTGTTGAACCTCTTTTACGCTGGCATTTTTTGCCCATTCAAGGGAAGCAAATAGCGTTTGGGAGATAGTCACTGCGGTTTGCTTCTCCTCACGAGATAGTCGCTCATTGCGACTACTCATAGCTAGTCCACTCGCCTCACGAACAATAGGGCAATCCACAATCTTCAATCCTGTATAGCGCTCAGATAGAGAGGAACGCTCCACCATATGGTGAATGATAGCCAACTGTTGAAAATCCTTTTCGCCAAAATAAGCGCGAGTAGGACGAACAAAATCAAAAAGTCGGCTCACAACTTGTACAACGCCATTGAAATGACCAGGACGCATTTTGCCTTCCATTACCTGATCTAAACCCGCAAAGTCGAATGCAAATTCCTGCTGCATTTCTTGTTGTGAATACATCTCTTCGGGTGTTGGTGCGAAAACAAAATGTACTCCTAAATCAGCGAGTAATTCAGCATCCTTATTGATGTTGCGAGGGTATTTCTCCAGGTCCTCTTTATTATTAAATTGCGTAGGATTAACAAAGACACTTACCACACATACATCATTCTCTGCACATGCTTGCTTAACTAGAGAGGCGTGACCAGCGTGCAATGCACCCATTGTTGGAACAAAGCCAATAGTCTTGCCCTGACGCACGCAGGCGGCCATTTGATTGGTTAAATCCTGTTTAGTACTGATTATCTGCATATTTTAGTTTTTAAATGTTCAATTTTACCGAAAAAGCCCGCAAAGGTACAACATTTATGGGAAAAATGAAAGTTTTTTGCCAAAAAATTATGTAATATCAGATTTTTTTTGTACCTTTGTAGCGGGAAATAATACCTTTTATTAAAAATACACAATATGAAAGAACCAAATCGTATATTGTTTGTCTCACAACAAATTTTTCCTTACCTAGATGAGGAGACTCCTATTCGCACACTGAATAGGAAGTTGCCTGAGTGGTTCCAATCCAAAGGTTATGAAACTCGCACCTTTATGCCTAAGTTTGGAGACATCAATGAACGACGCAACCAGTTGCACGAAGTTATTCGTTTGTCTGGTATCAATATTATCATTGCTGATACAGATCATCCGCTGCTTATTAAAGTGGCAAGTATTCAGTCTGCTCGCATTCAGATATATTTTATTGATAATGATGATTTCTTCCATCGTCGTAAGGGTCTTGTGGATGCATCTGGTGCTGAATACAAAGATAACGATGAGCGAAGCATCTTTTTTGCTCGCGGCGTGTTAGAAACGGTTAAGAAATTACGCTGGACACCTAGTATAGTTCATTGTTCTGGTTGGATGTCTGCGCTTACACCTTTGTTTATAAAGAAGTTATACAACGATACCCCATTCTTTGAGAATAGCAAAGTGGTTCTTTCGCTTGATGACGATGAATTCAATACCCCATTTACTAGCAAGTTTGCTGAGAAAATTATTGGCGGAGGTATACTTCAGAGCCATGTTCGAGGCATTGCAGGTCTTCCAGTTGCATATGAGGATTTGATGCGTCTTGCTATTGATTATTGTGATGCTATTGTTTTATCATCCGCAAATGTGAACCAACGATTGCTTAATTATGCACAAAATAGTAGCAAACCTATTATGCCATATGTGGGTGAAGATAAAGAAGCGCACCTAAAATTCTATAACGAGTTACTAGGTAAGAATGAAGAAGTTGAAGAATAATCCCCTCATAGTCCTACTATTATTGGTATTAAGCATTTTAGTAGGATGTAAAGAAAATAATTCAATAAGCGCAGGTGCATCCACCTTGCCAGATGATGATATCCGTGTTATGTCGGATACATTTGCTGTTACATCCCAATTAGATTCTTGTTTGGCTATCAGTTTGACGCCTGACTCGTTTTTGCTAGGAGAGTGTGAGACGCACTTTGGTACTATTAAAGCTGATATTCTTGCTCAGTTGGCTTGTCCAGAGGGATTTGTTTATCCAGGTAATGAGACAGCAGTAGTTGATTCAGTATGCTTGTATTTATACTACAAAAATTGGTATGGTGATAGTCACGCTCCATTGGGTATTGCAGTATATGAAATGGATCAACAATCATTGCAAGAGAATGCTTCGTACCAAAGCAATATTTTACTATCAGACTATTGTAGTCTAGTGGATTCTACTTGTATTACTACTGATTCTAAGATTATTATCCCTTGTACTCCTACTGACTCATCTTACTCTTCAGAAACAGAAACTTTTATTCCTACCATTCGTATCAAACTATCGGATGAATTTGCACAACGCTTCTTTAGAATCAAAGATTTTTCTTCACAGAAGGCGTTCAACCAATTATTTAAGGGATTGTATATTTGTACAGACTTTGGTGCTAGTAGTGTTTTGTATGTCAATGATATTACGATGACTGTCTTTTATCACTTTACTAAGCAGCGTCCACAGATGAGTGATACCATCATTCACGATACGCGAGCTTTTTATGCTAATGAGGAGGTAAGACAAGTCAATCGATATACATATCCTAACAGAAAAGCGATATTAGAAACCTACGCTCAGGTAACAGATACCAATTACATCGTATCACCAGCTAATATCTATACTGAACTAACGGTTCGTATGGACTCTATCTATAATAGAATCAATTCGCAAATAGGTGATACAGCTGCATACCGTGTATATGTTAATAAGGCGGATTTGACAGTAGATGTATTATATTCAGATTCAGTTACGGGTAGACCTCGTGACAATTGGGATCAGCCTGCATCGTATATGATGCTTATTCAAAAAGAAAAGATGGATAGTTTCTTTAGCAAAAATAAGGTTCCATCTGATTCAGTAGCTATTGTTACCGCATTAAGTGCTACAACTGATTCGTTGAGCAATGTAACATATCAATATAAGTATGACTTATCAGATATGCTTACACATCAGATTCGTAGCCAGCAGCAAGTTGAAGAATTGACATTTGTCCTTGTACCTGTAGCTGTGACTACTAACTCTTCTACAGGAGCAGTAGTTAGTGTCAAGCCTTTACAAACGATCTCTGCTACATGTATTCGTTCGGCAAATAATCCGCTCACCCCAATGGATATAGAATTGGTTTACGCAGGATTTAGTAGGACAAGATAAACGCTTTTCAATAGAGATAAAAAGATACTGATTATACACAAAGAACGGCTACTTTTGGTAGCCGTTCTTTATATTATATATAAGGTGTTATTTAACTCCTTTGGGATTATCCAATCAAAGCTTGATATGCCTCTGCCTCTAGGAGAGTCTCAAGCTGTGCAGGATTTGCTACACTAATCTTAATCATCCAGCCCTCGCCGTAAGGATCGTTGTTTACCAACTCAGGTTGGTCATTAATCGTTTGGTTAACCTCCAACACTTCGCCTTCAACAGGCATATTTAAATCGCTAACAGTCTTTACTGCTTCTACAGAACCAAATACCTCGCCTTGGGCTACGGTCTCGCCTTCTGTATTGATGTCAACAAAAACGATTTCTCCTAATTCTGATTGAGCATAGTCTGTAATACCTACATATGCTACATCACCCTCAACACGAATCCATTCGTGCTCGTTGGTGTAACGCAAATTTGATGGAATATTCATAGTAATAAAAATTGATTGCTAGTTATATAAAAAAAGGCAATTCCGCATTGCTGCAGAATTGCCGATAAGATTTATTTCAAGTTTTGACCTTCAGTACCCAATTGGCTCATCGCGCAACGGAAACCAACTGTGCAAGAACGCTCGTCTTGTTGCATAAAGCGGCGAGTTGCTGGATTCAACCAATAGATAGGATCTCTCCAAGAACCACCTTTGTATACACGAGTTTGGTTGTTTACGATTGGAACCAAGATATCAGATGGATCTTTGAAATCAGTAAGCTCGTTAATCAATGGATAGTCTGTCTCGAATTGAGAAGCCAAGTCGCCATCGCGGTAGTCGCGCAAGTCATCCTCGTCTTCCCATTCAATAGCAACCATACCGAATGTATTAACTTGCATTACTTGTTCGCCGTTAACAGTTTCGTATTTGATTTTCTTGAATACATTACCACGGTATGGGTTGTAATCTGCATTCTCATCGTATGAAGTCTCACGATATACATCCAATACCCACTCATTGACATTACCTGCCATATTGTACAAACCGAAATCGTTTGGCTCAAATGCATCTACTGGAGCGGTATAGATATAACCATCATTTGGTGTACCAGCAACGCCGGCATAATCACCTTTACCACGAACGAAGTTAGCCATCATTTTACCCTTTTGCTTAGAAGAGAGGTCGCGTGGGTGGTAACCTGACCATGGGTAGATCTTGCTCTCATCTACATATCCCTCTTCTACATCCTTGGCTACAGGAGCGTATGCTGCATACTCCCATTCAGCCTCTGTTGGGAGACGGTAACCTACTAGCAATACACCATCCGCATGATTCACTTTACGACGACTTTCATCGATGTTTTGTTTTGCTTTAACACCCTTGATAGGATTATAGTGATTGCTCTTCAAATACTTCTCGGTGCTGAATACAAAATGCTCACGAATCCACTTCAATGACAATTGAACATCACCACTTGGTATTTGAGTAAGATAAGAATTGTCTGGCAAATAATCAGGAATAAGTTGTTTGCTAGAAGCATTAGGATCGTCGTCATAAGATTGGAACATCGCCAATAATTCTGATTCTGGTCTTGGGCTCAACCACTCAGAATAATTCATCTTCTCGATAAATTTGTTTTGCACCAAGATTTGCTCATTTACGCGGTCAGTACGCCATTGGCAGTAGTGCATAGCTTGTTTCCATGTTACACCAACTACAGGATAAAAACTATAAGATGGGTGACGGAAATAGTGCTCCTCGTATGGATCGTTGTATCCCAAGTTATGACGCCAAACAGTAGTATCTGGCAACACTTCCTTTAGCATATCTTTGATAGCGTCATATGCAGAAGATCCTTTAATCATACGGCTACCAAATACTAGCTCATTCCATCTTACAAACTCACGCCAAGCGATATTAGGTACCTCATATTTATCCATGTAGAATGAACTAACAGATACGGTGCGCTCGCCCATGTTACGAGGAGAAGTGATAAACTCATCGTTAGGACCAATAGTAAACGAACCACCCTCGATAGCAAGCATACCTTGTGGATTAACAGTTACATCCTTAGGAGTCAATGCCTCAAAGAAGGTTGTTGTCTTGTCATAAGTCTCCCATCCTGTCCAGAATGAATGCTGAGCAGTCAAGTCAGAGTTAGTACGGCTACAAGCACCTAAAGCGAGTACTGCAGCAAAAATCAAAGCCTTTGATACAATTTGTCGAATATTCATAATTATTTGTATTTATTTGTCTTGCATAAATTTTTCAGCCTGCAAAATTACAAAAAAAAACTGATTTACACTAATTTTTTTCAAAAAAAAACAAAGAAATAGTGTTTTTTCCAAAAAAATGCTCTAATTTTCTGCATTTTTTGCCTAAAATCTAGTGTAATCAACAGATTTTTTGTAACTTTGCACGGAAAATGCGCTATTCTGTACGAACACATAATGAATTGCTAGATTTGTCGTCTCCTCGCGTGATGGCTATCATTAATATTACCCCAGATAGTTTTTACACATCTTGCACTTCATTATCCGAAAAAGAGATACTCATAAGTGCGGAAAAAGCAATTTTAGAAGGTGCGGATATTGTTGATTTAGGTGCGTGTTCTACTCGTCCTGGTTCTCAACCGGTAGATGCTCAACAAGAATGGCAACGACTTGCACCTGCACTATGTGCTATTCGTCATCATTGGCCGCATATTCCAATCTCGGTGGATACTTTTAGAGCGACAATAGCGGAGCAAGCTATACTAGCGGGTGCGGATATTATTAATGATGTGTATGGTGGGCAATCGGATGAGAAGATGTGGGATATTATTGCACAACACCAGGTACCTTATGTGCTAACATATTCTGCCACAATAGCGCCTGATCAGCATACTATGTCGCAGGTGATGGATTTTATGCAACGCAGTCTTGATTGTCTGCGTAAAAAAGGTGTAGCGGATGTTATTGTTGATCCAGGATTTGGCTTTGGCAAAAGCGTAGAACAAAATTATACAATCTTGCAACAGTTGCACTTACTTGAAGCCCTGCATGCGCCTGTGCTTGTAGGTGTATCTCGCAAGTCTATGTTGTATAAACCGTTAGGTATCAGGCCGCAAGATGCTCTGCCTGCTACTATCGCAGCACAAACATTGGCGCTTGAGCGTGGGGCAAATGTTTTGCGTGTCCACGATGTGGCTGCTGCCAAACAAGCAATTCGTATTTATCATTTAACTCATAGCTTATAATAACTAACACTATGTTACTCGGAATAAAAGATATTATTGATATTCTACTGGTAGCGGTACTATTGTTTGCTATCTATCGTGTATTGCGCCGTTCGGGTGCTAGTAACCTGTTCTGGGGAATAATGGCATTTGTGTTCACATGGTTGCTCGTTAGTTATGTGTTTGAGTTGGAACTTACAGGTGCACTCTTCGACCGCTTTATTAGTGTAGGTGCTATCGCATTGATTGTCATTTTCCAAGAGGAGATTCGAGCTTTCTTCTATCGAGTAGGTTCGCAGTTTAATGTAGAACGCTTCAAGAATCGTTGGGTAAAAGCAAAGCATAAGCAAAACTCTCGTGCTCAGGTAGATGCTATATTGACAGCTTGTGAGCATATGGCTGCTACTAAAACGGGTGCACTCATTGTGATTAAGGCTCAACAAGAACTCAAAGTATATGAGGATACAGGAGAAATAGTAGATGCAGCATTGTCGGCACGACTAATAGAAAACATCTTCTTTAAGAATACTCCGTTACACGATGGTGCCCTTATTATTAATGGTAATAGAATAACTTCTGCGGCGTGTATCCTGCCCGTTTCCAAGCGTATTGATCTGCCTAAATCATACGGATTGAGGCATCGCGCGGCACTTGGTTTATCCGAGAAAACCGATGCACTAATCATCATTGTATCTGAAGAAACAGGTAAAATATCTGTTGCTCAAAATGAGAATATACAACGAATCACCCTCAAAGATTTAGAGAGTAAGTATCTTGCTCCTCATTATAATATAGATCTAACAATAGAAAAAAATAAATAGTAGAATATATATGAAATCATTTCAACGTACTCTTGTAACAGCAGCCTTACCATATGCCAATGGTCCTGTACATATTGGACACTTGGCTGGTGTGTATGTGCCTGCTGATATCTATGTTCGTTACCTTCGTCTTAAAGGTGAACCAGTACTCTATGTAGGAGGTAGCGATGAGCATGGTGTGCCTGTCACCATTCGCGCACGCAAAGAAGGTATCACTACCCAACAAGTAGTAGATCGCTACCACCAAATCATCAAAGATTCATTCGAGGGGTTCGGCATCTCTTTTGATGTCTATTCTCGTACAACTAGCAAGACTCATCACAAACTTGCATCGGATTTCTTCCGTCATCTATACGATAATAACAAGTTTGTTGAGCAAACATCCGAGCAGTTCTACGACCCTGAAACCCAAGAGTTTCTCACTGACCGTAACATCCGTGGCGAGTGTCCTCGTTGCCACGCAGCTGGTGCCTACGGCGACCAATGTGAGAAATGTGGTGCTACCCTTTCGCCAGACGAGCTTATCAACCCCTATAACGCTATTAACGGAAATGCCCTTACCAAGAAGGAGACCAAGCACTGGTACCTCCCACTAGACCAATATCAACAATGGCTAGAGGAGTGGATCCTTCAAGAGCACAAAGAGTGGCGTCCTAATGTATATGGTCAATGCAAGTCTTGGCTTGATAGTGGTCTGCGTCCTCGTGCCGTGACCCGTGACCTTGATTGGGGTATCCCTGTACCTGTAGAAGGAGCAGAGGGCAAAGTGCTCTATGTGTGGTTTGATGCACCTATCGGTTATATCTCCAATACCAAAGAGCTTTGCGACGCTAAACCCGA
>JAEIGA010019410.1_pt1 | contig 10367 bp, 9 predicted proteins | sample 9270691 | NCBI WGS metagenome assembly JAEIGA01 (sample SAMN17057246, study PRJNA624740) | gut metagenome | biome: biome; isolation source: fecal sample | host: Bos grunniens | place: China: Xizang | collected 2019
GGAAGAACGAAGTTTTCGGAAAATGCATAGAAGAATGAAAATGTCAGCTTGTCATGATTATATTTTCTTGAGAGTCCGTCGAGCGAGAAATATCTCAGACAGTCATTCATCCAGCCCATATTCCATTTGAAATTAAAGCCGAGACCGCCGAGATATGTGGGCTTTGAAACCATGGGCCACGCCGTACTTTCTTCGGCAATAACCATAACATCGCCATACTCTCTGAAGATTGCTTCATTGAGTTTCTGAAGAAAGGCAACAGCCTCCAGATTTTCTTTGCCTCCGTGAATATTGGCAACCCATTCGCCGTCTTTTCTGCAATAATCAAGATACAGCATCGAAGCAACCGCATCAACTCTTATGCCGTCGATATGGTATTTATCTATCCAGAACATTGCACTTGAAACAAGAAAGCTCTGAACTTCGGGTCTGCCGTAGTCAAACACCCTTGTGCCCCATTCATAATGCTCGCCCTTGCGAGGGTCTGCATATTCATAGCACGCACCGCCGTCAAACTCATAAAGTCCGTGGGCATCCTTCGGAAAATGGGCAGGTACCCAGTCAAGAATAATTCCGACATCCGCAGAATGTGCTTTATCCACAAAATATGCAAAATCATCGGGAGTTCCGTAACGTGATGTGGGAGCAAAGTAACCTGTTACCTGATAACCCCACGAACCGTCAAACGGATATTCGGTTATCGGAAGCAGTTCGATATGGGTATATCCCATTTCTCTGACATACGGAATGAGTCTGTCGGCAAGCTCGCGGTAATTGAGCGGATTGCCGTCATCATGGCACTGCCATGACCCTGCATGAACCTCATAGATATTAACAGGAGAATTATAAATGCTTCCGTTCTTTCTTTTTGAAAGCCACTTTTCATCGTTCCATTCAAAATCAAGACTTCCGTAATATTTTGAAGCCGTTTCGGGTCTTGTCTGCGCATGGAACGCATACGGGTCTGCTTTATAGAAAGTTCTTCCGTCTGCCGTTCTAAAAAGGAACTTATAGGAATCAAAACGCCTAACATTTTTCAGTGAGCATTCCCAGACACCGTTGCTGATTTTATGCATAACCGCCTGACCCGCATCCCAGCCGTTGAAATCACCCGCAACGCCCGCCCATTCTGCATCGGGCGCCCAGACTCTGAAAACAACATCTCCCTTTTCCGAAGGATGAGCACCGAGAAATTCATAAGCCTTTGCGTTTGTTCCTTCGTGAAAGAGATAAAGCGGAATCCTGGTATCTGCTTTAGCCATATATAAAAGTCCCCTTTATATATAAAATTATTATAACAATTACAAATTATGTTTTCAAGTCTGCCGCATAAAATTTAGTAACAAAATATTGCCCCAAATATTAAACATTTTGACGAGAAAAGTTACAATGCTGTCACCTTCGTTGACAAAAACAGCGTAATTTGCTATCATTAGTGTGTTTTATTTTTAAAAAATTATGTCAAGGAGAACCGTATATGGTAAATTCAGATAACCTTTGCATGAGCTGTATGCGTGAAATCGGAGAGGAAAAAATTTGTCCTCACTGCGGATATCATGTTAATTCCGCACAGATTTCCCCTTATCTTCCCGTGCGCACCGTTATTGCAAACAGATATCTTGTTGGCAAAATTCTTGAATATAACGGAGAAGGTGCAACCTACATCGGCTGGGACCTTGCAGATAAAAAAGCTGTTAAAATCCGCGAATTCATTCCCGATTCTTTTACTATGAGAGCGCCCGCAAGCCCCAACCTTCAGGTTATGCACGGCAGCGAGGCAGTTTTTTCGGAGCTTCGTCAGAGCTTTAACGAACTCTGGACAAAGCTTGCAAGACTCAAAGGTCTTTCCGCTCTTATAAGTGTTAACGGAGTAGTTGAAGATTTCGGCACCTCCTATGCGATTTACGACCATTTTGACGGAATTTCTCTGCGCGATTTTCTTCTGCGCAGCAAATCCGGATATCTCCCTTGGGAAAAGGCAAGACAGCTTCTTATGCCCATTCTTTCAACCCTCGGAACTCTCCATTCTTCGGGCATAATACACAGAGGCATTTCGCCTTCAACTCTTATTATCGGAACAGACGGAAAAATCAAAATAACAGGTTTCTGCATCGGTGCCGCAAGAACATCGAGAAGCGACCTTAACAGCCAGCTTTATGACGGTTATGCCGCTATTGAGCAATACGGATTTGACGGTCAGCAAGGCACATGGACCGATATCTATGCATTCGGTGCCGTGCTTTACCGCACGCTTATCGGCAGCGACCCGATTGCCGCAAAAGAAAGAATGACAAATGACCGTCTCATGGTGCCCGGCAAGTTTGCCGAGGCTCTTCCCGCTTATGTTATCAACGGTCTGATAAATTCCCTTCAGATTCTGCCCGAAGACAGAACCCGTACCGTTGAACAGCTTCGTGCGGAGCTTTCCGCTTCACCTGTTGCAACTGCGGTAAGCAGCCAGTATCAGCAAAAAGAAACCGCCCCCGCAAAGGCTGCACCCGCAAACCGACCCGCACAGCCTCCGAAGAAAAAGAAGTCCGCTCCTCCGAATGCTGCACAGACAGTTATTATTTCAGCCGTTATATGCATAATTGCAGGGCTTCTGATTTTTGCAATTCTTGCATTTACCGTATTCAAGGACAGCTTCCACTTCGGCATCGGCGGTGATAACACAACAACCGTTTCCCAGTCTCAGGCTGAAGATGTTGCCGTTCCCGATTTTGCGGGAAGAAGCTATCTTGACATATCTTCAAACCCCGTATTCAAGGCAAATTTCAAATTCGACCCGCAGTATGTAAGCAACGATGACATCAGCGAAGGTTATATCATAACCCAGAGCATTGCACCCGACACAATGGTTCAGCCGGGCACAACACTAACGCTGTATGTCAGCAAGGGTAAAGAAAAAATTGTTCTTCCCGATGTTACGGGATATGATTATGAAGAGGCAGAAAAACGCCTTACGGAACTTGGCTTTGTTTGCGAAAAGGTTGAAACCAAAGACGGAGATTACAGAAACAACGAGGTTGTTTCCATGGCTCCCATTGCCGAACAGAGCTACTATAAAAATACAACCGTTTATCTTCGTGTTTTTGTTGCGGAAAATGAACCTGTGACCGATGAATTCGGCAACATTATAGAAACCGAACCCGCAAGCGACGAATACGGTAATACTGTTGAAGAAACAGAAACAGCAACTGAAGAATTTTAATATCGCACTTCAAACGCCGGAGATTTTTCTTCGGCGTTTTTTCTTTTTTCCGTTGACTTTGGATTGAGATTAATATATGCTTTAAAATAGCAATTCCGTGTGAGGTGCATAATGAAAAACACCGTTCCGTCATATTTCAAAAAATTCAGATGCATTGCAGATAAATGCCCCGACACCTGCTGTGCAGGCTGGGAAATAGTTGTTGACGAAGAAAGTCTTGAAAAATACAGCTCTCTCCGGACCGAATACGGCAAAAAAATTCGCTCACTTCTTACCGTTGACGCTGACGGTGATACCGTTTATAAATCAAGCGGCGGCAAATGCCCTTTTCTTCTTGAAAACGGACTTTGCGATATGTATATTGCCATAGGGCACGATAATCTGTGCCGCACCTGCCGCATGTTTCCCCGCCATATCACGGATTTCGGTTCAAGAGTTGAAACAGGGCTTTCCTTTTCCTGCCCTGAAGCAGCAAGGCTCATAACCGAAAACAATGCTCCCATAACCTTTGAAACCGAAGAAATTCAAGGCAATATCGCCCCCAACAGTATCGACCCGAATGTATATTTTACACTTATCAAAGCTCGTAATTTGGCGATTGCTATACTTCAGAACAGAAAATATTCAATAGCGGAAAGATTATCCGCATTCCTTGATTTTTCCGAAAAAATCAACAGATACATAAATAAAAAACGCCTTTTTGAAGCGGCTGAATTCATTGGAAATTATTCTTTTTCCGTTCCGCAATGCAACCCCCGTACCGCTTCGGCAAAAAAAGCATTCAAAAAATATCATTCGGATTTTATTTCACTCGAAAAGCTTAACTCCGCATGGACAGGCTATGCCGATGAAATATTCTCCGTTTACCCCGAAAATATTGCAGATTTTCTTAATGAAACAAAGCAAAGCGATTGGGAACTTGAGCATTTTGCGGTTTATCTGGCATTCAGATATTTCATGACCGCCGTTTTCGATTGCGATTTGCTCACAAAAGCAAAATTCACAGTTGTTTCGCTGATTGCCGTTTGCAGAATTCAGACATATGCCAAAGCTTTTGAAAAATCCGCACGAATTGAAATTATGCAAAAATACTCCAAGGAAGTTGAGCATTCCGCAAACAACCTTGAAGCAATGAACTCATTTATAAAGAAAAGCAAATACTATTCATCAGATAATCTTATCAATATTCTGGAGTTGATGAAATGAAATACTGTAATCTCGTAAACACAAAACAGGGCAGTAAATCCGTTCACAGATTTTCAAGCGGCAACACTCTGCCGCTGGTGCAGCTTCCCTTCGGTATGGCGGCATTTGCTCCTCAGACGGTTGAAGACAACATAAGATGGTATTATCATCCCGACAGTCACAGCCTTGAAGGCATCAGACTTACCCACCAGCCTTCTCCGTGGATTGCCGATTACGGTGCAATGGTATTTCTTCCGCAGAATAAAAAAATGGGCGGTGCCGACGGCGAAGCCCGTTGGTCAGGCTACCGACCCGAAGAAGCAATTCTCACGCCCTATTATCTCAAAACACGTTTTCTGCGTTCAAGAGCTGATTTTGAGCTTTCACCCACCGAAAGAGGTGCGGCAATAAAAATTACCTTTGACGAAAACAACGGCGATAATTATTTCTCGGCTGTTCCTGTAAAAGGTATGTGCTCTTACCGCTTTGACAGCAAAACAAATACCCTCTACGCATCAACAGACATGCATATGAGCGGCGAAGCTGTAAAGTTTAAAAATTATATTGTTCTTCGTTTCCCTGAAGGCAGTGTTGATATTGAAAAAACACTTGTCAGCAGCGGAGAAAAGTTCCGTAACGGAACAAAAATCAGAGGCAAAAAAGCAGGAATTCACCTTGCTCTTACAGAGAAAGTTACAGAAATCAAGCTTGCAACTTCATATATAAGCTTTGCGCAGGCTGTTTTAAATCTTGAAAACGAGCTTTCGGATAAATCGCTTGAAGATGTGAAGGCTTTTGCCGAAGAAAAATGGGAAAGCTATCTTTCAAGAGTAAAAATCGAAGCAAAAGATGAAAAACAGCTCAAAACATTCTATTCCTGTATGTACCGTGCATTCCTTTATCCCCATAAATGCTACGAATACGATAAAAACGGTAATCCCGTTCATTATTGCCCGCACGACGGTTCAACACGCCCCGGTGTAAGATATACCGATAACGGTTTCTGGGATACATACCGCACGGTTTATCCCTTCTTCTCTCTCGTTGCAAAAGACGAGCTTCGAGAAATGCTTACCGCCTTCATTTATGAATACAAAGAAAGCGGCTGGCTGCCCCGATGGCTTTCAATCGGCGAATGCGGCTGCATGCCCAGCACATTGGTTGATGCGGTTATCTGCGACGGTGCGGTAAAAGGCTTTATCGATAACGAAACTCTTGAAGTTGCCCTTGAAGGAATGATCAAACATTCCGTAAAAAATTCGGGTCACAGAAATTTCGGCAGAAACGGTGCCGAAACTTACTGTAAGCTCGGCTATGTTCCTTATGAAGAAGAAAAAGAAAGCGTAAACCTCACGCTCGATGCAGCTTACGGCGACTGGTGTATTGCCGAAATCGCAAAAATTCTCGGCAAAAAGGATATTGAAAAAGAATACAGAAAGCGTGCTCTTAACTATAAAAATCTTTTCGATGCCGAAACAGGTTTTATGCGTGCCAAAGATAAAAACGGCAACTTCCGACCCGATTTCACACCCATCGGCTGGGGCAGGGATTACACCGAGGGCAGCGCATGGCAGAATTCTTTTGCCGTTCCCCACGATATGGAAGGCCTTGCAAAGCTTTACGGCGGCAAGGATAAGCTCATAGCAAAAATCGATGAGCTTTTTGCAACTCCCCCTCATTATGAAATTATCGGCTACGGCTGTGAAATTCATGAAATCACCGAGCTTGCCGCTATCGATTTCGGTCAGTGTGCAATTTCAAATCAGCCCAGTTTCCATATTCCTTATATCTATTCCGAGCTCGGAGAGGTTGAAAAAACCGCCTATTGGGTTGAAAAGCTTTGTAACGAAGCCTTTTCGTGGGAGGATGACGGCTTCCCCGGCGATGAGGATAACGGCACAACCGCTATCTGGTATATTTTCGGTGTGCTCGGATTTTATCCCTTCTGCCCCGGCAGACCCGATTATGTAAAGGGTAAAAAACAGGTTGTCAAAGCGTTCATCGGTGAAAAAGAAATTGATGCTGACAGCTTTGAAGGCAGCAGAATTCCTTATGATGCTCTTATTTGACAAAAACATATTTATTGATGTATAATAATAATCCAATTCAGTAAAGGGGAAAAATTATGGACAGATATTTGATTATCAATGCCGATGATTTCGGCATGTGCAGAGGCGCAAACCTCGCAGTCACGGATCTTTTCAAAGATAAGAATTCAGCACTTACATCATCAACAATTATGGCTCCCTGCGCATGGGCACCCGAAGCCTGCAGATTTGCCGCTGAAAATCCCGAATTTGCAATCGGTGTTCATCTTACTCTCACAAGTGAATGGGGCAATTACCGCTGGGCACCTGTTAATTCCAAAAACACAGATTCTCTTCGTGACGAAGAAGGCTTTATGTGGCACGAAAGCGACCAGGTTGAAAAAAATGTTGATATTGATGAGGTTGAAGGCGAAATCAGAGCGCAGATTGAACGCTGCAAAAAGCTCGGTCTTGTTACTCCCTCACACCTTGACAACCATATGGGTTCGCTTTACGGAATTGAAACAGGCAGATTTGAACTTCTTCAGCTTACTCTCAGCCTTGCAGGCGAATACGGTCTGCCCTTCCGTATGCCCGGCAACGTTACCGACGCAATGATGGGCAATTCAATGCTCGATATCAATGTTGATAAGAGCCTTATTGAAATGGTAATGGGCAAAATCGTTGAGTTTGCAAAGATGAATAAGGTTGCAATCCCCGATTACCTCATTCCCAATGAATGGGGCGGTCCTCAGGATGAAAGCTATGAAAACTTTGTTGAATATGTTTATGACCTTTACGCAAACCTTCCCGAAGGCATCACCGAAACATATATGCATCCTTCTTTTGAAACCGATGACCTCAAGGGTACAACAGGCTGCTGGAACCGCAGAGTATGGGAATATCAGATTCTCAAAGACCCCAAAACCCGCCAGCACATTGAAGCTCACGGCATAAAGCTTATCAACTACCGTGACCTTGCAGAAATGAGAAAATAAAAAATCAGGCTGTTCCGCAGAGTAATTTCTGTGAAACAGCCTTTTTTATCTTATTTAAGTTATCTTAATGCAATATAAAAATATGTTGTTCCCAGTTCATTAAGCATAGGATATGTGCTTCGTGCAACCTCACTTTCCGTGCTTCTGACCTTGAATCCGGTTGAAGTGATTTCAATACCAAGAGAACCGCCTCTTTTCAGACCTACTGCGGCATAAGCCGTGTTTTTTTCTGCAAGATGATTACAGTAAATCAGCGGTAACTGATTACCCGAAACAACCACCAGATTCGGTTCAAACCCAAGATTTATGCTTCTTGTTGCATCCCCCGTGCCGAAATAGCTGCCCGAAACAAAAGGTTCGTTAACAAAGAGCAACTGCTCGGATGAAAGATGAATATCCGCATTGTTTATATGTGAACTGCAAAGAAGCTCCTTGCTGATAAATGACGGAAAATCAAGACTTGAACTTTCGGCAGGACAAAGAGATGCATTGACCAGTGCCCATGCGCTGAGCACAAAAGCATCCGTATCTCTGTCCGAAACAATTTCACTGCAACCCGAAGAAAGAATATCCATACCCGAAGCAAAGGTCAGGCAGTCAATAATATCCGTAAACGCTTCGTGGCAGGCGCTGCCGCCCGAAGAATACGGGGCGTGAATGGAAAGCCTTATTCTGATTTTAGCCTGTCTGCAATATTCATTTTCAATCAGTACGCCCTCATCGTTTTCGGTGAAGGAATCAACAATTTCCATGCTTTCAATACCGACTGCAACTGTTGTGTGCTTAAGCGGAACAGCTTTTTTTACGGGAGGATATTCCGTAAGGAACTTTATATATGAAAGCTCTTCCCTTTCCTTAAGCCACGCAACTATGTTTGCAGGCAAAGCACTTATTTCACTCATAATCATCCTCCTCAGGTTCAACAATAACTCTGATTATTGCCCAGATATAAAACGGTTTATCTTTTCTGTAAACCTTTTCCGCCCTGTCAATTCGGTATTTTTCGCCAAGGCACTGAACATATTCGCCCTCATTAACCGCCGTCAGGTCGGGATCGGGCGGACCGATATAAAGATAGTGACCCTGCGAATTATAACCGATTTCGGTATTGACACCGTAAAGATACATTTTGTTTTTATAGCGGAGAGGGCTTATGAAAGCATTCATCGTTTTCAGCACTTCCCCGTCTTTTGAAACAAACTCGGCGGGTCTGCCGTGAGAACGGAAAACAGATTCAATATTCATATGCTCACCTGCCTGAATACGAATTCATCGTCACGAAGCAGCGGCAATGCATCAAGCAAAGCCCTGCTTCTTTCTTTTTCGGCGAAATCGCTTATGGCATTCTGGGATATGCTGACCGTTACATCGCCCGCCTTAAAGGACTCCGTTCCGTCGGAAGAAGCTATCTTTTTCATGCATATGCGATAGTTTGCAATTGCCGCAGCAGCATTGATAATTCTTATATCATCAGGATCGGCATCCTTTCTGAGCCTTGCCTGAATTTCGCTTGCTCCCACTTTGCAAAGCGGCAGAAGCTCGCTGTCACTCCCTTCGGGTGAATAATACTCCCTGAGAGCGGAAAGCACCTTCCAGAAATCAATCAAAACTTTTCCCTCCGTTAAACGGAAAGCACCTTTGATGCACCGTCAAAAATCTTTGCGAAGCCGGCTGTGCAGCTGATAACCGCTCTTTCAAGCTGGCGGTCAATAAGCTTGTCATATTCGGTCATAACATCGCCTGTTTTAACCATTTCAAGCGCCGCACTCTTATCAAGACCGATAAGTGTTCCCGCAGCAACAGCGGGAGATTTGAGAAGCTTTGCTCCGAGAGGAGTAATTGCCTTGCCCGTACCGTGGAAGGTAAGACCCGCAGATGCATCTCTGAACTGCTCCATATTGAGAATTGCCGCCATAACCTCAGGCTCTGCAATAATTGTATCAAGCTCATAGGGGTCAAATCCGTTCCAGAAATTGATAAGGTCAGCATATGTAAGCTTACCGCTTTCTGCACACGAAATAATCTCTGCCGCATTGCCGTTACCGTCACCGTTTGCAAGCACATCAATGGCATCCTTAAGAAGAGTGCGTGCGATATATGCACCAATCTGACGGAGTGTTACGGTGAAGAGGTCAAGACGCTGATACTTGATAGCTTCGTATGAAGCAACAAGAGTTCTGCCCCTCTTGCGAAGCTTAACAAGATTTTCCTTTGTGCGGATATTGGTTTCAGGAATAAACGCACCCTCCTTAACAATCTTAAGCTCCTTTTCCTCTTCATCGGGAACAGATGTGATTGAGCGGTAATCAAGACCGTTGATTACTGTTGTTGATGCAACGATTCCGGGAAGAATATCCGCCTGCTCAAGACCCTGCTTTACGGCTCTTGAAACATATTCGGGGAAAAGAACGGCGCTGTCTGCACTTGCAAAAAACTTATCAACGATATCGCTGCCTGCACCGCCCACCTTAATACCGAAACGCTTGAGCTGACGCTGATATGCGTCAAGACCTTCAAGGGAAGTTCCCTTATAATTTTCGCTGGGGTCAATGCTCTCAAGAGCTTTTGTAAAATTGCCTGAAGAATAAAGACCCTTTTCAAGTTTAATATTATCAAAACCTGCCATTTTTCATTCTCCTCTCTTACATTATAAAGGTTACGGTTTTTGCGTCTGTGTCAACATCCACAACAAGGTATTCCCTGCCGCTGTCACTGACCTGAACACCGTCTGCCGATGCTGCAAGATTTGCATAACCGCAAACGGGGTCTGTGCCCGAATAAACCGCCTTTACCGCACCGCTGAGCTGAACTGCGGCATAAGCGCCGTCATTGTTTCTGCAAATTCCGCAGAATACATCTCCGTCTGCACAGGCGGCAACCGTACCGCTGTCGCTCATTTTTACGGGCATACCGTCTGTAATTTCACCGCTTACTTTAAAAGTTGCA